>Ga0209701_10001199_pt1 | contig 16353 bp, 14 predicted proteins | sample CZO8metaG_4_FD_188356 | JGI IMG/M metagenome (GOLD analysis project Ga0209701, IMG submission 188356) | Vadose zone soil microbial communities from the Eel River Critical Zone Observatory, Northern California, USA - CZOApr15con2H3.8 metaG... | ecosystem: Environmental > Terrestrial > Soil >... | reverse complement strand
GAGAGGTACGACGGCGTGACCAGCGTCAAGGGCGACCGCTTCTGGTCGTTGGAAGACGCGCTCACCTTGCCATCGCGCGATTTCAGATAGGCCGCGGTCGCCTCCGGACTACAGTGCCGCGGTGCTCGAGGCGGTCATCTTCGACCTGGACGGGACGCTGGTCGACACGCCCAAGGTGATCGTGTCGACGGCTCTCGAGGCCCTGCGCGGCCGGCCGTGGGCGATGCCCGAGCCGCAGGCCATCCGCGCCACGATCGGCCTGCCCCTCGCCGTCGCGTTCTCCGGGCTGCTCGGCCTGCCGGAGGGCTCGCCCGAGGTGGAGGAGGTGGTCCAGAAGTACCGGCGCCTCTGGCGGGCGAACGTCGTCCCCCGGTCCGCCGACCTGCTCTACCCGGGGGTCGCCCAAGGCGTGCAGGTCTTGCGCGACCTCGGCCTCCGGCTGGCGGTCGCCACCTCCAAGGTCCACAGCGGCGCGGTCGCGCAGCTCGAGGCGGCCGGCATCGCGAGGCACTTCGAGGTCATCGCCGGCTACGATTCCGTCGAACGTCCCAAGCCCGATCCACAGATGGCGCTGCACGTGCTCGAGCGGCTCGCCGCAGCGCCGCAGCGCAGCGTGGTAGTGGGGGATACGACCCACGATCTGCTGATGGCGCACGGCGCCGGCTTGCGCGCCGTGGCGGTGACTTACGGCGCGCACGACGAGGCCACGTTGCGCACCGAGTCACCGGAATGGCTGGCCGGTGACTTCGCCGAGGTGGTGCGGCTGTTGCGCGGACTTGCGAAGCGTTAGATCTGCGCCATGGCCATCGCTACCGTCGACCCCGCCACCGGCAAGACCGTCCGTACCTTCCAGCCGCACACCGAGGCGCAGGTCGAGGAGAAGCTCGCCCGCGCGCTCGTCGGCGCCCGGCTGCAGCGCGAGCTGCCCGTCACCGAGCGGGCGAGGCGCATGGGGCGCGCGGCCGAGATCCTCAAGGGGCGCCGGGAGGAGCTGGGGCGCCTCATGACGCTGGAGATGGGCAAGCTGAAGAACGCCGCCCTGGCCGAGGTGGACAAGTGCGCGCTCGGCTGCCGCTACTACGCCGAGAACGGCGCGCGCTTTGTCGCCGACGAGGAGGTCAAGACCGACGCGGTCCGCAGCTTCATCCGCTACCAGCCGCTCGGCGTGGTGCTCGCGGTGATGCCGTGGAACTTCCCGCTCTGGCAGGTCTTCCGCTTCTCCGCGCCGGGGCTGGTCGCCGGCAACTCGGCGGTCCTCAAGCACGCCTCCAACGTCCCGCAGTGCGCGCTCGCGATCGAGGACATCTTCCGCGAGGCGGGCTTCCCGGAGGGCGCCTTCCAGACGCTGCTCATCGAGGGCAGCCGCGCGAGCAAGCTGCTCGACGATCCGCGCATCGCCGCCGCCACGCTCACCGGCAGCGAAGGTGCCGGCCGCAGCATCGGCGAGGCTGCGGGGAGAAACATCAAGAAGGTGGTGCTGGAGCTGGGCGGGTCGGATCCGTTCATCGTGATGCCCAGCGCGGACCTGGAAAAGGCGGTCAAGGTGGGCGTCGAGGCCCGGGTGCAGAACGCCGGCCAGAGCTGCATCGCCGCCAAGCGCTTCATCGTGCACGAACGCATCCACGACGAGTTCGCCCAGCGCATGGCGAAGCGGATGTCCGAGCTGCGCGTGGGCGATCCCAACGACGAGTCCACCGACGTGGGTCCGCTCTCCTCGAAGCAGGTGCTGGACGACCTCGAGGACCAGGTGAAGCGCATGATCGCCAAGGGCTCCAAGGTGCTCGCTGGAGGCAAGCGCATCGACCGGCCCGGGTTCTTCTTCCAGCCCACGCTGCTCACCGACGCCGGGCCCGGCACGCCGGGCCGGGAGGAGGAGATCTTCGGACCCGTCGCCACGCTCTTCAAGGTGCGCGACGCCGGCGAGGCGCTCCAGCTCGCCAACGCGACGAAGTTCGGCCTCGGCTCGGCCGCGTGGACGCGCGACGCCGGCGAGGTGCGGCGCTTCACCGACGAGTTGCAGGCCGGCCAGGTGTTCATCAACGGCATGGTGAAGTCCGACCCGCGCCTTCCCTTCGGCGGCATCAAGTCGAGCGGCCACGGGCGCGAGCTGGACGTGATCGGAATGCGCGAGTTCGTCAACTGGAAGACGGTCTGGATCGGCGAGGGCGGTGAGCAGGCCTTCCCCGGCACCGAGTAGGGAAAAGTACCCCTCAAGATCCGGCCGATGCGGCCGATGACGATCGGGTCATGGACCGCCTACTTTTCGTGGACGACGAGCCCTTCGTGCTGCGTGCGCTGAAGCGCACGTTCGAGCTCGAGGGCTTCGAGGTGGTCACCGCCCACCGTCCCGCGGACGCGCTGGACCTGCTCCGCAAGGGGCCGGGCTTCGTCGTCATCGGCTCGGACTACCGCATGCCGGAGATGAACGGCGCCGAGTTCCTCCAGCGCGCCCGCGACCTGGCGCCCCAGAGCTACCGCCTGCTGATCTCCGCGGTGGAGGAGTTCCACGCCGCGGTCGACTCCATCAACCGCGGCGAGATCTACCGGTTCGTGCCCAAGCCGTGGGACCGGGACGACCTCCTGACCATCGTGCGCGGGGCCGTCGACGACTACCACCTCCGGCGCAACTACCAGGAGATGACCGCGCTCCTGCACAGCAAGAACGCGGAGCTGTCGGCGCTCAACAAGAACCTCGAGCAGAGGGTGGTGGAGCGCACGCACGACCTGATCGAGGCGCTGGTGACCGCGCTCGATCGGCGCGGCGCCGAGGCGGTGCATTCGCGCAAGGTGGCCGCCTTCTGCGTGCGCCTGGGCCGCGAGCTGGCCCTGCCCGAGGCCGGGCTGGCGGTCCTCGAGCAGGGCGCGCTGATCCACGACGTGGGCAAGATCGGCATCCCCGACTCCATCCTGCTGAAGAACGGGAAGCTGACCCCCGAGGAGTGGGAGGAGATGAAGCGGCACCCCGAGCTGGGCTACCGCATGCTGGCCAACATCCCGTTCCTCGAGGACGCGCGGCGGCTGGTGCTGACGCACCACGAGCGGTTCGACGGCAAGGGGTATCCGCTGGGGCTCTCGGGGGAACAGCTCCCGCTCCCGGCGCGCATCCTGCACCTCTGCGAAGCATACGAGTCCATGACCGGCGGGCGATCCTTCCGGGCGGCGCGGCCTGCCGCGGAGGTGCGCCAGGAGATCTCCCGCTGCGCCGGCACCCAGTTCGATCCCGAGGTGGTGTCGGCGTTTCTACGCATCCCTGCACCGGAGTGGGAGGAGATCGGACACGCCGCGGCACCGCCCAATCCGCCCGAGCCATCCCTCACCGATCTGAAGGCTTCGTTCCCGTCCTCAAGGTAGACTCCGCCGCGCAAGCCCGGCGCGAGGGAGTCGGCGGTGCCCCCACAGCGGAGTCTGCTCGTGCTGCTGCTCGCGGCCGGCGTGGTGCCGGCCCGCGCGCAGGAGGCCCTACCCGACGACGCCGAGGCGCGCATGGAGGCCGCGCGCGCGCTGCAGGAAGAGCAGGTCACGCCCGCGGCGCTGATCCGCAACCTGCGCGCCGCGCAGCGCGAGCGGGACCGCGCCGGCCGTCCCTACGCTTCGGGAACGCTCTCGCGCACCGCGCTCGGGCGGGTGCCGGACGGCGTTTGGATCAACCTCGGGCCGACCCGGTCGGACGTCCTCTTCCCGCCGCTCGCCGACGCCGGTCCCGAGGGACAGATCGCCGGGCGGGTCCGCAACGTGGTGCCGCACCCGACCGAGCCGGGCGTGCTCTTCCTCGCCACTTCCGGCGGAGGCGTGTGGAAAACGTACGACGGGGGCGGGTCCTGGGAACCGCTCACGGACCTGGTGGGATCCACCTCGGTGGGCGCGCTGGCGATGGACCCGCAGATGCCCGACATCCTCTACCTCGGGCTCGGCGATCCCTTCGACGCGCCGCAGCCCGGGCTGACGCGGACGCGCGACGGAGGCGTGACCTGGGACCCGATCGTCTTCCCCACCGCGGTGTACGGCGGCGCGCCGCTGGTCGCCCAGCGGGTGCGCGACATCGCGGTGGACCCGCTCGGGAGCGCGCACGTGCTGGTCGCCACCAACGTGGGGCTGTTCAAGTGGGACGGGGCCTCGGCGCCGGTCCAGCTGGCCCTGCCGGTCGCGTCCGGCGGAGCCGGGGCGTGGTCCATCGCCTGGGTGGGGCCGGACACCTGGCTCGTGTCGGGGCAGGGGTTCGACATCACTCCCGCCGGGCCCGTGACGCAGCCCCTGCTCAAGCTGTGGCGATCGACGGACGGCGGCGAGACCTGGACCGACGCGCTGGGCGGCCTCCCCGCGCAAGACGTCGCCGACCTGGGCCGCGGCACGCTGGCCGTGGCGCCGAGCACCACCCGCTCCGGCGACACTTCGCGCGTCTTCCTGCTCGCCGCGAACGCGCAGAGCGGCGATGCGCGCGCGACCAAGGACCTCTACCGCTCGGAGGACAGCGGCCGCACGTGGACGGCCCTGGGGCTGAACGGCGACCGCGTCCCGACCAATCCGATCCCCTCGCAGCGCACGCTGGACATCCTCGGCGGCCAGGCGACCTACAACCAGGCCATTGCCGTCGACCCGCGGGACGCGAACGCGGTCTACGTGGGAGGGCAGCTGTCGATGGCCGGCTCGCAGGACGGCGGGCAGACCTGGACCATCCTCGGGGAGTGGTCGCCGCAGTTCAGCCAGTCGGGCCTCTCGTACGTGCACGCCGATCTGCATGCCATCGCGTTCTCGCCCGCCGACCACCAGCTGTACGCGGGCGGAGACGGCGGGCTGTTCGCCGTGAGCGTGTCGATCGCGGACCCGCGCGTCGGCTCCATCTCCGACCAGCTCAACCTCGGCGTGGTGAGCCATCTCGTGTATCACCTCGCCTGCGCGCCAGACGCCCCCGGATGGGAGGCGGACCAGGACTTCGTCATCGCCGGCTTCCAGGACAACGGCACGCGGCTGCGGGACAGCCTCTCTTCTCCCGGGACGTTCGATCAGGTGCTCGGCGGCGATGGCATCGGCGTCGCGGTCAGCACCGCCATCTCGGGCGGGGTCCCGGCGGCCATCCTGGCGAGCCAGCCGTTGCACGCGATCCGGCGCAGCACGCGCGGGGGGGCCGCCGGCACGTGGACCGCCTTCATGGCCGGGCTGCCGGGGGCCGACAGCCCTTCGATCCCTTTCTTCATCCGGCTGGTCTCGGATGTGTCCGCGCCCGACGGTCAGACCTTCGTGACCTTCACCTTCCGTCCCGACCGCCACGTCTACCGGTCGAGCGCAGGCGGCGCCTGGACGCGCATCGATCAGGGCCCCATCCACCACGCCAACGGCACCACCGACAGGTCGTTCACCGACTACGCGGGCACGCTGGTGGACTTCCGCTACCTGGCGGCACATGACAAGCAGCCCGGGATCTATGCCGTGGCCGCTTCGGCGGGCACCATCTTCGTCACCGCGGACGGCGGCGCGAACTGGTGGGGCAGCGGGATCCTGGGCACGGGGGCGCAGCAGACCTCGGTGGGCCTCAAGAGCGCGACCGGGGTCGCCTTCGATCCCACCGACCCTAGCGGCACACGCTACTGGGCGGCGAGCGAGGCGACCACCGCCTTCGACACCTCGGTTGCGGTTGCCGCGAATCCGCCCGCGCAGCCCGTCCCGGACAGCCTCGGCCATCTGTTCCTGACCGAGGATCGCGGCCGGACCTTTCGGCCCGTCCTGGGCACCGGCCCGGCGGGTACCAGCCCCCCGACGCTGCCCAACGTCCCCATCGCCTCGCTCAAGGCGGATCCAAACGACGCGAACACACTCTATGTGGGCACCTATGTCGGGCTCTACAAGACGACGGACGCCGGGCAGACCTTCACCCGCGATCCCGGGCTGCCGCTGGTCAAGGTCAGCGACATCTGCGTCGCGCCCGGCAGCTCCAACATGAAAGCGGCGACCTACGGCCGTGGCATCTGGCAGCTCAACATCGGGCCGGGCGGCCTGTTCAGCGGGGCGCGCGGCCGCGGGGACATGGATTTCAACCAGCAGCTCGACGGGTTCGACCTGCTGGACCTCGTCGCCGCCATGGGGTCGACCAGCCAGGATCCCACCTACCGGCAGGAGGCGGACCTGGTCGGGACCACCAATGCGGTCGACGACTCCGATCTGGTCGTGTTCCTGCAGCGCGTCGGAGGGCGTCCATGAGGCGCCTCGCCCTGGTCGCGACGCTCGCGCTCTGCGCCGCGTGCTCGCACGACCTGCCCTCCATCGAGAGCTTCACCGCCAGCCGCACCGACGTGGCGCGCGGAGATCCGATTACTTTCAGCTGGCGCGTGAGCCGGGCCGACGCGCTGCAGTTGAACCCGCGGCCCGGCACGGTGACGGGGACGAGGGTCACGCTGAACGCGGGCCTCGGCGGGGACTACACGCTGGTGGCGTCCAACAGCCACGGATCGGCCAGCGCGACGATCCCCATCCACCTGCTCGATATCGTGCAGTTCGCGGCCTCGCCCGCGGAGGTCGTCGCCGGCCAGCCGGTGATGCTCTCGTGGAAGATCTCGGGCGCGCTCTCGGCCGCGCTGGAGGGCGCCGCGGTCAGCCCGGTCCAGGGATCGACCCAGGTGACTCCGCTACAGGACACCGCTTACCAGCTGACCGCGCGCAGCGCGGGCGCGACCGCGACCGCCACGGCGGTCGTGCGCATCGGGACGCCGCCCGTCATCACCAGCTTTTCGGCCACGCCCAACCCGGTCCCGCGCGGGACGTCCACGGTGCTCTCCTGGCAGGCGGCGGGCGCGCAGAGGTTCTCCCTGAGCGGCGGGGACGGCGCGGGGCCCGCCGGCGGTCTGCACAGTCGGCGCGTCCGGCCGCTCGCGGACACCACCACCTACACCCTGACCGCCTCGAACGCCTTCGGAAGCACCACGCAGGACCTGGTCGTGACGCTGACGGGAGCGCGCGGGACGTCGCTGGTGTACAGCTTCCCAGCGGTGGGCGGGGGAGAGGCGATCCGGTTGGTCCAGGTGCTGGCGCCACCTTCTCCCGGGACTCACGTCGACCTGCAGCTCGTCGCGGCGCGCGACCTCGCGCTCGACGGAATCGCCCTCGATCTGCCCTTCGACGGCGCCGTTCCGGGTTCGCGCGACGGGATCGCGCGCGTTTCCCTGTCGCCGCCCGGCGTCGCGTTCGCCGGACTCGATTTCACCACCGGCTCCGCTACGCCCGCAGCCGCGGGCGCGCTTCCGGGCAGCGGACCTCTGGCCGGTGTGCTGTTCCTCGGGATGGCGCAGAAACCGGCTGCGGCGGGAGGGCCAGCCGCAGACGCAGTGATCACCGCTGGTGCGCCGCTCGCCACGTTCGGGCTCGACTTGCAGGCAGCGGGGGGCACGGGGCTGGTCCTCGACGGGACGACCGGCGACGGATTTCGCCTGCGGCTGCGGACCCGCGCCGGGGACGTACAAGGAACCGTGGCGGTGGGCCGCCTGGAGGTACAATAAGCCAGCCATGTCGACGATGATCACGGTGGAGTGCATCAACTGCGGCGCCTGCGAGCCCGAGTGCCCCAACCAGGCGATCAGCCAGGGCGAAGACATCTTCGTGATCGACCCGCAGCTCTGCACCGAGTGCGTGGGCTTCCACGAGCAGGAGGCCTGCGCGGCGGTGTGCCCGGTCGACTGCTGCATCCCGGATCCGAACATCGTCGAGTCGGAGGAGGTGCTGTACGAGCGCGCCAGGCGCCTCCACCCGGACGAGAAGATCCCGCCGCTCGCCGAGCTGACTCCGAGCCTCTCCCGCTTCCGCAAGGCGCCCAAGGCGACCGGCTGATGCCCACCTCCACCGGCGCACAGCTCCTCGTCCGCATGCTCAAGGCGGAAGGCGTCCGCCACGTGTTCACGCTCTCCGGGCTGCACGTCGCGCCGATCTACGCCGCGTGCGTGGAGGAGGGCATCGCGATCGTCGACACCCGCCACGAGCAGGCGGCCGCGCACGCCGCCGACGCGACGGCGCGCCTGACCCGCGGCATCGGCGTGTGCTGCGTGACCGCGGGCCCGGGGGTCACCGACGCGCTCACCGGCATCGCCAATGCGTGGGCCGCCTCGAGCCCCGTGCTGCTCCTCGGAGGGGCCGCGCCGACCTTCAACGCCGGCAAGGGATCGCTCCAGGAGATGGAGCAGGTCGATCTCTTCACCCGCATCACCAAGTGGTCCGACCGCATCCCCGCGCCCGACCGGGTCCCTACGTACCTGGCGCGCGCCTTCCGGGTGATGCTCTCCGGCCGGCCCGGTCCGGTGTTCCTCGAGGTGCCCTGGGACGTCCTCTCCAACGGAGTCGACGACGCGGAGTGCCCGTTGCCGACCGGCTACCGGACGCGCGCGCGGCAGCCGGGCGACCCGCAGCTGATCGAGCAGGCGGCGCGGCTGATCGAGAGCGGCGCGCGCGTCGCGGTGATCGCCGGCAGCTCGGTCTTCTGGGACGACGCCGCGCGGGAGCTGGCCGCGTTCGCCGAGCGCGCGGGAGCCCCGGTGTACCTGAACGGCGCCGGCCGCGGCGCGCTGCCGGCGGACCATCCCCATTTCTTCTCGCACACGCGCAAGGAGGCGCTGGCGGAGGCCGAGGTGGTGCTGGTGGTGGGCACGCCGCTCGACTTCCGGCTCGGCTACGGCGCCGGGTTCGGCGAGTCCGCGAAGATCGTGCAGGTCGATTCGGACGCCAGCGAGATCGGCCGCAATCGCGCCGTCGAGGTGGGCATCATCGGCGACTCGCGCAGCGTGCTCGCGCAGCTCGAGGCGGCGCTGCCGCAGGCGCGGAAGGCCGGCGGATGGCTCGCCGAGCTGCGCCGCCGCGAGCGCGCGAAGGCGGAGCGGCAGTCGCTGTTCGAGCGCAGCGACCAGAAGCCCGTCCATCATTTCCGTCTGGCCAAGGAGCTGGACGAGGTGGCGCGCGCGGCCGGCGACAGCATGTTCGTCGCCGACGGCGGGAACTGGGTGGCCATCGCGGCCAAGGTCATCCAGCTGCGGCGGCCCGGCCGGTGGCTCGATCCCGGTCCGCTCGGATGCCTGGGCGTGGGCGCGCCGTTCGCCATCGCGGCCAAGCTGCTGCACCCCGACCGTCCCGTGTTCGTCATCCAGGGCGACGGCTCGTTCGGATTCAACGGGATGGACTTCGAGACCGCGCTCCGCTTCAAGCTGCCCATGGTCTGCGTGGTGGGGAACGACGCCGCCTGGGGCCAGATCCGGCTTCCCCAGGTGCAGCTCTTCGGTCCCGAGAAGAGCCCCGCGACGCTGCTCGCCCCGACCCGCTACGACAAGGTGGTCCAGGCGCTGGGCGGCCACGGAGAGCACGTCGAGGACCCCGCCGGGATCCGTCCCGCGCTGGAGCGCGCCGTCGCCTCCGGCACCGTGGCCTGCGTCAACGTCGTGCTGGACCCGGACGCGCCGGCTGCCAGCGGAGCGCAGGGCTATGCCATCTGAGCTTCCCGACCCGCGAGCGCTCGCCCTCGACCGCGGCGACGCGCTGCTCTTGCTCATCGACGTGCAGGACAAGCTCGCGCGGGCGATGCCGAAGGAGGGCATGGCTCGCCTGACGAAGAACGCGGGGGTGCTGCTCAAGGCGGCGCGGCGCCTCGGCCTGCCGGTGGTGGCCAGCGAGCAGTACAAGAAGGGGCTGGGCGACACCGTCCCCGAGCTGCGCGAGCTGCTCGCGGCCGCTCCGGTCGAGAAGCTCGAGTTCTCCTGCGGCGCCTCGAAGCCGGTCGCGCGCGAGATCCTGCAGACCGGGCGCAAGCAGGTGATCGTCGCCGGGATGGAGGCGCACGTGTGCGTCTTCCAGACGGTGCGGGACCTGTTGCGCGGCGGATTCGCCGTCTTCGTCCCGCAGGACGCGATCGTCTCGCGCACCGAGGAGAACCGGCAGGTGGGATTGCACCTGTGCGAGAAGGCCGGGGCGACGCTCACCAGCACCGAGACGGTGCTGTTCGACTTGCTCGGAGTGGCGGGGACGCCGGAGTTCAAGGACCTGGCGCCGCTCATTCGGTGACTTGCCTCGCGCAGGCGTTTCGCGCGACGCTCGCCCGCCATGGGGGAGGCTTCCAAGCCGGAGGGCGCGGATCAGCTCGGGCCCGTCCTGGAATTCATGAAGCAGCTCTGGGCGCTGGACCACGGGCTGCAGTCCGTCTCCAAGCGCATGGAGGCGCGCTTCGGCATCACCGGCCCGCAGCGGCTGGTGGTGCGCATCGTGGGACGTTTCCCCGGCATCTCCGCCGGCGCGCTCGCCGAGGTGCTGCACGTGCATCCCTCGACGCTTACGGGCGTGCTGCGGCGGCTCGAGACCCGCGGCATGCTGCTGCGCCGCGCGGACCCCAGGGACGCGCGCCGCGCGCTGTTCGGCCTCACCCCGCGCGGCCGCAAGATGGACACGCTACGCACGGGCACCGTCGAGCAGGCCGTCCGCCGCGTCCTGTTGCGCCTGCCGGACGACGTCGCCGCGGCGGAGCGCATCCTCTCCGCCCTGGCCGCCGAGCTCGCCCACTCCCCCGACGAACCCGCCTAAAAGATCAACGCGGAGACGCGGAGGCGCGGAGGATCAATTTTCATTGCTCGAACGCGCACTGCTGCCAGCCAGCTAACCCGAACTTTTCTCCGCGCCTCCGCGCCTCCGCGTTCGTCTTTTTGCCCTATCCGCGCTGGCCGAAGGCGAGGTGGTCGCGGCGGGAGTCGTCTCGCGGGGCGACGCGGATGTCCTGCGGGCCGGGGGCGCGGCCGATGCAGTCGCGCGAGAAGCGGCGCACGATGCGGTCGCCGGCGAGGACCGCCACCGCGAAGGGGACGACCGCGCAGACCGCGGCCGCAATCCACCATGCCGGCGCATGGCCGGCCGGCGCCACCATCGCCTTCCGCGCCAGCGCGATGGCGACCACCAGGCCGAGCAGGATGCCCCAGAAGGCGACCAGCATCCCGGTGCGCGCGCCGTAGTAGCCGCGGATCGCCGAGGCGAGCTCCTTGTCGCGCAGGAACACCTTGCGGCCGGAGGGCTCGGCCACGTCGATGAGCGGGTGCCCCCCGCCGCAGCGCGGGCAGTCTCGGCCGCCGCTCCAGGTGCGGCGGCACATGGGACAGATCTTCAGCATCTCTCGCGATGTTCGCGCTTGCGACCTCTGGGGTCAACGCGGATTGCAACCCGCACGGTCCGCGGATTAGGCTCGCTTCCTCCCATGGACCCCGCGAGCTTCGACTTCTTCTACGACCTGGGCAGCCCGTACAGCTATCTCGCCTCGACGCAGCTGCGCGGCATCTCCGAGCGCACCGGGGCGAGGCCGCGCCTGTACCCGATCACGCTGGGCGGCGTGCGCAAGGCGACCGGCCACCAGATCCCGCCTCCGCAGCAGCTCTCCTACATGGCGCAGGACACCGCGCAGTGGGCGGAGAAGTACGGTGTCCCCATGCAGATCCCCAAGGCCTTCCCGGTCAGCACCATCCTGCCGCTGCGTTCCGCGGTCGCCGCCGCGCGGAACGGGGACGGCGAGCGCGCGATGCAGGCGCTGTTCCACGCCTACTGGGGCGAAGGCGAGGACATCTCCGCCCCTGCCGTGGTGGAGCGGGTGCTGGGCGACGCGGGGCTCCAGGGGAAGCGCCTGGTCGCGATGGCCGCGGAGCAGGACGTCAAGGACGAGCTGCGCAAGTACACCGACCTCGCGCTGGCGAGGGGGGTGTTCGGCGTGCCGACCATCTTCGTGGGCGAGCGCAGCTTCTGGGGGAACGACCGGCTGGAATTCGTCGAGTCGGCGCTGCGCCACGCCCGGCTCTCGGGGTAGTCGCCGCCGTATTCGGGGGCGCTACGCCTTTCCATGGCGCGGACATTGTGCCAGCCTTCCGGGGGCGCGCCATGAGCTCCATCCGTCCCGATCCGAACCTGCTCAAGAAGCACCCGAACGCGGTCACGCTCGATCAGCTCCAGGAGAAGGACCGCTTCCTGGGCGCGCTCCTCGGCGCCGCCGCGGGAGAGTCGCTGGGCGCTCCGCACGAGGGGAAGCGCGCGGAGGAGGTCGGGCCGCTGCGCGAGATCACCGCCGGGGGCCGGTGGGCCGCGGGCGAGCCGACCGACGACATCGACCTGACGCTGGCGCTGCTCCGGTCGATCGTGGCGCGGCGGCGGTTCGATCAGGACGACGCCGCCCGGCGCTACCTGGAATGGTTCTCGAGGGGACCGAAGGACGTGGGCCTCCTCACCCGGGCGTCGCTGGAGAACCTGCGCGCAGGCGATTCGCCTCAGCAGGCCTCCGCGCTCGCCTGGGAGGACTCGGGCAGGCGCGCGGCGGGCAACGGCAGCGTCATGTGCTGCGCGCCCATCGGGCTGTTGCACGTGCGAGCCCTGGAAGGCCTCGCCGACGACGCGGCGGGAGCCTCGCGCATCACGCACCACGACCCGCGCTGCGTGGGCGGCTGCGTCGCGGTGGCCACCGCGATCGCGCTCCTGGTGCGGGGCGGCCGCGACGCGGAGGAAGCGATCGCCCAGGCAGCCGACGCGGCCGGCGCCGTCTCCGACGAAGTGCGCGCCGCCGTCGAGCGGGGGGCGTCGCGGCGGCCGGCGGACATCGCCGTGGATGGCGACGACCGCGGATACGTCCTGCGCACCGTCGAGATCGCCTTCAGCGCGCTCGCGGCCGGGCCCAGTTTCGAGGAAGGCCTGGTGTCCGTGGTGGCCCGCGGCGGCGACACTGACACCAACGGCGCGGTCGGGGGGGCGTTGCTCGGGGCCAAGCACGGCAAGGGCCGCATCCCGGAGCGCTGGTTGAGGCCGCTCAAGGCCGGCGCCGAGCTCGCCAGCCTCGGCGAGCAACTCTACCGCCAGCTCTGAGCGGCCCGACATCCGGAAGGGAGGACTTGCGGTGGCTGGCTCACGCGAAGACCTGCTGGCCGCCGGTTTCCTCTCCCCCGGCGCCGGGGCCGCGTCGCCGGACCCCGAGCTGGACGAGCTGACCCGGTACGTCGCGTACGCCTGCAATGCGCCCTACGCGGTGCTCGCCGTCGAAGCGGGCGGCAAGATGTGGTTCAAGTGCCGGGTGGGGGTCGATGCCGCCGAGGCGCCGCTGACCGAGCTCGCGCCGGGCGTCGAGGTGATCGAGGATTCCTCGCGCGACCCTCGCGCTTCGCTGCATCCGCTGCTCGCGGCCGTGCCCGACGCGCTGTTCCTCGCCGCCGCGCCGCTGCAGGACGGCCCGGCGCGCTTCGGCACCCTGGCGGTGCTCGACCGGCGGCCCCGCTCGCCGGCGCCGCACCAGCTCGAGGCGCTGCGCGTGGCGGCGGCGCAGGCGTCCGCCCTGCTGCAATTGCGGCGGCGCGTGCGGCTGCTCGAGGCGCTGATCGAGTCCTCGCCCGACCAGTTCTACGCATTCGATCCGCGCGGCCGGTGCCTCTTCGCCAGCGAGCGGGGCGCGAGCACGATGGGGCTCGTCCCCGCGCAGATGGTCGGGCGCACCTGGCAGGAGGTGGGCTGGGACTCAGGATACGCGGCGCAGTTCCAGGGGATGCTCCGCCTCGCGCTGGACACCGGGCAGCTCATCGAGGACGCGCGCGCGGTGCCCACGCCGGCCGGGGTCGTCCACACCGAGTACGCGCTGGGGCCCCTGCGCGGACCGCGAGGGGAAATCGAGGGCGTCGCGGTCACCGCGCGGGACGTCAGCGACCGGGTCGCGGCCGAGATGGAGCGCCGGGCGGCCGAGGCCGAGCTGCAGACGCGCGACGAGCTGCGGCAGACCCTGGAAGCGGAGCGGCTGGCCCGGCGTGCCGCGGAAGAAGCGGGCGAGACGGCGCAGAAGGCCGTGCGGCAGCGCGACGACGTGCTCGCGGTGGTCTCGCACGATCTGCGCAACGTGCTCGGCGTCTTCCGCATCACGGCCGCGGTGCTGTCCAAGGAGCTTCCCGAGGACGCCGGCCGCGCGCGCGAGCGCATCGCCGCCCTGCAGGGCCAGGCGGCCGGAATGGGACGCCTGGTGGACGACCTCGTCGAGGTGGCGCGCATCGACGCGGGCAGCCTGCGCATCGTGCCTGGCGGCTGCGACGCCCGCGCCCTGGCGCAAGATGCCGCCGCGGCGGTGCGGCCGGTCGCCCAGCAGAAGGGCATCGGGCTGGCCGTCCAGGTTCCCGGCGATCCGGTTCCGGTGAGCTGCGACCGCGGGCGCATCCTGCAGGTCTTCGCGAACGTGCTGGGGAACGCGGTCAAATTCACCGACCGGGGCGAGGTCCGTCTCGAGGTGGTGCCCGGCGATGGCGGGGTCCGCTTCTCCATCCGGGACACCGGCGGAGGCGTCTCGCCGGAGCACTTGCCGCACCTCTTCGAGCGCTACTGGCAGGCCCGCCAGGGAGAACGGTCCGGAGCGGGGCTGGGGCTCTACATCGCGCGCAGCATCGTCGAGGCGCACGGCGGGCGCATCTGGGCCGACAGCACACCCGGCCAGGGCACCACGATCTCGTTCACGCTTCCTTCCGGGTAGATCGGGCGCGTCAGCCGGAGCCGTACGTGTGCAGGCCCTCGCCGGTAAGGCCGAGGTTCACGCCCATGAAGGTGAACACCACCACCGCGAAGGCGAACACCGCGATCGCCGCCGGCCGCTTGCCCGCCCAGCCGAGCGTGATGCGGGTGTGCAGGTAGCCCGCGTAGACGACCCAGGTGATCAGCGCCCATGTTTCTTTTGGATCCCAGCCCCAGAAGCGGCCCCAGGCCTCGTTGGCCCACATGCCGCCCATCACGATGCCGACGGTGAGGAGCGGCCAGCCGGCGATGATCACCCGGTAGGTGATGTCCTCCAGCTTGCGGGGATCGGGGAGCGCGGCGGAGATGCGGTCGCGCAGCGGCGTGGTCAGGAGGAACCCCAACGTCGTCCCCCACACCAGCGCGATGAGGCCCAGCGCATAGTTCGAGGCGAGGCCGAGGCGGAAGGGGCCGTGCTCGCCCGGAGCGAGGCGAACGCCCTCGGGCAGGACGATCTCGTGGCTGCTCAGGATGCGATAGACGAGCAGGGCGAGCCCGAGGGTGAGCAGGGCGAACCCCGCGGCGACGATCTTGTACCCGCGCCCGTGCACGCCCTCCTCGGGTCCCTTGCGGGCGCGCAAGTACACCACGGCTCCGGCGGCGAGCAGCAGGACAGCCGCGAGCAGGAACGGGCCCACGCCGGCGACGGGCGTGAGGAACTTCACCGCCTTGTCGGTGCCCGGCGGCACCACGTGCACCGCGGTGGTCACGGCGAGGAGCTTGCCGGGATGCAGGCGGCTGGCGATCTGGTGCTCCCATCCCGGAGCCATCTGGAAGGTCGCGCCGAAGAGCAGCTTGGTTCCCCCGACCAGGGCGAGCAGCAGCGCCGCGGCCGCGGCCTCAACCCCGCCCAGGATCGCGGTGGGCGTGCCGGTCCGCACGAGGTACAGGAGCGCGCAGATGGCGCCCAGCGTGAACAGCGAGTAGCTGACGAACAGCATTCCCACGTGGATGAGGATCCAGTAGCTCTGCAGCGCCGGGACGAGCGGCTCGATCTGCTTGTCCGTGACGAGCGAGGCCTCGCCCATCGCGACCAGCGCCAGCGCCACCGCCAGGACCCCGACGATGCGCAGGCCCCATTTGCGCTCGATGATCAGGTAGCAGACCATCATCGCCCACGCGACGAAGTTCAGCGCGTCGAACAGGTTCGTGTAGGGCGGGTGCGAGACCATGAACCAGAAACGGTCGGTCGAGCTGAGGACGTCGCCCGTCGCCTGGCGCGCGAGGATCTCGATGCGCCCCGCGGCCACCCAGCGCGTGACCAGGTAGGCAGTGTGCACGGTGACCGCCAGCGCGGCGAGCGCGGTGGCGGCCCGATCGAGCTTGAGCTTCTGGACCGCTAGACGCGCGGCGTACCCCACGAACGCGGCGGCGTACGTCGCCACCGCCACGATGCGCAGCCACCAGCCGAAATCGAGCAAGCCCTGGATCGATTCCACTCGGGACCTCCGCGAACCGGCCATTGTACCGCGCTCGCGGCCCGGCGGGGCGCCACGATGCCGCACCCCGCCGGCGGAACGCTCACAGCGACTTGAGGAATTGCACCAGGTCCGACTTCTCCGGGCCCGACAAGCCCAGGCTGAACGTCGAGTCGTAGTGGTCGACCACGGCATTCAGCGTCGCGAAGCGACCGTCGTGGTAGAAGCCGCCCTTCTCGCGGGTGAACAGACCCCGCAGAGGGGTCGTCCGGTAGTGCCCGTCGGGCGACCGGTCGGCCTGGAAGGTGTCGATCCCGATCTCCGCGCCGGTGTGCATGTTCCAGCCGGGCTCGGTGTAGAGCGGCGCAACGTGGCACTGGGCGCAGTTGGCCTTGCCGGCGAACAGCTTCTGCCCGCGCGT
>Ga0209701_10001197_pt1 | contig 16362 bp, 18 predicted proteins | sample CZO8metaG_4_FD_188356 | JGI IMG/M metagenome (GOLD analysis project Ga0209701, IMG submission 188356) | Vadose zone soil microbial communities from the Eel River Critical Zone Observatory, Northern California, USA - CZOApr15con2H3.8 metaG... | ecosystem: Environmental > Terrestrial > Soil >... | reverse complement strand
CCTCCGATCACGATCGCGTCGTACCGCGCTGCCAAAGGACGTCCTCCCGCGGCGTCCCGTCACCTGTCGCCAGAAGACGCGTGGGGCCTCGTGGGTTAACGGGAGAGGGGTTAAATTCCTTCCCCGCGGTCCACTCCCGGAGGAGGCGTCGTGCGCCGAGGATCTCCGTTCCACTCGCGGACGTCCGCGCTGTGCCAGAGCTGGGCGTGGCGCGGATGGGCCGGATACCTTGCGGCTTCGTCCTACTCCCTCGTCCCCGAGATGGAGTACCACGCGATTCGCCACTCGGCCGGATTGATCGACGTCTCGCCCCTGTACAAGTACCGCATCCGCGGGAAGGACGCCCTCGCCCTCGTGGACGCGGTCGTGACCCGCGACGCGAAGAAGCTGAGGAAGGGACACATCTACTACACGCCGTGGTGCGACGGGCGCGGCAAGACGGTCGACGACGGGACCCTCTGGAACTTCGGCGATGGTTCCTTCCGGTTGACGTCTGCGGAGCCGAACCTGAAATGGTTGCAGGACGCGGGCATGGGGCTCGAGGTCGAGGTCGAAGACGTGTCCGAGGACCTGGGGGCCCTCGCGGTGCAAGGCCCGTCGTCCCGGGCCATCCTCCTCGAGGGAGCCGACGGAGCGATCCAGAAGCTGAAGTATTTCCGGTTCGTGACCACGACGTTCGCGGGCATCCCGGTCCAGATTTCTCGGACAGGGTACACGGGAGACCTTGGCTACGAGATCTGGGTCGAACGCGATCGGGCCGAGGCCCTGTGGGATGCCGTCATGGAGAAGGGAAGCGGTCACGACATCACGCCGGCCGGGATGCTGGCCCTCGACCTCGCCCGGATCGAGGCGGGCCTCATCTTGGCCGAGGTGGAGTACACGCCGTCTCGGAAGGCCGTGATCGATGCCCAGCGCTACTCTCCTTACGAGCTCAGCCTGGACTGGGCCGTGAACCTGGAGAAAGGGCCGTTCATCGGACGGAAGGCCCTCGCCGATGAGCGTCGACGCGGTCCCGCCCGCCGCACGGTAGGCCTCGTGATCGATTGGCGGAGCCTCGAGCGGGCGTATCGGGACTTGGGGTTGCCGCCGCGGCCGCCGCCCGATCCGTGGCGTCAGAAGATCCCGCTGTTCGCGGGCTATCGTCAGATCGGCTGGGCGACGAGCGGCTGTTGGTCCCCTCTCCTGAAGAAGTACATCGCGCTCGCCACCGTCGAGGCTTCTTACTCGCGGCCAGGGACGCAGATCGAGATCGATCTGGCCGTGGAGTGGGAACGGCATCGCGTGCCCGCGACCGTGACGAAGCGTCCGTTCTTCGAGCCCGATCGGAAGAAATCGTAGATGGGGCCTAGGCTTCGCGGACCTGGTCGTCGTACGAATTCAGGAACCCGGAAGACCCGCTCTCGATGAAGTTCTTCAGACAGACGAGGCGGTCGGACCACCGACCTCGGTGGCGTGGGATGTCGTCGAGGGCGTCCGGCGCGAATCCTTGTTCCGCTAGGTAGACCGCAGTGCCGCTTGCCTTTTCCTCGAATTCGAACCGGAGCGTGCGGTCCGGCTCGCGGGACGACCGAAGGGCGATCCGTCGATCCGGGGTCCAGTCCTCGACCCGATCCGGGTCCCCGGACGATTCGATTCCGAATGCACCTCCCTTGCGGGGCTCCACGTGTGCCTTGCCGCGCGGGACTCCCCCGGACAACCAATGAGCGAGGTCGGTCGGACTCGCGAACGCGCCGAAGACCTTCGGGGGTGGGGCCTCGATGAGGGCGGAGAGGCGGACCTCGGGTGTCGCGGCGGGCTGGTGGTCGGGGCGCACACTATCTCCACGACCTTCCGCGATCGACTTCAGGTTTCCGAGGCACATGCGCCACGAATCCTGGACCGACCCGCCCGGTGTGTCCCGGATCGGCAGTCCGCGGTGCTGTGCCCGAAGTACGGCCGTCCCTCCCGGGCCGTCCTCGAGATCGTAGGCCACGCGGGTTTCGACCCCGCGGATGGGCCAACGGAAAGTGAAGCGCCGCAAGACCTCGCCTTCGTCGATCGTCGTCTCCCAAGCCCGGCCTTCCGGAGGAATAATGCAGGTCTCGCCTCCAAACTTGAAACTCCCTCCCACCTTCGGTTCGATGCGGGACCAGCCGCAGAACCATCGAGAGAGATGTTCGATCCGCAAGAGGCGCTCGAACACGGTCGGTCGCGGGGACCCGATTCGCATCACGAAGTCGTAATCGAATGCCATGCCCTCGCCTGCGACCCCTTCGCCCGCAGAATCGACGGAGGAAGATAAACTCCGCGAGGTCCTCGATCTAGCGACGTTCCATCTCCCGGTGGGGGCGGGCGCGGCGTCCCTTGCGACCCCCGTGACGGAACCGCTTCTCCTTCGGGCGTGCATCCTTCGGAGGGCGTTCCTTCCGCTTCATGGACCCAGGGAGACGCCCGGATCACAAGAGGCTGTGCCCCGGCCCGACGCGTGACATCCTTCGGACCGGGGAACGGACTGCCCGACTCGAGGGAGGGTCCCGCTCTCAATAAGATATACACATACATTCATATACGCATGTGTGTATATCATTGTCGTGGCTCAGAGCGTCTTTGAGACCCTGGCCGATCCCACGCGCCGTCGGATCGTCGAGGTCCTTCGAAATGGCGAGGTGGCGGTGAACGACATCGTCGACGCCGTGGACATCCAGCAGTCCGGCGTCTCGAGACACCTCCGGATCCTGCACGAGGCGGGGTTCGTCGAAGTGCGCCCCGAGGGGCCCAAGCGCCTGTACTCGCTTCGACCGGAACCGTTCCGCGAGCTCGACGCATGGGTCACGAAGTACCGCGGCCTGTGGGAGGCCCGCCTTTACAGGTTCGCGGAGGAGCTCAAGCGAAAGGAGAAACGGCGGGCAGCGAAACGCGAGGAGACATCCACATGACGACCAAACCGAAAACGTCGAAACGCGATCGAAAGGCAACCGTGAAGAGCATCGTCCCCTGCCTGACATTCAGCGGTCGGACCGAGGAGGCCGTGAACTTCTATACCTCGGTGTTCAAGGATTCGAGGATCGTGGACATCGTCCGCAGCGATTCCGACGGCCCGATCCCGAAGGGCAAGGTGCTCCACGCAGCCTTCGAGCTCAACGGGCAGGAGTACACGGCCTTCGACGGCGGGCCGTCCTTCCGCTTCTCCGAAGCCTTCTCCTTCGTCGCGTCCTGCGAAACGCAGGACGAACTGGACGAAGTCTGGACGAGGCTCTCCGAGGGAGGCAAGGAAGGGCCGTGCGGCTGGCTCACGGACCGGTTCGGCGTGTCGTGGCAAGTCATCCCGGAGGCCTTGGGCGAGATGATGACTCACCCGGAGTCCGGGAATTCCGAAGCCGTCATGGAGGCCCTGCTCAAGATGGGCAAGATCGACATCAAGACCCTGAAGAAGGCTTACAAACAACGATGACCCCAGGTCGAAACAAATGATGAGGGCGAACCTTGTGACGAAACCTTCGAAGACCGCGGGAATCGCGAGAGGAGCGATCCGCAAAATCACGCTCGAACGCACCTTCCGCGCATCTCTCGAAGATGTCTGGGACCTCTGGACGACGAAGGAGGGCCTCGAGTCGTGGTGGGGTCCGGAAGGCTTCGTGACCTCGGTCCGTAAGCTCGACCTTCGGCCAGGCGGCGCATTCGAGTATGCGATGACGGCGACGGAGCCGGCCCAGATCGCGGCCTTGGAGGCGATGGACTTCCCGCTCACGAGCGTCGCTCACGGCACGTATACGGAAGTCACGCCGCACCGCCGGCTGGCCTACATGACTGTGGCCGATTTCATCCCCGGCATCGCGCCCTATGAGGTCGCGGCGGTGATCGAGTTCCACGACAGCTCGAAGGGAGTGAGGATGCTCGTCACGGAGGATGCCATGCATGACAAGCAATGGACGGAGATGTCCCGCATGGGCATGAGCAGCTCCCTCGACAAGTTGGCCCGGCTCCTTGAATCCCGGCGCCGTGGAAAGAAGGGCCGGTAATCACTCGGACCCGAACACGGGCCGGGCCCGCTGGGTTCGACAGATGGGAATCCTTAAACCCATGAACCCGTAGGACCTCCGATGCAAGCGACGCACACGAAGAACCCCTTCGACTCGCTGGGGCTCGATCCCATCCTGCTCCGTGCGGTGTATAGCCTCGGGTACGAGGCCCCCACGCCCATCCAGAAAGAGGCTATCCCGGCGATTCTCACCGGGCGGGACGTAATCGGCACCGCCCAGACGGGCTCCGGCAAGACGGCGGCTTTCCTCCTCCCCATCCTCCATCGGCTCCTGAAAGGGGGACCGGGCCGCACGCGTGCCCTCGTCCTCTCGCCGACCCGCGAGCTCGCGGCCCAGACCGAAGTGGCCCTCCGGGGCTTTGCGAAGGGCACGCGGATCCGGGGCCACGCCGTCTACGGTGGCGTCGGCATGGCCGCCCAGGAACATGCGCTCCGGTCCGGCGTCGACGTCGTGGTCGCGACGCCCGGCCGCCTTCTCGACCACCTATCCCGCCGGAACGTCGACTTCCGCGGCCTCCAGGTCCTCGTCCTCGACGAGGCGGACCGGATGCTGGACATGGGCTTCCTCCCGGACGTCCGGCGGATCGTCGACGCCCTTCCGAGGGACCGCCAGACCCTCCTGTTCTCGGCGACGATGGCTCCGGAGATCGAGGCCCTCTCCCGGACGATCATGCGCAACCCCGTGCGCATCTCCGTCTCTCCACCCCACCGTCCTCCTTCGACGATCCGCCACGAGGTCTATCCCGTCCCGCAGCACCTCAAGACCTCCCTCCTCGTCCGCCTCCTGGGCCGAGAGGACATGATGTCCGTCCTCGTGTTCGTGCGAACGAAGCGGCGCGCGGACCGGGTCGCCCGGCAGGTGCAGCAGGAGGGCTTCGACGTCGCGAGGATTCACGGCGACCGAAGTCAGAGTCAGCGGGAGACGGCCCTCGCGGGCTTTCGAAGCGGACGGCACCAGATCCTCATCGCGACCGATGTCGCCGCCCGCGGGATCGACGTCGAGGGCATTTCTCATGTGATCAACTACGACGTGCCGACGGTCCCGACGGACTACGTGCACCGGGTCGGTCGGACCGCCCGCATGGAGGCGACAGGCGAGGCGATCACGTTCGTGTCACCCGAGGAGGAGGGAGACATCCGAGGCATCGAGCGGGTCCTCAGCAAGACGATCCCCCGTGTGACGCTGCCCGATTTCGACTACCGTGCCCCGCCGCCTCCGAGGACTCACGGGCGCGAGGGCGGACGGCCTCCTCAGAGAGGACGGTCTGGCGGTCGACCGCCGCAGGGGCGACGCAGACCCTATCGCCGGTGACCCGACGGGACGTTCACCCGGGCGGGAATCTGGGTGTGATCGTGTCACAGCCCGATGTCCGCGATTGCCAGGAGAGCCTCCCCGAGGATCTCGGAGAACCTGATCCCCGAAGCCTTCTTAAGCCACCCGTCCTTCGCACTTCCGTATGGCCCGCTTCCCGGAGGCCGAGCGCCGCCTCCTGCACAAGATGATCTGCATGCAGTGCTACGCGCGGAACGCGATGCGCGCGACCCGCTGTCGAAAGTGCGGGAGCACGGAGCTCCGCCCGAAGGCGAAGGAAGCTAGGAAAGAGTAAGCGCCTACCACCGTCTCTTTGCAATTAGGCATCACCGCGGAGACCCCACCACGGATCCGAGGATCTTCCTCTCCGCCCGCCGCAAGTGTTTCGAGAACGCGGCCCGCGAAATGCCGACGAGCTCCCCGAGACGATTGAGCGACACCTTGGCGGGAGTCTCGTAGTAGCCGAGTTGGAACGCGAGGCTGAGCAGTTCCCGCTGGCGACGCGTGAGAGTCGTCCAGGGATCCCATCGCTCCGCAGGCACCCTTCGGACGGCCCGAAGCCAGTCTCGTCCACCTAATTGGTCGAGAAGACCGCGGAATCGTGGGAGGACCCCTTCGGACAGGAGCAGGGAGACCCGCGCGCTGCCCTCGCCCTCACGGATTGCTCGCAGCGGGATGATCCCGCCCTCCGTGCCCAGCGCATCCTGGACGGCCTCCGGGATTTTCCATTCGATCCACGCGACATATTCCCCGCGTTCTCGGCTCGCGGACATCAGCTCGAACCGGGCAAGCCGATACCGCCGGACGAGGGCACGGGCTTCGCGGCGAATCGTATCGAGATCTTTGAAGGGCCCGCGCCGGCGGACCCGGACGACAAGGGCGAGCACCTCAGGGCGCACCGCGAAGGTTTGGAGGATGTCGACGGACTCGTTGTTGCGGAAGAACGACCCGCTCAAGATTCCGAAGTCTTCGAGGACTTGGGTCGGGACGACGATGTCGAGGTGCTTCATCGGTCCATCCGGTTGACAGGTAAACCACTCACCGGATAAGGCCGTTGTCCCTCGCAAGGGGCGAAGGAGGCGTGGCAGTGGTTGAGAAAACGGGAACCGCGTTCACGGCGGAGACGTCGGTGATCACGTGCAATATGGAGGGAATCGTCCAGCAATACGCGGCGGATGCCGCGGACCTGTTCGGGTGGAGCCCCGAGGAGGTCATCGGGCGAATGAGTGTGGCCTCGTTCCACGTCCCCGAGAACGTGCCCGTCCTCGTCCCACGCCTCCTGCGAGAAGCGGTCGAGAAGGGCAAGTTCGAGGAGGAAGTCACCCTTGTCCGAAAGGATGGCGCGCGGTTCCCCGCGGTCCTCACGGTGCGCCCGATGTTCCGCGAGGGGAAGCAGGTCGGTTTCATGGGATATACCCGACCGCTCGCGCCGCCTTCGAAGTCGTAGGCGACCCTCGCCGCAGGGGTGACCGTGCCGGATTCAGATGCGTTCACGGAAGAGACGTCCGTCATCACCTGCGACATGAACGGCGTCGTCCAGCAATACTCCGCGGACGCGGAGGAACTGTTCGGCTGGACGCGAGAGGAGGTCATCGGCAAGATGAGCGTCGCGCAGTTCCACCTCTCGAAGAACGTGCCGACCCTGGTCCCGCGGCTCCTCCGCGAGGCGATGGAGACGGGGAAGTTCGAGGAAGAGGTGACCCTCATGCGCAAGAGCGGCGCCACGTTCCGCGCCGTCCTGACCGTGCGGCCGATCCTCCACGACGGCCGACCGACCGGCTTCATGGGGATGACGCGGCCCCTCACTCCGCCGACGAAGGTGCCAGTCGGCATGTTGTGGTTTCAGTCCCTTCGTGCCCCGTTCCTGGTCGCGTCGATCATCCCCGTCCTAGTGGGCGCCCTTGCCGCGTGGTCGATCCGAGGCGCGTTCAATCCGGGTTTCTTCCTCCTCTGCTTCCTGGGTGCGATGTCGATTCACCTCGGTGCGAACATGGCGAACGACGCGTGGGACTACCGTAGCGGGAACGACCTTGCCGTCCGACATCTGAACCCCTTTGCGGGCGGGGGGCGCGTCCTGCTCCGTGGCGTGCTCAATGTGCGGACCCACTTGGCCGTGGCCGTCACGTTCCTCGCCATCGGGTCGCTGATCGGAGTCTACCTGGTCCTCCAGGTCGGTCTCCCTCTGCTAGTGCTCGGGATCGTCGGGGTCGTCATCGCCTACTCATACGTCGGGCCGCCGATCCGCCTCGCGTATCACGGCCTCGGCGAGATCGCGGTCGGTCTGGAGTTTGGCCCCGTGACCGTCATGGGGACCTACTTCGTCCTCGCGCGCGCCTTCGACGCGGCCGCGATCCTCCTCTCGATCTCCCTCGGGCTCCTGGTCATGGGGATCCTCTGGATCAACGAGGTGCCCGACATCCCAGCGGATTCGTCCGTCGGGAAACGGACCCTGGTCGTCCGCCTCGGGGTCGAGCGGGCGACGAAGGTCTTCGCAAGCATCTTGGCCGCGGCCTACGTCGTCCTCATCCTCGGGGTCCTCTTCACCAAGCTCACGCCTTGGGCCCTTCTTGCCCTCCTCGCGGCACCTCTGGCCGCGAAGCCCTTGCGGGGCCTGAGGAAGGCGGGAGCGGATCCGCACGTCCTCATCCCGTCGAACGCGGGGATGATCTTCGCCACCGTGGTGACAGGGATCCTCCTCCTGGTAGGCCTCGCTGTGTCGGCGTTCTGGAAGATCTGACCCGGCCACGTCATTATCATCGCCGCGAGCAGCGCTCGCTCGATTGTTCTCCCTGTGACGACTACTTTCGCCCATCCCTCGGGCCATGTCTTAATACGTCGTTGATACATCCCTTCAGAGCCTCTCGGAAGGGGGAGCAGAGAACATGGTCCAGAAACCGAACAGCATCGTGCACGTGGAGATCCATTCGAACGCACCCGAGAAAACCAAGTCGTTCCTGAAGGACGTCTTCGGTTGGAAATTCGAGGAGGTACCGCAGATGAACTACTCGATGTTCAATCCGCCGAGCGCGCCCGGCGGCGGATTGCAGAAAGCCGAGAACTTGCCCGCAGGGATCCTCGACTACGTCCTCACGGAGGACATCGAAAACACGCTGCGCAAGATCACCTCGTCCGGTGGCGCGGTCACGATGCCGAAGCAGGAGATCCCTGGGATGGGCTGGTTCGCGGTGTTCCAGGACCCGACCGGGATCACCTTGGCCCTCTACGAGGCGCAGCCTCAACCGGCGCCCCGAAAGGCGCGGACGACGGCGAAGAGGGCAGCTGCGAAGAAGACGACACGAGGCGCCAAGAAGGGCTCGCGTCGGTCTCGCTAGGACAGAGCGAGGTGGGCCCTTCGTCGGGCCCACACACCTTTCACGTTCACGGAGTGAGGATTTTTTCGATACCTCCTCCTAGGATCCGCTGGCGAGGGAGGCGAGAATGCGGCGCCGGACCGGGGACGCGGGCTGGGCACCGGGCCGGATTTGGGCACCTGGCTTCGCAGTTCGTTGCGGGTCGGGGAGAATGAGGAGCACCCGGAGGGTGTCGGATGCCTTCGGCAGGACCTTCGAGGCGCCGTTTTCCAGGATCGCAAGGACTTGGAGCCGCATTTGCATCGAGGGAGAACGCGTCGGCGGGGATAGGGACCGTGCACGCGGGTCGATGGCGCCTGTGCGCGACCTGAACAAGGAACCGCTCGGACGCGTCAATCCCAAACTGGCCTCCTTAACTCAACGGCCTCGAGAACGAGCTGAGACCCGGGAGGAGAACCCTTAACCCGATGGGGAGGCTTCTTCGGGGGTCCATGTTCTTCGAGCAGCACCTCATCGGGGCCATGCAGAACTTCGGATACGTGATCGGGGACCCGGAGACCAAGGCCGCGGCCGTCATCGATCCGAGCTTCGACGCCCGCATCCTGCAGAAGGTTGCGCGGGAAAACGGCTACACGATCGGATGGATTTTCAACACCCACCACCACCGGGACCACGTCTTCGACAACGAGCGCCTGGCCGACGAGACCGGCGCGAAGGTCGCGGCCCACCGTCTCAGCGAGGTGCGGAAGGACCTCGTGCTCGAGGATGGCATGATCGCGAAGGTCGGTGACCTGAAGGTGAAGGTCGTCCACACCCCGGGTCATTCCCCGGATTCCTGCTGCTACATCGTCGCGGGTCGTGTCTTCACGGGCGACTGCCTGTTCGTCGGGGACTGCGGCCGCGTGGACCTCCCCGGGTCCAGCATCGAGCAGATGTACGACTCCCTCTTCCAGAAAGTACGGAAGATGGACGAGGACCTCGTCGTCTGTCCCGGGCACCACTATGGCAGCGCCCGAACGTCGACGATCGGGGACGAGAAACGGACGAACTACACGCTCAAACCCAGGTCGCTCGAGGACTTCATCCGGTTCATGGGCGCGCCCTAGCCCGTCGGAAGGTCCGGGGCGAGCGGGATCGGCGCAGGCTTCTTCTTCCGCGGGGCGCCCTTCGCGCGGACCTTGCCCTTTGCCTTCGCGGCTGCCTTCTTCCGCTTTCCCTCCTTCGCGGGGCACTGCATGTTCAGGCACAGGACCCACGGGGGTCGACCGCGCGTGATGACCTTGATCACGGGATGACCGCACGCCTTGCACTTCTCGTCGGTCGGGACGATCAGCCCACGCTGCGGCAGCGGGTAGGAGTTGTCGCAGGCGGGATAGCTCGAACATCCGACGAACCGCTTGCCGTAGTTCCCGTGGCGGATCGAGAGCTCCCCGGTCCCGCACTTCTCGCAGGGGCCGATGAAGTTCTTCGAGCGGACCGTCGGGCAATCGGAGGCCACGCAATACGTCATCGTCTGCCCCCGGTCCGTATGCTTGATCATCGGGGCCCCACACTCAGGGCAGTTCTCCTCGGCCCCCTGGATGATCCCGAGCTGGGGTAGCGGATGCGTGTTCCGGCACGCCGGGTATCGGTCGCATCCGAGGAACCTCGTCCCTCGCCTCGACCGGATCACGGTGAGGTTGCCTTCCTTGCAAACGTTGCACTTGCCGATGTAATTCTGTTCGCGGAGGGCCGCCGCGATCTCCTGTCCAATCGCCTCCCGGTTGGCCTCGAGCGTCTCGAGGATCTCGCCCAGCATCTCCTGGGACTCCCGCACGACGTCCTCGCGGGCCCGCGTGCCCGTGGCGATCGCCGCCATGTCCGCCTCGAGGTGGGCCGTCATCTCGGGTTCCGTGATCCGTCGGGCATGGTCCTCGAGCGCCTCGATGACGGCACGGCCGCTGGTCGTCGGCCGGGGATACTTCCCTTCGAGGAACTTGCGATCGTAGAGTTTCTTGAGGATCTCATGCCGGGTCGACTTCGTCCCGAGGCCGAGCCGCTCCATCTCCTGGATGAGCGATCCTTCGCTGTATCGGGCGGGCGGCTTCGTCTTGTCCTCGCGGATCGTCACAGGACCGACGCGGTCCAACGACTCGCCCACGGCGAGGGCGGGAAGGATGGCTTCTCGGACGGTCCAGTAGGGATAGTACTTCCGCCATCCCAGGTCCTTGATCCGGTAGCCCTCCGCGAGGAACGTCTGCCCGCCGAGGTCGATCTTCGCTTCCGCCGTCTCGGCGATCGCGTTCGGGGCGACCGTGGCGAAGAACCGGCGCACGACGAGCTCGTAGATGGCCCAGTGATCGTTCCGTTTCACCTTGTCGCGGCCGACCCCTTGGACCGGGTAGATGGGCGGGTGGTCCGTCGTCTCCGTGCGACCCCGGCTTGGAGCGAGTCGCTCCTGCGCCGCGAGGGTTCGGGCCTCCTCCCGGAACGGGGAGTCGCCCAATTTCTCGAGGACGGTCCTAAGGTTCACGCTGGAAGGGTAGACGGTGTTGTCCGTCCGCGGGTAGGAGATGTAGCCGGACTGGTACAGGTCCTCCGCGATCTTCATCGCCTGAGCGGCGCCGAATCCGAGCCGATTCGCCTCCGTGACGAACATCGTCGTGTTGAAGGGCGGCGGAGGTCGTTCCTCCCGTTCGTTCTGGAGGAAGTCCCGGACGAGGCCTTGCGGCACTCGGTCCGCCGCCTCGAAGGCGGTCTCGGCCTCCCGGCGAGCCCAGAAGGGACCGTGCTCGTGGTTCGCATCGAACTCCACCGATGTGCCGTCCACATCCTTGCGGAACCGGGCGTGGAGGGTCCAGTAGTCCTGCGGGGCGAACTCCTCGATCTCCCGCTCCCGGTCGACGATGAGGGCGAGGCTCGGGCTCTGCACCCGGCCGACGGACAAGTAGTCCCGGCCGAGCTGGTTCGAGGCGATCGAGAGGAATCGGGTGAGGACCGCGCCCCACGCGAGGTCGACGAACTGGCGGGACTCAGCCGACCACGCGAGCGGATGATCGACCTCGACGAGGTTCGTGAAGGCGCGCTCGATGTCCCACTTCGTCAGGGCGGAGAAACGCGCCCGCCTCACCCGGACGTCCGGCTTCACCTGCTGAATCAGGCCCAACGCCTCGACCCCGATCAATTCGCCTTCGCGGTCGAAGTCCGTCGCGATAATGACCTCGTCTGCGTCGACGGCTAGGAGCTTCAACGCGGCGCCGATCTTGTCCGCGGTCACGACCTTCTGGGGTTCGGCCCAGACGAGCTCCTTGAGAGGGACGCGCATCCAGTCGTTCAAGGCCTCTGGATAATCGAGGTTGATGATGTGGCCGCGCAATCCGACAACCCGGACATGGTCCTCCCCTTGGCTGAATTCGAAGACGGAGGTCCCTTCCACGTTCCTCCGCTTCGCCTTCCCGTCGCTGAGGATGGTCGCGATTCGGACCGCGGCGTTGAACTTCTCGGTAACGATGAGTCGCCGCACGGAGGGGTTTGGACGCAACGGGCTCTATTTAATCGTTTGTTGACGGAAATGTGCGTTCGATGATTTCCGCGCGCGCGGTTTCGGCGCGTGCGCGCGCGCTCGACGATCAGCTCGGCTTTCCCGCCTCGAACGCCCGACGAATGGCCTCTGTTGCGGCTCTGGGATCTTCGGCGTTCATGATGGCCGAGACGACCGCGACGCCCGCGGCGCCGTGTCTTGCGAGGAGGCCCGCGTTCTCCATGTTGACGCCTCCGATCGCGAAGACCGGGAGTCGCGAACGTTGGACGATCGCATCGAGAGTGGAGATCGGGAGGACCGGCTCTTCGGGTTTCGTCGGGCTCGGGAAAAACGGTCCGACGGCCAGATAATCGGCCCCCCCGTGCGCCGCGGCCTCCTCCTCGCCCGGCTGGCCATACACGGTCACCCCAACAATCGCTTGCGGACCGAGGAATAATCTCGCGACCGTCGGCGGCGGATCGTTACGCCCCAGATGGACGCCGTCGGCACGGAACCGTCGGGCGAGTTCCGGATCGTCATTCACCAGGAACGGGACCGCCGCTCGATCGCACACCCTTCGTAATCCGAGGGCGGCCTCCGATCTCTCGTTCGGCGTGTAGACGCCCTTGTCCCGGAATTGAACGACCGAGGCCCCGCCCTCGAGCGCGGCCTGTGCGATCGCGAGGAGGCGGCTGACGGGTCGCATCGGGGACGTGACCAAGTACACCCCGCCGAGGCGGTATCGGCGCCCACGGTCGCGAGTCAGGCGATCTCCCCGGAGAGTGCACGACTGAAGGCGATCCAGAACGGATCGCGGTCTGCGGGATGGAACACCCGTCCACGGTCCCGGCATGGCTGCCCTTTCCGACCGAACACGCCGATGTCGACGGCCGCGATCTTTTTCCGACGAAGGCTCCCGAGGATGCGCCCCGCGGCATCGGCCTCGACCGCGAGTAGGAGCGTGCCTTCGCTGATCGCATCGAGCGGATCCATGCCGAACAGTTTGGAGACCTCGAGGACCGCGGGATCTACGAAAACCTTGGAGAGGTCCACCTCCACACCGAGGCCGGATGCCTGGGCAATCTCCCACACGGCATTGCGGACCCCGCCCTCCGTCGCATCGTGCATGGCCCAGACGCCTTTCGATCGGAGTCCGACCGACGCGGCCGCAAGGGCATCATCGACAGTGCTCATCGATTCGAACAAGCCCCTCGCTTGTGAAGTCACTTCAGCACCAAGCTTTCGTTCCACGATCTCCGGAAAGGTGTTCGCGAGAATCGCGGTCGCTTCGAGGCCGGCCGTCTTCGTCACCAGGAGTCGATTCCCGGGCCGAGCCATGTTGGCGGTGACCCAGCCGTCCCGCGGCGCGATGGCCAGGAAAGTGGCCCCGCCGACCATCGGATACGCACACCCCTCGTATCGGCCCGTGTGGCCCGTGACGATCGCGGCCCCATACCTGCGACATTCGCGGTCGATGACGCGGAGCATCGTCTCGATCTGGTCGTCCTCGATGTCCATCGGAAGGTTCCAGTCCATCGTCACATACTGGGGGGCCACGCCGGACGTCGTGAGGTCGGACGCGAGGATGTGGAAGGCGAACCAGGCGGCCCTCTCCCATCCGTACTGCGGCACGATGTAGATGGGGTCCGTCGTCGAGATCATCGCCCGGCCGTCCGGGAGCCGCACCACCCCGACGTCGACGCCGTTCGCGGGGCCCACCGCGACGTCCTTCCGTCTCTGGCCCAAGTGCCGCGCGATGACGTTCTCGAAGAAGGCACGGCTCACCTTGCCCATCGGGTACTTCCGCGGCATCGGGTCCGTCAACGGGAGAAAGCTCCTCGGGGTTCCTTGGCTGAAAACATCCTCGAGTTCCCTACGCCGGCATGACCCGGATCAGGTTCCAAGGGTCTATCCCTCATTCGGGATACTCTCAGCCCTTCTGGGCTCCCCGGCGGCACGAAGGGCCGTGCCGTAATGAAGATTTGCACCTACTGTCCGGCGGACGGCAGCAGCTTCAGGTCGCCGCGAGTAGGGTCGCGACATCGGTCGGGAACTGGGCCACCGGTACGCCCGCCTCCGCGAAGGCTTTCATCTTCGACTCCGCGGTCCCTTTGCCCGCTTGGATGATCGCCCCGGCATGCCCCATCCGCTTGCCCGGAGGCGCGCTGCGCCCCGCGACGTACGCCACCACAGGCTTCGTCACCTTCCGCTGAATGAAATCGGCCGCCTCCTCTTCCGCGGTGCCACCGATTTCCCCAACGAGCACGATGCGTTTGGTCGCTCGGTCTTTCTGGAACAAGGCAAGTGCCTCGACCATGTTCGTTCCGATGACCGGATCTCCACCGATGCCGATGCACGTCGTCTGGCCGAGGCCTCCTTGGGTCATCGCATTGACGATCTCGTAGGTCAGGGTGCCGCTCCGAGAGATCACGCCCGCGTCCCCCTCCTTGAAGATGAGGTTCGGCATGATTCCCATCTTCGCTTGTCCGGGAGACGCGAGGCCGGGACAATTGGGTCCGATGACGGTCACACCCTTGCTCCGGGCGAAGGGCATGAGGTCGAGGGCCTCGTGGAAGGGGATTCGCTCCGTGATGATGACGAGGAGCTTGATGCCCGCTTCGATGGCCTCCACGGCGGCATCCTTCGCGTAGGGTGCTGGGACGAAGAGGATCGACGCGTTCGCCTTGCGCCAGACGACCGCGTCCCGGACTCGATCGAAGACGGGCACGCCTTCGATCTTCGTGCCCGCCTTGCCTGGCGTCACACCCGCGACGACCTTCGTCCCGAAGTCCCGCATCGCGCGTGTATGGAACTGGCCCTGATGGCCCGTGATGCCCTGGACGACAACGCGGGCTTTCTTCGTCAGGAGGACGGCCATGTCAGATGCCTCCCGCCTTCAGCTTGACCGCGAGTTCGGCGGCTTCCTCGATCGTCTCCGCGGCGTGCATCCCGATCGACCGGAGGATGTCTTTCGCCGCGGCCTCGTTCACGCCCTTGATCCGAGCGACGACCGGGATGTGGGCGTGCATCTCGTCGATCGCCTGCTTCACGCCCGTCGCGACCGTGTCGGCTTTCGTGATGCCTCCGAAGATGTTCACGAGGATGACGGCGGGATGCGCCTTGAGCAGGAGCTCGAAGGCCTGTTTGACCTTCGCGGGGTCGTCCGTGCCGCCGAGGTCGAGGAACACGCCGCCCTTCCCGCCTTTCAGACTCAGGGCGTCGAGGGTGGCCATCGTCAACCCGGCGCCGTTCGCGATCACGCCGATGTCGCCATCGAGCTGGATGAAGACGATGCCCTTGTCGTGGGCCTCCTGCTCGAGCGACGTCCGGTCTTGGTCCAGGTTCGCGTATTCCGGATGGCGGTACTCGGCGTTGTCGTCGATGACGAGCTTCGCATCGCCCGCGATGACCTTTGCCTCCGATGTCACGACGAGGGGGTTGATCTCCACGAGTTCCGCGTCTTCCTTGCGGAAGATCTCGTAGGCTTTGCGAGCGATCGCGGCGACCTGGTCTGCGGTTTCCTTCGCGAGGCCGAGGGCCGCTCCCAGGGAGCGCAGGACATACGGTTGGATCCCGATCATCGCGGGGACGTGCTCCATGAAAAGCCGATCCCGCGGGACCTGTTCGACCTCCATCCCGCCCATCGCGGTGGCCATCAGGAGGGGCTCGCGGGCCGAGCGATCGATCGTGAGGCCGAGATACAGCTCCTTCGCGATTGGGAGTCGCTCTTCCAGGTACACCTGCTTCACGCGGTACCCGCCGATCTCCATTCCCAGGATCTGGCCGGTCACGCGGCGGGCTTCCTCGAGGGTCTCCGCGGGTCGAATGCCTCCCGCCTTGCCCCGGCCGCCGACGAGGACCTGGGCCTTCACCATGCAAGGGAGCGGAGGATCGACGATGTCCTCGGGCCGCGACGCAAGGATGCCGCGGGGAATCGGGATCCCATAGCGGGCGAAGATTTCCTTCGCTTTGTACTCGAGGAATTTCATCGCGGTCTCCTCGGACGATGACGGAGGAATCCTTTAGGCTTGCCCTCGCCGCGATGCGTCAGATCGGAGTGCCGGTGCTCATCACGAGATCTCGGAACGCCTTCATGATCTTCTTCGTCGTCGGCCCGGGCTTTCCGTCTCCGATCGACCGCCCGTCGACTTCGACGACGGGGGCGACTTCCGCGGCGGAGCCGGTGATGAACGCCTCGTCCGACGCCCAGACGTCGTACAGC
>Ga0209701_10001195_pt1 | contig 16370 bp, 19 predicted proteins | sample CZO8metaG_4_FD_188356 | JGI IMG/M metagenome (GOLD analysis project Ga0209701, IMG submission 188356) | Vadose zone soil microbial communities from the Eel River Critical Zone Observatory, Northern California, USA - CZOApr15con2H3.8 metaG... | ecosystem: Environmental > Terrestrial > Soil >... | reverse complement strand
GGATCGCATCGCACGACGCGCCGGCTTGCAACCGGGGCAGGTGATCATCGACGTGCCGCTCCCCGAACTCCTCCTAAGCGAGCCGCGGATCGCGAAGACCGAGGTCCCCATCCTCGACGATGGCGAGGCGAAGCCTTTCTCCCGCGTGAGCTCCCTGGGACGCGCCCTCCAGATCCGTCAGGTCGTCGATTGGGTCGTCATGGTCGCGGCTCCGGCCGAATCCGCCGCGGCGGTCCGAAAGGCGGCCACGTCCGTTCTCTCCGGATGAGCCACCGAAACATCGCCTTGCGGCTCCCTTTGTCAACGCGGCGGACGTTCGTCGGACAACGCTTAAATAGCGTCGGTCGAATACGCGCCCATCTTGCGGGATGGGATGACCTCGCAGGCTCTGCAGGTGAAGGAATGAACTCGATGCTAGAGGACGTGCTCGCTCGGGAAGGAAGTGCCCCCGCCTTTGAGGACAGCCGAGTCGACGCCGAGCTCGAAGAGATGCTCAGCAAGATGCGGACGAACATCAAGATCGTCGGACTCGGAGGCGGAGGTTGCAACACGATCGCCCGCGTCTATGGCGAGGGGATCGTCGGGGCCGAGCTGTACGCCTGCAACACGGACGCGCAGCACCTGCTTCACATCGCATCCCCGAAGAAAGTCCTCCTCGGACGCCGGATCACGAAAGGCCTTGGCGCCGGTGCCCTTCCCCAGATCGGGGAAGAGGCCGCCCGCGAGGCGGAGGAAGAGCTCCGCGCCATCGTCCAAGGCGCCGACATTGTCTTTGTGACCTGTGGCCTCGGCGGCGGGACTGGGACGGGAAGCTGCGGCTATGTTGCCCGCCTCGCCAAGGAAATGGGAGCCCTCACGATTGCCGTCGTCACCTTGCCCTTCCGCGGCGAGGGGAAGCTCCGGATGGAGAGCGCGGAGTGGGGCCTCGAGAGGCTGCGCGATGCGGCCGACACCGTGATCACGATCCCGAACGACAAACTGCTCGATCTCGTGCCGCGCCAGTCGCTGAACCTGGCGTTCAAATTCGCGGACGAGGTGCTGATGCGGTCCATCAAAGGGCTGACGGAGATCATCACGAAACCGGGCCTGGTGAACCTTGACTTCAACGATGTGAAGACGATCATGAAAGGCGGCGGCGTCGCCATGATCGGCCTCGGCGAGAGCCAGGCGGTCGGCGACAACCGCGCGGTCGAGGCGATCGAGGAAGCGATCAACTCGCCCTTGCTGGAGGTCGATGTGTCGACCTCTCATGGCGTCCTGATCAACGTGACGGGCGGGAACGACATGACCATCTCGGAGGCGGAGCGCGTCGCCGAGGTCGTGCAGTCGAAGGTCTCGCCGACTGCTCGGATCATCTGGGGTGCGACGGTCGATCCGTCCCTCGAGCACACCCTGCGGGTCATGCTCGTCGCGACCGGCGTGAAGTCGAAGCAGATCCATGGACGCCGCGATCCTTCGGAAGAGAAGGTCCGCGTCGGCATCGATGTGATTCGCTAGAGGTCGGTTCGAGACGTAGGCCATCCGATGACCGAACCGAGGCCGCGAACCCGGAAACCTTTAGTAACGCTCGTTCGTTATGTGCGCGGCGCGGTCGCTTCCACGCCTTCCTCGGGCAGCCGGAGGCCGAACTATGGATTCCATCGTCAGGGAAGTTGTCACTCGATCCGGCGTTGAGCCCAGGCTCCCCGAATCGCCGACCTCCGCCATGGGCGTCGGTGCGGAGGACGCCGAGCTCGAGCGCATCCTCGCGAGTCTCCGGACGAACATCAAGATCGTCGGCATCGGAGGCGGGGGTTGCAACACGATCGACCGCCTTGTGGAATCCGGGATCGTCGGAGCGGAGCTCTTCGCCGCGAACACGGACGCTCAGCATCTGCTCGTCGTACGGTCTCCACACAAGCTCCTTCTGGGGCGCCGGGTGACGCGCGGCCTGGGAGCGGGCGCCCTTCCCCAGGTGGGAGAGGAGTCCGCGCGGGAGGCCGCGGACGAGCTGCGGTCCATCGTCCATGGGGCCGACATGATCTTCATCACCTGCGGCCTCGGGGGAGGCACGGGCACGGGCGGGGCGCCGGTCCTCGCGCAGCTCGCGAAGGAGGCGGGCGCCCTCACGATCGCGATCTGCACCTTCCCCTTCCGGGCCGAGGGCGCCATCCGAGCCGAGAACGCCGAGTACGGGCTCGATAAGCTCCGGAGCTTCGCGGACACGGTCGTCGTGATCCCGAATGACAAACTGCTTGAACTCGTCCCGCGTCTCGCGTTGAACGCGGCCTTCAAGGTCGCCGACGATGTGCTCATGCGCGCGATCAAAGGAATCACCGAGGTCATCACGAAGCCGGGCCTTGTCAACCTGGACTTCAACGACATCAAGACGATCATGAAGGGCGGTGGCGTCGCGATGATCGGTCTCGGCGAATCGGACACGGACAACCGGGCCGAGGAGGCCATCGAGGAGGCCATCAACTCCCCCTTGATCGACGTCGACATCAGTGGGGCGACGGGCGCCCTCGTGAACGTCACCGGCGGCAACGACATGAGCGTCGCCGAGTCGGAGAAGGTCGCGGAGATCGTCCAGAGTCGGATCGCGCCGAACGCCCGGATCATCTGGGGCGCCGCGGTCGATCCGAGTTTGGAACACAAACTGCGGGTGATGCTCATCCTGACGGGCGTCCGCTCGAAGCAGATCCTTGGCCCCGGGGAGCACGTGCGTCCCCATGGCGGCGTCGACACCGTGCGGTGAGGCCATGGCGGACATCGTCGACAAGAGCTGGGACGTCCAACGGCGCATCGAGGAGCGGGTCAAGCACCTCGGGAAGGGCAAATACGGCCGGGTCCTCAAAATGGCCCGGAAGCCGACCTCGGACGAATACTCGAAGGTCGTGATGATCACAGGTCTCGGGATCGCGGCGATTGGCGCTTTGGGCTTCATCATCTACCTGATCATGCGCTACGGACCTGATCTCTTCCGCGGTATCTTTGGCATCGTGGGGGTCTGAGTCCTTGGGGCTGCTGGACGACCTTTCGAAGAGGGAGCCGCGGGCTGAGACGCCGGAACCCCCCGTCGTCGGCCACTATGGCGTCAAGCTCGACCTGGCCGAGGAGAAGGTATCCCTTACCGCAGGGCAGACGAAAGAATACCCGATGGTGGTCACGAACACGGGGACCGAGGACGACACGATCCGGCTCAAGATTGACCTCGTCTACAACTCCGAACTTCCGGATCCGCCGGAGTGGACCGTGAAGCTCTACGGCGTCGAGGACAAGGGGTGGGACGTCACCTTCACGAAGGTCACCGAGAAAGAGTTCATGCTCATCTCGGATGGCCAGCGAGAGATCACGATCACCGTCACATGTCCGAAGGGAGCCCGCTACGGAGATCGCCTGAATGTCGTCGTGAATGCGATCTCCAAAGGGGATCCGGGCGCGTTCGATGCGAAGACCCTGAGCTTCAGCGCCCGCCAGGCGATCCTCGCCGTGAAGTCCTCGATCGGGCATGAGAGGGCGGTCGCCGATGCGATTTACGCGCGGGCGAGGGCGAAAGACGTCGGGGTCTTCTCGATCCTGGTCCCCGCCAACTTTCGCGGCTACGTCTACGTAGAGAGCATGAATCCGGATCGGCTGGAAGAGATCGTCCGGGGTCTCCGGCGCGCACGAGGCGTCGTCAAAGGAGAAGGTGAAACCACCGGGATTTCGTTCTCGGAAATCGAGGCCTATTTGACCCCGAAGCCGATCGTCAGCGGGATCATGGAAGGCGACATCGTCGAGCTTGTCGCCGGCCCGTTCAAGGGCGAAAAGGCCCGCGTGATGAAGATTGACGAAACGAAGGAAGAGATCACCGTCGAGCTGTTCGAGGCCATGGTCCGGATCCCGGTGACCGTGCGTGGAGATAGCGTTCGGGTGATCCAGAAAGAAGAGGAAAAGTAAGGCTTCGAGTCGCTAAAGGGACTTGGCGCCAATTCGAGCGTTCCGGCGGGACCGGTTCGACGAAACGTTTATGCTGAAACGCCCGCTGGTGCCCGCCCATCGAGGGCCTCTTGCATGGTCGAAAAGATCCAAGCGTTGGTCGATGGCGGGAAAGCCACACCCGGACCGCCTCTCGGTCCCGCCCTCGGGCCTCTCGGCGTGAACATCGTCGAGGTTCTCAAGGCGATTAACGAGAAGACGAAGTCTTTTGAAGGGATGAAAGTCCCCGTCACCCTCCTCGTCGATCCGAAGACGAAATCCTTCACGGTCGAAGTCGGCACCCCGCCGACATCCGCCTTGATTGCCAAGGAATTGAAAGTCGAGAAAGGCTCCGGAGATCCGGGTAAGACCCGGGTCGGGAACCTGTCCCTTGCCCAGGCGATCAAGATCTCGAAGATGAAGGCCGATGCGATGCTCGCGAAAACCCTGAAGGCCCAGGTCCTCGAGGTCGTCGGGACTTGTGTCTCCATGGGCGTCACGGTCGAGGGAAAGTCCGCGAAAGAGACTTCGAAGGACATCCAAGCGGGCAAGTACGACAAGCAGCTCGCGGGTTGAATAGGCGCCCGGGTTCCGGACGAGGCGTGGACATCGGTTCGCGGAGCCGGCGGTAACCTTCTTGTAGGTTGGGTTTTTGACATGGAGCGATCAGAGGGAAATCGATGTCGGTCAAACCAAAACCTGTTCCCGAAGGCTACCACAGCGTGACGCCCGCACTTATCGTTCGGGGAGCGAGCAAGGTCCTTGACTTCGTCATGTTTGCTTTCGCCGCGAAGGAGCGAATGCGAATGACGAATCCCGATGGTTCCATCGGCCATGCCGAGGTCGAGATCGGCGATTCCGTGATCATGGTTTCCGACGCGACCAACGAATTCCCACCGATGCCCGGGTCCGTCCATCTCTACGTGAACGACACGGATGCAAACTACAAGCGCGCCCTCAAGGCCGGTGGGACGTCCGTCCGGGAGCCCGCCAACCAATTCTATGGCGACCGAAGCGCCGGCGTGAGGGACCCCGTCGGCAACATCTGGTGGATCTCGACACACATCGAAGATGTCTCGCCGGTCGACATGGAGAAAAGGATGAAAGCCCAGGCCAAGGCGCCGCGGTGAGTTCGTCCTGTCTTCATCCGGATGGCTGGGCTCGGGGAAGCGCTTTCCGGGGGCTTCGCTCGGAAAGATCGAGGAGCATGGCTTCCAGCTGGACGCGGACGAAGTCCATGTCTCCGACCCAGAGCCCTTGAAGTTTGTCCGAGACGAACGCCCCCTCTCGATAGAAGGAGTTCAGGATGAAGACCTCCTCGTCGCTGGGGAAGACATAGGTGTGGGCCAGCCGGGTCTTGGGCAATGGGCGCGATGGAAACCGAAACTGCACGCGGATGTTTCGACCGAGGAGGGCGCCGACCTCCGCGAGGTCGTGGCGGTTGCCCTCGCTCAGCACGACCCGGACGACCCGGCGAGATCGGCCGAGCGCGTCAAAGAGGAGCCGGAGGATCTCCGGTGCGACCGAGAACGGACTCACGCACAAGATTTGGTTGTCGCTCGCGAGGACGAGCTCCCGTAACTTCCGTCCGATTGGCTCCGCTCCCTTGTAGATCCAGAGGTCCGTATCCGCTTCCCGATTCTTCGCGGCAGGGGCCTCCTTCAATTCGGCGACAACATCGGAGGCCGCGAGCAGGTCGTCGTGCTTCGATTGCCTCGCTTCCTCCGCGACGATTCGCGGCGCGCGAGCGCGGTACCGGTTCGGCCGTTCCTGCGACACGTCGATCCAGCCTTTGGATTGAAGGGATTGAAGGACTCGATAGACGGCTGGATACTGGACCCCTAGAAGCTGGCTCACCTGTTGGGCGGTGGCCGTACGCTGTTCGAGCAGGTTCAGGTACGCGCGCGCCTCTTTCCCTGTGAGTCCCAGGGTTCCCAGAGCGCGAACGGCCTCCTCCTCCTTCATGCGGCCGTGCAGGACCAAGCGCTACTAAAGGGTTGTGAAATTATCATTGGTAAGATGATAAATTGCTCGCTTGGCCGGGACGGTTCTGCCGTGCACTCGAGTCGACGGACCCGGCGTTCGGGGGCAACGCGACGCGCCGCCCAGAAACCTTATTAAGACCACTCCCTTTCGTCGCTTCCCCTTCGCAGGAGGCTTAGTTGGCCGCGCGTACTGCAGGTGGCGATCTTCCGTGGCGGAAAAGCATTCGGTCGAGACAATCAAGAAAGTCCTGGAGACCGCGAAGCCGCGGCAGTTTAAGGAATCCGTCGAGCTCGCGGTGAACCTGCGAGACATCGACTTGTCCGTCCCAAAGAATCGCGTCGACGAGGAAGTTGTCCTCCCCAAGGGCCGCGGGAAACCGATTCGTATCTGTGTCTTCGCCTCGGGCGAGCTGGCGTTGAAGGCCAGAAATACCGCGGACCTCGTCATCCAACCTCAAGAGATTGAGGAATACGCCTCGGACAAGCGAAAGGCGCGCGCCCTCGCCAGCTCATGCGATTTCTTTATCGCGGAAGCGCCTTTGATGCCCGTGATTGGGAAGCGCCTCGGCATTGTCCTCGGGCCGAGAGGCAAGATGCCTCGACCCGTCCCGCCGACCGCGGACCCGACGAACCTCATCACCTCGATGCGAAACACGGTCCGCGTGCGGACTCGAGACAAGCGGACCTTCCATGCCGCCATAGGCACGCGGGACATGCCTCCGGAGGATCTCGCCGAAAACCTCGACGCGCTCATGCGGCGGGTCATTGGCAAGCTGGAGCGCGGACGATTTAACATCCAGTCGGCCTTCGTGAAGACGACGATGGGTCCGGCTGTCAAGTATCTCTGAGGCTCCCGCGATGGCGCATGTCTCCCCGATCAAGAAACGGCTGGTGGAGGACCTCGCGTCCCGTTGCGCCCAGGCCCGCGTGATCGGCATCGTGAACATCCACGGCATCCCGGCTCCCCAGTTCCAGGCGATCCGCAAGAAGCTCGGCGGTCGGGCGACGATCACGGTCGCCAAGAACAACCTCCTTCGGCTTGCCCTGGAACAGGCGAGTGCGAAGAAGCCGGACCTCGCGAAACTCGGCGAGACGATCGAGGGTCAGACGGCGGTCGTGACCGCCGACATCAATCCGTTCCGCCTGTTCAAGGAACTGGAGGCGACGAAGACCCGGGCTCCCGCCCGGGGCGGCGAGGTCGCCCCCGAAGACTTGTGGGTGCGCGCAGGCGAGACTCCCTTCAAGCCCGGTCCGGTCGTGGGAGAGTTGCAGAAGGCCGGCATTCCCGCCGCGATTGAGCGCGGGAAGGTCGTCATCCGCCAGGACAAACTCCTCGTGAGGGCCGGACAACGCATCCCGCGGGACGTCGCCCAGCAGCTCGCGAGGCTCGAGATCTACCCGCTCGTGGTCGGGCTCGACCTCCGAGGCGCCTACGAGGAAGGGTCGGTTTTCCGGAGGGAAGCCCTCTCGATCGACGATGAAGTGGTCCGAGGACAGATTGCGCAGGCGGGCCGAGAGGCCTTGGCCCTCGCGCTCGCGGCCGCGTACACGACGAAGGAGACGATCCGGCCGCTGCTCGCGAAAGCCCATGCCCAGGCCCTGAGCCTCGCGGTCGAATCGGAATTCCCGACGAAGGAGACGATTGAACTCCTGTTGGCGAAGGCACAGGCTCAGGCGCTCGCCCTCGCCGCTCGCGTCCCAGGCATGGGGTGACGGGGATCTTCGCTCTCAAGCTGCATGATGGATCAAGGAGGTGAAAACCGATGGAATATGTGTATGGCGCGCTGGTCCTGCACGCGGCGGGCAAGCCGGTGAACGAGGAGAACTTGAAGAAAGTCCTCACGGCCGCTGGCGTGAAGGTCGACGAGACGCGCGTGAAGGCCCTGACCGCCGCGCTGGAAGGCGTGAACATCGACGAGGCCCTGAAGGCCGCCGTCGCGATGCCGACCGCCGCGCCCGCGGCAGCGCCGCCCGCCGAGAAGAAGGAAGAGAAGAAGAAAGAGGAGAAGAAGGAAGAAGAGAAGGTCTCCGAGGAAGAGGCGGCTGCGGGCCTGGGTGCGCTCTTCGGCTAGGCCGAGGCCGCCCGCACCCTTTTCCATTTCTTGGAGGCCGAGCGGGAGCGATCGTCAGGCGGCGCCTTTCTGCGCGGCTTCCTTGGCTCGCTTGCCCCGCTCCTTCGCCGTCAGCCCGGTTGCGCGCTCGAGGAACGCGTTGTATGCCTTGATCGTGTCCGTGGCGACGTGGTCCGGAACGCCGGGCTTCATCGTCGTGTCGACGAAGAGCTTCTTCCCGTCGGTCCACACGACCAGCTTCTCGAGGGCGCCGTGGGAGACGATGACCTTCCCGCCGTCCGTCCCGACGTCGCCGAACACGTCCGCGGCGATCTTCCGCAGGCCGTCGCCCTCGAGGTTCTTGCCCGTGCCCCGTTTCAGCTCGTATTCGCGCATCCGGATCGCGATTCCCGATTCACGGACCTCGTATGAACGTTACGCATCGAGGACCGCAAACGGGTCTGCGGACGTCATCATGAACGGCTGCGTCTCACCGTAGGCGCGCCACACGTCCTGGCAGTCGCACGACAGGTCGGCGAAGTCCGCGCGGAGGCCGAGCGAGAATTCTTCGATCGCGTTCACGACGCGCCGATCGCACGTTCCGCAGTTGTGGGCCCCGCGGACCATGCCGCCCGCGGTCGGGTGGCTCTTCACGTGGGCTTTCAGGTCCCGCGTGCGTTCGAGGACCTCGACGACGGACCAGAGCCACGGGGGACGGTACTCGCCCCGGCGGAAGAGCCGGTCGACGATCGTGCGGCTCTGGACGTTCACCGGGTTGAAGGAGACCGTGTCGCTGTACGGATCCGCCTCGTGTCCCGATCGGACCGCGTCTTCGATCGCCTCGCGTTCCGTCAGGAAGGGCGGCTTGATCAGGAGATACGTCTTCACGGTCGCGCCGGCCTCGCGCGCCACGGTCGAGGCCCGCGCATGTTCTTTCAGGCCCCACACCTTGTTGACGGCGTACCGCAGGACGTTCTCGTTCGTCGATTCGAGCCCTAAAGCGATCTCGAGTTCGTCGACGGAACGCAGGGCGTGGTCGAGCTGGTCGCGCCGCAACAGATGGGCGAGCGTCTCGACGATGACCTTGTCGCAGCGGTCTCCGAGTTCCGTGAGGATGCGCTCGCGGACATCGGGAGACACCTCGTGGTCGTCGAAGAAGTTCCCGGAGGTGTAGACCTTCACGAGCGGCTGCCCCTGATGGTTCTTCAGGACCATATCGAGCTGATGGCCGATGTCCGCGGGGCTCACTTCCTGGGCCACGTCGTTCACGTATCCGCACATCGAGCAACCGCTCGAGCGCGCCCAGTAGCAGCCGCGAGTGCGGAAGATGATCACCCACGCATCGACAATCTTCCCGTGGAGCAGGTCCTTCTCGGTCCACGTGGAGATGTATTCCCGCGGGTCGAACTCGCGGGGCCGTCGTTCGTCCTTCACGACCTGCTGGAGCCGCATGGCCCGGCGTCGAACGTCGCCGCCCGGAAAAACCTTTGCCGGCTCAGCGTCGATCGCGCACGGCCGACAGGCCCATAATAGCGCCGAGCGCGACGAACACGAAGGCGAAGAACCGCAGCCCGAATGCGAGGTCCGCGGCGACGGCGATCCCCGTGCGATAGGAGAGGGCGGCCGGTAGGTCGACGAGCATCTCGTACAAGACGAAGAGGATCACGCCAAACGCGACAAAGCCGATCCCGCTGCCAGGGCTTCGATGTCGATGCGTGACCGTCGTCGCCGAGGACGCGGTCGCATAGTACAGCGGTTTCGCGACTTCCGCGGGCGTCGCGGTGTCGACTCCGGTCACGACCGCTGCGGACTCAGGTCTGGGGAGGTCGGCGGGCGCGTACCGGCGGCAGGAATCGCACCACCACCGTTCGTATTGACGGATCCAGCGCAAGGCCGCGCCACAGGTCGGACAAGCGAACTTCGACTCGCTCACCGGCGCGTACGCCCGGCAGTGGTAGCAGTACCACCTCCGGTATCGAGCGATGTACGTGAGCTCGCGGCCGCACGTCGGACACGGATGGAGCGCGTGCATCGGCTCGACGACGGGAGCGACCGAATCAACGGGCTGGGATTGGGGGATCGAGACGAACGAGGACGTCTCGATTCGTTCCGCGACGGGTTCCTGAGCGGCATGCGTTTCGACGACCGGTGTCTCCGTCACGGGAGAAGCGCTGGCGGGCTGTTCGCTCTCCGGTTCGTCCTCGATGGCCGCGGTTTCCGCGAACTCGTCAGGCGTGTGTAAGGGCTCAGCTTCGATTTCGGGTCGTTCGATCGGAGCCGGTCCCGCCGGCGCCTCACTCTCCGCTGCCGGCTCTGGTTCCGCTTCCGCCTCCAAGGTGTCGAGATAACTCAGAAGCCGTTCGCGGAGCTGCTCTTTCGTCCCGGTCGGATCGAGGTCGTACGCCTTGCACAGATCCATCAGCGCCGGCTTCTTTGCCTGGAATACTTTGAGGCGAACGATCGGGGGTCTCGGTCCTGGCTCCTTCGGTTCCTCGCGGGGAAGCTCTTCCTCCACGATCTCCTCCGGTTGGGGCGACGCCTCGGCGAGGGCGGGAGTCGTCGGGGTCGTAGGTGCATCGTTCTTCTCGGCTTCTGCGGTTGATCCGACGTCCGTCGGCTTCGCCGCTTCCGCCGCCTCCGACACGTCGGCATGGGTCTCGGGTTCTGTCACGACCGCGGTCGGCTCGGTCGCGTCGGCCACCGGCCGAACATCGACCGGCCGGACATCGACGGGCATCGTATCCTCGAGTGATCGCAAGACAAGGCCGTCGGCGGGGTACGCATTGCACCGGTAGCAGTAGTGGCGGTCATATTGGGCCACGTACGACAAGATCCCCCGGCAGGTCGGACAGATCTTCGCGCCCCGATCGCCATAGCCTTCGGGCGCGTAGTTTCCGCACGCGTAGCAGTAGTGCCGCTGATACTGCTCGAGGATAGCGAGCTCGCTACCGCAGGTTGGACAAGGAAGACTGATCACGCAACGCATCGGAGGCCGGGTGCGGCGAATAAAGGCTTTTCCATGATTTCCAAAAATGAGACTCTTTCGCGTCGCTGCGCGCTCGGCCACCCGGAAACCCTTTTACCGAAAGGGACGATGGACTCGATGCGCCACCATAGCTCAGTCGGTAGAGCAGCCGCCTTGTAAGCGGCAGGTCGGGAGTTCAATTCTCCCTGGTGGCTCTCCGGCGCGCGTTTTTCTCCAGGAGGAGTCCGGCGCGGTTCTTCTCGCGCGGGACCTCACGGAACTCGACATCGAGGCCTGAGGAAAGGCGCGAGGCCTCGGCATGCAGCGGGACGAGGTGGGGTGTCCGCACTCGGTACTTCCCTCGCATTTGGCGGATGACGAGCTGCGAGTCGCCGCAGACGAGAAATGCTCCCTTGGAGCCGCGTTTCCGATCTAAATCTTGCAACTGTCGCAACAAGAAGAGGAGACCGTGATATTCCGCGATGTTGTTGCTCCGCACCGGCCCCTCGGGTGTGTGCAGGTCCGGCACGTCGTGAACGGATTCGTTTTCTCCAATCACGAAGGCCGCTTTCATGGGTCCCTTCTGCGCGAACTGATTGCCGGGACATGCGCCGTCGAAGAAGCACAGCGTACGGGATCCGTCGCGAGATGCGGCCGTGGCGCCCGGGATTGCGGGCGAGTTCTTGAGGATTGGCCGGCCTACCCAGGATATAGACACGTCGCCCCGCGTCGTCCTCTGAGTTCGCCCCGCGATAACCGGCCGAAAAGGGTTACGTACCCGCCGCGGCGGTACGCCGCGTTCGGAAGGCCAACCCATGCGATTCCAGTGGCGAAGGATGAAAGACGCCGCGTCGGCCGAAGCCCGATCGTCCGATTCGCTCCACATTCTAACGGAGTATATCCTCCACATGTCCGTCACCTGTCTCGGGGACGAGGATGTCACCCCACTCTACGAGGAGTACATCCAGGATTCTCGGCTGGGAGATGCGGAGAAAGCGGAACTCACCGCGATCTACCGGAGTTTGCACTCCGTCCCTTCGATTGTCGCTCACGGCTGAGTCCTCGACGATCTCGGGACTCGTGAACTGCAGGGCGCAGCGTCGTCTGCCGCTCAGTGCGGTCGAATGTCGGTCCGCTCTCAGGTGCAGCAGCCACAACGGGAGTCCGCGCAGCACGGTCCGCTCCCGCAGCAGCCTTCTGCGCGGAGTTCCTCCGCGAGCGCCTTCGCCAGCGTTATCTCGATGGGCATCACGTCTTCACCTCCGGTCCCGGTTTTCTTGCGATGAGGGTGACCGCGGACGCCTCGATCCCGCTCGGGCCCGTCCGCCAGGGCCGGTCTTCCACTATCCGAAGTTCCACAAATCCTGCATGCCGGATGGTCTCCAAGTACTCGCCACGGACCATCGCGTTTCCGACGCAGCCGCAGTCGTCTTCGATCGGGCCCAGGTGCCGTTCTTGGACCACGTCCGAGATTACGAGTCGACCGCCCGGCTTCAGGATCCGGAGCGCTTCGGCGAACACGGTAGGTTTGTCGGGGCTCAAGTTGATGACGCAGTTACTCAGGACGACGTCCGCATATCCATCGGGAAGCGGCAGTTTCTCGATTGGCGCGAGGACAAACGATGCATTGCGGATACCGTGGGACACCAATGCGGTTGTCGCGCGTGCGACCATCGTTGGCGTCATGTCAATCCCCGTCGCATGTCCCGTTGGACCTACAAGGCGGCTGGCGAGGAACACATCGATTCCGGCCCCGCTTCCGAGGTCCACGACGGTCTCGTCCGGACGCAACTCCGCGTGCCGGACCGGATTTCCACTGCCCAATCCGAGGACGGATTCGACCGGAATCCCCTCCAGCTCGGTCGGCGAATAGCCGATCGCACAACAGGCGTCGTTCTCGCAACAACCGCGCCCACTCGCCGCGATCGAATACCGTTCCCGCACTTTCGCGCGGACTTCCTCCGCCGTTGCATCCATAGTATCTACTACCAATAAGTAGTAGCCAACATTAAATACCCTCCCTTCCTTGTCCTACTGGATGTCGGAAGTCAAGGCGCGGGCGAACGCTCTCCTCCAGGAGTCGTTCGGGCCCTCCGCGGAACGGATTCGCAACACCTTGCGGGACCTCGGTTTCAGCGGGTACGCGGCCGAGGCGTTCTGTGCACTCGTTCAGATGAGCCATGCGACGGCGGGCGATCTGGTCCTGAAGACCGGGATCCCGGATTCGAAGATCTACTACGCGCTCGACGAGCTGGCGGAGAAAGGCCTCGTCGAAGTCCAGGACGGGAAGCCAAGGACCTATCGGGTCGTGCCGGCGAAAGAAGTAGAGATCCGACTGAGTCGTCTCGTCGAGGCTGAGTACGAGAAGCGACGGGCCGCGACGACACGCCTCGGCTCCCTGCTTGAGCCGCTCCGCGCGGCGACGAAATCACCCGACACCGACGTGGCGTACATCGTGAAAGGCCTCCCGAACGTAGTCGCCCGAGCAAAGGCCCTGATCTCATCGGCGCGGAAGGAGATCGTCGTGCTCGCCGCCGACGAAGGGATTTTCCGCAAGCTCGAAGACGATCTCGTGCGCGCCGCCCGGCGGCGGATTCGTGTCCGGCTTGCGGTGCCGGAGATCTCGGTCACGAAAGACCTCGAGAAGGCCGCGGAGATCCGTGCGATCGTGTGCGAGTGCGTCCTCGTGGTCGTGGATGGCCAACAGGTCCTGACGATGTCTCGGACGGCGGACCATGACGCGTATGCGATCACCTCGACCGACCCGACGTTGGTCCGGCTTGGGCTGGACTATTGGGAGAGTCCGCGCTGCTGTGTGATGTGATTCGGGTCGCCGCTACGAAACCGTTCCCTCCATAGAAAATGCGAATCGACGCAAACGTGAAGTTATCGGGACAACGAGGAAAAGGGACACGGTTAAATACCGTGCTATGCTGTATTCAGTCCGGTCCCGGGAGGGACGAGGCGCCCGATGCTCCAACCTCAAGAACTCGTGGTCGCTCGACTCCTTCCCACGATTCGCGCGCGGTTGGCCCGTGAACTACTACATACGTACAAGATGAAGCAGGTCGACGTCGCCCATTCGATGGGGATCACGCAAGCGGCCGTGAGCCACTACAACACGCAAAGCCGCGGCGTGGACCAGGAAATGCTCCGACTCTTCCCGGAGATCAAGCCATACGTGCACGAACTCTCCTCCCAGATCGCCCATGGAATGACCCTCTCGGACCAGATCGCGAGCGTGAACGAGTTCTGCTCCGGCCTCATGCTCACGGCCCGGTTCTGCGAATACCACAAGAGCCTGGGGGACATCGATCCCCACTGCACGGCCTGCTTCCCGTCGCCGCCTCGACCATAGCGGATCACTTCGACTTGCGGGATCCTTTCAGGCTCTCGATGTCCGCTTCGACCATGAGTTTCGCGAGCTGCTTGAACTTGGTCTTCGCCTGCCATCCGAGGACCCGCTTGGCCTTCCCCGCGTCCCCGCGCAGGTTGTAGATCTCCGAGGGTCGGAAGTTCTTCTCGTCGATCGTCACGTGCGCCTCCCAATCCGAGATGCCGGCGACGCGGAATGCTTCCTCCACGAACTCGCGCACCGAATGCGCCTCGCCCGTCGCTCCGACGAAGTCGTCCGGTTCCTTGTGTTGCAGGACCCGCCACATCATGTCGACAAACTCCGGGGCGTATCCCCAATCCCGCTTCGCGTCGAGGTTTCCGAGGGTGACCGCCTTCGCGAGGCCGTGGTGGATCTTCGCCACCCCAGTGCTCACCTTGCGGGTCAAGAATTCGAGACCGCGTCGCTCCGATTCGTGGTTGAACAAGATGCCGTTGGACACGAACAACCCGTGGGCCTCGCGGTAGTTCACGCACGCCCAGTACGCGTAGACCTTCGCGACCCCGTACGGGCTTCGAGGATGGAACGGCGTGCTCTCGTCTTGCGGCTCCCGGTCCACCTTGCCGAACATTTCGCTGGACGAGGCCTGGTACACCCTCGCATCCGGGGCATACGCGCGAACCGCTTCGAGGACTCGCACGGCCCCAAGGCCCGTGATCTCCCCCGTGAGCACGGGTTGGACGAACGACGTTCCCACGAACGACTGGGCGGCGAGATTGTACACCTCGTCGGGCTCCGATTGTTTCACCGCCGCGTTCAGTGAGGATTGGTCGATGAGGTCGCCGTCCAGCAGGGACACGCGGTCCACGAGGTGCTGGATGTTGCCGATGTTCGGAATGCTCAGACGGCGAACGAGTCCGTGCACGTCGTAGCCTTTCTTCAGGAGCAGCTCCATGAGGAACGAGCCGTCTTGACCCGTGGCTCCCGTGACGAGGGCGGATTTCGCCATTGCGCGCGGAACCCCTCACCCGCTCTTTATCGTATCGGCACGACAGCGTGGACCGATCGGCGCGAGGGCTAAGCGACGCCCGTCGCGAGGCCTTTCATCTTCTGCACAAAGACCGTTTCATCGAACGTGCGGGCCCGTGCGATGCAATCGTCCTTCATCGACCGCAACGCGGATTCGTCGAGCTCGCGCAAGGTGCGAACAAACGGATCCGGATCGGGCGGGAGCAAGAACCCGGTCTTGGCGGGAATCACGGTCTCTCGGTATCCGCCTTCGTCCGTGGCGAGGACGCACTTTCCGGCCGCCATCGCTTCGACTGGTGTGATCCCGAAATCCTCATCGACCGCCGTCGTCAGGAATCCGCGGCACCGCGCGTACAAGTCGACCAAGCGGTCCTCCGGGATCTCGCCGAGCAGGGTCACGTTCGGAGGCGGCTTGAGGCTTGCCAAGTACCGTTCCGCCAAATCGCCCGCCGAGTACCCGCCGACCAAGACGAGCCGCTCGCGAGGCAGTCGGCGGAAGATCTCGAGCTGGAGTTCGATTCGCTTCTCCGGATACATGCGGCTCACGGAGAGCCAAAAGTCCCCGATCTCCTGAAACCGAAATCGGCTCGTTGCGACGGGCGGATAGATGACGCTCGCATCGCGTCCGTAATATTCCCGGACCCGTCCGCGAACGTTCTCGCTGATGGCGACGATCTGGTCGCACCGGCGGACGGAGCGTCGTTCGAACCAGGCGTGAGAAGCGGACCACGCCCGCGCGATCCATCGATTCGGCGGCCGGAGTCGCCTCAGCATCGCGCGTCGTTGATCGTAGAAGCTCCGCGTCGGGGTGAGGCAGTAGTAGATGTTCGGATGGTGTCGGCCGCCCGCGTAGTGGGCCCAGTTGCCGATCAGAAAATGAAAGTCGTATCCGTCGAAGCGGGCGCGCGTGAATTTCCAGGACGCGTGAAGTTGCTTGAGCGGAGGCTGCAAGAGGATGTCGCCAAGGGAGATCACGCGGACTCCAGGGAATCCCGCTCGGCCAGGTAGGCCCGCATCCGACTGAGTCGTGATGATGTCCGCGCCAAGATGCTTCGCGAGGGTGAGGG
>Ga0209701_10001193_pt1 | contig 16391 bp, 18 predicted proteins | sample CZO8metaG_4_FD_188356 | JGI IMG/M metagenome (GOLD analysis project Ga0209701, IMG submission 188356) | Vadose zone soil microbial communities from the Eel River Critical Zone Observatory, Northern California, USA - CZOApr15con2H3.8 metaG... | ecosystem: Environmental > Terrestrial > Soil >... | reverse complement strand
GTGTTCATCGCGTCGAAGAAGTCGTGGTTGTTCTTCGACTGCTTGAGCTTGTCGATGAGGAATTCGAGGCCGTCGACCGGGCCCATTGGCATGAGCACGCGGCGCAGCACCCACATCTTCGACAGCACCGCCTTGTCGACCAGCAGCTCTTCCTTGCGCGTGCCCGACTTGGTGATGTCGACCGCCGGGAAGGTGCGCTTGTCCGCGACCTTGCGGTCGAGCACGATTTCCGAATTGCCGGTGCCCTTGAACTCCTCGAAGATCACCTCGTCCATGCGCGAGCCGGTGTCGATGAGCGCGGTGGCGATGATGGTGAGCGAGCCGCCCTCCTCGATGTTGCGCGCGGCGCCGAAGAAGCGCTTCGGCCGCTGCAGCGCATTGGCGTCGACGCCGCCGGTCAGCACCTTGCCCGAGGAGGGCACGACGGTGTTGTAGGCGCGCGCCAGGCGCGTGATCGAATCCAAGAGGATCACCACGTCGCGCTTGTGCTCGACCAGGCGCTTCGCCTTCTCGATCACCATCTCCGCGACCTGCACGTGGCGCACGGCGGGCTCGTCGAAGGTGGAGCTCACCACCTCGCCTTTGACCGTGCGCGCCATGTCCGTCACCTCCTCCGGGCGCTCGTCGATGAGCAGCACCAGGAGATAGACGTCGGGATGGTTGGCGGCGATGGCATGGGCGATGTTCTGCAGCATCACCGTCTTGCCGGTGCGCGGCGGCGAGACGATGAGCGCGCGCTGGCCCTTGCCCAAGGGCGTGATGAGGTCGATGACGCGCGTCGTCAGATCCTTCTTGGTGGGATCGTCTAGCTCGAGCTTGATCTTTTCGTCGGGATAGAGCGGCGTCAGATTGTCGAAGTTGATGCGATGACGGAGCTTGTCGGGCTCGTCGAAATTGATCTGGTTGACCTTGAGCAGCGCGAAATAGCGCTCGCCGTCCTTGGGCGAGCGAATCTGGCCCTCGACCGTATCGCCGGTGCGCAGGCCGAAGCGGCGCACTTGGCTCGGGCTCACATAGATGTCGTCGGGCCCGGGCAGGTAGTTGGCTTCGGGCGAGCGCAGGAAGCCGAAGCCGTCCTGCAGCACTTCGAGCACGCCATCGCCATAGATCGCCTGATCGTTGTCGGCGAGGTTTTTGAGGATCGCGAACATCATATCCTGCTTGCGCAGCGAGGATGCGTTCTCGATCTGCAGCTCTTCCGCGAAGTTCAATAGCTCCGCCGGGGTCTTTTGCTTTAGTTCCTGGAGATTCATAGGGGTAGTGTTCGCCTTAAGGCTGGGAGACAGCCCGCCATCATGGGGCTTCTGCCGGAAGGGACGGACCGTCCACGCGCACGGCCGAGCGTTCCTTTTTCCGGATTATCGTTGAAGAGACGTTGAGGACGCCGCGATCGGGGCCCTCAACCCATATCGAAAAGCCCGCTCCGAGTCAAATCCCATTCGGTGACAATTGAAAGGCATCGCCGCGGCTAGACCGGCTTCACCACCACCATGATGACGATGAGGATCAGCAGCGCGGTCGGGATTTCGTTGACGATGCGATAAAACCGCGCCGGGCGCCGGTTCGCGTCGGCGGCGAAGTCCCGCCGCCAGAGCGCCAACCGATGATGGATGAGGGTGAGAGCGGCCACCGCGACAAGCTTTATGTAGATCCACTCCCTCGCCCAATCAACCACCCCCGGCGTCGCCGCCAGCAGGATTCCGAACAGGTAAGTAGCGACCATGGCCGGGTTCATGATGCCGCGCAGCAGACGCCGCTCCATCACCTTGAACGTCTCCGCCGCGTCCGAGCCGATCCGCGCATCGGCATGGTAGACGAAGAGCCGCGGCAAATAGAGCAGCCCGGCCATCCAGGCGATGACGCTGACGATGTGCAAGGCTTTGATCCAGGGATAAAGCCCGGCGAGGACGCTCATGCGCCGGCCTGGGTTTGGCTCGGGCAGGGGCAGCGGCCGAGCTGCGCCGGACAGAGGCGTCGTGCGTCGCCAGGGCACGGCGCAGCATACGCGCCCTGGCGCGCCTGGCGCACCAGCCGGGCCAACCCGGCGATGAAAACCGGGGCAGTCCCGACCGTCGGCACGCGGACATAGCGCGGCACGCCCGCGCTCTGGGCGAGGTGGCGATACTCGATGTCGAGCTCGACCAGCGTTTCCGAATGCTCGGAGACGAAGGCGATGGGGACGACGATGAGCCCGACCCGCTCGCTCCCCGCGCGGCGGATCTCGGCGTCGGTCCCCGGCCCGATCCAGGCGAGCGGCCCGACGCGGCTCTGATAGCACACGACCGTCTCGAGCTCGGGGAGCCCGAGCGCCGCCCGCAACGCTGCCGCGGTGCGCTCGACCTGCCAGCGATAGGGATCGCCGGCGGCGACGATCTTCTCGGGCAAGCCATGCGCCGACAGCAGCACGCGCTTCTTCTCCCCCACCGGCCAGCGCGACAGCGCCTCTCGGATCCCGGCGGCCAGCGTGTCGATGAAGCCGGCCTCGTCCGGGTAGCAGCACAGCGCGCGGCTCGGCGTGGCGATCCCGACGGCTTTTGCCGCGCGGCGCCACGCGGCAAGCGACGAGCCTGTCGTCGTGGTCGAGTATTGCGGATAGAGCGGCAGCAGCACGATCTCATCGGCGCCCCAATCCTTCACCGCGGCGGCCGCGGCAAGGCTTTGCGGCCGCCAGTAGCGCATGGCGACGAAAACGCGATGGCCCGCGCCAAGCACCGTCTCCAGGGCGCGCGCCTGGGCCTCGGTATTCGCCAAGAGCGGCGAGGCGCCGCCGATGCGGTCATAGATGGCGCGCGCCGTCGGCGCACGGCGCCAGGCGACGAGCCCGGCGATCAGCCCGCGCAGCGGTTGCGGCAGGGTAATGATCGCAGCGTCGTTGAAGAGATTGAACAGGAACGGCCGTACCGACGCCGGCGCGTCCGGGCCGCCGAGATTGAACAGCACCACCGCGCATTTGCTCATCGCGCCTCGGCCTGCGGCGCCGGCGCGGCATGGCGCACCAGCTCGACCAGCCGCGCCACGTGCTCGGGCGGCGTCTCCGGCACGATGCCATGGCCGAGATTGAACACGAAGGGACCGCCGGCGAATGCGTCCAATATGGTCGCGACCGCCGCCGCCATCGCCTCGCCGCCGGCGACCAGCAGCAGCGGATCGAGGTTGCCCTGCACCGGCCCGATCGATTGCAGCGTCTTGCGCGCGATGCCCGGCGGCACGGTCGTATCGAGGCCGAGCGCGGTGACGCCGGTCTCGAGGAAATAGCTGCGATACATCAGGCCGGCGCCGCGCGGAAAGCCGATGATCGGCAGCCTCGGGTAATGCTCGCGCAGCGACGCAACGATGTGGCGGGTCGGCTCGATCACCCAGCGCCGGAAGGACGTCTCGTCGAGCACGCCAGCCCAGCTGTCGAAGAGCTGCACCACCTCGGCTCCGGCCGCGACCTGTCCGCCCAGATAGCGGATCGTCGCCTCGGTCAGCACTTCGACGAGCGCGCCGAATCCCGCTGGATCGGTGATCGCCCAAGCCTTGACCGTCGCGAAGTCGCGGCTCGAACCGCCCTCGACCATATAAGTCGCGACCGTCCAGGGCGCGCCGGCAAAGCCGATCACCGCAGTCTGCGCCGGCACCAGCGACGCCACGCGCTGGACGGTCTGAAAGACCGGCGCAACGCGGTCGGCAAAGCCGTCGAGCGACAACGACTCGGTTTCTGCCGGCGAGCGTATCGGCGCCAGCACCGGCCCTTCGCCCTCGCGGAAGCGCACGCTCTGGCCGAGGGCATGCGGCACGACGAGAATATCCGAGAACAGGATCGCGGCGTCGAGCGCATAGCGCCGCAGCGGTTGCAGCGTCGCCTCAGCGGCGAGCTCCGGGGTGAGGCACAGCTCGAGGAAATTCGGCACCTCGCGGCGCAGCTCGCGGTATTCCGGCAGGTAGCGCCCCGCTTGCCGCATGAGCCATATCGGCGGCGGCGCCACGGCAACACCGCGCAGCGCCTGCAGCAAAGGCTTGGCGCCGCCGCCGGTTTCGGCGCTCTTGCCACGGGGTTCTCTCATGCGCCCCTCTTACCCCTTCTATCTTAGAATCTAAAGGTAGAGGTAGCAGTAGTGGGGTGGATTATGGGGATTGATCGGAAGGCCGGATTTACCCCGGTGGTGCCGCGCTCGACCTGAAAGCGGCGGCCGGACGGTGTATAAAGCAGGGACGGAAGCGCGCGGGTCCTGCGCCCGTAGTCCTCGATGCGGAGTCAAAATTCGGTGGAAAGCGAGGAAGGCGCAATGGCAGCTCGCGGTTGTCCCGATAACGGCGAGGGTTCGCGCAACTTATCCCGAGCGGTAGGGTGTGACCATCGTGGCTCAGGTGAACGGGGGCAGAATCGGCTGCGACGGTCAAAAGCTTCGGCTGGACCCCGGTCAAGGCCTCCTATCCACAGCAACGGGTGGGTTATCCCATGACGCGCTTCCACCTTCACCTCGTCTCCGACGCGACCGGTGATACCGTCCACTCCGTGGCGCGCGCCTGCCTGGTGCAGTTCGAGGGGGCGGAGGCGATCGAACATATCTGGTCGATGGTGCGCACCAAGAGCCAGATCGAGCGGGTCGTCGCCGGCGTGCAGGCCAATCCCGGGGTCGTCCTCTATACCCTCGTCAACGAGACGCTGCGCCAGCCGCTGGTCGATGGCTGCCGCCGTGTACAAGTGCCGGCCATCCCGGTGCTCGATCCGGTGATCGGTGCGCTCGGCGCCTATCTCGGCCGCCAAAGCCGCGGCCTGCCCGGCCAGCAGCACCTGCTCGACAGCGAATATTTTCAGCGCATCGACGCCATGACCTTCGCGCTGGCGCATGATGACGGGCAGTCCGCCTGGGGCCTCAATGAGGCCGATGTCATCCTGGTCGGCGTGTCCCGCACCTCGAAGACGCCGACCTGCATCTACCTCGCCAATCGCGGCATCAAGGTGGGCAACGTGCCGGTGGTGCCGGGCATGCCGCTGCCGCCCGAGCTCTTCGCGGCGACGCGGCCGCTCATCGTCGGCCTCACCAACGACCCCGAGAGGCTCGTCCAGGTGCGGCAGAACCGTCTCACCATGCTGCATCAGGAGGACCGCACCGACTACACCGATGTCGAGGCGGTGCGGCAGGAAGTGGCGCAGGCGCGCCGGCTCTTTTCCGAGCGCCACTGGCCGGTGATCGATGTGACGCGGCGCTCGATCGAGGAGACGGCGGCGGCCATCCTCAAGCTGCTGGCGCGCCGCCAGGGCCAGGACGCATGACCGGGCTCGCCTTGCGGCCGGTCGTGCTTGCCTCGGCAAGCGCGACGCGCGCGGCCATCCTCGCCCAGGCCGGGATCGAAGTGCTGCGCGATTCTGCCGGCGTCGACGAGGACGAGATCAAGCGCTCCTTTCGCCGCGAGGGCCGCGATGCCGCGAGCTGCGCCACGGCGCTGGCGGAGACCAAGGCGATACGCGTCTCGGAGCGCCATAGCGATGCGTTCGTGATCGGCGCCGATCAGATGCTCGACTGTGCCGGCACCTGGTTCGACAAGCCGCGCGACCGCGACGAGGCGCGCGCGCAGCTCGTCGCTCTGCGCGGCAAGCGGCACGAGCTGGTCAGCGCCGTCGCGGTGGTGCGCAACGGCGCGGTGATCTGGCGTCTGGTCGACCGCCCCCGCCTCACCATGCGGGCTTTCAGCGACCGCTTTCTCGACGCCTATCTGGCGGCGCTCGGCGACGACGCGCTCGCCGCGGTCGGCGTCTATCAGCTCGAAGGCCTGGGTGCGCAGCTGTTCGAGCGCGTCGAGGGCGATTATTTCTCGATCCTCGGCTTGCCGCTGCTGCCGCTGCTCGACTTCCTGCGCGGCCATGGCGTGGTGCTGCCGTGAAGCGCGCCGGCGTCATGGGCTGGCCGGTCGAGCATTCGCGCTCGCCCCTGCTGCACGGCTTCTGGCTGAAGGAGCATGGGATCGATGGCGAGTACGTGCTGCTGCCGGTGCGGCCGGAGGAGCTCGCGCCGTCCTTGCGCGGCCTCGCGGCGCGGGGTTTCGCCGGCTGCAACCTCACCATCCCGCATAAGGGCCCGGCGCTTGCCATCGTCGATGAGGTCGACGCGATCGCCGCGCGCATCGGCGCGGTCAACACGGTGGTCATCCGGCCCGATGGCACGCTCGAAGGCCGCAACACCGATGCGTTCGGCTTCTATTCGAATCTGAAGACCACTTTGCCCGGTTGGGGCGCTGATGCTGGGCCGGCGGTGGTACTCGGCGCCGGCGGCGGCGCCCGCGCGGTGGTCGCGGCGCTGCTCGACAACGGCGCGGCGGAGATCCGGCTGGTCAATCGTCATCGCGACCGAGCGGTCGCTCTCGCCGCGGCGCTGGGCGGCCCGATCGAGGCGGTCGATTGGGCGCGCCGCGCCGATGCGCTCGCCGGCGCCGCGCTGCTCGTCAACACGACGAGCCTTGGCATGACCGGACAGCCGCCGCTCGACCTTGCGCTCGACGCGCTGCCGAAAGCGGCGCTCGTCAACGACATCGTCTACGCGCCGCTCGAGACGCCGCTCCTCGCGGCGGCGCGCCGGCGTGGCAATCCCGTGGTCGACGGCCTCGGCATGCTGCTGCACCAGGCGCGGCCCGCCTTCGCCGCGTGGTTCGGCGTGATGCCGGAAGTGACGCCGGCGCTGCGCCAGGCGATGGTGGCGAGCCTGGTGCAGCGATGATCGTGCTCGGCCTCACCGGCTCGCTCGGCATGGGCAAGAGCACGGCGGCGGCGATGCTGCGCCGGCTCGGCGTGCCCGTCCATGATTCGGACGCGACCGTGCATCGGCTCATGGCGCCTGGCGGCACCGCTGTCGCCGCGGTGGCGAAGGCCTTTCCCGACGCGCGCCACAAGGATGGCGGCATCGACCGCGCCGCGCTCGGCCGTCGCGTCTTCGCCGATGCCAAGGCGCTGCGCCGACTCGAGCGCATCCTGCATCCGCTGGTGCGGCAGAGCCAGCAGCGCTTCCTCGACGCGGCGCGGGCGCGCCGGGTGCCGCTGGTGGTGCTCGACGTGCCGCTGCTGTTCGAGACCGGCGGCGAGACGCGCTGCGACAAGGTGGTGGTGGTCTCGGCGCCGGCGGCGGTGCAGCGCGCGCGGGTGATGGCGCGCGCGGGCATGACCGAGCCGCGCTTTCGCGCCATCCTGGCGAAGCAGATGCCCGATGCCGAGAAGCGCCGCCGTGCCGACTACGTCGTGCCGAGCGGTCTCGGCCGCGCCCTCACCTACCGCGAGCTTCGGCGCATCGTGCGCGTGCTGCGGCAGGATGCGGCTTGCGCCGCGGATTCGCGAGCGGCACAGTGACTTTCATGCGCGAGATCGTCCTCGATACGGAAACCACTGGGCTCGAGCCGTCGGAAGGGCACCGCGTCATCGAGCTGGCCTGCGTCGAGCTCTTCAACCACCTGCCGACCGGGCGCGTCTTCCATCGCTATGTCAATCCGGAGCGCGACATATCGGCGGAGGCGGAAGAGGTGCATGGCCTCACCGCCGAATTCCTCGCCGCGCATCCGCCCTTCGCCGCTGTCGCCGACGAGCTGCTCGCCTTCATCGGCAGCGATCGACTGATCATCCACAATGCCGAGTTCGACCTGAAATTCCTCAACGCCGAGCTCAAGCGCCTGAACCGCGCCGCGCTGGTTTGCGATGTCGAGGATACGCTGCTGCTGGCGAAACGCCGCTATCCCGGCGCGCAGTCGAGCCTCGATGCGCTGTGCCGGCGCTTCAGCATCGATCTCACCGCGCGCACCAAGCACAGTGCGAAGCTCGACTGCGAGCTTCTCGCCGCGGTCTATCTCGAGCTGATCGGTGGGCGCCAGCCCGGTCTCGATCTCGCCGCCGCGATTGCCGGCGCGCGCGCAACGGGCGCTGTCGAGCGCCCGGCCCGTCCGCCGCGACCACACGCGCCCAGCGTCGAGGAGCTGGCGGCGCATGCGGCGCTGCTGGCGAAGCTCAAGCAGCCGCTCTGGCTCGCGGCGGAATAGCGCAAGCTTACGCGGTCGCGGTATTGGGCGCAGCGGCGGCGGCGGCCTGCTGGCGGCGCAGCAAATCGGCAAAATCGATGGGATGAATGAGGAGCGGCGGGAAGCCGCCCTCGCGCGTGGCGTTGGCGATGACCGTGCGGGCGAAGGGAAAGAGCAGGCGCGGCGTCTCCACCAGCAGCAACGTCGGCACCAGCTCCTGCGGCGTGTTGCGGATGGTCACCACTGCCGCATAAGCGAGCTCGGTGACGAACACCACGTCGCCTCCGGCATTGGCCTTGGCCGAAATCGACAGCACCACCTCGAACACGTCCTGGCCCAGCGCCTGCGCCTTGACGTCGACGCCGAGCTGCACCTCGGGCGGCTCCTTCTGCTGCAGCAGGCTATGCGGCGCGCGTGGGTTCTCGAAGGACAAGTCCTTGATATACTGCGCGTTCACGATGAGCTGGTGATCCGCCGCGCCGTTCCCTGGCGGCGTCGCGGCGCCGGTCACGTTGTCCGCCATGAGTGCTCTCCCGTTGCTGATGCGCGCTGGCTAGCACGGATTGCCCGTGCGGCACAACCCGCCCTGCCTTGCCCTTTCGCGGGGTTCGTCCTATCTAGGATCAATGGGCGACGGCTTCCAATACCTCGACATCGTCCTGTTCGCGGTGATCGCGGGTTTCCTCATCCTACGGCTGCGCAGCGTGCTCGGTCGCCGCACCGGAAACGAGCGGCGGCGCGATCCCTTCGTGCCGCCGAAGCCGGAGGGCGCGACCGAAAACGTCGTATCGCTGCCGCGCGGCCGACCCTCGGTTGGCACGCCGCCGGCCAACCCGTCGGCAGCCGCCGCCACGCCCGGCGCGCGCCTCAAAGCCGCCGATCCGCGTTTCGACGAAGCGGCATTCCTTGCCGGGGCGCGGGGCGCGTTCGAGATCATCGTCAACGCTTTCGCCAAGGGCGATACCGCCGCGTTGCAACCGCTGCTCAGCGACGGGGTCTACGCGTCCTTCGCCGAGGCAATCCGCGCGCGTCTGGCGCAGCACGAGACCTTCGAGACGAATCTGCTGACGATCAAGACGGTTGAGCTGGTCGATGGCGAGATCGAGGGCGATGCGGCGTTCGCCACGGTGAAATTCGTCTCCGACCAGACCAATGTCACCCGCGCTGCCGATGGCAGCGTCGTCGACGGCGATCCCGATCGCGTGATGGACAAGACGGATCTGTGGACCTTCTCACGCCCGCTGCGGTCGGCCGACCCCAACTGGACGCTCGTCGCCACGCACAGCTCGTGACCAGCCCCACGACATGATGCCTCTTCGGCCGGCGGCGGCCGGTCTCGTTCTGCTGTCGCTTCTGGCCGCCTGCGCCCGGCCGCCGGATCGCCTCACCCTCGCGCCGGCAAGCTTCGACGCCCTGCCCGGCTGGCAGCAGGATGATCAGGGCGCCGCGCTCGCCGCGCTCGGCCGCTCCTGCGCGCTGATCCTCCTGGCGAAGCGGCCATCCGATGCCTCGCTCGGCGCCGGCGGCGTCGCTGGCACGGTGGCGGACTGGCAGAGCCCGTGCGCCGCCGCGGCTGCGGTCGACCGCACGGATCCCGCGGCGCCGCGGCAGTTCTTCGAGGCATGGTTCACGCCGTACAAGGCGGCAAACAACGGCCGCTCGCAGGGCCTCTTCACCGGCTATTACGAACCCGAACTGCGCGGCGCGCGCCAGCCCGGCGGAATCTACGCGACGCCGCTGCTGCGCCGCCCGCCCGACTTGGTCATGGTCGAGCTCGGGCAGTTCCGGCCGGTGTGGCGCGGCGAGCGTATCGCCGGCCGCGTCATCGATGGCCGGCTCCAGCCATTCGAGAGCCGCGCCGAGATCGAGCGCGGCGTACTCGATCGCCAGCACCTGGCCTTCCTCTGGGTCGACGACCCGGTCGACGCCTTCTTCCTGCAGATCCAGGGCTCCGGCCGCGTGCGGCTGCCCGACGGCGCTATGGTGCGGGTCGGCTATGACGGCCAGAACGGGCAGCCCTATGTGCCGATCGGCCGTCTGCTGATCGAGCGCGGCGCGCTCGATCGCGACGCGGTGTCGATGCAGGCGATCCGCGCCTGGATCAAGGCCAATCCCGAGGCCGGCGCGGCGCTGATGGCGGAGAACCCGTCCTATGTTTTCTTCCGCGAGAGCGTCGGCGACGGGCCGATCGGCGCGCAGGGCGTCGCGCTCACCGCCGAGCGCAGCCTCGCCGTCGACCGCGATTTCGTGCCGCTGGGCGTGCCGGTCTGGCTCGATGCCGGCGATGGCGCGGAGAAGCTGCAGCGGCTGCTGGTCGCGCAAGATACCGGGGGCGCCATCCGCGGCCCGGTGCGCGGCGACGTGTTCTGGGGCTTCGGGCCTGCGGCCGAGGCGCGCGCCGGCACGATGAAGGCGGCCGGCGAATATTACCTGCTGCTGCCGAAGACGGTGACGATCGCTCCCTCTTCCTGATATCAAGTATTCAGTGCCGCAGATCGATCGAATTGAATGTAAATATGGCGGCTGTAACTCAAATTTAAGTGGAGATGGGACACAAACGGGGAAGGTCACGTCCCCCGCCCCGTTGTCATTGCTGGCGCGGCACAGCCGCCCTGGAGAGGTTCCCATGCGTAAGATCATTCTTGGTTTGGTGTTGTGCGCGGTGCTTCCCGCCTGCGTCACGAGGTACGAAACGCGCGTTCAGGCGCCGCCGGGCGCCTATGCCGCCCCGCCGATGCAGCAGGGCTACGGTGCGCCGGCGCCGGTGATGCCGGACTATGCCCCGCCGGGCACCATTGGCGCGAACAAGACCACGGGCGGGGCGCTGGTCGGCGCCGGCGTCGGCGGTCTCATCGGCTCCAAATTCGGTCATGGCTCGGGCAAAGGCGCGGCCACTGTCCTGGGCGTGCTCGCCGGCGGCCTGCTCGGCTCCCAGATCGGCGCCTCGCTCGACCGCGCCGACCAGATGGCGCTGCACAGCACGACCGTGAACGCGCTCGAGACCGTTCCGGCCGGCCAAGCCATGCCGTGGCGCAACCCGGATTCGGGCAATTACGGCAATGTCGTGCCGCAAGCCGCCTACCAGACGGCGGACGGCCAGTATTGCCGCGAGTTCCAGCAGACCATCGTCGTCGGCGGCCAGCAGGAGCACGGTTTCGGCAGAGCCTGCCGTCAGCCGGACGGCAGCTGGAAGGTCGTCCAGTAAGGCGGCATCGCCGCTAGATTGACGCGCGCCACGCCGAAGCGCCGGCGTGGCGCGTTTCTTTTGCACGCGTGCGGGAGTGGGCGAAGGCCGCTCGATTGTTACAGCCAGGGGCGAATTGTGGAATTGATTCTTTAAATCGCCCGTTGTAACTCCGATCTATTCAGCGTCGGCCATGAGACACAAGGGATAGCGGTCTCCTCGGGTCGTGGCCCGTATCGCAAGCCTGCTACAGAGAGGTCCCCCATGCGTAAGCTCATTTCGACCGTGGCGCTGTGCGCTGCCCTCGCCGCCTGCGCCCAGCCGGGACAGCCGGGCTATGGCGAGGCTGGTGCCATCGGCATGAACAAGACAACCGGCGGCGCGCTGGTCGGTGCCGGCGCCGGCGGCCTCATCGGCTCGCAATTCGGCCACGGCGAAGGCAAGGGCGTCGCCACGGTGCTCGGCGTGATCGCCGGCGGGCTGCTCGGCTCGCAGGTCGGCGCCTCGCTCGACCGCGCCGATCAGATGGCGCTGCACAGCACCACGGTGAGCGCGCTCGAGAGCGCGCCGCCCAACCAGGCGCTGCCGTGGCGCAATCCCAACTCCGGCAATTACGGCACGGTGACGCCCGGGCCGGTCTATCAGACCGCGGGCCAGTATTGCCGCGAGTTCCAGCAGACCATCGTCGTCGGCGGCCAGCAGCAGCAGGGCTACGGCCGCGCCTGCCGCCAGCCCGACGGCAGCTGGAAGATCGTTCAGTAGGCTTCGCTCGCTTCGCCCGCCGCCGCCGAGCGCCGCGGCGGGCGCAAAGCCTTTGCAATTGCTTTCCCTGCGCGGGGTGCCCATCCTCTGGGTGCTTGTTTGCCGGGAGCGATTGCCGCGATGTCCGATGCGCCCGTCCGCGTAGGCCTGTTCGTCACCTGCCTCGTCGATCTCTTCCGTCCCTCCGTCGGCTTCGCCGCGGTGAAGCTGCTGGAGGAAGCCGGCTGCACCGTCGAGGTCCCGCTGGCGCAGACCTGCTGCGGCCAGCCTGCCTACAATTCCGGCGACAAGGCCGACACCAAGGCGATCGCGCGCCAGGTCATCGACGCTTTCGAGGGCTTCGATTACGTGGTCGTGCCCTCCGGCTCGTGCGGCGGCATGATCAAGGAGCACTATCCCGAGCTCTTCGCCGACGATCCCGCGCTGTTCCAGCGCGCCCAACATCTCGCCAAGCGCACCTACGAGCTCGTCTCCTTCCTCGCCGATGTGCGCGGCCTCGAGCGCGTCAGCGCGCATTATGACGGCGTCGCCACTTACCACGATGCCTGCTCGGGACTGCGCGAGCTCGGCGTCAAGCAGCAGCCGCGCAAGCTGCTCGCGGGAGTCGCAGGGCTCACGCTCAAGGAGCTGCCCGGCGCCGAAACCTGCTGCGGCTTCGGCGGCACCTTCTGCGTCAAATATCCGGAGATCTCCGAGCGCATGGCCGCGGACAAGGCGGCCGACATCGCCGCTACCGGCGCCGACACGCTGCTCGCCGGCGACCTGGGTTGCCTCCTCAATATGGCCGGCAAGCTCTCGCGCCTCGCCAAGCCCGTGCGCGTGCGCCATGTCGCCGAAGTGCTGGCGGATATGAGCGACGAGACGCCGCCGATCGGCGCGCCCGCGCGCGCGGAGCCGCGCTGATGAAGGCCACCAGCCATTCCTTCAAGGAGAACGCGCACCAGGCGCTCGGCAACGCCAATCTGCAGAAGGCGCTCAACCTGATGCGCAGCGGCTTTCCCGCGCGCCGCGCCGCGGCCATCGCCCGGCTGCCGGAGTTCGAGGCGCTGCGCGAGGAAGGCAAGGCGATCAAGGATCACGTGCTCGAGAACCTCGACTTCTATCTCGAGACCTTCGAGCGCAACGTCGTCGCGCGCGGCGGCCAGGTGCATTGGAGCCGCACGCCGCAGGAAGCGCGCGACACGGTGCTGGCTATCTGCCGCGGCCTCGACGCGAAGACGGTGACCAAGGGCAAATCGATGATCGCCGAGGAGATCGCGCTCAACGAGCACCTCGAGCAGAACGGCATCACGCCGGTGGAGACCGATCTCGGCGAGTACATCATCCAGATCCGCCACGAATACCCGAGCCACATCATCGCCCCGGCGATCCATCTGGTGAAGGAGCAGATCGCCCAGAGCTTCCGCGACACGCACACCAATCTCGATCCGGCGCGCCTGCTCGAGGAGGCGCCGACCCTGGTCGCCGAGGCGCGCACGGTGCTGCGCCAGAAATTCCTCGCCGCCGATGTCGGCATCACCGGCGCCAATTTCTGCGTCGCCGAGACCGGCTCGACCATCATCGTCACCAACGAGGGCAATGGCGACCTGACGCAGACGCTGCCCAAGGCGCATATCGTGCTGGCGAGCCTCGAGAAACTGGTGCCCACGCTCGAGGACGCCTCGACCATCCTACGGCTCCTCGCGCGCTCGGCCACGGGCCAGGATTTTTCGGCCTACACGACGGTATCGACCGGGCCGCGCCGGCCGGGCGACATGGACGGACCCGAAGAGTATCACGTGGTCTTTCTCGACAATGGCCGCAGCGCCATGCTCGGCACCGAGTTCCAGGACATGCTGCGCTGCATCCGCTGCGGCGCCTGCATGAACCACTGCCCGGTCTATGCCACGGTCGGCGGCCACGCCTATGGCTGGGTCTATCCGGGGCCGATGGGCGCGGTGCTGACGCCGACCTTGGTCGGCGTCGAGGAGGCGGGCCACCTGCCGAACGCGTCGACCTTCTGCGGCAAATGCGAGAGCGTCTGCCCGATGAAGATCCCGCTGCCCAAGATGATGCGGCACTGGCGCGAGCGCGAGTACGAGAAGAAGCTTTCGCCGGCGACGTATCGCTACGGCCTGGGCTTGTGGGCGTTCTTCGCCAAACGGCCGGCGCTCTATCACACGCTGGCGGAATGGGGCGCGCGCTTGCTGGGCGCGGTCGGCGGGCCGCGCGGGCGCTTCCGCTCGCTGCCGCTCGCCGGCGGCTGGACGGCGGGGCGCGATATGCCGGCACCCGAAGGACGCAGCTTCCAGAGCCTCTGGGCAGAGCGCCAGCGGAAGAAGGCGACGTGAAAGAAGAAGCACGCAGCCAGATCCTCGGCTCCATCCGCCGCGCGCTGAAGCGCGGCCCGGTCGATGAGGAGCGCCAGAGTGCGCTCGAGGAGCGCCTCGCGAACCCCCGGCCCAATCTGATACCGGCGCGCGCCGCAAGCCTCCAACACGCGGCGCAGGTCGATCTCTTCGTCGCCATGGCCGAGGAGGTGCAAACGACGGTCGCGCGCGTGTCCTCGATCGCCGAGGTGCCGGGTGCCGTCGCCGACTACCTGGCGCAGAGCAATCTGCCCTCGCGGCTAGTGATGACGCCGGAGCCTCAGCTCGACGAAATCCCCTGGGACACGCGGCCCATGCTCGAGATCCGTCGCGGCCGCGCGGAGGACGGAGATGCCGCGGGCATCACCGGCTGCTTCGCGGCCATCGCCGAGACCGGCACCTTGATGCTGACCTCGGGGCAGAGAAATCCGACGCGCAATAACTTTCTCCCGGACACTCATATCGTGGTCATGCACCGCGATCAGGTGGTGGGAACCTACGAGGACGGCTGGACGCAGCTGCGCGCGCGCCAGCACACCGCCGACGGCGCCTTCGCGATGCCGCGCACCGTCAATTTCATCACCGGCCCGTCACGCACCGGTGATATCGAGCAGCGCATCGAGCTCGGCGCGCACGGGCCGCGCCGGCTGCACATCGTGCTCATCGATAATGGCGGGACGTCACCCTAAGAGCGAGGAGCGCGCGCTGTGGCGCGCGGCGATGCGCGGCGTCGCGCCGCTGGCGAAGCTCATCGGCGCGGCCGGCACGGAGCCGCCCGCCGGCGATGCGCCGCCGCCCAAGGTGGCGAAGTCCCCGCGCCGCTCGGTGCCGCGCCCGCCCGGCGCCAAGCTGCCGGATCTCGCGCCAGGCGTGACGCCCGGTGTCGACCGCCGCAGCGCCGAGCGCCTGCGCCGCGGCGAGCGGCGCATCGACGCGCGGCTCGATCTGCACGGCATGACCCAGGACGAGGCGCATCGCGCGCTCGACGCGTTCCTCGCCCGCGCCGAGCAGGCGGGGTGGCGCTGCGTGCTGGTGATCACCGGCAAGGGCCGCCCCGGCACGAGCGCCGCCGGCGTGCTGCGCGCCGCCGTGCCGCGCTGGCTCAACGAGGCGCCCAACCGTGCGCGCCTGCTCGCTTTCGCCGCGGCGCAGCCCAAGGATGGCGGCGCCGGCGCGCTCTATGTGCTGTTGCGGCGGCGGCGATGACGCCGTTCGGCGTGCGCCTGCGCCAGCTCCGCGCCGAGCGCGGCATCAGCCTGAAGCAGATGGCCGAGGCGCTCGGCGTTTCCGCGGCCTATCTCTCGGCGCTCGAGCATGGCCGGCGCGGCCGGCCGACCCATGCCATGGTCGTCGCCATCTGCGCGCAGCTCAACATCATCTGGGACGACGCCGACGAATTGCATCGCCTGGCGCGGCTGTCGCATCCGCGCATCACCGTCGACACCGCCGGCCTCTCGCCCGCCGCGACCGAGCTCGCCAATCTCCTGGCCGAGCGCATCCGCAAGCTGCCGCCCGAGCGCGTCGAGCGCCTGCTCGACCTGCTCAAGAGCGCGCCCACCGCCAAGCCGCCGCGCCGACGACGCCGCGCCGCGGCGACCGCGCCGTAAGAACCCTATCCGGCCGCCGGCCGCCGCTGCGCCGCGCGCTCGACCAGCGATGCGGCGGCGACGACGATGGCGACCGCGCCGAGGTGGACGGCGAGGTCCATGAAGGTCACGTCGAAGGGGTGGAAGAATTGCAGCACGAAAGCGGCGATCGCGGCGATGCCGAGCCCGGCGATTGCGGCGACGCGCACCGGCGCAAGCGGCGCGGCGCGGCGCAACAGCAGCAGCAGGCTGATGCCGAGCGGCAGGCTGATCGCCAGGATGAAGCGCAGGCAATGCGCGCTCTCGCCAAGCTGCCAGCCATCGGGGCCGAAACTGATCCAGTGGCGATAGCAGCTGTAGCCGCTGCTCGCGATCCACGCGGCGAGAAACGGCAGCGGCAGCAGCGCCCAGGCCGGCGAGCGGTCGGGCAGGCTCAGATGGAAGGCCGCGACCACGGCGGCGACGCCGGTCAGCAGCGTGGCGATCATCTCCGCCAGCAGCTTCGGGTCGTGCAGGCGGCGGCCGGCGACA
>Ga0209701_10001192_pt1 | contig 16392 bp, 18 predicted proteins | sample CZO8metaG_4_FD_188356 | JGI IMG/M metagenome (GOLD analysis project Ga0209701, IMG submission 188356) | Vadose zone soil microbial communities from the Eel River Critical Zone Observatory, Northern California, USA - CZOApr15con2H3.8 metaG... | ecosystem: Environmental > Terrestrial > Soil >... | reverse complement strand
TCAGGATCCCACACGGACAGCCGGATGATGGGGCGCCCACTGCGGGTCCTCGTCCGGGCTCACGATCTGTCCGTCGCGCATGTGAATGATGCGATCACCGTACTCGGCAGCCTCGGGATTATGCGTGATCATCAGCACGGTCTGCCCCAACTCCTTGTTGGATTGCCGAAGCATGTTCAGAACAATCTCGGAGTTCTTGGAATCTAGGTTGCCGGTGGGCTCGTCGGCCAACACGATGGCTGGCCGGTTAATGAGGGCACGGGCCAAGGCCACGCGCTGCTGCTCACCGCCCGATAGCTCTGAGGGGCGATGGTCGAGCCGCCGGTCAATCCCAAGCAGTTCCGTAATCTTCTTGAAGTACGCGGGATCGGGCCGCGAAAGCCCAGCGATGTCAGCCGCAATCTCAATGTTCGCCCTCGCATTGAGGGTAGGCAGGAGATTGAATTTTTGGAACACGAATCCGATCTTGCTCTTGCGTAGCTTGGTGCGCTCGCCGTCGGAGAGCGTTGCGAAATCCACTCCGTCGATCGTTACGCTGCCTGAGTCAGCCCGCGTCAACCCACCGAGCAGATAAAAAAGCGTCGACTTGCCGCTGCCGGAAGGGCCTACGACGGTGACAAATTCGCCCCGCTCTACACCAAAGGAAATTCCACGCAGGGCGGGCACGTCGATTTTGCCCACACGGTAGGTCTTGCACAGGTCATGTGCTTCGATGAAAACGCTCATCCATTTGAAACGATATCACACGGTGGAGACGGCAAAGGACCAGGGTTCAAGCCACGGTGGCGTGCACAGCGGCGCGGGCACGGAGCTCGACTGGACGCTTGGGACCGCGCTTCCGCACCAGCAACAGCCGGATACGTTCCAGCAATTCAGCAGGCTCGTACATTCCCTTGGGCAGGAAAAGATCCGCCAGCGTGTCCCGCTCGTAGATCTTCACGCGCCCCGAGATCAGAACGGCCGGAGTCTGAGGAGACAGTTCCTTGATTTCCTGGATTAGGTGCGAGCCGTCCAGTCCGGGCATCACCAGGTCGGTGAGGACCAGGTCAATCCCGCCGCGCTGGAAAGCCTCCAGAGCCTGCCGGCCATTGTTGCAGGCGACCACGCGGTAGCCGCGCGTCTCGAGCAAAACTTTGCGTATGGAAAGCGCTTGTTCGTTGTCGTCAACACACAGAATCGTCTTCTTAGGCTTCATGGGGGGATTTGGGAGTCCGCACTCCGCCAAAATCTTTCTATAATTTTTTTGAGAACCGCGAGCGATGTGCATGCTAACGGGAATCGTGCTCGCAGTAAAGTAGCGCGCTCGCCAATGGCACGCTCGTGGACTCAACCATCGTGCCATATGACGAGAGCCACGACTACTGCGGAGTTCAGCTGGCTAGTCCGCGAGTGTCACTTGGCCGCGGAGAACTTCTACACAATTTCCACCGACACGCACATTGATTACCTGGTTATCTTTCTTCGTGGCGCGCACAAAAATGCGACTCGGACGGTGCATTTCGAGCCCCTGTTCGATCATTACATGCTCATCGCTGGCGGCGACCCCGTGCGCGACCATCCAAGAGGCGCAACATCCCGCCGCCGACCCGGTCGCCGGGTCCTCGCCGTTGTAAAAGAGCATGCGGGCATGCAGCCGAGCCTTGGGGTCGACAGTTTCGCGGGAGACAAAATATAGAAACTTGCTGCCGCTCTGGGCGAGGTACTCGAGGGCACGAGGCAGGTCGAGGCGCAGACTCTGCAGCTTCTTCAGCGACCGAATGGCCGTGATGGTGAATGGCACGCCTGTGGATACGGTTTGGATAGGCACGGAGTCATCGAAATCGGCTGGGCTCAGGTTCGTGAACTTGGCAATGACGTCGGCCGGATGGGTGGCCCCGAATTCCGGATTCTTCTGAGTCATTTCGCCAAACACCGGACGACCATTTGACTGCTCAAAGCGAACTGGTACCGTGCCGACATTCAGTTCCAGCCGAATTTCGGATGCGCCGGTTTGCCTATGCAGCACATACGCCGTCCCCAACGTGGGATGCCCCGCGAACGGCAATTCTTCCTTGACGGTAAAGATGCGAACGCGGACTCCGCGTCCTTTCTCTGCCGCGGCTTCGCCGGGAAGAATGAAAGTCGTCTCTGAAAGATTCGTCTCGCGGGCCAGCGCCTGCATTTGTTCCGTGCTCAAGCCGCGGCCATCGAGACATACCGCCAGCGCATTCCCAGTCAGGGCGCGGTCGGTGAACACATCCAGTTGAATCATTGCCAGTTTCTTCATTGAAGCCTCCCCAATCTCGAATTTTTAGCTGGACGCGGCACTCCCCGGCGCCGATGGGATACCATAGTTAGAAGTTCAACGCGCGAAGCCTATTTGACGGAGCGCTTTGCCGCTCTGTACCCTGTTCCCCGCTGGTTTTTAGGGTTTAACAGTCGGCAGTTAATAGATGCCGCTCAACGACGCAGGAGATCAAAATGTCTATTCGTATCAATTCCGAAGCTCCCAACTTCACCGCCGACACCACCCAGGGCAAAATCAACTTCCACGAGTGGATCGGAAACGGCTGGGCGATTCTGTTTTCGCATCCCAAGGACTTTACGCCAGTTTGCACGACCGAACTGGGCTACATGGCCGGCCTGCAACCGGAATTTGCCAAGCGCAACACCAAAATCATCGGACTGAGTGTCGACCCAGTCACCAATCACGGCAAGTGGGCTGCCGATATAGAAGAAACGCAGGGACACAAGGTTAACTATCCGATGATCGGCGATCCGGAACTCAAAATCGCGAAGCTTTACGACATGCTGCCCGCCGAAGCCGGCGACAGCTGCGAAGGCCGCACCGCCGCAGATAACGCCACCGTGCGCAATGTGTTCGTGGTTGGTCCCGACAAGAAGATCAAGCTGATGCTCGTCTACCCAATGAGCAGCGGCCGCAACTTCGACGAAGTGCTGCGCGTACTAGATTCTCTTCAGCTCACCGCCAAGCACAATGTCGCGACACCGGTGAACTGGACGCCGGGAGATGACGTCATCATTCCGACGTCGGTCACGGAAGAGCAGGCGAAGCAGAAGTACCCCGGTGGATGGAAGACACTGAAACCCTATCTCCGGGTGGTGGCGCAGCCGAAGTAGGTCCGTTCGAGTTGAGTTTCCGACGCTGGAAGGAATTTCGTTAATCGCAATACCTGGCGGGCGAGTCTGGCAGATCGCTCGCCCATCACACCCGCCGCGCTTCGCCAACCGGCAAGAAAGATCACAGTCGTTGCCGCCGATTATCAATGCACAACGAATCTCGAAGGCTTTCGGAGCAAGTCCGCTCTTTCAGGATGTTTCCTTTACAGTTTCCGAGGGCGATCGCATTGGACTGATCGGCCCGAATGGCTCCGGTAAATCAACTCTTCTTCGGATTCTCGCCGGAACCGTGGTTCCCGACAGCGGCGAAGTGTCGAAGCGAAAGCGCTCCCGTCTAAGTTACGTCGAGCAGGAGTCAAAGTTTGATCCCGGGCAAACGGTACGGTCCGTGATCGAGAGCGCCCTGGAACGGGCAGTCGTGCCGCCGAACGATCGGGGAAGCCGCTTTGCCGAGTTGCTGGGACGGGCAGGTTTCGAGGATCTCGAGGCCGATGCGACCACGCTGTCGGGAGGCTGGCAGAAGCGCCTGGCAATCGTCGAGGCCCTGGTCCAGGGCTCGGATATCCTGCTGCTGGACGAACCGACCAATCACCTTGACCTCGCCGGGATCGAGTGGCTGGAAGCGCTGATTGAGGAAGCAGCGTTCGCCTGCGTTGCGGTAAGTCACGACCGCTATTTTCTCGAAAATATTGCGACCGAGATGGCAGAGCTCAGCCGCGTGTATCCGGACGGCGTATTGCGGGCGCGCGGGAATTACAGCGAGTTTCTGGAAAAGAAAGAAGAGTTTCTACGTGCCCAATCCAAACGCCAGGAGGCACTGGAGAATCTGGTCCACAACGAAATCGAATGGCTGCGACGCGGGGCCAAAGCTCGTACCAGAAAATCCAAGGCGCGCATCGGCAAAGCAAACGAATTGATGGGAGAGCTTGCCGACCTGAATGCCAGAACACGAACCGCAACCGCGCAAATTGATTTCTCGGCGACAGATCGTAAGACCAAGCGACTGGTCGAACTGGACAACGTCGCGTACGCGATTGGCGACCGCACTCTCTTCGAAGGACTTAACTTCATACTCACCGCCGGAGCGAGGGTTGGGCTAGTCGGGCCGAATGCCAGCGGCAAGACGACCTTGCTGCGACTGCTGCGAGGAGAACTGGCCCCGACCAGCGGGCAGATTCACTGGGCCGATTGGCTGCGGATCGTTTATTTCGATCAGAGCCGGCAACTGGATCCCACGGTGACTCTGCGACGAGCTCTGGCTCCGGAAGGCGATTCGGTTGTCTATCAGGACCGTGGGATTCATGTGGCGTCGTGGGCGGCAAAATTCCTGTTTACGGGCGAGCAGCTTAATCAACCGGTGGATCGTCTGTCGGGAGGCGAGCGAGCACGCGTCCTGATCGCTCAACTCATGCTTCAGCCGGCAGATATTCTTTTGCTCGATGAGCCGACCAACGATCTCGACATTCCGACGCTGGAGATACTGGAGGAGAGCCTGCTCGAGTTCCGCGGCTCGCTCGTTCTGGTGACGCATGACCGGTACATGCTCGATCGCGTCTCGACCATCGTGCTGGGCCTGGATGGACAGGGCACCGCTCAAAGCTTTGCCGACTACTCGCAGTGCGAGTCCTGGCAGGCGGAACGCCAGCGGTCGGCGAAGCTGGGCGCTGGTCCTGGTCGTCGTGCTCCCGCTTCCGAGGAGTTGTCACCAACCGCGCAGTCAAAGAAGAAGCTTTCCTATCTGGAAGCACGCGAATACGCAGTGATCGAGAAACGTATCGCCGACGCCGAACAGCTCTTGCAGGCGAAACGCGCCCTACTCGAAGACCCGGCGATTGCCAGTGATGGTCCTCGCCTTCTGAGTGCGCATGCCGAAATGGAGGCGGCGCAAAAGGATCGGGACGCGCTTTACGCTCGATGGGCTGAGCTGGAAGAAAAGAGCAACTGAATCTTCTATCGCGTCGAATCAGCGCGCCAACGCGAAGGCTACGATCGTTTCCTCACGGACCCCGGTGGTTCTTTCCAGCTGCTGAAGCAGGGCCGATTCCAGATCGTCCGGATCAGGAACCATTTCAGACGAGGCAATCTCCTCGTCGGAAGCTCCGTGATAGCAAAGTTCGCAAACGCCCAGGCCCTCCTCGGAACGAACTGGCGGCCCAAACGTGCGACAGGTCATCGGCCGCGATTCGTAGAGTTCACAATTCCCGGTGTCGGGATCAAGGGCGGGGCAGGGCTCGTCGTTGGCGAATTGAGCGAATCGTTGTTCGGCAAGCTCTCCCTCATATAACAAACCGGTGGCGGGATCGCCGGGAAATTCTTGCGCCAAACGAGACACCGCCTCGCGAGCGCGCTCTCGCACGCGAGCTGCACGCTCGGGTGCGAGCACTTCGAGATCCGCCAGACCTTGGCGCAGCCGGAGAACGTCCAACTGATTGATGGAAAACACTCCGATGCAACATTGTGTACAACCCGGACGGCAAACGAGCCATTGGCCGCTTCGACGCGCGGCATCTGCCAGCGCGGAGTCCACAATCTGGATCAATTGCTGATCTCCCGAAGATGGTTGGCGAGGTCGCACTTCAGTAAGGATAACCTGTCGCAAGGCCGTGATATTCTAATTGCGTAGCTGCGTCCCCGCCGTTGGGCAATTTCCCGCAGTTCCCAAAATCATGATTTCAGTCAGTAATGTGTCGATGCGCTACGGCGCCAAAATTCTGTTTGACGAAGTATCCACCGGCTTTACGCCGGGCAAGCGGTATGGCCTGACCGGGCCGAACGGCTCCGGCAAATCCACTTTCATGAAGCTTCTTACCGGTGAGCTGGACCCGCAGAAGGGAAATGTCGTCCATCCAAAAAAACTCGGCGTGCTGAGCCAGGATCAGTTTGCGTTCGACCGCTATCGAGTTATCGACACCGTGATCATGGGGAACAAGCGGCTGTGGGCGGCGCTCGAAGAGCGCGACAAGATCTATGCCAAAGTCGAAATGACCGATGCGGATGGCATGAAACTCGGCGAACTGGAAGGGATCGTCGGCGAGGAAGATGGCTACACCGCCGAGAGTGACGCAGCCATTCTTCTGCAAGGCCTTGATATTCCCGACCATTTGCACGAACGGAATATGGGCGAAATTCAGGGCGGCGAAAAAGTTCGCGTTTTGCTGGCGCAGGCCCTGTTCGGAAATCCTCAGGCACTGCTTCTCGACGAGCCCACCAACCACCTCGACCTGGATTCAATCCATTGGCTGCAAGGTTTCCTGAATAAGTATGAGGGCGTGCTGATTGTCATCTCGCACGACCGCCATTTCCTGAACAAGATTTGCACGCACATCGCCGACATCGATTACGAAACCATCATTACCTATACCGGCACGTATGACGACATGGTGGTGGCGAAGACGCAGATTCGCTCCCAGATCGAAGGGCAAAACGCACAGCGGGAAAAGAAGATTGCGCAGCTCAACGAGTTCATCGCGCGCTTTTCGGCCGGCACTCGTTCCAGCCAGGTCCAGTCGCGCAGGAAAGAAGTAGAGCGCCTGCAGGTAACGGAACTGGCGCAGTCGAATATTCAGCGCCCTTTCCTGAAGTTTGAGCAAAAGCGGCCGTCCGGCAAACACATTCTGGAACTGGAAGGCGTTACCAAGTCGTATGACACCGCCCACGTAATTCAGAGTTTTACGGCGAGCGTCATCCGTGGCGAGAAGATTGCCCTGATGGGCCGCAACGGCGCCGGCAAAACCACGCTCGTGAATGCTTTGTTGGCTAATTCCCCCACAGTTCCTGAGGAGGAACTCCGCAAGACTGGCGGCTACGACGGCGAATTTCTGACTGACGGCAAAGTTACCTGGGGACACGAAGCCTCGGTGGGATATTTCGCACAGGATCACAAGGCGCTAATCCAGCCTGGCATGACGGTCTTCGAATGGCTTCATCAGTGGGATCTGTCGGCGTCGCACGAAGAAATTCGCGGCCTGTTGGGACAAATGTTGTTTCCTCGCGATGATGCCGACAAGCGCACCGACGTTCTTTCCGGCGGCGAAGCGGCCCGCTTGATTTTCTGCAAGCTGATGCTGCAGAAGCCCAACGTATTGGTACTGGATGAACCGACCAACCACCTGGATCTCGAATCGATCAATGCTCTCAACATTGCTCTCCAGCGTTATCCAGGAACAGTACTGCTGGTCACGCACGACGAAGACTTGATCGACGAAGTCGCCACTCGAATCTGGCGCTTCGAAGGCAACCATCAGATCACCGACTTCAAAGGAGTGTACGAGGAGTACCAGGCAGTCCTCGCATGACCGGTCGCCGGGCCTGGTTTGAGGATAGGTGCTCGGCGGCCGCAATCAGCCATCGTGATTGCTCTTGCAATTCGGCGTTACCACTCGCCCGACCTTAGTTGCGACCGAATCGGTTTCCGGTTGGATCAGGTGATCTGAGCACCCCGGGGGGCGCGAAGCCTGCTTTCGCCGACGATCTAGCGACGATCCTTCGCGGACCGTTTCTTCGGTTGTGCCCACCTGGGGAACCAGTGCCCAGTAGGTCTTGCCTCTAGCCGACCGCAAACTCCTTTGCTCGGCACCGCCGAGAAGTCAGGCACACGCCCACGGAAGCCCGGCAGTTACCCTCGTAACCCGCCCGAGAACCGACGTGTCAATTCCAATCCCACAACATTTGTTACGATTTGCCAAAAGCCGTCCGTGCCCGTGCCCAATGAACACGTCAACCAACCGTCGTTTCGGTCGATACGAGATCCTCGACGAAATCGGCCGGGGCGCCATGGGAACGGTTTATCGAGCCCGAGATCCCAAGATTAACCGCACGGTTGCAATCAAAACTATTTCCATCGCCAACCAGGCTCCCGATGCCGAGCGTGAGTTTCGCAAGCGATTTCGGCGCGAAGCCGAAGCTGCGGGGCGACTTTCCCATCCGGGCATCGTCACTATCTTTGATGTGGGGGAGGAGCCTGACACGCATGATTTGTATCTTGTTATGGAATGCGTCAAGGGAAAGTCCCTCGACAAGGCTCTTGAAGACCAAGGCAGGCTCGCGGCCGACGTTGCGGTGCGTTTAACATCCGAACTGGCGGAGGCGCTGGACTGCGCCCACGGAGAAAACGTCGTTCACCGGGATCTCAAACCGGCAAATATTCTGATCACCGAAGACGGACACGCAAAAATAGCCGATTTTGGGATCGCCCAGCTCAACGTCGACAACCTGACCGCCCACGGTCAGGTGTGGGGAACGCCGGCGTTCATGTCTCCGGAACAGCTGAATGACGAGCCGGTCGACGGCCGTTCCGATCTCTTTTCCCTGGGCGTGATTCTCTACATGCTTCTCACCGGGCATCGGCCGTTTCAGGGCAATAGTCCCCTCACGATCTCGCTAAGAGTGGTTTCGCACGAGCCCGTTCCAGCAATCGCTTTTGATCCAGACCTGCCCTTGGGACTCGACTATGTTCTCGAGCGTGCGTTGGCGAAAAATCCGCTGGAGCGTTATCAGCGAGGGATGGAAATGTCTCTCGATCTGCAAAATATTCTTACCGGGCACGAACCCTGGGGTAAAACCAAGCAGCAGACGACGAAGTCGGCGACACGCCCTCGTTTGGATCGCCCTCCAGTAAGGGGTGGCGTTGCCGGTGGATTCGGAATTCGTGGGCTCCAAAGTCGCTGGCGGAATTTTGGTGAGTTCTACCGCAGGATAGTTCGCGAAACGCGGAAAACCTGGGTCGCTTTTCCGCTTCTCCGACCTCTGCCCTTCTTGCTTCTTGGAATTGCTTTGTATGGCGTGGGCCGGCAAATCCCTTCGGTATCGACGAAATCGCCGGATCGAACTCAGGCGTTATCTCCGCCACCGACTGTTTCGTCGCCTGTTCCTTCGCCGACGCCAGTAGAAAGCGTTGGGGCATCGCCGACGCGAGCAGAAACAATCGTACCGTCGCCGGCACGCCTCCCCGCCTCGAGTGCACCCATTTCACCCACTCGCGCTGCGATGGTGAACATTCAGGTCGAGAACCAAATTCCACAGGGCAATGTGACGATTTGGGTTGACGATCGAGCGGTGTACCGTCGGATGCTTCCGGACGCGCCGAAGAAGAAACTCGGAATTTTTGGAAGCGGACACAAACAGGAATCAGAGAAAGTGCAGATTGCTTCGGGGGAGCACCAGCTGCGCGTGCGTGTGCAATCTCGCAATCCCTTCTACGACCAGTCGCACGCACTGGTTGGCGACTTCCCAGTGGGTTCCGAGCGTGTTTTGCGGGTGAGTTTCGATAAGCATAACGAGATGCATGCAAGTTTGAAATGACCGCCGCCATCTGCCCACCTTCGCCGCCTAGTAGCTGACGATCGATCCCCCAACGAATGCCTGCAGGCCCGGGAAACCGCGGATCAACGTCTGACGGCAAGACAGCATCTCACGTCTGGCCAGAGAGAGGATAGTACCGGCAAAGTCTGTGATGAAACGGTCTCTTTTGCTCGCCGTGGTGGCCTGCGCACTGTCCAGTCCGTCGGCCGTCAGCGCTGAAGAAGTGGGTGTGCGCCACACCGAAGGCTTGGTACATGGTTTTCTTGTTCTTCGAACAATGGAGGGTAATACTCTCGCCGAGGGTGACTTGACCGAGTTCGCGCACGGCGATACCGTCACTAACCGCCTCGTGTTCCATTTTAAAGATGGCTCGGTGCATGACGAGACCGCCGTCTTTTCCCAGCGTCGCAGCTTTCGACTACTGACGGATCATCTGGTGCAGAAAGGTCCGGCATTCCGGCATCCGGTAGACGTCTCAATCGACACTTCCAAGGGCGAAGTCACGGTGCGTTACGGCGATGATGATGGAAAGGAAAAGGTCACGACTGACCATCTCGACCTCCCCGTGGACGTGGCCAATGGTATGGTCCTTACTCTTCTGAAAAACATCCACCCCGATGTCCAGGAGACGAAGGTGTCGATGGTCGCTGTCACCCCGAAACCCCGTCTCGTGAAGCTCGCGATTACTCCCGGCGGCGAAGAGACATTCACCATCGTTCAATCGCGCCGCAAAGCCACGCGCTATGACATCAACGTGGAGATTGGAGGACTCACCGGATGGCTCGCCGACCTATTAGGAAAGCAACCTCCACCCATCCACGTCTGGATCCTCGGAGGTGAGGCTCCGGCCTTCGTCAAGTCTGAGGGACCGCTTTATATGGGTGGTCCGGTCTGGCGGATCGAACTGGCGAGTCCGCTGTGGCCGGCAACTGCCGACGTTAATGCAAAGAACTAAAATCAGAAGCAATAAGGCACCGTCAGACCGAGCGCAAGGCTGCCGGGTTACAAAACTGCGGAGTAGTCTGTGTCCATAAAAGCGAGCTGTTATCGGTCCCCGCCATCTACAGTCCTTTCGCAGACGACGCTCATGGGATCCAGCGTTTGGCTTCAAACAAAAGATTGAAAATTCTACAGCGAATACTGTATCGAACAAAAAGTGATTCTTATGGCACAGTTTCGTTGTGCCCACTTCAACCGACGCTAAGATCAAGCAGCTCTTTGGACAGGCCATGGCCGCCAAAGACGAGGCGGAGCTGAAAAGGGTGGCGAAGGAACTCCAAGCAGCCATTACGGAGCATGCTCGCGTCGTTAACCGTTCGCTGGCGACCGAGGGGTCCATGATCGCGGCCCGCGATGCTGCCGGCGATTAGGCCGAGATTGCAAGCAACACTAAAAGGTAAGAGCATAGAGTTTCTGGCGACGCCATCCGAGGACAGCATGCCTGAAAAAGCCAACGTCACACTCCCTGGAACCGTGGAGAAAATCATCACGCCGCCCGATCCCCGCGAACCCGAAAAGGCGCAGATAAATATCCAACAAGGCGCCGACCCGCTTTACAAAGAAATTCGTATTGAGAACACCTTGACCGACCAACATGGTAACGAAGTGAAACTCAAAAGAGGCGCAACCGTGGAGGTCACCGTCGAAGCGACCCCCTCCGGAATAATCCCCAAGTAGGTCATTCTCAACGACGACAAGGTGATCTCCGCAAGCGCATCTCACACCGGAGAGGACCCCAAGTGTGGCGCTTGGGGCGGCCACATCCCTGGTTGATTGTCGGTGAAGAGGTGCAGCGATTCCAGCTACCGTCTTCCCGGTAGGGAAAAGCGTCCTGACAGGAAGGCATAAATTGCTCTGCCTGCCAAAGTACCGAGCGCATGTTCCATATCGGTAACGAATTCGGTTGGCCTACAGCGTGCTCTCCTGACTGGCGTGCATCTTAAGGGAGCGATGACACCCTGGATCAAAGCACAGTTGCTGGCGATCGGATCGCTTGTCCTGCTCTGCGGGGTAGGAATAGCTCAACAGACCGCTAATTCGGCAGGGCTGCCCCTCAATTCGATCGTCGAGGCAGTAGAAAAAACGCAGGCGGCAGTTCATTCGCAACTGCCTTATCAGGTGCTCCGTGAATACCGCCTGTTCGGTACGAACAGTTCGAGTTCCAATTCGAATGTAGTAGCGGAAGTGAATTTCAAGCCGCCTGCCAGCAAGGACTACAAGATCCAGAAGTCATCGGGGAGCAAGCGAGGTGAACAAGTCGTGCGGAATCTGCTCGATCATGAAGTAGAAACCGCCTCCAACCGGAGTCAAGCCCGAACTGCGGTCACTCGCGATAATTACGACTTCACATACCTGAGCGAAGTGGTTCTAGATGGCCAGCCTTGTTATCTGTTAGGACTCAAGCCGAAGCGGAAAGAGAAAGACCTGATTGCGGGAGAGGCATGGGTCGATACGCATTCATTTTTCGTCCGCCGCATAGAGGGAGAAATCGCAAAAACACCGTCCTGGTGGCTGAAGGCTGTACGCGTCAAACTTGCATTCGCCGATTTCGAAGGAACCTGGCTGCAGACCAGCATGGAAGCGGTAGCCGATGTCCGTATTGTTGGTCCGCACACCTTAACGTCTCAAATTCTGGATTACCGTGGCACGGACGTAATTGCGTCTACGCGGATTCGCAGCCGTTCCGCGGATCACGAGCATTAAGCCTCAACGGCGTCCTTGGCAGGATACCTCATCGGTCCCCAGGCAGGTCGGAATGTCGCAATGGGCGAGCTAGCCCCGCCACTACTGGCTCTCATTCCATACGTATAAGAAGGTGTCGTCGCTGGCGGTGGCAACACTCCGCCCGCCTTTGTGAATGGCGCGATTAAGCGCGGACCGCACTTTTTCCTTGCTTTCCGCTAATCCCGCCAATGGCACTTTGAGCGCCACCCCTGCCGGTACCTGATCGAGATCGGAGAGGATCTTCGTGACAACCTGTTTGTGCTTTCCATTTCGACCTTGCGGAACATCCAGCTGCGCCATTGTCTTGAAGTTCATCGGAGCTTTATTAGTCCGAGGGCTCACGGGAAAACCTCCTTCACGATAGACAATCATTAAACAAACGTGACGTAATCGTAATACTGCGTTACGCGAATCTGCAAGTAAAAAAATCGGACCCTTAAACGCAGACGAGCTCGCATAACGGCCACGTCCGGCAAAGCGGCCTACAAGTCCCGGTAATTGAGTAGCATTGCCGCGCTAAAAGGGAGTAAACGCGCTCCAAAAGATATGACCCGTACTGACCTAGAGCCTGCTATGTTTTTGGAGTGATGACAAGGAGAAATCGAGTGCAAACGTCGAAAACAAATTTTGAGCAGATTCCGGTTTCGATGGTGAAGCGGATTGTTGAAGAGCTTTACGAGCAGAAAGAGGTCAGAGATCAGAGTGCGGATGTCGAGATTCATAGCGGAAAAACGGATCCTGCTCGTGTGCTATCGCACTCGCTTCGCAGAAAAGGACACTGAAAATGGACGACTCAAGAAGAATGGACGAACACGCACAAGACCGGGAGTTGCAAAGGCTTCTGCAAGCGGCACGGGCTGAGTCTAACAAAGACGGTGAAGGCACTCTGCATCCAAACGCAAGTGAGTCTGCTATACCAGGCGAAGGCCTGTCTACTGAGGAAGACTGGCGCGAACTCGCGCGACGAGTCCAACAAGAAAGAGATCCGAACAAGGTGATCGAACTTGTTCAGCAACTCATTTCCAAGTTCGACGAAGATCATCTCCGAAAGGGCTTGCGCCCTCCTTCACAGGCAAAATAGTGGGCCGCTGGACAGGGCTGATCCAGGTACCGAGGTCTTTGGACTAACTTCGCTTCGGGTCCATCTTCCGAATCACCGATGCTGTTGTTCCCAGCGAACTCTTCGCACGGCGGAGGTGCTCCGTTATCGCAGCACGGAGTTTGCCGACGATTGCACTGACCTCACTGTCATCTTTCGCAGTGCAAAGGCGGGCGCACAGGTGTCGGATTCGGTCATCGGTGTCGGCGGGCATAATACTGCGGCGAGCTCATCAATCTCCTTGGCAGGCTGCTGGCCGGGCCACTTCGTGTAGGTCAACGGACGGCGACGAGGAAGGTAATTTGAACCTTACTCACTGAGCTAGCGGAAGGGCAATAAGGTGGATACTGTACGATGACAGACGTTGATGTGTCCGCTAGCGCACAAAATAAACTGAAGCACCGCGTCGAGTCAAATCGGTAAACTGCTCGGAATGATGGCTCGCAAACAAACGGAAGCGAATGAGTTCCGGTGAACTTCCCGGTCTTCAAAACCGGCGGGCGGCATCTCTGATGTCGCCGGTGCGTTCGACTCGCACACGCTTCCGCCATTTGTAGGACAGCCACCAATCAGGCGATTACGATTTTTCCACAGTAAGGGTCCTGATGGTCGCTGGGACCGCGCTCAGCGGGAAGCAGGAGGAGCTGCCGGCCTCCGGAGCCGCAGGCGAAAACTGTGCGGGGGTGGTACGCCTCTGGCTGGAATCGGGTTGGAACCCCAATGATGTAAGAGTTTTTTGATCGTCGAACGAGCGGTCTATTTTTATTTCTTCCCGGCCCGAATCTTTGCCCACCGTTTCCGTTGAGCCGCAGCAATCCGCTTGCGCCCGGCAGGCGAGATAGTTCTCTTTTTGCGAGATGCGGCGGGCCCGGATTTGGTCCCGTGCAGGTACACCCTTCCGAAGGCGGTCAAAGCAGCTGTTACGCGGTGCAGTTCATCTTCAAGTCGCTTGCGTTCTTTCTGGAGCTGGCCGACTACAGACTGCATCATTGATTTGGGCATGACGCCATCGTATCACTCACGGTTGGCCTCCAGAAAGTTTCCGCGCGAGGTACCTTCGTAATTTTCCCTTAACAGCTCCGTCAGGTTTTAATAAAATGGCAATCTCACATTGAAATCATAGTCATGAATAATTTGGGGCTGTGCCTTGTTCTCCAGCTGTGCCTGGCATTCGGAATGGGCGGACTGTTTTGGCCGGATAAATTCATGCCGCTCTTCGATGTCTTGATGTTCCCCTGGGCAGCAAGCTATCGCGCGATTCGGGCCAACAGCATCGCTGCCATCGGATTGTCACTTCTGCTTCTCGTCACCCTGCTCACTGGCAGTCACTGACAACGACGCGCGTCCTTGTCCTACTATTTGACAGCGACTGGCTCAGGTAGGCGCAGCGTGCCTTTTGCCTGCGCTCTGACGATCACGGTTTGTCCATGGCGGCCGTAGTGCGCAAGAACAGCGGGCTTCGCCCAATCCAGATCCCAGCCGTTTTCAATCGCGATGACCGTATAAGAGCCGGGACTCACGTTGAAGAGGCTGAAACTGCCATCCAGATCGCTCTGGTCGCGGCGGAAACGATCGTGATTCGCTTCCGGATTGTTGGGGACCAGAACGACCATCGCACCGGAAACGCCTTTCCCATCGCGCTTGGCAAAACCTTCGACTGTGACCGAGCCTCCTACCAGGGAGAGTGAGACTGAGAATGAAGCGCCCGCGGGCACGTTCAGAGTTCGCCCGGAAGTTGCTCCTCCGTCCCGTGTAATGCGCTCAACGGAATACACTTCGCTTTGCGAGCCCGCCAACACGTCATACTTGCCCGGGACGACGTCCGTGAAATTGGCTTCTCCCTTCGCGTCCACTTCGGAAGTGATCACCCTGCCTTTGCTGTTTCGCAATCCGATCTGAATTTGTGTCGGTCGTCCTGCCGCTGCTCCCGCTCCTTCGACGGTGACTTTGACCTTGCTGGTCGAGTTGCCAGAAGAGCCGTCCAATTCCTGGCTGCTGGTGAGATTGACCGCGGTGGGCTCCTTCAATTGACCGCTCGAGTCGGGCATTCGGACCATATACCGGCCCGCCGCTATGCCCGTGAGTTCGTAAACACCGGGAGAGACACCTTGAACGTTGCCGGGTTCAACGTCTTCCATCCCATCGAACGAAGGTCTTTGCAACTGGGGAAAAGCAACTTGACCACCTTCGGCAACGTGAAAGAGCAAGTGAAGGGCGGGAGCGGGATTTAAATGGATGTCGGCTTCCAGGCGGTCGCCGCCCCGGACCGGGATCGGCGCTGCCTCATCGGTCTCGGTCGTATCACCGTAATAAGTGATCGGATACGAGACATCGAGAGCGGGGTCTACCTGGACCGGAGCGTTGGCTGTACCTTCGGGAGCAGAAACGGGATGCACCGCATACCACGGGGTCGCTTTGGCAGAAACGAAATAGGTGCCTTCGTCGAGGGGAGTTACTTCGTACTTGCCCTGGTCGTCGGTTGTGGCGCCGCGATAGCGGGAAATTCGACTTATGCCTGAGAAACGGTTCTCCCGGTAAACGATGATCTGCGCACTCCGCACCGGCTCTCCAAATTCGTCGAGGACTCTTCCGGTGAGCACGGCATTCGGCGAAAGACGCAAAGTGAGGTTCTCGGCATCAATGCCGGCGCCGGTCACAATGGCCGTCGAGAACTGGTCGTGTTGATTGTAAGCAGCGGTGATGAATCCGCGCTTTGCCCCTTGCAGTGCGAACTTGCCGGCCGGGACGTGAAACTCGAAACGGCCATCGTCGGATGTAATGACGAACTGGATGTTCTCGCGAATCTTCGCGTCCATGATCGTGACGCGGGTGCGGGCGAGAGGATTCCCGCCTCTGGCATTCACAACCGTGCCGGCGATTCGGTACGGGCCGGACGGAATCTGGCCTTGCTCCCTGCCCGGAGTTTGTGCATAGACCTTCGAAAAATTGCAAAACGACCCGGAGGTTGCGAGCACAGCGAGTAGTGTCAGATGTCGAAAAGCCAGCATCGTTATTCGCTCGTAGAGATCAACTGCAATCGCACGTGTTCTGTCTGGCCACTCACCAGACGCACCACCGGCCCCCTTGCCTCATAGGGCTGCATCGCTTCCGGATTCCGGTATTCGAGTTCTGATTGCGGGCGATCAAAG
>Ga0209701_10001188_pt1 | contig 16430 bp, 17 predicted proteins | sample CZO8metaG_4_FD_188356 | JGI IMG/M metagenome (GOLD analysis project Ga0209701, IMG submission 188356) | Vadose zone soil microbial communities from the Eel River Critical Zone Observatory, Northern California, USA - CZOApr15con2H3.8 metaG... | ecosystem: Environmental > Terrestrial > Soil >... | reverse complement strand
TCATGGCGCAGCGGATGCCGTCCTCTATGGTGCCGACGGTTCGCTGGAATCGGCCGCCATGGCCGATGTCCTGAACGAGATGGGCGTCGAGTTCGAATACCGGTCGGTGAGCCGGGACCCTGCGGCCCGACGGGAATGGGAAGACCTCGACGGGGAGCGCCTTCCGATGCTCCGCCTGGGCAGCATGGGCATCGTGCGGGGCCTGGATCGCATCAAGGTCCAGCAGCTCTTCGGCTGGGTGGGCTGCTAGCAAAGCCCATACTCCTTTCGGCCGAATGACCGAGCAAGAGGTCTTCGTTCTAGCTGATCGCACCCTCAACGACGTCGTGGCGAAAATCTCCGACGACCAATGGGACATGCGGATGTCGGCCAGCTTTGCCCGCCGGGGCACCGATCTGTCGCCGACTCTTCGCGAGATCGTGAACTATCACGCCTACGACGACTCCTGGGTCCCGGACATGCTTGCCGCCAAGACCATCGAGGAGGCGGGTCGCGACAACTTCGAAGGCGATCTGTTGCGCAAAGACCCCAAGGGGGCGTTCGCGGCGGTGGTTGACCGGGCGTGCAAAGCTGCTCAGGACGTCAAGGACCTGGACTTCACGGTCCATACGTCCTTCGGTGATTTCTCCGCGGGCGACTACCTGATTCAGATCACGTACTTCCGTGGCCTGCGGGCACACGACATCGCCAGGGTGATCGGCGTCGATCCGACTCTGCCGGCCGACCTGGTGAAAGGCTTGTGGGACGAGCTGAGCCCGGTCGCCAACGAGTGGCGGGAGCTCGGTGCGTTTCCACCGCGAGTGGATGTGCCGGGCAACGCGCCCTTGCAGGATCGCCTCCTCGGACTCACCGGTCGCGACCCATACGCCGCCTGAGGGGCGAATCGTACCCGTGCTAGAGTCCGCTTCGCCCGATTTCGCTCGGGGCTTACCCTTACTGAAACAATGGGCCGCTAGCTCAACTGGCAGAGCGCCGTGCTGATAACGCGGAGGTAGGTGGTTCGAGTCCACCGCGGCCCACTCCCTAAGATCTGGGACTCAAGCTCCATCGCAGCGCAAAATGCAGTGGCGCTGACTGGCCAGATGGTCGAACCACAAAAATGGGCACGAGCCCTCTCGCGTGTCCTTAATGACGTGGCGGCGGTGCCAGACAGCCGCCGCGCCGTCTCGCGATAGTGGTCGGGTATCGTCAGCGGGGGCGATTGAAGCCCGGAATGTTCGATCGGGTGGCTCGCAAGGGAACTACGGCCAGGCACTGTTCAAATCCCACCGCCCCGACGAACGTCTGGAATTCTGGACGCGGCCCCCAGGCATTTTTGGGTCTCACGCTGGCTGCCTGGATCCCGCCTATACTGCGCCCAGTTCGAGCCCAAGCGTTTGCAACAAGTGCGAGAGGACGTTGATGCCAAGCGCTCAGAGCGTTCAAGTCCGAGCCATCATCGAAGAGCAGGTCACGCCGTTATTCAAGGGGCTTAGCGACGTCGCAGCCGTGCGCCAGCTCTGGGAGGTACTGGCGGCGCGATCGGCACCAGCTCCCGATGAAATCAAATGGGAGCCCGTGACTGCTGGGTCGGTCCCTTGCGAGTGGATACACGGCTCCGCGCCTCAAGGCAAACAAGCCGTCATTTACCTCCATGGCGGCGGCTACTTTTTCGGTTCGGTCCGCACGTTCCGCGACCTGATCGGCCGGCTGTCAATAGCGAGTGGCGTTTGGGTGTTGGCGCCCGACTATCGGCTCGCCCCAGAGCACCCGTTTCCCGCTGCACTCGACAATGTCCTCGATGTCTATCGTTGGCTGCTAGATACGGGTATAGAGTCACGCGATGTGGCTATTGCCGGTGATTCTGCGGGTGGCGGGCTTGCAGTGGCGACCATGTTGGCGCTCAGGGACGACGGGGAGCGACTGCCTGCGGCTGCCGTGCTTCTCTCCCCTTGGACTGACTTGACATGCACAGGCGATTCGTGCAAGTCCCGCGCGGAGTCGGATCCATTGTTAACGCGAGAAGCCCTGGTCACGGCAGCGGCGCGCTACCTGGCGGGAGCCGACCCAACCTCAGGACTTGCGTCTCCGATCTACGCAGACCTCAGAGGGCTCCCACCTTTGTTGGTCCACGTCGGGAGCGACGAGATCCTGCTAAATGACGCGACCCGGTTAGTGGAACGGGCTAGGGCTGCAGAAGTCGATGCAGAGCTACAGGTGTGGGAGGGCATGTGGCACGACTTCCAAAGGCAAGCGGGGTTTGGCGTGACTGAGTCGCAGGAGTCGATCGACATCATCGGAGCGTTCATCAAGAAGCGACTCGGGTAGCTCTCGGCGTTTTGCCAGGTCTTCTCGCTCGGCTTCACCCATATAGTTAAGGACGCGCGAAGCCGGTTCTGAACTGGCTTTCCGTTTAGCAACTGTTGCCGGGAGCCACCGCGGCCCACCATATTCGACCGTTCCTTACATAACGCGAACCGGCGGCGGGGCCAATGGTTAGAGGAATGCGCGATCCGGCAGCCAACTTCGCGGATTATTTCATCGTGCCTGGACTCCGATGGCTGCAGCTACGTCGAAGCCTGGTAATAGATGAGCTATTGATTCGCGCATCGGCCCATCACTGATGGTGCCGGTGGCATCTGCCACTCGATCGTACGCATTGAAGAAAGCCGCCACGGCAGCTGCATCCGCGACAGCCGCTGGACCGATCTCTCCCAGCAGCTCGGCCCGCGCACCGTCGAGCTCGTGAGCTGACCCGAGGATCGTTGCCCGCGCGAAACGCCTAAGGGAGGCGCCAGCAGGGACCCCTGTGTCGGCTCCAACTACCCCTGAGATCACGGCTTGTAAGTCGACACGCAATCCTGTCTCCTTGGCACTCGCACGGAGTGCAACCGAATGGGCGCACGTTCAATAGAAGCAGCCGTTCACAGCCGAAACGGTCGCTGCAACGAGTTCGATCTGAGCGGGTGCAATTGCGCGGAGTGCCCCTCCGCCCCCCATTTGAGCCATGGGAACGTACATGGCCTCTAGCAGGGAGCACATCATTAGCTGCTCTTCTGGGACCAGGGTCAGAGCCCGATTTACGTTGCCGACGAAGCCCCAGCGGTTAGTGAGCCGATCGCGATAGAGCTCGGCTAGCTCCCCCCGGGCTGTCTCGGGCGACACAGTCGGCACCCAGGCTGAGTGCACGACGGCTTCCCGGGCCACGTGGCCCGAGGGGCGTCCGTCTGCTGGAGGGAGGAGCGCTGGCGGCGGGACACCTAGCGCCAAGGCCAGGGTGTCTACCGCAACCAGCGTTGCCACCACTGCGACAAGCTCAACGTATTGGGGCTCGCTAAGTCCGGAATCGACCGTCGACCTAAGCCAGCGCTCGGTCAACCGAGCAGGATCCGTAACGATGCGGTGCACTGCGTCCACCGCGGGCAACGGCAGTGGGGTCACCGTGGCATGCTCACCGGGGACGTGGTAGGGGCTCAGCGCGCTTTTCCGGTCGGCGCACAACTGGCAGACTTGAGCCGCCCTCGCCTCGCCCGCGATGGCCACCCGCTCGGCACCGGTCCACGTGGCGCCGGGCATCGCGATATGACGCCGAGCCGCGTCGACGGCCGCTACGAGCTCGGGTCTCTGTGGGAGCGAGCTGGTGATGAGCCGTACGTCAAGAACCTAACCCATATGCATCAGGTGGCCGTCAAATGTGATGTCCCGGTTCGCGTTATGTGGGCTTCGGCCCACCAACACAGTGCGCCGCATACCGTTCTAGGGACGGTTCCGCCGTCCCTTGCGATTGCTCAGGCGGACCGGGATGCTGCGGCGGCAGCGCCGGACGCAGCTACAAGGAACCAGCCAACTGATCCGGTCGCGTGCCTTTCGCTCACCGGAAGGAGAGTTCGACTCCGGACCCGAAACACAGCAGGTTCGATTCCCGCCAGCGCACCACTGCGCTACGGCGAGCCGTGCTCGCCGGCGCCGGCGTCAGCCCTCAGTCCCGGGAGCAGATCCACGATTTCCCACGTCTCCACCGGCCGTGAGGAACCCTTGACCAGGATCGGCTCGCGACGCACAGAGCGCACGCGATCCTGGACGAGCGCGTAGGTTCGGAATCCACACAGGATCGATCCCGGCTCGCCGGCGCTTTGCAGGCGCGCGGCCACGTTGACCGCGAACCCGACCGCCTTATATGCTCGCATGACCTCGCTGCCGAACACCCCGACCGTGCAGTGACCCGTATTCAGCCCAACGCGGATGTCCAGGTCCGCCGGGATCCCGCTGTTCCGCAGTCGGGCGGCCAGCTCACGGCACCGGCTTCGCATGTCGATGGCGGCCTGCACAGCGGCCCAGGCTTGTTCCGCCTCGGTGGAGCGCTGCGGCGCGCCGAAGATGGCCATGATCCCGTCGCCGATGAAGTTGTCGAGCGTCCCGCCGTGGGCCAGCACCGTGGCCGTCATCTCCCTCAGGTACTCGTTTAGCACGACCGAGAGCTCTTCGGGTTCAAGGCTTTCCGACAGGTCGGTGAACCCGACCATGTCGGCGAACAGCGCGGTGATCCTGCGTCGTTCCAGGCCGTTCTCGGCTGCGAGTTGGCCAGCCAGCAAACCCTCTGCCACCTGGCGAGGCAGGAAGTGGGCCAGCTCGCCGGTTCTGATCAGCTCGGCCATCTGCTCGCTGACCCGTACCTCGAGGCGGCGGCGTGCCTCCTCAAGCTCCGTGATGTCGTGGTAAATGATGTAGACGCCGATCGGCTCGCCCTCGAGCATCACGGCCACCGCCGAGATCTCGACATCGACCAAAGTCCCGTCCTTCCGGGTTCGGCGCGCGACGTGGTGGAGCGGTTTGCCGGTCCAGCCTTCGGCGGTGAAGCCGGCAGCCTCGGCGCGGATGTCAGGGTGATTGGCGACCAGGTCGTCGATGTGGGTCCCGACGGCCTCCTCGGCGCTGTACCCGAAAAGCCGCTCGGCTGCCGGGTTCCAGGAGGTCACGAGGCCGTGCCGATCACCCATGATCACGGCCACCGGGCTGATCTCGAGCAGCGACTCGTAGTAGCGCCGCTGGCGTACCAGCTCGGTCACGTCGTCATAGAAGGCGTACAGGCCCGCCTGGCGGCCGTCGACCACGATCGGGGCGGCCCGGATCGTGACGTCGACGAGCTTCCCGTCCTTGCGTGTTCGCCGAGTGACCTTGCGAAGGGGCCCGCTCGTCGCCTCGATGTTCAAGGTGCGCGCCTCTTCACGGATCTCATCGTTGTCCGCCACCAGGTCGTCGATGTGCCGTCCGATCGCCTCTGAGTGGCTGTAGCCGAACAGCTGCTCTGCCGCCGGGTTCCAGGAGGTGACATGCATGTCGGCGTCGGTGATGACGATTCCGGTCGGGCTGACCTCGATCAGCGACTCGTAATACCGGCGCTGGTGATCGAGGTCCCGGAGCACGTCGTTCATCTCTCCACCAAGGTGTGAGGGCTAGGGTGGCGCATCGCCTCCGGCCGGTCAAGCGCGACGGCCGGTCAGACGCAGCCGGCCAGCAAAAGCATCTACGACCCCCCGCCGAGTTCGACCGCTCCTCACACAACGCTGAAGCCTCTCGTACGAGTTCTCTACGGCACCAAGGCGTCCAGCTCCGGCAGCAGGACGATCCCCTTTTGGTCGTTCGCCGCCGTGTGGGCGACGAGAGCCGTGGCCGGCGAACCGGATCGGTTCATCACAAGATGGGCGACATCCGCTGGGATGTAGATGTAGTCACCGGCCGCGAAATCGACGTGGTCTTCCAGCCGAGGGCCGAAGAACATCTCAAAGCGACCTTCGATGATGTAGACGGCGGTCTCGACCCCTAGGTGGAGGTGGGTCTTCGCCCGGGCTTATCGGGCAGAACCAGTGCGGTCATGCAAATGGCCTTCGACCCGGCCGTCTCGCCGGTGAGCCCGCGCAGGTACGTCAGGCCTTGCTTGCCCTGGTAGGCCTCACCGGTCCGCACGACGCGACAGGTAGCGGCCCCTCCCGTTCCGAGCATCCGGTCCTCTGTCGCTATTGCCTCCTCCAGAACAGCCTCGAAGTCTAGTTCGCGGCTCGGGCTTGGTGAGTCCCGGCCTCAGGTTGCTTCGGCTACGCCCGGGAAATCAAGCAAGTCAACCTGAACGATCAGATTGAAATTGCGCGGCCCTGGATGACGGCGGTGCGGTTCGCGTTATATGAGCTTCGGCTCACCAGCTCGACCGCCTCGCCGTCCGACTTGCTGGTGCCCACACCGTAGCCCTGGAAGGTTAGCCTTCTCAGCAAGATGGCCGACGGACCAGTGCCGCTGACCGACGTGCGGGAGCTCTCTCGGCTGGCATATGGTTTCATGGCGTCAAAGGCACTTTTCGCAGCACTCGATTTGGAGCTCTTCGGTCACCTCGCGGCGACGCCGGCCGAGCTCGGCGAGCTCGTTGAGAAGACAGGTGTCCCGGCGAATCGGCTGGCCACCCTGGTGGCGGCCTTGATCGCGCTAGGACTGGTCACCGAGGCAAACGGGCGGCTCGCCAACTCACCGGCCGCGCAGCGGTACCTGGTGCGATCAGCACCTGAGTTCTTCGGCGACTACTACCGCCTCCAAATCGACAAGCAGGTCTATCCGAGGTTTCTGCACCTCTCGGATGGCCTCGCAGGGCGGCCGGTCGAATCGGTGTACCAGCTAATCCAGGACCCCGTAGAGGCCGAGATCTTCTCTTCGAGCCAACACCAGGCCTCGATGGGTCCGGCGGTGGTTGTCTCGCGGCTGGTCGATTTCGGAGGCCGCCGAAAGCTGCTCGACGTCGCGGGGGGCACCGGTGCGTTTTCGATCCGGCTCTGCCGGCAGAACCCCGATCTACTGGCGACCATCATCGATTTCCCTTCAGTGATCGAAGTCGCCCGGCGCTTCGTAGACGAGGCCGGCCTGGCGGAGCGTATCGAGTTTGTCGCCGGCAACGCGCTCCAGGTGAGCTGGCCCGATGAGCAGGACGTAGTGCTTATGTCCTACCTCCTGAGTGCGGTCGGCGGTGACGAGCTCGAGCGGCTCCTCGACCTGGCAACGGCGGCGCTCGCGCCGGGCGGAATGGTTCTCATCCACGACTTCATGCTCGACGCCCATCGGCGCGGACCGCGCGAGTCCGCCCTCTGGCTTGTCAGTAACCTGGCGGGAAGGTCGGACACGATTTCATTTTCCGACGATGAGATCGGCGATCGGCTCCGGGCCCGCGGCTTTGTAAATGTGAGCTCCATGCCGTTGATCCCGAGCATCACCAAGCTCGTGATGGCGACGGGCGCCGGTACCCAAGGGCACGCTGCGCTGTAAGAGAGGCGCCTTACGTGGCCTGCGAGTGATGCTTGCGCTGGCAGAGCGGGCACCCCGCGAGTCTCATTCGCGCCTAATGATCGGCGCAACCCGAGTGACCGATCGGAGAGCTTCAATGCGGCTTGGAGTGCAGCCCGATCCTGGGCGCGACGAGGATCAAGTCGCGGTTCGCGTTATGTAAGCTGCGGTCCACCACGGCATGTCTGAGGACAGCGTGGACGCGATGAGCGGCTAGCAGGTCCGCTGACAAGAGCGCACTGGCCTCAGGAGGTCAGCCGCAAGAGTTCGCGGTGGACATCTTTGGTCTGTGGACCAGGGTCGACGCCCAGTTCGTCACGCAACAGCGAAGCCAGGCGCTCATACGCACGAAGGGCATCCGCCACATTCCCGTTCGCGGCCAGTGCGCGCATGAGAATCCGATGCCCACTCTCGCGATACGGCTCCCGCTCTACCAATCGCCGCGCCGACCTCTCCGCCGCCGGCAGCTCAACTCCGCCAACCCCCAGGCATGCCGCCGCGTAACACTCCAGCGCGCGGAGCTCCATCTCCGCGAGCTCCTGCCGCTGCCCCTCGATCCAGGGCGCCTCGTCGTCTGGCAGGAACCCCCTTCGGGCCGTGAAGAGCGCCACCTGCGAAGGGCCCCACGCCCGTTTCCAGTCGCCTGCGGCTACCGCAGTCTCGGCCCGGTGGATGGCGTCGATTGCGGCCTCGAGATCGACCAGTGCGTCAGCGGGAAGGCTCAGGCGGTAAGCACCCCCGCGCCCGAGCGTCTCGGTGCCGAGCGCGCGACGAAGCTTGGAAACCAGCGTTCGCAGCGTGGCCTCGGCTCCGGGCGGCGGCCCTGCTGACCACAGAACCTCGACGAGCTCGTCCCCGGACACGTCGCGCGTTCGGTTGAGAACGAGGTACACGAACAACAACCGGCCTATGCGGCCGGGCATCAGGTGCTCGCGCCGCCGACCGGCGAGCTCGACTACCAGCCGGCCGCATACCTGAACTGTTGATCGCGTCAAGGTTTCGTCAACATAGGCGCAACCCCGGGGCTGTACAACCATCGCGCCCCGAGGAGGAGGCGACAATCATGGCGATGTTCATCAAATGCGAGTGTGGATACGTGGCGCGAGGTGAAACGGAGGAGGCGGTGATCGACAAGATCCGTGATCACATGCGCGAGGATCATCCCGAACTGCTCGACAAGGTGAGCCGCGAGGACCTCCTCGGATGGATCGAACGCGAGTAGTTCCCATCTAGGAGGAGACAGCGAATGTCAACGACAGGAGTAGTTCAATTCGACGCGGCCGCTTACAAGCGCGGCACCCGCGAGCAGTGGCAGAACGCTGCAGCCGCCTGGCACAGATGGAGCCCGCAGCTCGAAGCGTGGCTGGGCCCGGCGACGGAAGTCATGCTCGACTTGGCCAAGGTCGGGCCGGGCAGCCGTGTTCTGGACGTTGCGGCAGGCGCTGGCGGGCAAACCTTCGCAGCCGCGCGTCGGGCAGGGCCGGCGGGTGCGATTCTCGCAACCGATATATCCCCCGCCATCCTCGAGTACGCCGCCGGACAGGCCAGACGGCTGGGACTTGGGAACGTGGCAACGAGGGAGATGGACGGTGAACACCTCGAAGTGCAGCCGGGATCGTTCGACGCGGTCATCTCACGCGTCGGTCTTATCTACTTTCCTGACCAGCAGGCCGCCCTCGCCGACATGCTGAAGGCGCTGCGCGAAGGGGGCCGAGCAGCAGCCATCGTCTACTCGACTCCCGACCGAAACCGGTTCTTCTCGGTCCCGGTCTCGATCATCCGTCGCCGAGCTAGCCTGCCGCCACCCCTGCCCGGCCAGCCCGGGCCGTTCAGCCTCGGAGCCGCCGGCGTACTCCAGCAGGCCATTGAGCAGGCCGGCTTCCGAAACGTCGAGGTGCGCGTAGTTGAAGCGCCCCTGCGCCTCGCGTCGGCCGCGGAGTGCGTGCGCTTTGAGAGAGAGTCGTTCGGTGCGCTGCATCAAATGCTCTCAGGACTCGACCAATCCGCCAGGGAGGCGGCATGGGACGAGATCGAAAAGGAGTTGTCCCAGTTCGAGGGCTCCAACGGCTTCACGGGTCCCTGCGAGCTGGTCGTTGCAGCTGGCACGAAGTAGTTCAACTTCGCGAGGTGGGGCCGTCGCCCCTCGAAAGCCGCGCACACCATTCGGTTTGTCCGGGTTACCGCCCGGAAAAGGAGGCAGCGATGACGACGGAAGCAGGCATCAAACTGGAGGCACGCTCACACGACAAGCCGGATGAGGTTCGCCGTCCAAAGGATGCGACCGTGGAGGTCGTCAACCTTGGCCCTCACTCGATCGGCCGATTCACCTTCAAGCCCGGCTGGACCTGGGCCGGTTCGATCAAGCCCGTCGCTGGCACCGACCACTGTGAGAAGACGCACGTCGGCTACTGCGTCGCCGGTCAGATGAACACGTGGCTGACCGATGGGACCCGCATCAAGATCCGCGCCGGCGATTCTTATACGATTCCGCCCGGACACGACGCCGAGGTCGTGGGCGACCAGCCTTTCGTGGGGATCGAGTTCTCCAGCGCGGCCTCCTACGCCAAGCCGAGCCAGCGGTGAATCGCGTCACTGTCGCAGCGGTCCAGGCGGCCCCGGTCTACCTCGACCGGGCCGCCACCGTCGCTCGCGTCCTGGAGCTGACGGCCGAGGCAGCCCGACTCGGCGCCAAGGTCATTGTGTTCCCGGAGGCGTTCGTCCCCACGTACCCGGATTGGATCTGGCGCATCAGCCCCGCGGACGGGGCGCTCCAGGACACATTTTTCGAGCGCTGGCTCGCCAACACCGTCGTCGTCCCTGGCCCGGATACCGAGCTCATCGGTAAGGCCGCCAAGAAGGCACGCGCGTTCCTCGTCGTCGGAGTCAACGAGCGCGTGCTGCGGCGCGGCACCGTCTACAACTCCATCCTCTTCTACGGCCCCGACGGAACTCTGCTCAGCCGCCGGCGGAAGCTGATGCCGACCAGCTCCGAGCGGGTGGTCTGGGGGATGGGCGACGGGTCGACGCTGGAGGTGCATCAGACCCCGTACGGCGGCCTGGGCGGGCTCATCTGCTGGGAGAACTACATGCCGCTGGCGAGGTTTGCGATGTACGCCCAGGGCATCGACCTTTACTGTGCGCCCACTTGGATCTGGGGCAAGGACCAGGGGTGGCAGGCGACGCTGAGACACATCGCGCTCGAGGGACGGGTAGCAGTGATCAGTGCTGCAATCGCCAACCGGACTGAGAGCGTGCCTGACGACCTGCCCGGCCGCGACCAGCTGTACGGCGAGCCTGGATGGATATGCCCGGGCGGGTCGGTGATAGTCGGCCCGAGCGGCGAAACGTTGGCCGGTCCGCTGTACGACACAGAAGGCATCTTGACCGCCGAGATCGATCTCGACGAGATGGCCACTATGCGCCGCACACTCGACGTGGCCGGCCATTATGCCCGGCCCGATGTCTTCCGGCTCGTCGTCAACACTTCGCCTCGTCCCATCGCCGAGCTGTCAGCGACCGAGGCCCCACCGCTAGGAAGGCGCTTCAATGAGCAAGAGCGGGTTCCGCCTCGTAAGACGTGAAGATCGCACTCCCGATAGGGCGGCGGGGTGTGCCGTTAACTCGGGCCACTCAACTCCCACCACGTGACAAGGTTTGTAACGCGTCTCTTACGTTGGCGTCTCGCTTCCTCACTCTGGGATTTCTGGGCGCAGCGCTTCCTGCCCCTTCCGGCTACCTCTCGTTGAGGAAGAGGAGCGTGGCTTTGACGCGGCGGTTGACATCCCGCTCGACACCTAGCTCGAGTTTCGAAAAGATTGAGTTGACGTGCTTCTCGACCGCTCCCTCGGTCAGAAACAGCGAGGCCGCAATGGCCGAGTTGCTTCGGCCTTCGCCGACGAGGCTCAGCACGTCGCGTTCGCGGGGCGTCAGCTGCGCGAGCGGTGAGGCCCGTTCTTTGGCGCGCGCGGCCACCAGCAACTCCACCACTCTGGGATCGATGACCGATCCTCCACGAGCGACCTCACGAATGGCATCAAGCAGCTGGTCGGGATCGGAGACGCGCTCTTTCAGAAGATAGGCTCGGCCGGCCGCCCCCTTCTCCAAGAGCGCGATCGCGTAATCGGCGTCGGCGTATGAGCTGAGTACGACCACGCCTGTGCCGGGACTAAGCTCGCGCAGCCGCGCAGCCGCCTGGATGCCCTCGTTGGTCTGCGTGGGAGGCATGCGAATGTCTGTGAGGAGGACGTCTGGGTTGTGGGATTGGACCGCCGCCAGCACCGAGTCGAGGTCATCGCACACGGCGACCAATTCCAGGTCAGGCACTGCCTCGATCAGCTGCCGAATTCCCTGGCGCACGAGGAGGTTGTCCTCGGCCAGCACGACCCTGATTGGCACCGCCCCAGCATAGTTTCGATGTCGGACGGCTCATGTTGGTATGCGGGCGACCACCAGGGTCTGCCCACGTACCGTGGAGCGGATCTCGACACTGCCGCCGACGGCGGCGACCCGGTCGAGCAGTTCGGGATCTACGTGGCCGCTGTTGCTCCGGGCCCTCAGCTCGAGCCAATGCCCGCTCCTGCTCAAACGGACTCGAGCTCCCCCGCGAAGAGTTTCCAGGCAGCAGAAGTAGGCCGTTGCCTCCACCTCGGGATCGAAACGAGCGCCGATCAGGTCCGGCGCTGCCCACAGGGTGCCGACCGGCTCGATGCGCTTGAGCTGGGCGTTGAGGGCGGGAAGGACGCCCATGTCCGTCAATAGACGCGGGAACAGCCCCCGGGCCACATTGCGCAGCGAGTCCAGGGCTTGATTCGCCTCCTGAGTCAGCCCTGCCAGGAGGGTGCCGGCGGCCTGGCCGTCTCGCTGGAGGAGGCTTTCAGCCGACTCCAGGCGTTGCCCGATGGAGTCCAGGTGTCGTTGCGGTCCCTCGGCAATCGCGCGCTCCAGGCGTTGCCGCTGCAGGTCCGCCGCGACCAGGATCCGGCGCCTGCTCGCCCGCAGCTCCGCCGCCTGGCGCCGGACCTCTTCCAAGCGGGCCTGCAGCTCGGAGGTGAGCCGGAGATTGCGGAAAGCGGTCCCGGTCTGCGCCGCAAAGTTGGTGAGAAGGCGATCCTCCGCAGGCGTCAAAGAAGCCGCCGAGGCAAGGACAGCGATTTCGCCGACCACTTCGAGGCCATTGCGCACCTCCACCGTTCGGTCGAAGGAGCAGGCACCGGCCGACGGCCACCACGCCTCCCGCGACTCGGCCCCCGGCCGCAACAGCGTCACCCGCACGCGCCGCGCTCGCAGCACCTGACCCAGCAGTTGGGCGACGACCTGCGTCACATCCTGCGGTGCGATGACCCCGGCGATCCGACGGGAGAATCGCGCCAGTGCTTCGTAGGGTGCCGCCCGGCGACCGTAGACGAGGCGGTCTGCTAGCTGCTGGACCACCTCCCGTACGGGCTGGAAAGCCAGCGCGATCATCGCCGTCGCCAGCGTCGAGAGCGCGATGCTGCCGCGGGTCCCGGAGCCGACCAACGCGCCGAGGCCGACCACGACAGTGACGTAAGTGACGGTGGTGAAGGAGGTCAGGACGGCGATTACCGCAGTCCGGTTGATGACGACGTCAATGTCGTAGAGCCGGTACCGCAGGATGGCGATGCCGATCGAGACCGGGATCGCAACTACTGACAGCGGGAACACAACGTCGAATATCGGCTCCTGGTAGGCGGCCCGCCGGAACAGAATCTGGACGACTGCGCCGATCCCGACGTTGAGGATCACCATCACCAGCACCGCCCAGAGGAACCACTTGAGCTGCTGGCGAACTTCGCGGTCACCCCGCTGCCAGCGCGGGATGAACGCGAGGAGGCCGAGTGCGGGGATCGCAAGTGCAGCGCCGCTGTCTACGCTGGCGATGGCCTCGAGGATCCCGCGCGCCGGCTCGACGCCGGCCGGGTTGGCGAGTAGTACCCCCGAACCTTCCCATTCCTCCGGGTTGAACATCCTCTCGATCAAAGTGACCACCGTCGCCACGCTGATCAGCCAGGCAAGCGGGCGCCACCGCGGCGAAGGCAGCCGCCCGTCCGGGAAGAGAAGCGGCAGGAACCCTATCGTCAGGGCGGCTGCCAGAAACCAACTCCAGGAGCGCAACCAGAACAGCCAGTCGCCCGCCGGCAGAGAGCCGGGGTGGACAAAGACGGCCAGGCTGGCGTAACTGCTACCGAAGCCGGTCAAGCTGGCCAGCAAGCCGACCGCCGAGCTGAGCCAGCCGATGAGGCTGGTGGGACGCTGGCCGACGATGAGTGCGCCAACGATCGAGAAAGCAGCCACGTAGAGAGGCCGAATCGGCTGCCATCGGTCTGGACGCACCAAATCGGGCGCCTGATCCACTCCGGGCTGCAGCGCGAGCAGGGTTCCGGCCACGGCAAGCGCGATGCTCACAAAGCAAAGCGTCCAGGCCAGCCCGGCCGCGCGGCGGCCTTTCCGTGCGCTCATGGAATCGCCAGACGGATGTGCCCGGTCACGATGGTGCCGCGATCCCGGCGGCTCTCCAGTTCAAGCCGTCCACCGGCCGCCACCAGCCTGTCGGCCATGTTTTGGAGCCCGAATCCGTTGCGCTGTCGCGCCACGTCGAACCCAACGCCGTCGTCGCGGACGCGGAAAATGAACTCTCCGTCTTCCATGTCGAGATCGATGTCAATCCTTCCGGCGTGGGCGTGCTTGGCTGCGTTCTGCAGCGCCTCTAGGCAGCAGAAGTAGACTGCGGCTTCGACCTCCGGCTGCAGACGACGCGCGTTCGTGGAGGTGATCACCACCGCAACGTCCAGCGAACGGGCATGGTCCCGCAGTGCCGGCCCCAGGCCCTGCTCCGACAAGAGCTGGGGTCGCAAGCCTCGGGCAAGCTGTGCGAGGGTCGCCCTGGCCTGCTCGACCTCGACCCTTAGCTCCTTGACCATGGCCAGAGCTCGGGCTGGGTCTACGGCTGCGGATATCGCAGCAACTCGCAGTCTGACCGCGAGCGCGATCATGTTCTGCTGCGCTCCGTCGTGGATGTCACGTTCCAGGCGCCGGCGCTCGGCATCATGGGCCGTCACCACATGCCGTCGTGAGGCGCGCAGCCTAACCGCCTGGTGGCTGATCTGCTCCAGCCGCATGCGCAGCTCGCGGTCGAGGCGCAAGCTGCGAAGCAGCAGCCCTGACTGCGCTGCCAGGTCCCCGAACAGCTTCTCCTCCATCGGCCGCAGCTCATCGCCTTCGGCGACCTGCACCCATAGGGCTCCCAGCAGCTCACCCAGGTGTCTGACCTCGACGCTGCGTGCGAAGGGGGCCGGCGACAGCAGGTGATCCCACGGCAGACGCAGCTTCTTTTCGGATCTATCGCCCCCCGGCCAGCGGGCGACCTGGAAGAGGTAGGCGCCCGACAGGATCCACACCTCAGCCCGGACCGCGCCAGTGGCTTCGGCCAGCAGTCTCGCCATGGACGGAAGGACCTCTTCGCGGTCCTCCAGTCCGCCCAGACGCGAGGAGAAGTCGGCCAGGACCTGATAGGGATCGGCTCGCTTTCCGAAGACGGCTTGATTGGCGAGACCGCGCACCCGCTCTCGAACTGGCTGGAAAACGATCGCGACCAGGCCGGTGGCGATGATCGCCAGGATCAGGTCGGCCCTGGAGCCCGCGCCGACCAGGAGGCGCAGCCCGATTTGCACCACCGCGTACACGGTTAGCACGAAAGCGGCGGACAAAGCGAGGGTTGCTCCCTCGACGAGCCAGGACCGCGACCGGACACTCAAGTGCCTGGCGGCCATTGTTGGATGCTGCTCTATCGCGGTTCGAAAGTCGAGGCAGATGACTTCAGGCCCGGCATGGCGCTGCCTTCAGGGTGGATTGGCAAGGTAGCTGGCTCGACGCGGCCACAGCCGAGGTCGAGACTCGGGTCGCAATGAGCTGGTTGCTGGCGAGCTGGCGCGGGATTCTGTTCCGGATCTTTGGCCTGCTCCTGCTCCTCTTCCTGTTCGACGGGCCCTTCTTCCTGGCCGATCTGCTCGTGCCCGTTGCCAAGCCGGAAACAGTGCTGGGCTGGATCGGCCTAGGCCACGCCACGTACCCGCCCGGGTTCGATCCGACCAGGCCCTGGCACCTTGCCCAGCTCGCGGCGCTAGGAATCCTCCTCGGCGGGAGCATGCTCGCGCTCTGGTGGCGGCCCGCCTCGAAACCGCGGCTGCTCCAGTACTTCGTCGCCGGAATGCTGGCGATCGCGGTCACCATTGCCTTGAGCGAGCCGCAGTTCGCGACCTTCTCTCTGGTCTTTGGCGTCGGTGCTCCGGTCCTCCTGGTGGCGCTCTACCCCGGTCGGTTGAGGAGCCTGGTGAGCTTCTTGCCCGAATTACCGTTCAGCCGCCCACTGCTGACGCTGAGCCTCCTGGTCTTGATCGGAATCGGGTTTGACATTCTGCGACAGCTGCCGAGGCTTGCGGACGCAGGCCCGGACCTCGCGATCGCCTTGGCGGTGGTGATGGCCGCCTCGAAGCGGCCTGGCTGGCGGCCATTGGGAATCATCACCGGTCTGTCGCTTTGCCACGCGGGCCTGGCCGCCATTGCGCTGGCGCGTCAGCCGGGCAGCTGGGGACTCTTCGGCGGGTCGTTGGCGCTGGCGGGCGGACTCGCCTTCATCGCCATCACGCTGCGTGAGTGGCAGACGGCCGGCGCAGTGAGTCAGAAGAGGGAGTGGGCGTGAGCAGCCGCACGCTGGAACGGCTGGGAGCGGCGAGCGGCCTCGTCGGGGCGCTGATGGGGCCACTTGGCTTCGGCCTCTTTGGCAGCAGCGCTCTGGGGCAGAGCCTGCAAGGGGGCTCCAGGGCGAGCATCGCCAGCGCGGTGGCGGTACCAGTGCCGGCGACGGGCTTCCTCGGGATCTCGCTGGACTTCGTGTCCAGCTTCCTGCTGATCCTCTTCGCCGCGCGGCTCTGGGCGCGGCTGCGCCGCGCCGAGGGCGATCCGGGCTGGCTGTCCATGGCCGCCCTGGCCGGCTTCATCCTGGGCATCGCTGCCAGCTTTGGCGACAAGGTGGCCTTCTACGCGCTGGCGGTGCAGGCGGGTCACGGGCTGGATGTGGAAGAGGCGATGACGCTCGGGGGCATCGCGATGGCGTC
>Ga0209701_10001185_pt1 | contig 16444 bp, 17 predicted proteins | sample CZO8metaG_4_FD_188356 | JGI IMG/M metagenome (GOLD analysis project Ga0209701, IMG submission 188356) | Vadose zone soil microbial communities from the Eel River Critical Zone Observatory, Northern California, USA - CZOApr15con2H3.8 metaG... | ecosystem: Environmental > Terrestrial > Soil >... | reverse complement strand
CTGGAGTGCCGCTCGCTCGATATTCTGCCGGCCGCAGTGGACGTCTATATATGAAGAAGAGCTGGCTGGCGTTGCGCAGCGCGATTCTCTGGATCTTGAGCGGCCTGCATTTTTTCATTGTTGCGCCGCTGCTCGTCTTTCTCGGAATTTTTCTGGATCCGCACAAGCACGACTGGCTACAGCGTACTTTCTGCCGCCGCATTGTGTTTCTTTCGGGCGCCAGCGTGGAGGTCCGTCGCTCGCCCGGCTTCGACCCCAGCCGGACCTCTTTCTTCGTGTCCAATCACGTCAATCTTTTCGATCCTTTCATGCTCTATTGCGCCATTCCGCAGTTCGTCCGAGGCTGGGAGCTGGAATCGCATTTCAAAATTCCCGCGTATGGCTGGTTGATGAAGCGCTTTGGGAATGTTCCCGTGCCGGACATTCGCCGCCCGTCGGACCTGAAGCGCATGTGGCGGCTGACGCAGGACGCCATTGGCGGCGGCACCAGCCTGATCATTTTTGCCGAAGCCAAGCGTACACGCGACGGCCATGTGGATCAGTTCCAGGACGGCGGCTTTCGCGTTGCGCAGCAACTCGGCGTTCCCATCGTGCCCGTGAGCCTGGTGGGATCCTTCCAGCATCACCGTACCGGTCACTGGATGCTGTGGCCGGCACAAGTAACCGTCATTCTGCACGACACGATTGACACCAAAGGGCTTACCAAAGCCGATGTGCCGGCGCTGCGCGATCGAGTGCGCGAAATCATCGCCGCGCCGGTGGAAGAGCAGCTGAAGCGAGAGGGGAGCTGAATATGGGGGGTACACCCCCCATCCGATGCATGAATATCAAAACAAGGGACTTAAAAGAAGGGCAATTCGTAATTGATTGATTCTAGAAGGCCGAGATTTGCCGTTGCTTCGGACCAATTCGCAAGCCTATCAAACGAAAAGAGTTGAGTGCGAATGGGGATGGAAGGTTGCCGAGGCTGAAAACAGTCCCAATTCGGGAAGGCGCAGATATATACAGAAGTAAGTATATCACAGGTTAACTGAAAGTCAAGCTGAGAATCAACGTGTCATCGACGTCTGGCGAGGGATAAAAATTCTCACTAAAGCGACAGTTTGATCCCCGGAAGGGTGCGCCCCGCACGCGTTTCCCGCCAGGTGTAAACAATGCGGTGAATGACGGTGATGGTGGAAACCACGGCGATCACCCAGAGTACCGGTCCCATGCGATTGAAGAGGCCGCCGATGATCAAGAGCACCAGCCGTTCGGGCCGCTCCATGAATCCCACTTTGCAGAGCGGAATGAGCGACTCGGCGCGCGCGCGCGCGTAGCTGACCATGACCGAACCGGCCGTAGCGACAGCGGCGAGCACGACATAGGGCGTGCGGCCACTCACGGAATAATAGACCAGCAGGCCCATGTACAGAGCCATGTCGGCATAGCGGTCGAGTGTTGAATCATAAAATGCGCCAAACGCGGTGACGCGGTTCTGCCGCCGCGCTACTTGTCCGTCCAGCATATCCAGGAAACCAGCAAAGAGAATGATGAGCGCGCCTAGGAAGAATCCACCTACGGCAAAAAAGGCCGCAGCGATGAAGTTGACGACCAATCCGAGAAAGGTCAATACGTTTGGATTAATCCCTGTGGCCGCGACGGCCCCGACAATCTTGTCGAGCAGCCACTTGCTGACGGTTCCGATCGCCCCTGTGAACGTAGCCATGGCTGTATCAGTGTCTCAAATGGTGGCCAGTTTCGCGAAATGGCCCGGCGCTTTCCAAATCTGCGGCATCCTACACTAGCTTCGCTGCATGCGGCAAACAACGAGTGACACAATGCCAGCCAAAATGGAAGATTTGAAGCGCTCGTATCTGGCAATTGTTCTTGACGGTATGTCTCCTTCAGCCTACAGTTTGCGAGTTCAAGGAACTTTCATCTACCATGATCAACGAACTGAGCCGGCGTACCTTTCTCCTGCGCGCAGGCACGGGCATCAGCGCCGCGTGGATCTCGGCAAATTGGCCTGCGCTTCTTTCTACCTCAAAACACGCGCATAGCGCCGCTGTGGCAGCCAGACCGCCGAAGCTGGAATTCTTCACGCCGGAGCAGGCGACCGAGATTGACGCCATCACCGCGCGCATCATTCCCACGGATGAAATGCCCGGAGCGCGCGAAGCGGGCGTCTTGTATTTCATCGATCGGGGACTCGCCACGTTCAGCGCGGATGACCAAAAAACGTATCGGGAGGGTTTGCCAGAGTTGCAGGCGAGAGTAACTGAGATGTTTCCGAACGCAGCCAAATTCTCCTCCTTGACGCCCCAACAGCAGGACGAGGTCTTGCATTCCTTGGATGAAAATGCGCCGTCCCCCCAGCGGCCCTTCCGGGCGAGTCCCGGCGCCCAGAATTTCTTCGAGACAATGCGGCAGCACACCATCGCCGGATTCCTGATCGATCCCGACTTCAGCGGCAACGACAGTGGAGCGGGATGGAAAGTCATCGGCCGCGAACGCGAACACATGTTTCAGGCGCCGTTCGGTTTCTACGACAAGGATTATCCAGGCTGGCAACCCATGCCGAAAGAGGCAGACAAGAAATGATGGTCGACCAGCCGAAGTACAAAACTTCCGATGAAGTCGATTTTGTCATCATAGGCTCCGGCGCGGCCGGCGGAATCCTCGCCAAGGAACTTTCGACCAAAGGTTTTCGCGTGGTTGTCCTGGAGCAAGGGCCCTATCTGACGGAAGCAGATTTCACGCACAACGAAGTCGAAACCCTGGCTCAAGACAAGCTCACCAACCATCCGAAGCTCCAGCCAAACACGTTCCGCAAAACGTCCAGCGAAAAAGCCAAACCGCAGCGCGCCGTCCTTTATGGCCGGTGCGTCGGCGGCACCAGCGTGCACTTCACCGCGAATTTCTGGCGCTTCCACGAAATTGATTTCATCGAGCGCAGCAAGATTGGCCCCATTCCCGGCACGACCTTTGCGGATTGGCCCATCACGTATGCCGACCTCGAGCCGTACTACACGAAAGTGGAATGGGAAATCGGGGTCTCTGGCCTGGCCGGTGCCAGCCCTTTTGATCCGCCGCGTTCGAAACCGTACCCGATGCCGCCGCTGCCGGTGAAATCTTCCGGAGTGATTTTCGAACGTGCGGCCCGGAAGCTGGGATGGCACCCGTTCCCCGCGCCGATGGCGATCCTGTCGCAGCCGCGCCGCGGACGAAGCGCTTGCGTTAATTGTGGTTTTTGTCTGGCATTTGGTTGCGAGGTTGGCGCCAAATCGAGCTCGCTGGCGACCGCCATTCGAATGGCGGAGAAGACCGGCCGCTGCGAAATCCGCCCCAATTCGTATGTCCATCGCATTGAGACGGACGCGAATGGCAGGGCAACTGGCGCCGTCTATTTCGACGAGAAACGCAACACGCACCTGCAGAAAGCCAAAGCGGTTGTAGTTTGCGCGAACGGCGCGGAGACTCCGCGCCTGCTGTTGCTCTCCGCCAACAAACAATTCCCCAATGGCCTCGCCAACTCCAGCGGCTTCGTCGGCAAGAATCTTATGCTGAACAGCGGCGGTGTTACCGTCGGGGTGTTCGAACATCCGCTCAACGACTACAAAGGCTTCGCTGTGAGCCGCGTGCTGCACGATTTCTACGAGCTTGATCCGCAGAAGGTCGGCTTCTACGGCGGCGGCGGACTGGATGCGCGATTCGATCTCACGCCCATCAACTTTGCATTAAACGCTCTACCCCCCGGGACGCCCCGCTGGGGGAAGGACTTCAAGACCTCCCTCGCGCACTATTTCAATCGCACCATGGAGATTTTCTGCCACGGCACTTCGTTGCCTGTCGAAAACAACAGCTTTTCTCTCGATCCAGATTTGAAAGACGGCTGGGGTCTGCCGGCGCTTCGCATGACCTACAAGGATCATCCCGATGATCTGAAGCTGTGGCGTTGGCAAAACGAGCGGGCGCGTGAGCTGTTGGATGCTGCCGGTACGCAAAAGCAGTGGTCCCAGCCCGTTGGTGAATCACAATTCGCGGTCCACCTCCTTGGCACCTGCCGGATGGGGAACGATCCGAAGACTTCCGTCATCAATGCCGATCACCGCACGCATGACGTTAAGAATCTTTTCCTTTGCGATGGCAGCAGCCTGGTAACCTCCGGCCGCGGCCAGCCCACCATGACCATCGAGGCGCTGGCATTTCGAGCCGGCGACCGCATCACCGCGCTCGCGAAGCGCGGCGAGATCAGCGCCTGATCTCACCTCGGCCCACAGCACTGAGCCGGGTTCTTCGAAACCGTGCTGCCCGGGTGTTCGTCACATCTCCTGCGAGGATTCCAAATGAGTTGCAATGCTCTGAAACTGTGGCTGTTGATTAGTGGAATGGCCTTGAGCCTCTGTCTCGGTTTTTTCGGCGTGAAGGCGCAATCCAGTTTGCAGCAATCGGCCCCGTCAGGAGCCCCTCCCAAGCTCGCCGAAGAGCAATTCAAGAATATCCAAACTCTGAAGGGCATCCCTGCTGACCAGGTGGGTCCCTCGATGCAGTTTATCGGCGCTTCGCTCGGCGTCGAATGCGAGTACTGCCACGTGCACGGCGCGATGGAGAAAGACGACAAGAAACCCAAAGTCACGGCGCGCAAGATGATTGCCATGATGATGGCCATCAATAAAGACAATTTCGAAAACCGTCGCGAGGTGACTTGTTTCTCCTGCCACCGCGGGACGAAGGATCCGGTCGCAACTCCCATCATTAGCGACGAGGAGGCCAAGCCGGGTAACGGTGAGGGAAAACAGCTTGGCGAAGCAAAGCCCGCTTTGCCTGCGGCCGAGCAATTGTTGGACAACTATCTCGCGGCCCTTGGTGGCGCCGGGGCACTGCAGAAAATTTCGACACGCGTGCAGAAGGGAACGGTCACTGCGTTTGGCGGGGAGCGATTTCCTGTGGAGGTTTATTCGAAAGGACCGGACAAGCATCTCTCGATCATGCACCTCAAGGGTGGAGACAGCATCACGGCATTTGACGGGAATCAGGGATGGCTCGGTATTCCCGGGCGGACGCACATGATGTCCGCCGCGGAAAGCGCCGCTGCGCGCATGGACGCCGACCTCACCTTCGCGGCGCACTTGAAGACGATGTTCGCAAAATTTCGCGTGCATGCAGGCGAGAAAATCGATGGCCGTGAGACTTTCCTCGTCGTCGGACGCAACGAAGGGCAACCGCCTCTCCAACTCTATTTCGAGCGGCAATCCGGGCTGTTGCTCCGCCTCGTTCGCTATGCGGAAACTCCGCTCGGCCGCAACCCTACCCAAATTGACTACGCCGACTACCGCGACGCCGGGGGGGTGAAGCTGCCTTTCCGCTGGATCCTGGCGCGGCCCGGCAATCGCTTCACGATTCAAATCGACCAGATTCAGCAGAACATTCCGGTGGACGATGCCAAATTCGTCGCGCCTCCGCCGGCGCCTCCCGGGACGGCGCCGAAACCGCCGGCTCCTTAGTGACTGGGACCAAGTTTCCAGTTGCACGTCGCTCCGATATCCATGAAACTCGGTGGGCTTTTCAGAACCATGGAGGGTTCATGATCCGGCTTCGCGCGTTGCTCCTTGCAGCGATAGCCTGCGCGGCTTCGGCACACGCGCGGCGGCCACAAACGGCAGTCGCCCCGAAGACGGCTCCCGCTCCAGCAGAAGCGAAGCCTCCCGCTGCCGTTCCGACTCCTCTTCCGCACGCTCTCGAAAAAGCGGACCTCGAAGCATTCTTCGACGGAATCGTTTCGCTGCAATTGGAACGGAGCGACGCCGCTGGCGCCACGGTTTTAGTCAGGAAGGACGGGAAAGAGCTGCTGAAAAAAGGCTACGGCTTCTCTGACATTGCGAAGAAGAAACCCGTGGATGCAGACTCCACGATTTTTCGTCTGGCTTCGATTTCCAAGCTCTTTACCTGGGTCTCCGTCATGCAGCTCGTCGAGCAGGGCAAGCTGGATCTCGACGCGGACGTAAATAAGTATCTCGATTTTCAAATTGCTCTCGCCTTTGGCAAACCTGTCACGCTCCGCAATCTCATGACCCATACCGCAGGCTTCGAAGAGGAGATACGCGACATTCTCCTCACCGATCCGAAGAAAGCGACGCCCTTGCGGGAATTCCTGATCGAGAACCAGCCACGGCGAATGTTTCCTCCCGGTGAAGTACCCGCTTATTCGAATTACGGCGTCGGTCTCGGCGGTTACATTGTCCAGCGCGCTTCCGGGCAACCGTTTGAGGACTACGTGGCCGAGCATATTTTTCAGCCGCTGGCGATGACGCATTCCAGCTTTCGCCAGCCCCTGGCCGAAAACCTCTCTCAGTTGCCTTCCGAGGGCTACCGGGACAGCACGGAAAAGCCGGCGGTTGGTTTTGAGATTTTTACCCCTGCCCCGGCAGGCGGCGTTTCGTCCACAGCTTCAGATATGGGCCGGTTTGCAGAGGCCCTTTTGAACGGCGGGGAACTGGACGGCCACCGGATTCTGAAGCCAGAAACCTTACAGGCCATGTGGACGAAGCAGTTCGGCACGTCCGATGCGCTGCCCGCAATGTGCATGGGCTTCTATCAGACCTGGCGCAACAAGCTGCGTTTCATCGGTCACGATGGCGACCTCATCGCTTTTCACAGCATGTTTCTCATCGAGCCGAAAGAGAAGCTTGTGATTTTCATTTCGTACAATTCCGCGGGCGCAGCAAGCAAAACGCGCACGGAGATCCTGACTTCTTTCGCGGACCGCTATTACCTGTCCGCGCAGGCGCCTAACTTTCAGAAGCTTGCCGCCGAAGAAGTCAAAGCCATCAAGGGAACCTACCAAGCCACTCGACGCGCAGACAGCACCAAGCTAAGCCTCGGCAATCTGATTTCACAAGGAGACGCCGATGTGGATAAGGACGGTGTCCTGAAGGTAGCCGAATTCAAGGACTTGCGCGGCCACGTGCGAAAGTGGAAACCGATCGGCAAGGATTTGTGGCAGGACGAAAACGATCAAAGGCGGATGTTCGCGATCCGCGACAGCGCAGGGAAAATTGTGCGTATCGCGGTGAATTTTCCCGGAGTTCAATTCGAACGAGTCGTTTGGTATGAAAACAGCAACAAGATTTTGCCGGTTCTGGGCGTTAGCCTGGCGATCCTAATGCTCGTAATCGTGGCTTCTTTGGTCCGCCTGGGCCGGCGGATCATCATGCCCAAGCGAGCGGCATTCAAACCGCAGCCAGGAACGCTTGGGCTGACGCTGGCGCCACGGCTGTCCGCAATCGCTTGGATTGTTCTGGCGATCGGGACGGCGGTCCTCATGTCCCGCTTGGAGAATGAATCCATGCTGCCGAGTCACGACGTGGACAAATATTTTGTGATGATGAATCTTGTTACCGGGCTCGCAATTTTCTTCAGCGTGTTCGCGGTCGTGTCTGGCTTGCTCGTTTGGCGGCGCTCCGAAATCCGCGTCATCTCTAAGCTGAAGTTCTCGCTGGTCGCGTTTGCCTGCCTGTTTCTCACATGGTTCTCTCTGCATTGGCATTTGATCGGCCCAGCGCATCGATTCTAGAAAGGGAACTGCCTTGGCATCACCCTAAGTGAAGAATCGGGTCGCACCGATAACCGTATATTTTCCTAAGGTTGAGAAATTTACGAGAGAAACTGGTGGGCCTCGGTGGACTTGAACCACCGACCTCGCCCTTATCAGGGTCATTTATGGTGCTATATGCATAGTATCGTGGTCATTCGGAAATATAGCGTCAGGTTGGACGCCGTAAACGTCGGTTCAATTCAGCGGGCCGGCTCCCACAGGAGGCGCGCAGGTCGCACTTTCCAGCAGCAACCCGGGGGCAGCCAGCGTGCCTTCCAGTGTTATCGTTCCTGCCGGAGCCACCGGTGCCACCTTCACGGTGAACACATCCATAGTTTTCTTCTCAACTTCCGTCAGGATCTCGGCTTCGTATAGGAGCAATACTCTGACGGCAGATCTTACCGTTTCCTCGTTGCTCTAGTGGCAGCGGCAACGCCGAAGTATTCGCCAAGGTCAAGAGAGTTGTGCGAAATGTGCGGCTTAGTTTTTTCGAGCCGAACGGGCGAGCCGCGAAACCCCGAACATGCGCAATCGCGTGATTTGCGTGCTATTCGCTCCTCGATGCGAAAGAATTCGGTCCCTGCGGGACGCCGACCTATTCTAGGGCAGCCACTAGAACAGACGGTCGACGACAACTGCTTGATGCTCGAGAGAGAACGTGAAGTTCTGCAAGCGATTCACGGAAAATATCGACGTCCGATTCATACTGCCCTACTTGATTTCTGACCTAGTTGGAAGGCGCGAAGAATCCCCGCGCCGGCCATTCAACCACCGGCACCAACCAAGCCTCTTGCCCAATTGACGGCTTGTCTTTGGAATTGCAATCCCACGGCAAAGTGTCCGTTCGGGAGCCGCTGACAGTACACGACGCGAGCGAATGTTCGGAGATCACCCATGAGTGAACTAATCATGAGTCGCTCGTTCAGCTCTCTAGCTCGCTGGGTCAGAACGCGCATTCCCAGCGAGCAGATGTTTTCTGTAGTCGTCCGTTCGGCCGCAGCCGGGTCCAAGACGCTGGAAATCTGCAACGGAACCATCAGCGGAATCCGCTTCTCAAGTCTTCCAGACCGCGCAGGCATTTCTGAAGTGACCTTCCAATCTGGGCTTTGTTGGCTGGCACCGGGCTGGGCAGTGCCAAAAAGTTGCCGAAGCCAAAAGAATTCAAGCGACGATTGATTCTCTAAAATCCAAACTGCCTGTTGAGATTAAGCACTGGTCGCCATCTCCATAACTGGCGCCGATCGGCGCCGTTTCTGCTCGTACATGGCCTGATCGGCCTTGGCCATCAATTTTCCAATCGAGGTGCAGTTGCGCGGATCGAATCGCGCAAAGCCTATACTGAGAGAAATTTCATGGTGAGATTGTTCGGCATTGATTGAGTCCAAGCCATCGAAGAGTCGAGTCTGGATTGTGCGCTCGCAGTGCCCGGCTGCCTCGATCGCAAGAACCGCGAACTCATCTCCTCCCTGGCGAGCGATAACATCTGAGTCCCGAAATGTTTCTTCAAGAACCTCTGCCGTACGCTTTAGTACGCGGTCACCTTCCAAATGGCCGAAGGAATCGTTAATCTGCTTCAAGCCGTCCACGTCCATCATAAAAAGCAACATTCCTCGGCCGGTTCGCCGCCCAAGTCTCATTTGGCGTTCTGCCATGGCCATGAAGCCACGGCGGTTATACAACCCAGTGAGTTCGTCGGTGAGTGTAAGATTACCGAGTTCTGCCTGCAACATGTATTGTTTTGCGGCACAGCGGACTGCGCGCATCAGCAGCGCGCTGACCTGCCGGCTCCGGGCGTCGCCGAGCACCGTGCCGCCGGATTCCGTGCGTACATCGCGCAATAATTTGGCCAGGTCTCGATTAGCTTCTGAAAGTAAAGATCGGAAAACGTCATCAATCGTTTCATTTTCTCTGCCTGGCGACAAGACTGGCGCTCTGCGGCGAAACAATGATTGGGAATCGACGGCCATGTTCAGGATTGCGACATCAGTCGGATTGGATTCGCATCCCATTCCGGCCTGCCGCTTGCGTAGGCAACTACTTAATCGAAGTCTATTCGATCCCATGGGCATCTGCGTTCATCCTCGTTCTACGGATGACCCTCCGCGGTGATCTCGATTGCTCTTGAGACAATTTGTTCCACTGGTGGTTTCGTGGAACTCCGCTGTTTCAGTTCATCCAGCAATAGGCGTCCATCCCCCAAGAATGAGAGGCGGCGCGCAATACTCCCTAGATCATAAAGATCGTTCAGAACCCCGCACCTCTGCAGTCCCTTCCAAACAGAAGGAGTAACAGGCAGCAGAGCGCGCCCATGCTTCATCGCGAGAAGAACGACCTGATGCCAAAGCAAATGAAACTCCGCTGATCGCCAGTCAGATCGGTCAGTTTGCGCACCAGGAACCACATTTCCATTCGCTGGCTTCGTCTGCTGAACTCCTTTTTCCATCGACCCCTCCAACGCCGTGAGTTCGGCCCGCCCCCGTGTCAGCGCTTGTTCGGTAGTTTGGTGTGATCGAGGTGGGGGCTCTGTCCACGGAGGCGGCCCGCTCCTCTGCTTGCAACATAGCCGGTTGCCAAATGATTTCAATCCGGTGAATCACCCATTTCGACGGAGTGAAATGACTGAAAATTGCCTATTGGCGATCCCTTTTGGCTGGTGGTGTCAGGCCTGGATCAAACCGCGGCGAATGGCGTAGCGCACCAAACTCGCGGTTTCGTGGATATCAAGTTTCTTCATGAGTCTTGCTCTGTGTGATTCGGCAGTTTTTACGCTAATCCCCAGGTGCGCGGCGATGGCTTTCGTGGACTTCCCTTCACCAACTAATTGAAGAACCTGGCGCTCGCGCCCAGAAAGAGGATCGGCCGAGTCATCTGTTTTGGATAAATACGCATCAACAACAGCGCGCGAAATGTTCGGGCTAAGATAAATGGACCCTCGACAGACTTCTTGTATCGCATGCACGAGCTCGTCCCCCGCCTGGCTCTTCAGCACATATCCTCTGACCCCGGCACGCAGTGACTCGGTGACATACTGATCCTCATCGTGCTGCGTGAGAACTACGACCTTGGTCTTCGGAGAGGATTTATTCAGTTCGCGAGCAGTATCGACACCATTCAAGACGGGCATGTTGATGTCGATGATGGCGACGTCAGGTGCGGTCTTCTCTACCGAGCGCAGTGCTTCTTGTCCGTCCGAGGCCTCGGCGACAATTTGAAACCCTTGTTTTTCCAGCAATGCCTTAAGTCCCTGGCGGACCAGGGCATGATCATCGGCAAGTAAAACGCGTGTGGGCATCTCCCCGGTAGGTTAAAAAATCCCTCCAACCTGGGCAATCGGGTAGTCTCCTCTATTCCTGTGGGGTAAAGACCCGATCAGTGGCGCGGCTGAAGCAGGAGATGATCTGGCAGCAGTCTCTTTATCCTCCTGAAATCGCTCCATTTGCAGTGCGCTGACGGGAAGCAAGTCCACAGCTTCCATCAAAATCCTTCGACAGTGACAAAATGCATCACTCAGAAGTGATGTGAAATGCCGTCGTCAAGAGAATTGTGAACAGGCGCGAGTACTGCTGAGGGCGGCATCGAGAGGAGGAAACGTCGAAGCTTTGCAGTGGTTACGGAAATGTTTTCCATTCAGGGTTGCACCAACCCACGGCGGACTGCATAGCGCACAAGACTTGCTGTCTCGTGAATATCCAGCTTCTGCATGAGTCGCATGCGGTGAGATTCGGCCGTTTTCACGCTGATACCCAAGAGGGAAGCAGTATCCTTGGTGGATTTTCCTTCTGCTATCAGCTGCAGCACCTGTCGCTCGCGCACAGTCAAGGGATCTGCAGGCCTATCCGATTTGGTTCTGTATGCCTCCATCACCGCGCGGGAAATGCCCGGGCTTAGGTAGAACTCTCCCCGTGAGACCTGTTGAATTGCATGAACCAGATCGCTTGCGACCTGATTCTTCAGCACGTATCCTTTCACGCCGGCTTCGAGCGCCTCGTGGATATATTGTTCCTCTTCATGTTGCGTAAGGAGAATTGATTTTGTCTTTGGGCAGGAACGGCTCAGTTCGCGAGCCGCATCTATGCCGTTCTGTGTCGGCATGCTGATGTCTAGGACCACGATATCCGGGTGGTGCGCCTCCGTCAGGCGGACTGCATCTTGCCCATCGGAGGCTTCCGCAACAACTTGAAATTTCTCCCGCTCCAGCAATGATTTCAGGCCTTGACGAACCAGCACGTGGTCATCCGCGTTTCGACTGCCATGTTAAAGCCCCCTCTTTTGTGAGTCGGCGCGAGATGGCGCCCTTCTCGACGCTTATACCATATCTGCCATTTGCGAGAGACTTCGAGCAAAAACGATCTGCACGCGATTGCGTGATTGCATGGCCCTGCCCCAGACCGTTACCCGGATAGTTGGCAAATCGTTGGCAAAACGCCTTTTTGGCGTATTCATATCATCTCGCCAGAAGTGAATAAAACCCGCATAAACAGTGCCGAATTTGGATGGTGGGCCTGGGTGGACTTGAACCACCGACCTCGCCCTTATCAGTATTGAGGTCCTTGCTCCCAGAGCATTATTCTTCGCGATATCGGATGCGGTCCGGCTCGACAATCCAAAGCTGATGCTTTGGCGAGAATTGCAGCAACGCGGGGACCAGGCGCTTCAAGATCAACAAGCGTTGGCTTGTCCTGGGACTTAGAGCGAAAGACCACGATTCCCGGATGGGATTTTGGAGGGTATGCTTGGACATTCGCGAAGTCCAGGTCCAGCGTCATCAACACACGATCTTCCGCGCGGCAACGCTCGGAGAGCACTGAATCGCCAGCACCAGAAAGTTTCTCGTCGGAGACCGTATCTGCTTCGAAGCCTGCCTCGCGAAGGATCGGCGCGTATTCTGTTGGAAGGTTTTCGTCGATTTTAAACTTCAAGCTTTGATTTCCAGCGGCAAATCCACAGTGCCCTCGCGGGTCAACTCAGCCGCGTACGCCAATGCAGCATCGACATCCGGGTCTGTCAGCGCCGGGTAGCTTCGCAATATCTCTTCGCGCGGTACACCTGCCGCAACGTTATCCACTACGACGGACACTAAGACACGTGTTCCGCGGATGCACGCTCGGCCGTGGCAGACGGCCGGGTTTACGCTGACTCGCTCGCGCCAATTTTGCATACGTTTATTCTAACCAGATTCAGCCCCCAGCGCCATCGTCGGCGCCATAGCAGTTTGTATGTCTTCTGATTTGTTTCGGAGGACCAGGCCCTCGCAGGATTTTCAGAAGAGTGACTGAGACGCCCCCTAGATCAAGGTCGCTGGCTTCATCATGTCGATGAAGTAGAGTGCGTCGAAGGGCTGCGCCGGGTTGGCGACAGTCTCCACCTTGTATTTGGGAAGGCGCATCAAAACAGGTGCAGCAGGCTGATTGGATGGCGCCGTTGTGGGCACAATTTTGAGCGATGCAGATCAAGTCGTCATGTTCGAGCCGACGCCTCTCTAAAATGATTGGTGTTGGGCTCGTCGGGGAACAGGCAACGCCTGTCGAGTCGAGTCGCGCCGCGCCGCGCCGCGCCGCGCCGCCCCGGAGGGATCCTACTTTACCCGCCGATAGAGCTTGCCGGTAGAGCTCTTCCTTCGTGCCAGCATCCATATATAAACCGGTCGATTCTTCAATCTCTTTACGGTTCACTTCTCGCCGGAAGTTTAACTAACATTCTTCGCTTCCTCTCTTATGCGATTCAGCACAAAGACCTGCCTATGGTCCGAGTGGGCCGTTGCCGGCTGATAACTGAGAAGGCTTTACGTAAGTGGCTCGAGCGAAAAACTGAAGCAACCGTTGAAACCCGAGGCTAACTGAGATTCCGCGCCCTGCGTTATATTCCTCGGATCGAGCCACTTCGGAACGCGCCATTGGCACGGCCGCGTGAACCTCTTGTGCCTACAGATTTGCCTTGGCGAGTCGGCGCAGGAAACTCTCCTTGGCGACGTGTACTTGCCGGACCTTCTCCAAAGCCGCTTGAAATCCGGCTGTCTGGCCACGGCAGACGGCGAGGTCATGCAGGTCGATTAGCAAACTGACCGCTCTGTCGTAATCTTTGGGCTGCCGCGTCTGGACATGCGCCGCAACCTGTTTCCAGATTTCCGATTGGCGTCGTCCCAATTGATCGAGATACCGCGCCCGGTTTGCCAGGTCTTCCGCTCTGCGTTTTGCCACTTCCGCTGTGCGCTGTTCGTTCAGCAATCGGGCTCTCTCTTTCGCGCGCGTCTGAGCCGCTGCCAGAAGATCGCCTACCTTACGCCGTTCGCTTACAGCGAGCGCGTCGGAAGTCTGCTGTAAGTTCGTGCGTCGAAAACGCCGCACCAGGTCGTTTCGCCAGCGCTCGTCTTGATCCACGACCGCAGTGATCAGCAACTCACTTTTGTCCTTTTCCGGCAGGCCCCGAATCCATGCGGATAGCTCTCTGCGACTCGGTCTGGCGGCGAGAGGTTTTGAAGCCTGTGCTGCAACCTTGACGAGGTCCTCATCGATCTCGAGAAATTCGATCAGCGCATGTAGCGGACCGGATAGCTCTTCCAGGCCTGCAGGAACGGGCGGTTCCAGTTTATCTTTCTCAAGTCCGCCATCCTGAGCAGAGCGAAGCCACCCGAGATAAAGGCATCGGTGGTCGTCGCGAAGCAAATCTGAGCGCAGAGGCATCAGGGAGGCCATCCATCGGGTCCCGTCGTCCTCGCCATCCCACCCCGACTCGAATCCAAATTCAACGATCACGAATGTCCCGGTTTTTCGTACCCGCAGGGACTCGCCTGGCGCCATGGCCTTGAGCAACTTGTAGTCGATCGATCCCTGCGGAAGCCGAATATGAAAATCACGCGTTCCCCAGTTCGCGACGTAGACAAAAGCGTCGAAATACTTCTCCAAAAGCTTGCTCGGATTGGCTTTCAGGTCACCCCATTCGTAGTGGTTCGTGAAGCTCGTGGCGGTAATTGCTGCCCGCGTGGAGATGGAACGTAGGGTGGTCATCTCGTTTCTCGTCAGCGGACGGTCGAGGGCACGGAAATCGTAGTACTGATATTCGCTCACCAAAAACCTCGGCACCAGTGGCGATAAGCGGCAATCCATTCCGCGCCTGCCGGAGTCGGCGTTGGCAAAGGCAAGTCCAGGATTGGGATCTTCTGCCGCGTTTTGCCTCGGCGGCAAATGCCAACAATTTGGCCATCTAGTGTCATGTCGACCTTCTCCACGTCAGCGTCGACGCCAAGGATCTTCACAGAAAACGGCAACGCCAGATGCTCCTCAATCACCGTCAGGAACCCGGCTGCTTGTTCTTCTTCGGTGTAAGCATCCAACACCGCTTCTTCGATTAGTTGCATCAGCTTAGCCCTGCTGAGTGAAGGGACATTTGTCCCAGGTCCTCCTTTCAGCTTCCGCAGATGCAGAACCGCCGGGCGACTGTTCCGTCTCGTCATATTTCTCCGTTGATCGAAGGCTCTTTGGGAGCTTGATGCTCAAGCAAGCGCTGCACCCCAGCAAGAGCCGCCCGCAGATCCATGAGCTTGGGATCAAATTCGTTCACGGGAGCCATCGTCGCCGTCTACCATCTGTCACTGGTCGAGGAATAATCTCACAGTTTGCGGACCTGTTGTTGTTGCCCCGTAGGCACCGTCTATTAGGTGCCCGGCACGTGGCACGGCAGCGAGTGGCTGACTGCGGGGCGCTTGTTCGTGAGAAAGCTCTCCAGTCATCCCAACTTATCCCGTCTCTTGGAGGGACGGTGAAGAACTCCTTCCCGAGCCGGCTGTCACACGTCTGGTTGGTCTGGTCAACTCTTCAAGCTGGCAGAGGGTTGGCTGTCTAGATGGCCGCGTATTTATTGGTGGTTTATGGTGGGCCTGGGTGGACTTGAACCACCGACCTCGCCCTTATCAGAATTGAGGTCGCTAGTCACGGGACCTGCCGGTCCGGTTCTTTGGAGTTGACATAGCCATATTAGATAGCTATCATCGAGGCTATGAAAGTTAGCGTAGCGGACGCCAAGAACAAGCTTCCCGAGCTAATCAAGGCTGTCGAGAATGGCGAAACAGTGACCATCTACCGGCGCGGTGTCCCTGCCGTGGACATCATCCGGACAAAAAAGCCTAGTCGCAAAAAACGGAAGCTCGGAACACTGAAGGGAAAAATTCACATTCGCGATATCGACTGGTGGAAACCCATGTCGGACGACGAAGCCGACGCTTTCGTCGAAGGGCGTGACTAGGTGCGGTTGCTCCTGGACACGGTCGCTCTGATTTTCGCTGTTGAGTCACCGGAACGACTCACCAAGCGTGCGACTGGCATTTTGCAGAACACTGAAAACATCTTGGAACTGAGCGCGATTTCTCTTTCCGAAATCGCCGTCAAAGCAGCTCGCGGCAAATTGAAATTTTCCGCTGCCGACACGCGCCACGCGCTTGAGGACTTGGACATTCGCGTATTGCCGTACACAGCGAACCATGCATTCTTTCTTTTCGATCTACCGCCCCTGCACGCAGACCCCTTCGACCGTCAGATCATCGCCCAGGCTTTATGTGAAGAGATCCCGGTGATGACTTGCGACGAAAAATTCAGCCTGTACAACGGTCTCAAGGTCCTTTGGTAATTCTTAGGAATCTCGCCCCACGCAAGGACCATAGCCGGGCTCGTGTGAGTTCGGCGAGATCGTATGTGAATGACCCGATTTGAATGGTGGGCCTGGGTGGACTTGAACCACCGACCTCGCCCTTATCAGGGGCTTTTATGGTGCTATATCCATAGTAGCGCGGCAATGATTACGCTGCTGACGACCTCACTCATGGTCACGTCATGGCAGACCGAAATGCGGCTCAGCATCGCATCTCCACCTACGCCG
>Ga0209701_10001180_pt1 | contig 16469 bp, 15 predicted proteins | sample CZO8metaG_4_FD_188356 | JGI IMG/M metagenome (GOLD analysis project Ga0209701, IMG submission 188356) | Vadose zone soil microbial communities from the Eel River Critical Zone Observatory, Northern California, USA - CZOApr15con2H3.8 metaG... | ecosystem: Environmental > Terrestrial > Soil >... | reverse complement strand
TCGCGACGCGTCGCCGGATGATGAAAATCAGGGCGGTGGCGACGACGACAGCTGCCGGAATATCGCCGGTGCGTGCGTAAATCGTCGGCGCAATAGCCGACGGCAGGCTGGAGTCCAGCACGCCTTCGATGCCGAGACCGAGCCGCCCGACAATTCGGCCCAGCGGATCGATCACCGCGGAAATCCCGGTGTTTGCTGCGCGAACCACGGGCAGCCCCTGCTCGATCCCGCGCAGGCGCGCCTGCTGCAGATGCTGATACGGGCCGGTTGAGATTCCGAACCAGCCATCATTCGTTAGGTTGACGATCCAGCCTGGACGCTCGTCGCCCACGGCGGTGCTTCCGGGAAATATCGCTTCATAGCATATCAGAGGTAGCGCGCGCGGCGCGTTCGGAAACTCCATCGGGCGGCGACGGGCGCCTGGAATAAATCCGCCCTGAACTTTGGTGAGTTGGACGAAGCCGAGTTTTTCCATCCAGTCCTGGTAGGGCAGATATTCGCCGAATGGTACCAGGTGCAGCTTGTCGTAGATCGACAGCACACTGCCATCATGGTCGATGGCGTAGATCGAATTGTAGGCGCGTGTGATTTTCGTGCCGGGCGGCAGATCGGGCGCGCGCACCGAGCCGGTGATCAGGATGGTGCCCTTCGGCAACAGGTCGGATATTTGTGCCATCGCGTCGGCTTCGCGCGTCAGGAAAAACGGAAACGCCGATTCCGGCCAGATCAAAATGCCGGCGTCGCGCACGCCGGTGGATTGCGGCCCGGACGCGCGGTCGGACAGCGTCAGATATTTCTGCATCACCTCCGCCTTGGCGGCGTAATTGAATCGGACGTCCTGCTGCAGGTTGGGCTGCATGATCCGCAGCTTGACGTTCGCAACCGTCACGGTGGGCCGCAGCGTCAGGCGAACGGCGCCGAAAATTCCCATCGCGACGAGCAGCAGCAGCGCTGCCGCCGGCGCGATCCAGGGTCGTCGCCCGCGCGAACTGCCATCGATCAGCACCGCCGGGCTCGCGAAGATTGCGACGCTAAGAAATGTCAGGCCCCACAGGCCGATCAGCGATGCGGTCTGCGCCAGCGCCAACGGTTCGGTCAGGGCGTAGCCGAGCGTGTTCCAGGGAAAGCCCGTGAGCACGTGACCGCGCAGCCATTCGCTTAGCGTCAGGCTGGCGGCGAGCGCGATCACCCGCGAAGCATCGCGGGTCCAGATCAGGCGCGCCAGCGCGAAGCCGAAGGCGGTGAACAGCGCCAGATAAGCCGGCAGGCCGAGGACGGCGAACGGCATCAGCCACGCGAAGGTGGATGCATCGACCAGGAAGGCGTAGCCGATCCAGTACAGTCCCGGCACGAAATAGCCGAGCCCGAACCACCAGCCGGCCATGGCGGCCGCCGGCACGCCGCGCCAAGCTCCGGCGCCCGCGCCGTCGATCAGCCAGACCACCACCGGAAAAGTCAGGAACAGCACCGGCCATGCATTGAACGGCGCCATCGCCAGCGCCGACAACGCCCCCGCAAGGAGCGCGATCACGGCGCGCTTCCATCCCCATGACAGGATGATCGCAAGACCGATGCTGCGGAGTTTGTTTGCCGAGCTCACTGCGAGCCGGCTCCGTCGCCGGACGGCGGGCTCGCATTGTCATTGGCCTGTTGCGGACCGGCCTCCGGCGTTGACTCGCGGCGACGGATCTCGCGCGGCGTGCGCACCGCGGGGCGTTCCTTGCGCGTCGCGATGCGCAGGCGCTTGACCCGTCTCGGATCGGCATCGAGCACTTCGATTTCGAAATTACCGGGGCCGGAAATGACTTCGCCGCGCACCGGCAGGCGGCCGACATGAGTCACGAGATAGCCGCCCAGCGTCTCGACTTCCTCTCCGGCTTCGCCGGTGACGAACTCCTCGCCGATCACGGAGCGGACATCGTCGAGGCTGGCGCGGGCGTCGGCGACAAAGGAGTTATCCGCCTGCCGCACGATCGCCGGCGGTTCGTCGCTGTCGTGCTCGTCGTCGATCTCGCCGACGATCTGTTCGACGATGTCCTCGATCGACACCAGGCCATCGGTTCCGCCATATTCGTCCACCACCAGCGCCAGATGGATGCGCGAGGCCTGCATCTGTGCCAACAGATCGATCGCCCGCATCGAGGGCGGCACAAAAAGCAGTTTTCGGATGATGTTGGCGTCCGCGAGCGGCAGCGCGAGATCGACCGCGCGCAAATCGAGCCCGGCGGGGAACGGCTTCTTGCGCGTCGCCTTGCCTGCTTGGGGCGCGCGGGCCTTGGCGGTCATGAATACCAGGAGATCGCGGATGTGAACGATGCCTTCGGGATCGTCGAGGGTTTCGTTGTAGACCACCAGACGCGAATGCGCGGCGCTCTCGAACAGGCTCATCAACTCGCCGAGCGGAATGTCACGTTTGACCGCGACGATGTCGGCGCGATGAATCATCACGTCGGCGATGCGCCGTTCATGCAGGCCGAGAATATTGCGCAGCATGGTGCGCTCGATGGCCGAAAAACCCACCTCGTCCGGGGTGCTTGCATCGAGCACGACCTGCAGATCGTCGCGGACCGATCCGGGTTTCCATCCGAACAGCGTGCGGATAGCGCGGGTCAGCCAGTTGTCGGCGGCCGGACGCAGCACTTCACCTTCCTGCACCACCGCGGGCAGGTTGCGCGTGTTGCGCGGATTGTCGTGGGTCGGCTCTGAATCCGCCATCTCAGCCCGTCCGCTCCCGATCCGCATAGGGATCGGGAATGCCGAGTTGCGCCAAAATCTCCTGCTCGAGTGTTTCCATCGCCTCGGCGTCGTCGTCGTTTTCGTGATCGTAGCCGATCAGGTGCAGGAAGCCATGCACCGCCAGATGGCTGAGGTGATAATCGAACGGCTTTTGTTCGTCATCGGCTTCCTTTCGCGTCGTTTCATAGGCGATGGCGATGTCGCCGAGCATGCGCGGCGCATCGTCGGGGCCGCTCTTGCCGGTCGGCTGCAGGGCCGGAAACGACAGCACGTTGGTCGGCTTGTCGATGCCACGCCAATTGTTGTTGAGGGTTCGGATTCCGGCGTCGTCGGTCAGCATGACCGCGAGTTCGGCTTCGCCAGCCGCTTTATTCGGTCCGGCGTTGACGATCTCGGCCGCGGTTGCGATGGCGCGATGGATGACGGCTTCGGCGTCCGGCTCGGTCTGCCAGCAATCGGCGACGACGAGAACTTCGGCAATGGGAAGGGCAGACAGCGCCATCGGTCCGGAATCTCTGTTGCGAGGGGAACTCGCCCCCAGCACGCTCGCAGCGGCAGGTTTGCGCATCAAGACTTGATGGTTGCCGGCCGCTGCGGCAATCCTTCATAGGCGGCAACGATACGCGCCACCAGTTCGTGGCGGATCACGTCTTCGGCCGTGAACTTCACCTGGGCGATGCCCTCGACGCCATCGAGCAGCTTTGCGGCTTCGGCGAGACCCGAAGTCTGGCCGTTCGGCAGGTCGACCTGGGAAGGATCGCCGGTGATGATCATGCGGCTGTTCTCGCCAAGCCGCGTCAGGAACATCTTCATCTGCATCGAAGTGGTGTTTTGCGCTTCGTCCAGAATAATGACGGCGTTGGTGAGAGTCCGGCCGCGCATGAAGGCAAGCGGAGCGATCTCGATTTCGCCGGCCTGCAGCGCGCGCTCGACGATCCGCGAATCCATCAGATCGTACAGCGCATCGTAGATCGGCCGCAGATAGGGATCGACTTTCTCGCGCAAATCGCCGGGCAGGAAGCCGAGCCGTTCGCCGGCCTCGACCGCCGGCCGCGACAGGATAATGCGATCGACTTCCTTGCGTTCGAACAATTGCGCGGCGTGCGCCACCGCGAGCCAGGTCTTGCCGGTACCGGCGGGACCGATGCCGAACACCATTTCGTGGCGCTTGAGCGCGCGGATATAGGAATCCTGCGCGGCCGTCCGCGCCCGCACCGGGCGCTTGCGCAAATTGATGGTCTCGAACGCCGATCGCACGTTCTTGGCGTCGAACTCGAACAGCGAGCCCTGCGCGATCACCGCGCGGATGGCGCCTTCGACATCGCCCTGCGCCAGATCGTGACCCTGTGTCGCCTGGGTGTACAGCGTCTCCAGCACGCTGCGCGCGGCGTCGCAGCCGTCGCGCGAGCCCGCGATGGTGATGTGATTGCCGCGCGAATCGACCACGACGCCGAGCCGGCGTTCGACCAGCGCCAGGTTTTGTCCGTAGGGTCCGACCAGCGCCGAGGCCGCGCGATTGTCGTCGAAGTCGATCACGACCTGTGTTTCGGGCGGGATTTGCATGTCGCGGTCAAGTTTGCGGCTGGGAGCGAGCGAAGGCGAATCCGATGCGCTTTTTGGCAAGGGTTCAGGCTCCCGTTGTGAGGTGAGAAGAATTGGTGATGTGAGAAGAATTGGCGATTTGGGAAAAAGCAGGCCGCAAGCGCTGCGCGTCAGGCGATGCTGCGAGTTCACCGAGCAGGCTGTAGCGCTCGAGGCTTTCGATCCTCACCGGCAATACCTGTCCGATGAGATCAGGTGAGGCCATCACATGCGCCGGCTGCAGATAGGCGGTGCGGCCGACGATCTGGCCGGCATTGCGGGCCGCGCGTTCGAACAGCACATCGACGGTGTTGCCAATCGCCGCCACATTGAAGGCCGATTGCTGGCTGTCGATCAATCCCTGGAGCCGCACCAATCGTTCGTCCATTTCAGCCGCTGACACCGTCTCCCGCATGTCCGCCGCCGGCGTTCCCGGCCGCGGCGAATATTTGAACGAATAAGCGCCAGCGTATCCGATTTGTGTGACCAGCGCGAGGGTGCTTGCGAAATCTTCCTCGGTTTCGCCGGGGAAGCCCACGATAAAATCCGATGAAAATGCAATATCTTGCCGTACGGCGCGGAACCGGTCGATAACCCGGCGGTAATCATCCGCGGTATGTCTGCGGTTCATCGCCGCGAGAACCCGGTCGGAACCCGATTGGACCGGAAGGTGTACGAACGGCATCAACGCCGGCAAATCGCGATGCGCTGCGATCAGCGAATCATCGACATCGCGGGGATGGCTGGTCGAGTAGCGCAGGCGGAGGATGCCGGGAATATCGGCGAGGCGATGCAGCAAGGCGCCGAGCGACCAGGTCCGGCCGTCCGGTCCCTCGCCGTGATAGGCATTGACGTTCTGCCCGATCAGGGTGATCTCGCGCACGCCGTTGTCGGCGAGCCTTTGCGCGTCGTCGACGATCTTGGCGACGGGGCGCGACACTTCGGCGCCGCGGGTATAGGGCACAACGCAGAACGTGCAGAATTTATCGCAGCCTTCCTGCACGGTGACGAAGGCGGAGATACCGCGCGCACGGATCGCATCCGCACTCGGCGGGGCCAAAAATCCGAACTTGTCCTGAACAGGGAATTCAGTCTCCAGCGCGCGGCCGTGACTCCTGGCGCGGGCGAGCAGTTGCGGCAGATGGTGATAGCTTTGCGGGCCGACCACCACATCCACCACCGGGGCGCGGCGGATGATCTCCTGGCCTTCGGCCTGCGCGACGCAGCCGGCGACCGCGATGCTCATCTGGCGGCCATTGCGCGCGGCCTCGTCCTTGGCGACGCGCAGCCGCCCCAGTTCCGAGTAAACCTTCTCGGAGGCCTTTTCGCGGATGTGACAGGTATTGAGAATCACCAGATCCGCGTCATCCACACTTGACGTCTCGACAAAGCCTTCCGGGGCCAGCGTGTCCACCATGCGTTGCGCATCGTAGACATTCATCTGACAACCATATGACTTGATATGCAGCTTGCGCGGCGGGTTCATGGAACCTGAGTGCTGGGGTGAGATGGCGCTATTGCGGCGCGGGGCTCAATTATAGCCTAAGGCTGGGGAAATCCAGTCTTTACCGTCATTCCGGAGCGATGCGAAGCATCGAGCCCGGAATCTCGAGATTCCGGGTCCACGCGAAGACGCGTGTCCCGGAATGACGGCGATTGAGGCCAGCGTGCGGCGATCAGGATTTGTCGTCGTCCAGCGGGACGCAATACAGTTCCAGCCGGTGATCGACCAGCTTGTAGCCGAGCTTGCGGGCGATTTCAGCCTGCAGCTTCTCGATCTCCTCGGAGGTGAATTCGATCACCTTGCCGTCGCGCAGATTGATCAGATGGTCGTGGTGGCTGTCGCGCATCTGTTCATAGCGGGCGCGGCCCTCGCGAAAGTCATGCCGCTCGATGATGCCGGCGTCCTCGAACAGCTTGACGGTTCGGTACACCGTCGAGATCGAGATCTTGTCGTCGACCGCGACGCAGCGGCGATACAGTTCCTCGACGTCGGGATGATCTAAAGCCTCCGCCAGCACCCGCGCGATGACGCGGCGCTGTTCGGTCATGCGCATGCCGGTGGCGGCACAGCGCGCTTCGATGCCGGTGGCTTTTAGCACGGACGGGGATTTCAATGCGGTCATGGAGTTTGCCTTGGGCAGCGCATGATCCGCCAAAGTGTAGGCGGTTTGGCGGTAAAGATCATGTGCTCTTTTATAGTTTTCTTTTATAGTTTAGAGCGCGCTCGGACGCAAAACCGGATCCCACTTTTGCTGATCGCGCTCTGTGCCTGTTGTGCCACCGCGCGCACGCTACGACAAGTCGCGGCGCATCAGAAGCGCATTCAATTGTTCCCCGCTCGGCTGCCGGTAATAGCGTTCGCGGCGTCCGGCGACGGCAAATCCGGCCCGCTCATAGAGCCGGCGCGCCGGCTGATTATTTTCCTCGACCTCGAGGAACACCGTACGCACGCCGCGGCCGGCGAGATGGCCGAGATGCGTCAGCAGCAGATTGCGGGACAGCCCCCGTCCGCGATGGCTCGCCGCAACGGCGATCGACAATATTTCGGCCTCGTCCGCTGCCATCCGCGACACCGCAAAGCCGATGACCTTTCGTCCGACCCGGAGGCGATGAACCAGCGTGTTGCGCTCGGTCAGCATGCCTTCGAATTCGCCTTCGCCCCAGCCGCGGTGAAACGATGCGCCGTGAAGTTCCGCGAGCGCCGTTGCATCGCGCAGGGTTGCGGGCTCGATCACCGCCGTGCCGCCGCTCCACAGTTCGGAGAACCATGCGATCATGACGCGTTCGGCTGCCAAGCGTTCGGCAGCGGATCCTTTGGAAGCTTGGCATCGGGCGCGCGCAGATAGAACGGGCGGGCCGGCGCCGTATCCGGACTGACCGCGGCCCCGAGCCACGCCACCCAGGCGATGTCCGGCGCCGGTTGCGCATCGACGTTGAAGGGCGGCGGCGCATCCGCCGGCCAGCGGCCGGCGAGAATCCCGGCGGCGTTGCCAACCAGGTGCGGCGCGCCGAACCGCGAGGCGCCGAGCGCCGCTTCGATCGGCGCGAGGCGCGGCCGGATCAGCGAACTGCCATCGCCGCTCACCACCTGAAAGTACACATGGTCATGCCGCGCATCGATGGCGCAGACGACCGGTTGCTCGCGGTTCTCGGCGACGATGGGCGCAGCATAGGCGGTCAGCGTGGTTACCCCGACCACCGGCTTGTCGGCGGCGAGCGCAATGCCGCGCGCGGCGGAGAGTCCGACGCGCAGCCCGGTAAAGCTGCCGGGGCCGGTGGTCACCGCGATGCGGTCGAGAGCGGCGAACGCGATGCCGGCCGCCTTGATGACGCGCGCGATCAGCGGCATCAGGGCCTCGGCATGGCCGCGCTTCATCGCCTGCGATTCCTGCGCAATCAGTCTGCCGGCGTCGATATCGAGTACGGCCGCGGCGCAGGCATCCAGCGCGGTGTCGATGGCGAGGATCAGCATGATACCTTTCTACCACGCTTGCCGCAAAATTTGCGTGCTGCCCACAGGTTATTCGCAAGCGCCGTTTGCGGGTTGACGCGCGACGAGATCGCGATCAACGCAACATCCGTTGCGTGCTTTCGCATGCTATGCGTCATTAGGCAATGCAAAAAACAGCTGCGGCACAGGCGTAACTTTCGTTGCATCCGCAATGTTGAGTTGATCGAAAAATGCCTTCGGGCAATGCGGCGTTACTTGATCAATCATTTGCAAAAATTGCGAAAATCGAATCGTGAAATATTCGGTGTCGCCACGGAAAGCCGCCGCGCTCCGCGAATTGATATTGAACTCGGAAGCTTCCTTGAAAATGTTTCCCGAAATCAGAAAGTCATCAGATATTGCAATGGCGGAATAATTCAGCCTCGGCGATTGCGCTTGCACAGGCAACCGCGATCAGCAAATCACAGGCCGTGATCGAATGCGAGATGGACGGGAAGATCGTTACCGCCAACCAGAATTTTCTCGCTCGCTGAAATCCAAGAAAGGATGCAGCCGGTAAGTCTCGTCGGCGAATCAAAACGGGTTGACATAGTTGAGGATGGCCAATTGCCGAAGCAGGACTTTCCGGATGACGTGCGTGGCCTTGACGGCCTCGGTAAAGATCGCAGCCGTTCCTGTGCTGCCGGCCGGCAATTGCTTCGCAACATCTTCGTCGTCGAGCTTCACGCGGACCACGAATGGCACCGACTGCACGCCCTTTGGCGTCACCGCAAGTCCGGAGGTCTGAGTTTGACCCGTCGATATGGCTTGAAGCACGCTCTCGACCTTGCCGGTGTAAATGATACCCGGCCGGAGCTTGAAGGTCAGCTCGACGGGCTGACCCGGTGTGATGTAACGAGCATCGTTCTGCGCAATCTCCACGCCGATGAGGGTGTCGGACGTGTCAATGAAGGCCATGACGGGAGCGAGCGGCAGGTTGGCGACGCGGGCGCCCTTGCGTAGCGCCACGTTCGTCACATAGCCGTCAGCCGGTGCCCGCACGATCGTCTTGTCCAGATTCCACTTGGCGCCCTCGAGCTGCGCCTTGAGTTGATCGACTTCGGATTGCCGCTGCTCGACGTCGAAGCCGCGGCCGGAATCGCGCTCGAACAATTGCGTCATTTGGGCAAGGCGCGTTGCCGACAGTTTCAGTTGCGCCTCGATCGCCTTGACCTGCGCCTCGTAGGGCAAGGGGTCGATGCGGAACAGGACGTCTCCGGCCCTCAGCGCCGCGTTCGCCTCGACAGGGACGTCGATCACCTCTCCCGCAACGCTCGGAACGATCGCTACCGAATTTCGCACCACCAGCGCGTCCCCTTGCGGGGCACCCCATCCCATCGGGATGAACAGCCCGAAACTCAAAAGCAACAGGACGATGAACGGCGACGCCTTCCAGAACAGGTTGAAGGTAACGATGCCGAGCCGCACCAGCGCGAACAGCAGCACCAGATAGACGCTCATGATCGCGATCATCATGGCTGCGGCTCCCCCCTGTGCGGTGCGGGCACATCGACGTAGGCCCAGATCAGCGCGACCGGCCACAGCGCAAAACCGCAGATCAGCGTGACCCAGCCGGCCACCTTCACGGCTTGCGCCTGCGGGTGGCCGCGGGTTTTGGCGATGTGTCCCGGAAGCCAGCCGGCGATGCAGAAGACTGCGACCGCGCTCGCGACCAGGATTAAGAGAACGATCCAGGCGAAGATATCGAGTCCACTCATGGCCGTCACCTCATGTCACAGGCTGCGGTTCCGGGAATTTCCATTCTCCGTTCAGGATTTCGGGTCTGGGGCGATAAAGGCGCACCATGTAATTCCAGCCCGGCATGGTCGGCAGGCAATTGGGAAGCGCCGGCCGGCATCGCTACCGGCCGGCGCGATGCAACCAACCATTTACCGGGCGCCCGTCGTCTGGCTCTGCAGCGTTTTCACGTTCGCGATCTTCGCCTTCACGTCCTCCATGATCTGATCGACCGAGAAACTCGGCGCTCTCTGGCTGGGCGGATACGCGACGAAGGTGTCGAGGAATTTCGCAGCCTTGAACACGCCTTGGACCCAACGTTTCCGTCAGCCCGATATCAGTTCTTGCTGGTGCCGGCCTCCTGAAGCTTTTCCAACACTTGATCCAGCGAGAAGCTGCCGGGCTTCTGCCGGGGCGGGAACTCCTGGTACGTGGCCAGGTGCTGGGCCACGAAGGCCTGTGCCGGCACGAGCACAAACATCCGCTCCGCATACCAGGTGTCATAGTTGCCAGCCACATGGTCGGCGCGCTCGAACGGATCGCCGCGCAGGTCGAACAGCTTGGGCGCGCGCAATGGGATGAGTGGGTCTTGCCAGACCTTGAGGCCTTCGGCCCGTTGCTCCAGGAACACGATCTTCCACCGGTCGTAGCGCAGGCCGGCTAGGTTGCCATCGTCGGTCCAGTAGAAATACTCCTTACGCTTGCTCGGCCCGGTGCCGGCCAGCAGATCGCGAAGGTCGTAGCCGTCGAGATGAACCTTGAAGGTCTTGCCCGCCGCCTGGTGACCGGTCAGGAGTTTTCCCGTGACGTTCGTATCGCCGGCCGCGGCCACCAATGTCGGCACCCAGTCTTCGTGCGAGACGATGTCGTTGATCTCGATGCCCGGCTTGATGACGCCCGGCCAGCGCATCGCGCCGGGGACGCGATAGCCCCCCTCCCAGTTGGAGTTTTTTTCGCTGCGGAACGGCGTAGTGCCGCCGTCGGGCCATCCCCATACCTCGGCTCCATTGTCGGTTGTCCACAGCACGATGGTATTGTCGGCGATGCCGAGGTCGTCGAGCTGCTTGAGAAGCTGGCCGACCATGCCGTCATGCTCGACCATGCCGTCGGCTTCGATGCCCAAGCCGGTCTTGCCTTCGGAGTCCTTCTTCAAATGGGTGAAGACGTGCATCCGGGTGGAGTTGAACCAGCAGAAGAACGGCTTATTGGCCTTGGTATTGCGGTCGATGAAATTCATCGCCGCGCCGAGGAACTCCTCGTCCACCGTCTCCATCCGCTTCCTGGTGAGGGGGCCGGTGTCCTCGATCTTCTGCTTGCCAACCCTGCCGAAGCGCGGGTCCTCGGTGGGATCGTCTGTGTCGGTCGCGACGCATTTGAGCACGCCGCGCGGGCCGAACTTCGCGCGGAACTCGGGGTTCTTGGGGTAGTCCGGGCGCTCGGGCTCCTCCTCGGCGTTCAGGTGATAGAGATTGCCGAAGAATTCATCGAAACCGTGGACAGTGGGTAGAAACTCGTTCCGATCGCCGAGATGGTTCTTGCCGAACTGGCCGGTGGCATAGCCCTGCGGCTTGAGCAAATCGGCAAGCGTCGGGTCCTTCTCCGATAGCCCTTCCTTGGCACCCGGCAGGCCGACCTTCAATAACCCCGTTCGGAAACAGCTCTGCCCCGTGATGAACGCGGCACGCCCCGCCGTACAGGACTGTTGTGCGTAGAGGTCGGTGAAGATCGCGCCCTCCTTGGCGATGCGGTCAATGTTTGGCGTGCGGTAGCCCATCATGCCGCGGTTGTACGCGCTTACGTTCCAGTAGCCGATGTCGTCGCCAAAGATGACGAGGATGTTCGGTTTGCGGCCGGACGGAGCGGCTGGCGCCGGGGTGGGCGCGGCGGGTGCAGCTTTCTGGGCTTGCGCGAATGCGTTGGAAGTCAGCGTCGCCGCTGCCACCAACGTCGATGTACCAAGCAACATGTTTCGACGGCTCAGGGCGCGGTCGTCAGCCTTTTTCGAAGGCGCCTCAAATTGTTCCTGGTTGTTGGCTTCGCTGCTCATTGCACTCTCCATTCTTCAGATGAAAGACGAAAGTCACTTTGGGGCTGGGTTTCTGATCACGCACCGAAATCCGACGTGGCTGGTCGATGTATCGATGGCTTCAGCATGACGCGCCGCCGGACGATAACGACGGCAGTAATTCGGCGCGCACAGATGCGAACCGCCTTTGATCACCCGGCGCGGAATTTTGATATTGGGCTGGCAGGGGTCGTAGCTGCCCTCTTCCCGTCCGCCGCGCGGATTTTCAGGAATGCAGCAGGCTTTTGGCGCGTCGGCATCGTACTTTTGCGTGTACCAGTCCGACGTCCATTCCCAGACATTGCCGATCATGTCGTGCACGCCGTAGCCGTTCGGCGGAAATGCCGTCACGGGCGAGGTGCGCTCAAAGCCATCCTGATTGAGGTTTTGCCGCGGAAAGTCACCCTGCCAGGTGTTGGCCATGTGCACGCCACCGGGCGTGAATTCGCCGCCCCAGGCGAACTCGGTTCCGTCAAGCCCGCCGCGCGCGGCAAATTCCCATTCGGCTTCGCTCGGCAGATCCTTGCCCGCCCATTGCGCATAGGCGAGCGCATCGGAAAACGAAACATGCACGACCGGGTGATTATCGTGCACATCGATGTTGGTCTTCGGCCCATAGGGATGGCGCCAGTCGGCGCCCTTCATGAACTCCCACCACTGACTCCAGTCGCGCAAATTCGTCACGCGTTGCGGCGGCGAGAACACCAGCGATCCGGCATAGATCATGTGTGGAAGCGCGCCGGGATAATCCTTTGGGTCGGGCGGAATCTCGGCATAGGTCTTGTGCCCAGTCGCTTTGACGAAGCTCTTGAACTGCCGGTTCGTCACCGGCGTGCGGTCGATCCAGAAGCCGTCCACCGTCACCCGGTGTGCCGGCGCCTCCTCCGGATAATGATTGTCAGAGCCCATGCGGAACGTGCCGCCGGGAATTCGGACCATATCGTCGGTCCGGCTATCTTCCGATGATCGATCGTTCTGCTCGATGTCGGCCGGCAGCAATGTCATGGTCTACTCCGGGACGCTGCGTTACGGACAAACGTCCCAGAATCCCTGCGTCCGGCTTGGATCGGTGTAGTACCAGCAGTAACCGGGTGCCGGCGCCGCGCCTGCCCAGGCCACCGCCGTGGCTGCGGCGACGAATCCGATCGCAACACCCGCGGCGATTGCGCCGCCCGGGCGCCAGTAATAGTGGGCAGGACGTACCCAGCCGCCGGGACGCACAACGCCCGGACGCACGACAGCGCCCCGGCGCACCACGGTCCGGCTCGCGACGTTACCGCGCGGGCCAACAACGGTGGTTCGCCGCACGGCGCCTCCGCGTCGCACCACGATTTCGACGACCGGGTTATCGTTCTTGAACTGTTGTTGAAGCGTGCTGTTCGCTCCGGTGAGGGCCGACGCCGGCGAAACCGCCATGGCGAAGCCAGTCAAACCAATTACGGCCCGGCAGATCGCACTGTTGAATGTCTTTGGTGCGCAGCCACATTGACGAACAAGAGCCATCATTGTCGATTGCATTTCCAAGCCCTTTCATGATTGCAACCTCGCCGCGTCATTGATTTGCGCGGCGATGGTATCGGTCGGTCAGCACTTCTTCCCTATTTGATTGTGTCCTTAAACGCATTGACGATTTTGGAACGCCAACTTTAGATTGATTTCGCAAATCTACGCGAATTTTAGGCGGGCGTGATGTACGATTTGTGCCAATCTGAGCATCGCAGCAGATAAATCGTTTGCGAGGATCCCAAGCAGTTTTGTTCGACAAAGAGCTTAAATTCTTCCGGAAACGGCGGGTAGATTGCAATTGTGACGAGTGCACCAGAAGGCTTTCGCAAGTCGCAAGGACGACGAACGCTGGCGCGAGATGGCTACGCATTTTTCAGTACAGTCACGCAGCCTCGAGAATTTCGAGGAGTTGAAGCGCGTCGTTCAGAGTGCTCGCACGGAGATCACGCAGGTCGACCGCGGCCGTATTCAAGGCAATCTGTCCCATTTGGTCATAGGTGATTTACCGCTGGACCTTGGCACCTTTTCACTCGGCGTGCGGTCGAGGGGAATAGTGAGTGAGGATCGAATAACGATCGGCATGTTGACCGCATGCAATAACCGGGTCACGCACTGGTCCCATGAGATGCTGCCAGCCGACGTCGTCGTTTGGCCGCCGGGAGCTGAGCATGACGCACGATATTATGGTGGCGCGTCAGTTGCTGTGATCTCGCTGGACGCTTCCGATATCGATTTGATCTTTGGTTCAGAGCCGCGATTGAGAGATTTTGGCGTCTGGACGAAAAGTCATTATCGACCTGATCCAAACGCTGGTGCCGATGTTATCGGCAACCTCCATGCCATCGCCGCGGGCCTCCACGCCTCCGGCATAGGCTTGAGCGCAGAAGCCGCTGAATTTTGGAAGCGCACGATCGTGGATACGATCGCCTCGACGATCCTGGAGAATTCGCCTTCCGACCGTGATGGGCCCATCCCTTCGGCTTTGCGGATTGTCAAGAAGGTCGAGGATTACATCAACACGACAGGACAGAAGCCGGTCCACATTTCTGAAATCTGCAACCGGTTGCACGTTTCGCGCCGAACGCTGCATCGGGCCTTTCACAATGCAATCGGCATAGGTCCGGTGTCGTTCCTCTGTTACAAACGATTATGTTCGGTCAATTCTGCTCTTCGCAGCAGTGATCCGGCAACGACAACGATAGGAGCTGTCGCCTTGCAGTACGGCTTCATTAACCTCGGTCGATTTTCTGGCTATTATCACTCCCTTTTCGATGAATATCCTTCGCAAACGTTGGCCGCTCGCGCTGACTAAACGCCAATAGTAATTGGCCGGACGTACCCAGCCACCGGGACGCACAACACCCGGACGCACGACGGCGCCCCGGCGCACCACCGTGCGGCTCGCCACGTTACCTCGCGGGCCGACAACCGTGGTTCGGCGCACGGCGCCTCCGCGCCGCACCACGACTTCGATGATCGGGCTAAGTTGCTTGAGTTGATATTGGAGTGCGCTGTTGGCGCCGGCAGTGAGAGCCGATGCCGGCGAAGCCGTTATCGCAAAGCCAGCCAAACCAAGTGCGACAGCGCAGGCCATGCCGTTGAAAGTCTTTGATGCGCAGCCACGTTGACGAACGAGATTCATCATTGTCGATTGCATTTCCAGCCCTTTCATGTTTGCCCGCCACGTCATTGATGTGCACGGCGAGGGTATTCGGTCAGCACCTCTTCCCTATTTGGACATCCCTTTGAGTAGGCTGTTCCTCTCGGTTCCCTCAGTCAACCTCAAATTGATCGCGAATCTAGGTGGGCACGTGCCCGGCCGGTGACGATTGTGGAAGCGCTCCTGACATAAACTTGCCATCACCAAATATTCTCGGCTGTAACCTATCTGCCACGGATTTTTGGCGCGACCTGTGACCTACTATCTAAAGTGGCGTAACTACCGGGCAATTCGTTTAGCTCGTCAGAAATTGCGGCCTTCGCGCTTGCGGCCCCTTTTGGTAGCCGCCACTGCAAATACCGCGTGGAGGTTTGCAATGGCATCAATTGAATCGAGAATCCGACGAATTGGCTGCGCGGCAATGGCTGCGGCTCTCCTGCTTTACCCTGAAATCTCCCGCGCCGACGAGAGCGGAATTTCGTTCTGGCTGCCCGGACTAGAAGGCAGCCTCGCTGCAGTTCCTACGACGCCCGGCTGGTCTCTTGGCACAATCTACTACCACACCAGCGTGAACGCGACAGGGGCGGCCGCAGCCGCGCGAGAGTTCCAGGTCGGAAGGTTCTCTCCGACCGTCAATATCAATCTAAATCTGAGTTTGAGCGGGCAGGCCGATCTACTCTTCGTCGCCCCGACTTACACCTTCGCGACGCCGGTGCTCGGCGGCCAGTTGTCGGCAACCATGGCCGGCGTCTACGGCAGAAACTCCGCGAGCCTCGCCGGGACGCTAACGGCGGCCGCGGGGCCGATCGTGACCACGCGAACAGGATTCCTGGAAGATGCCCTCGTCTCTTATGGAGATTTATATCCGACCTTCAAACTGAAATGGAACAGCGGCGTTAACAATTTCATGGTCTACGGCGCCGGTGACATTCCCGTCGGCAACTACGATCCGAATCGTTTGGCCAATATCGGCATCGGTCACGGCGCCATCGATTTCGGCGGCGGCTACACTTATCTCAATCCCGTGACGGGAAATGAATTCTCCGCCGTCGGCGGCTTCACCTACAATTTCAAGAATCCGGATACGCAATACCAGAGCGGTATCGATTTTCATCTCGACTGGGGCGCGTCGCATTTCCTCTCGAAACAGGTTTTCGTCGGCTTGGTCGGCTATGCCTACCAGCAGATCACTGATGACTTCGGACAACCGGCGGTCCTGGGCGGCTTCCGCTCGCGCGTTCTCGGCATCGGGCCGCAACTTGGATATATTTTCCCGATTGGGGACAACCAGGCATTTCTCGGCGTGAAGGGCTATGGCGAATTCGACGCCGCCAACCGGCCATCGGGCTGGAACACCTGGTTGACGTTCGCGATCTCGGAGGCCGCGCCGAAGACGGTGACACCGACAAAGCACCTGGTGACGAAATAGCCTTTGGGCCAACATGCGTTACGGATCAAAAGCTGAAGTCTTGTTATCTCCAAGACCGCGCAGCCTTGTTGGCTGCTCTCGTTTATTCTTGCGAGCCCTTTTTGCCATCGGATGGCGCCGTGGGCAAATCGCGACCGGGTAAGCTGTTCTCGTCATGGCCGGGCATAGCCGTCCGAAGGACGGCGTCGCTTCCGCTCGCCATAGCCGTCCGAAGGACGGCGTCGCTTCCGCTCGCCATAGCCGTCCGAAGGACGGCGTCGCT
>Ga0209701_10001179_pt1 | contig 16476 bp, 17 predicted proteins | sample CZO8metaG_4_FD_188356 | JGI IMG/M metagenome (GOLD analysis project Ga0209701, IMG submission 188356) | Vadose zone soil microbial communities from the Eel River Critical Zone Observatory, Northern California, USA - CZOApr15con2H3.8 metaG... | ecosystem: Environmental > Terrestrial > Soil >... | reverse complement strand
CGTTCGCCATCTGGCGCATGCGCGGCAAGTACCCGGTGCCGATCGGCGACCCTTATCTCGAGGATTCGTTGAGGTACCTGCAGCCATGAGCCACGAGCCTTCCCACAGCACGGAGCACCTGCCGCCTCCCGAGGCGCAGGCCGACGAGCACGTCGCCACCTTCAAGATCGTGGCGGTTGGCGTGACCGCGCTCCTCGTGTTCGGCGCCGCGACCGTGTGGTCCGCGCGCATCCTGGACCGCGAGGCGAAGACCCTCTCGCCGTCGGGCCCCCTCCCGGCGGGCAAGGAGATCGGCAAGCCCGAGATCGGCATCGTCGACCAGACGCCCTTCGAGACCACGCGCGGCGCGGAGCACTACCGCCGCGAGCAGTTGCGGCGGCTGAACAGCTACGGGTGGGTCGACCCCGCGAAGGGCATCATCCACGTGCCCATCGACAAGGCGATCGATCAGCTCCTCGCGCAGGAGCAGGGGAAGAAGCCGTGACCGCGCTGCTCCTGACCCTGCTGGTCGCCACCTCGCCTCCGGCCTCGACTGCTGGAGGGGGCTACGGATACACGCCGATCAAGGAGATCGGCGACGAGAGCGTGGACGTGGTCGAGCGCCTCGGCGAGACCATCCCCGCGGACCTGCGCTTCTACGATTCCTTCCACAACGACGTCGCGCTGAAGGACTTTCTCGGGCAGGGCAAGCCGGTGGTGGTGACGCTCGTCTATTTCGACTGCCCGATGCTCTGCAGCCTGGTGATGAAGGGCCTGGTGAAGGGGCTCAACCAGACCGGCCTGCAGCTCGGCAAGGACTACCAGGGCATCACGCTCAGCTTCGATCCCAAGGACACGCCGCGCGCCGCGGGCGAGGCGCAGCGAGGCTATCTGGCCGCCGTCAATGGCCGGGAGCAGGCGCGCGCGCAGGACTGGCCTTTCCTCACGGGGGGCGAGACGAACGTGCGCGCGCTGGCCGAGGCGCTCGGCTTCAAGTACCGCTACGACGCGCCCACCAAGCAGTTCGCGCACCCCGCGGTGGCCTTCGTGCTCACGCCCGAGGGCCGCATCTCCCGCTACCTGTACGGCGTCGACTTCCCCGGCCGCGACCTGCGGCTCTCCCTGGTCGAGGCCAGCGGCGGCCGGGTGGGGACCAGCTTCGATCGGGTGCTGCTCAAGTGCTTCCGGTACGACCCCGGCACCGGACGCTACCGCGTCTACGCGACCAACTTCGTCCGCGGCGGCGCGCTCCTCTCCGGGCTCGGGCTCGCGCTCGGGCTCGCGCTCCTCTGGCGCCAGGAGTGGAAGCGGAAGAGGGGCGCGGCATGAACGAGACGCTGCGCCGCTTCCTCTTCCTCCCCGACCAGGCCTCCACCTTCGCCTCGCAGGTGGACCACCTCCACTACTTCGTGATCCTCACCACCTTCGTCATGTCGACCGCGGTGGGGCTCACCGCGATCCTCTTTTTCATTCTCTACCGCAGGCGCAGCGAGACACAGACGACGCCGCACATCGAGCCGGCGCCGCTGCTCGAGGCCGCGTTCGTGATCGTGCCGCTCTCCTTCTTCCTGCTCTGGTGGGTGATCGGGTACCGCACCTCGATCGAGCTCGCCACGCCTCCCGCCGACGCGATGGACGTCTACGTCCAGGGGAAGAAGTGGATGTGGAAGTTCGCCTATCCGGGCGGCCCCAACGCGGTGAACGTGCTGCGGGTGCCCTCCGGCCGCCCGGTGCGGCTCCTGATGACCTCGCGCGACGTGATCCACTCCTTCTACGTGCCCGAGTTCCGCGTCAAGCAGGACGTCATCCCCGGCCGGTACTCGCAGATCTGGTTCAACGCCACCGCACCGGGCCGGTACCAGATCCTCTGCGCCGAGTATTGCGGCGCCGGCCACTCGATCATGCGGGGCGAGGTGATCGTGCTCAAGGCCGAGGAGTACGAGGACTGGGTGAGCGCCCAGCACCGCGGCCTCGCCACCAAGCAGGACGGCCCGCCCACCGCGCTCGACTTCGCGCCGCCGCTCGGCAACCTGGTCGACCAGGGCCGCCGCCTCGCGCAGGAGCAGGGGTGCGTGAAGTGCCACAGCGTGGACGGCTCGCAGCACATCGGCCCCACCTGGCTCGATCTGTACGGCCGCCGCGAGAAGCTGTCCGACGGCCGGATCATCACGGTCGACGAGGGGTACATCACCGAGTCGATGATGGACCCCTTCGCGAAGATCGTGGACGGGTTCAAGCCGGTGATGCCCAGCTTTGCCAACAAGCTGGCGGGCCCGGAAGTGGCCGCCATCGTCGAGTACATCAAGTCCCTGCAGAGCGACGCGGTCCGCACGGGACCGTCGGAGGGTCCGGCCTATGCGCCAGTCCGAGGAAGATAGGGAGAAGCTCGGCGCGCCGCCGGCGCACGAGTCCTACCTGACCGACGGCACCACGGTGATGAGCTGGCTCAACACGCGCGACCACAAGCGCGTGGGCGTCATGTTCCTGGTCGCGGTGGTGTTCTTCTTGTTCCTCGGCGGCGTCTTCGCCCTGGCGATCCGGATGAAGCTGCTCTACCCGGGGCCGTTCCTCTTCGACGCGCTGACCTACAACCGCCTCTTCACCCTGCACGGCGTGACGATGATCTTCCTCTTCATGATCCCCGCCATCCCCTCGGCGTTCGGCAACTTCGTGCTGCCGCTGATGATCGGCGCGCGCGACGTGGCCTTCCCGCGCCTCAACCTGGCCTCGTTCTACGTCTACCTGGCCGGAGCGGTGCTGGCCGTCTGGGCGATGGTCCACGGTGGGGCGGACACCGGCTGGACCTTCTACACGCCCTACAGCACCACCACGCCCACCATGCTGTTCCCGCTGCTGCTCGGCGTCTTCATCATCGGGTTCTCCTCGATCATGACCGGGATCAACTTCATCGTCACGGTGCACACGCTGCGGGCGCCGGGCATCGGATGGATGCGCGTTCCTCTCTTCGTCTGGGGCATCTACGCGACCAGCGTCATCCAGGTGCTGGCTACGCCGGTGCTCGGCCTCACCGTGCTGCTGGTAGCGCTCGAGCGGGTACTCGGGTTCGGCATCTTCGACCCGGCCCGGGGCGGCGACCCGGTCCTCTTCCAGCACTTCTTCTGGTTCTACTCGCACCCCGCAGTCTACATCATGGTGCTGCCGGCCATGGGGGTGATCAGCGAGTGCGTGGCGACGTTCTCGCGCAAGAACCCGTTCGGCTACAAGGCGATCGCCTTCTCCTCGCTCGGCATCGCCTTCGTCGGGTTCTTCACCTGGGGACACCACCTCTTCGTCGCCGGGCAGTCGGTGTTCGACAACGGTGTGTTCGGCGTCCTCTCCATGTTCGTCGGGATCTTCACCGCCGTGAAGGTATTCAACTGGGTGGGCACCATGTACCGCGGCGCGATCAGCTTCAAGACGCCGTTCGCGTACATCTGCGGCTTCCTCTTCTTCCTGGTGTTCGGCGGCATGACCGGCGTCGCGCTCGCCACCGTGGCGCTCGACGTCCACTGGCACGACACCTACTTCGTGGTGGCTCACTTCCACTTCATCATGGTGGGCGCGGTGATCATGGGGTTCCTGGCCGCCTTGCACTACTGGTTCCCGAAGATGTTCGGCCGCACCTATCACGAGGGGTGGGGCCTGGTGGCCGCGTCGCTCATCATCCTCGGGTTCAACGCTACGTTCATCCCGCAGTTCCTGCTGGGCAACAACGGGATGCCGCGCCGCTACTACCAGTACCCGGAGCACTTCCAGGCACTGAACGTCGCCTCCACCGCCGGCGCGACGCTGCTCGGCTTCGGCTTCATCATCATTTTCATCTACCTGGTGATCGCGCTGCGGTGGGGCCCGCGTTGCGAGCAGAACCCCTGGCGCTCGAAAGGGTTCGAGTGGCTGACTCCGTCGCCGCCGCCGACGCACAACTTCGACAAGATCCCCCACATCACCCAGGACCCGCACGACTACCGGACGCACGCGCCGAGCGGGGTGTACACCGATGTCTGAAGCCGCCGCGCTCCCGCCCGGAGAGCACCTGGTCCACGGGACCGATCCGCACCTCGCCCACCATTTCTCCAGCCTGGAGAGGCAGGTCGACGCCTCGCGGCTAGGGATGTGGCTCTTCCTCTCCACCGAGGTGCTGCTCTTCGCCGGGCTGTTCACCGGCTACGCGGTGTACCGGTACTCGTTCCCGGTCGCGTTCGCGGCGTCGGCCCGCACCAGCGAGATCTGGGCCGGCACCCTGAACACGATCGTGCTGATCACCAGCTCCTTGACCGTGGCGCTCGCCATCCATTTCGTCCGCGCCGGCCGGCAGCGGGCCGCCGTCGCCTGCCTCGCCATCACGCTGTTCTTCGCGCTCGCCTTCCTGGGCATCAAGGCCATCGAGTACACGGCGCACTTCCACGAGCACCAGCTGCCCGGGCGGTACTACCGGTTCGAAGGCGTCCGCCTCCCCGGCGCGGAGATGTATTGGGCCCTGTACTTCCTGATGACCGGCCTGCACGGACTGCACGTCGTGATCGGCATGACCGTGCTGGCCGTCATCGCCTGGCGGACGGCGCACGGCTACTACAGCGCGCACTACTACGTCGGCATCGAGCTGGCCGGCCTGTACTGGCACCTGGTCGACCTGATCTGGATCTTCCTCTACCCGCTCCTCTACCTGATCTAGGAGGGCCGAAAGCCTTGACCGAGAACGGCGAGCACCATTCCGCCCTCCCCTACTTCATCGTCTGGGTGGCGCTGGTCATCCTGACGGTGACCACCTACCGCACCGGGCGCATGCACCTGGGCACCTGGGCGCTGCCGCTCGCGCTGACCATCGCGGTGACCAAGTCACTGCTGGTGATCCTCTTCTTCATGCACCTGTGGGAGCAGAAGGGCGCGAACCGGATCGTGATCGGGACGTCGTTCGTGTTCGTCGCCCTGATCATCTCGCTGACCGTGGCGGACGTGGCGACCCGCTTCCCGCTCGCCACTCCGGCCGGCGCTCCCTTCGGCAGCGACATCCCCGCCCAGCTCGAGGAACCCGCCCCCGAATACCAACCTCCCGCCGGCAAGATCGGCGAACCCCCCCGCGGCGTCCCCGAACCCAAATAGCTGGGCTAAGAGAAGAACGCGGAGGCGCGGAGACGCGGAGGTGGTTGGCTTCGTCGAAACGGGCTTCGACGCTCGATCCGGAGAACGATCGGATCCTCCGCGTCTCCGCGCCTCCGCGTTGATGCTTTAGGCGCCCGCAAAGCGCGGAGCGGCCGATCGCGGGTCAGGGGTGGTGGGTGGGGGCGTCGGGGGATTCGATCGCCTTTTTGCCGATGTCCTCCCGGCTGCGGCCATCGTCGGCGAGGTGGCCGAGGCCGAAGCGGCGCTCGGCCTCGGCGAAGTCTCGCAGCGCCTCCTCGTAGGAATCGTACCGTTCCTTGGGGAGCGACTTGAGGAAGTTGATCACCTCGACCGGCGCGTCGTTGTCGGCGGCGGTCTGCACGATCTCGTCGCGGGTGGCGGGATACTCCAGCGCCTGCAGGTGCGCTGCGGGGCTACGGGCTGGGTTCTCTCCGATGCCTCTGGCCATGGGGGCAGCCTACGCATGCGCGCGCACGCGGGCCAGCGCGTGGGACCCGGCGCTGTCAGCTATGCGGCAGAGCCCCGCGCGCGCCAGGCTGGCAGCCGAGTGACCGCCCGGCCCCCTTCTCGGTCCTCGACCGGGTGGGCTAGGATTACCCGCGGGAGGCTCCACCATGCTCTGTCCACGCGTCGCTCTCCTGGGGGTCCTGCTGTCCGCCTGCGCGACCGTCTCGGAAAGGCCGGTCCCGGTCGAGGCGCCGGTCTCGCGCGGCAAGCAGATCGCGGCGCAATCGGCCGCCCAGGCGCCCGCCGGGCACCGCTACAAGACGAAGATCGCCATCGCCCGGTTCACCAACGAGAGCAACTACGGCCGGTCGCTGCTCACCGACCAGGACCTGGACCGCATCGGCAAGCAGGCGGGCGACATGCTCATGTCGCGCCTGGTGCTCTCGGGGAAGTTCCTGGTCCTGGAGCGCCCCGACGCGGCGAAACTGGAGCGCGAGCAGAAGCTCTCGGGAGGATCGCTGATCGGCGCCGACACCGTCATCGCCGGCTCGGTCACCGAGTTCGGCCGCTCGGTGGGAGGCAAGAGCGGCTTCTTGAGCAGCACGAAGCTGCAGACGGCGAAGGCCAAGGTCGACATCCGCCTGGTCGACGTGCAGACGGGGCTCGCCTATTTCTCGGCGAACGGCTCGGGGGAGGCCAGCACCGAGAGCGGCGAGATCGCCGGCTTCGGCAGCCGCGCCGAGTACGACGCCACCCTCAACGACCGCGCCATCGCCGCGGCCATCTCCGACGTGGTCGACCGCCTGGTCGACAAGCTGTACGACCGCCCCTGGCGCACCGACATCCTCGAGGTGCGCGGGACGCAGCTCTTCATCGCCGGAGGCGAGCGCCAGGGGCTGAAGCCGGGGGACGCGCTCGCCGTGCTGCAGGCGACCGGGACCGCCAAGAGCAAGCAGTCGGGTTTCGAGATCGCGCTGCCCCCGCGGCAGGTCGCGAGCGTCCGGGTGGTCAGCCTGTTCGGCGACAGCGAGACCAACGAGGGCTCCGTCTGCGAGGTGACCTCGGGGACGGTGGACCCCGGCGCGCTCGCGACGCTCTTCGTGGCCGAGCCCGGCCGCGGAGGGACGCCATGAAAGCTCTACTCGCCGCCTCGGCGCTGTCGATCGCCGCCTGCGCCATGCCGTCGACCACGGTGCGCACCACCGACAGCCGGCCGAGCCTGGCCGTCGAGGGCGCGCCGCGCGGATCGCAGCTCTTCGTCGACGGGAACCCGGTGGGGGACGCCGGCGCCTACGACGGCCAGCCCGCGGTGCTGCTGGTCGAGCCGGGCACGCACGTGGTGGACGTGCGCGACACCTCGGGCAAGGTGCTCTTCCGGCAGACCGTGTTCGTGGAGAGCGAGACGAAGACCATCCAGGTGCGCTGACCATGCGCGCCCTGCACACGCTGGGGGCCGTCGCCGTGCTCGCCTGGCTGGGGCCGTTCGGATGCGCGCAGAACACCATGTACCGGTGGGGCGGCTACGACGAGGCGCTCTACGACCACTACAAGAACCCGCAGAAGCGCGACGACTACGTGGCCAAGCTGTCGGGCATCATCCAGGCGGCCGAGGAGCACGGTGGGGTGGTGCCGCCCGGGTGCTACGCCGAGTACGGCTGGGCGCTCTACGAGGAAGGCCGCATCGCCGATGCGGTGGTCTACTTCGAGAAGGAGAGCAAGCGCTGGCCAGAGTCGCGGACGCTGATGGAGAAGCTGATCCGCAACGCGGCGCGCGCCAAGGCGCCTGCTGCCGCGCCCGCGGCGGTGCCCGCCTCGACCGTGGAGGAGGCGAAGAAATGAAGCGCATCCTCGTCCTCGCCGCGCTGGCCGCCGCCTGCGCCCAGCCCCCCAAGAAGGACTACTCCAAGCTGATCTCCTCGAACCCGCGCGCGATCCTCGTGGTGCCGGTGGTGAACAAGAGCGTCGACGTGGACGCGGCGGACTACTTCCTCTCCACCCTCTCGGTGCCGCTCGCGGAGCGCGGGTATTACGTATTCCCGGTAAATCTCGTGAAGCGGATGCTCGAGGACGAGGGAATGGCGGACGCCTCGCTCGTCCACGGCAGCGACCCGACGCGGCTGTGCACGCTGTTCGGCGCGGACGCCGTCCTCTACGTGACCATCGAGCAATGGACGGCGAGGTACATGATCCTGAGCACGCAGGTCACGGTGGAGTTCGACTACGTGCTCAAGGACGGCCGGACCGGCGAAGAATTGTGGAAGGACCACCAGACGGGCGTGTACGCGTCGCAGAGCGGGGGCCAGGGGCTCGCCGGCGCGATCGCGGCGGCGATCGTCGCCAAGGCGGCGCCGAACTACATGCCAATGGCGCGGGAGGCCAACGCGCGCGCCCTCGCCTATCCGGGGCCCGGCTTCCCGGCGGGGCCATACCGGCCCGAGTACCGCAAGGACCTGCCGCCGCCGGCCGCCCCTGAATCTCCCGCAGCCGCGAAACCGGCCGCGCCGCGGGCACCGGGCGCTCCCCAGGCACCGGCCGCTCCGCAGTAGCGGCACCTGTCCGGTTCTGGGATCGCCGGATCCCAGGGACGGGCGGAAATCGCCGCCAGACGGGCGTTTCGAGCTCGTTTGCGGCCTTTCACGCCCTGGCACGAAGTTCGCTCTTGCAGAGCGCGATGCAGGCGAACGAGCAGATTGCGGGTAGATCCCCGGGCAGCGTGGTGGACATCCCGCGCAAGAAGCCGGCGAGGACGCGGCGCAACGTCGCGCTCGCGGCGGGCGGCGCCCTGGCCATCGTGGCCATCACCGTCGGACTGTCGCGCTTGAAGGCGGCGGCGCCCACCGTCGATCGCGGCGCAGTGTGGACCGACACGGTGAAGCGGGGCGCGATGCTGCGCCAGGTGAAGGGCCCCGGCACGCTCGTCCCCGAGCAGATCCGCTGGATCACGGCCGACACCGCGGGCCGGGTGGAGCGCCTTCCGCTGCGGCCGGGCGCGAGGGTGGAGCCCGGCACCATCCTGCTGGAGCTGTCCAACCCGGACGTGATGCTGCAGGAGCTGGACGCCGAGCGGCAGCTCGCGCAGGCCACGGTGGACCTCATCAACCTGCGCAACACGCTGCACACCCAGGCGCTGGCGCAGCGCTCGACCATGGCGACGCTGCGCACCGACGCGCAGGACGCGCGCCGCAAGGCCGACGCCATCCGCGACTTGAAGGGCGTGGTCTCCGACATCGAGATGGGGCAGCAGCTCGACAAGGCCGAGGAGCTGTCCAACCGAACCGCCATCGAGGAGCAGCGCCTCACCGTCATGCAGGGCAGCCTGCGCGACCAGGTGCGCGCGCAGGAGGCGCAGATCGAGCGGCTCAAGGCGGTGGTGGCCTTCCGGCAGAAGCAGGTCGAGTCGATGAAGGTGAAGTCGGTCGACGAGGGCGTGCTCAGCGAGCTGCCGCTGGAGCTGGGGCAGTGGGTGACGCCCGGCGCGCTGCTCGCCAAGGTGGTGAAGCCGGAGCGCCTCAAGGCCATCGTCCGCATCCCCGAGACGCAGGCGCGCGACGTCGCGCTGCAGCAGAAGGCCGAGATCGACACCCGCAACGGCGTCGTGCAGGGCAAGGTGGCGCGCATCGCCCCGTCCGCGGCGCAGGGCTCGGTCGAGGTCGAGGTGGCGCTGCCGGCCGAGCTGCCCAAGGGCGCGCGGCCCGACCTGACCGTCGAGGGCACCATCGAGCTGGAGAAGCTGAGCGACGTGCTCTACGTCGGCCGCCCGGCCGGCGCGCAGCCCGACGCCACGGTCGAGCTGTTCAAGCTGACGAAGGACGGCGACCTCGCGGTCCGTACCAAGGTGCACCTGGGCCGCAGCTCGGTCAGCACCATCGAGGTGCGCGACGGGCTTTCCGAGGGCGACGCGGTCGTCCTCTCCGACATGACCCAGTACGACAACGCCGAACGAGTGAGGCTGCGCTGAATGGAGACGAACCCGACCCCCGCCGTCCCCGGACCGCAGCTCGTCGCGGGACCCGCCCCGACGCTGCTCGAGCTGCAGGGCATCCGCAAGGTGTTCCTCACCGACGAGGTGGAGACGCACGCGCTCTCCGACGTCCACCTCGCCGTCAAGAAGGGCGAGTGGCTCGCCATCGTCGGCCCGTCCGGATCGGGCAAGACGACCTTGCTCGCGCTGCTGGGGCTGCTCGACACCCCCAGCGCCGGCACCTTCCTGCTCGACGGGAAGCCGGTGCAGGACCTCTCCCCCGCGGACCGCGCGCATGTGCGCAACAAGCACATCGGGTTCATCTTCCAGAGCTTCAACCTGATTGGCGACCTGACGGTGTTCGAGAACGTGGAGCTGCCGCTCACCTACCGCGGCATGGCGCCGGACCAGCGGAAGAAGCGCGTCGATCAGGCGCTGGAGCGGGTGGGCATGTCCCACCGGGCGCGGCACATGCCCGGGCAACTCTCCGGCGGCCAGCAGCAGCGTGTCGCGGTGGCGCGCGCCGTGGCCGGCGACCCGCTCATCCTGCTCGCCGACGAGCCCACCGGAAACCTCGACTCGAAGAACGGGCAGGCGGTGATGAAGCTCTTGCGCGAGCTCCACCAGTCCGGCTCGACGCTGATCATGGTGACGCACGATCCGGCGTACGCGCGGCTCGCCTCGCGCACGGTGACGCTCTTCGACGGGCGCATCGTCGACGAGTCCAACTCGCCGGGAGGCGAAGGACAGCTCGCGCCGTCCGCCTGAGGAGGGCCACATGGATGCCGTGCTGCGCGACCTGCGGTACGCGGTCCGGATGCTCCTGCGCACCCCGGGCGTCACCGCCGCGGCGGTGCTGGCGCTGGCGCTCGGCATCGGGGCCACCACGGGCATCTTCAGCGTGGTGCACGCGGTCCTGCTGCGCTCCCTGGGATGGGGCGAGGAGAGCCGCCTGGTCGCGGTGCGCGGCAACTTCGAGGCGCAGAACCTCATCGGCATCTGGGTCTCGGTCCCCGAGTACAAGGACCTGCGCACCGCACCCTTCCTGCAGCCGGTCGGGGTGTATGCCGGGTACACCGCGGCGCTGCAGGGCCCCGACCGGGCCGAGCGGGTCTCGGTCGGATACGCGACAGGCAGCTTCTTCGACGCGCTGGGCGTCCGGCCCGTCTACGGGCGCAACTTCACCGAGGAGGAGGACCAGAAGGGGCGCGACGACGTGGCGCTGCTCTCCTCGGGGGCCTGGCAGAAGCGATTCGGCTCCGACCCGGCGGTGGTGGGCAAGACGGTGACGCTGGAAGGGCGGCCGCGCACCATCGTCGGGATCCTCCCCGCCTCGTTCCACTGGGAGCAGCCGCACGAGCTCTACCTGACCTTCGGCTTCACCCCGCAGCAGCTGGAGGAGCGCGGATCGCGGTACCTCGACGCCGTGGCGCGCCTCGCCCCCGGCGTGTCCTTCGAGGGCGCGTCCCGCGGCATCGACGAGCTCTCGGCCGCGCTGCGCAAGGCGCACCCCGACAACTATCCGGAGAGCGTGCGGTGGCACCTGACCCTGACGCCGCTGCGCGACCGCTTCGTCGGCTCGGCGCGGCAGCCGCTCCTGGTGCTGCTCGGCGCGGTCTTGCTGGTGCTGCTCATCGCCTGCGCGAACGTGGCGAATCTGATGCTCGCGCGCGGCGCGGCGCGAAGCCGGGAGATCGCGGTCCGCACGGCGCTCGGTGCGCCGCGCTCGCGTCTCGTCCGCCAGCTCCTCACCGAGAGCGCGCTCCTGGCCCTGGCCGGCACGGTCTGCGGGGTGCTGCTCTCCATCTGGTCGCTCGACCTCCTGCTCGCCGCCGCCCCCGAGGCGATCCGCCACCTCGCCGACGTGCGCCTCGACCGCGCCGTGCTCGGCTTCGCTGCCGCGTTGACCGCCCTCACGACCGTCCTGTTCGGCCTGGTGCCGGCGCTGCACGCCACGCGCAGCAACCTGGTCGACGCGCTCAAGGACGGGGGGCCGGGCACGGCGGGGCCGTCGCGCGGCCGGTTGCGCCGCGCACTGGTGGTGGGCCAGTTCGCGCTCTCGCTGATGCTGCTGGCCGGCGCCGGGCTCCTCCTGCGCAGCTTCGCCGAGATCCTGCGAGTGCGCCCCGGCTTCGACAGCAGCGGGGTGCTCGCGGCGCAGGTGACGCTCGGCGGGAACCAGTACGACCCGGACGAGGCGCAGCAGCGGTACTGGACCGAGGTGGTGCGCCGCTCCGCCGCGCTTCCCGGCGTGGAGGCCGCCGGGGCGATCAGCTCGCCGCCGCTGAGCGGACGGAGCGACTGGAGCTATTCCATCGAAGGGTACGAGCCGAAAGCCGGCGAGACGTTCCCTGACGATCAGCTGCGCCGGGTGACCGCGGGCTATTTCCGGACGATGCGCATCCCCGTCCACCAGGGCCGCGAGGCGAGCGAGAGCGATGACGCGAAGTCGCCGCTGGTCTTGCTGGTCAACGACGCCTGGGTGCGGCGCTTCTTTCCGGGCCAGGACGTGATCGGCCGCCGCATCCGCCTCGGCGGCAAGGAGGGCAAGCCGCGTTCGATCGCCGGAGTCGTCGGGGACTCCCACGACCTGGGCCTCGACGAGCCCACGCCACCGATGCTGTTCGTTCCTCAGGCGCAGCTCCCCACGGTGCGGATGACCCTGATGGTCCGCGCGGCGGGCGGCCGGGCCGGGGCGCTCCAGCAGCCGCTGCAGGCGGCCCTGGCGGAGGTGGATCGCGGGCAGCCGCCCGACTGGATGGCGCCCTTCGAGGACCGGATCGCCGGAGCGCTGGCGCCGCGCCGCTTCCCGCTGCAGCTCCTCGGAGTCTTCGCAGCGCTGGCGCTGGCGCTCTCCGCGCTGGGGATCTACGGAGTGACCGCCTACGGGGTGACGCAGCGCACGCGCGAATTCGGCGTCCGCATCGCCATCGGCGCGCAGCGAGGCGACGTGCTGCGCATGGTGATGGTGGGCGCGGTCAAGCTGGCGGCCGTCGGCGTCGCGCTGGGGCTGGGTGGCGCGCTGATCGGCGCGCGGCTGCTCGAATCGCAGCTGTACGGGGTCGGAGCGCGCGACCCGCTCACCTACGCCGCCATGTCCGCGCTGCTCGCGATCGTGGCGCTCGTCGCCAGCTGGCTGCCGGCGCGGCGCGCGACGCGCGTGGACCCCATGATCGCCTTGCGGGCGGAGTGAACCAATGATCCGGTTGCGCAACCTGGAGAAGGCGGTCAAGCAAGGCAGCGGGCAGCTCTTCCTGCTCCGCCGCATCGACCTGGACGTCGACCGCGGCGAGTTCGTCACCGTCATGGGACCCTCCGGCGCGGGCAAGTCCACCCTGCTCGCCATCCTCGGGCTGCTCGATGCCGGCTGGACCGGGGAGTACGAGCTGATGGGGGACCGGGTCGACACGCGCTCCGCGAAAGGGCGGGGCGAGCTGGGCAAGAAAGCCGTCGGATTCGTCTTCCAGCAGTACCACCTGCTCGACGGGCTCACGGTGGCGGAGAACCTGGAGGTGCCGCTGAGCTACCGCGGGCTGTCCTCCAAGGAGCGGCAGGCGCTGGTCGCCGACGCGCTGGACCGGTTCCGCATGGTGGGCAAGAAGGACCTCTACCCGACCCAGCTCTCCGGAGGGCAGCAGCAACTGGTGGGCGTCGCGCGGGCGGTGATCGCCAAGCCTCCCCTCTTGCTCGCGGACGAGCCCACCGGCAACCTCCACTCCGCGCAGGCGGAGGAGATCATGCAGCTCTTCAGCGAGCTGAACCGCGCGGGGACCACCATCGTGCAGGTCACGCATTCCGAGAAGAACGCCTCGTACGGCAACCGCATCGTTCGCCTGCGCGACGGGTGGATAGAGAAGTGAGGATCCTGGTCGCGGACGATCAGCCCGACGTGCTCGAGGCGCTGCGGCTCCTCTTGCGGCGCGAGGGATTCGAGCTCGTGCCCGCGTCCTCGCCCGCCGGCGTGCTGGCCGCGCTACAAGAGTCGGACTTCGACGCGGTGCTGATGGACCTGAACTACACGCGCGACACGACCTCCGGGAAGGAGGGGCTGGACCTCCTCGCCCAGGTGCGCGGGCAGGACGCCACCCTGCCGGTGGTGGTGATGACCGCGTGGGGCAGCGTGGAGGGCGCCGTGGAAGCGATGCGGCGCGGCGCGCGCGACTACGTGCAGAAGCCGTGGGACAACGCGCGCCTCCTCACCACGCTGCGCACGCAGATCGAGCTGGGCCGCGCGCTGCGCCGCAGCCGCCGGCTCGAGGAGGAGAACTCGCGGCTCCGCGGCAACCTGCCGCCGCTGGTCGCGCACGCCCCCGTCATGCAGCCGGTGCTGCGCCTGCTGGAGCGGGTGGGGCCCAGCGAAGCCAACGTGCTCATCACCGGGGAGCACGGCACCGGGAAGGAAGTGGTCGCGCGCTGGCTGCACCAGAGCAGCAAGCGCGCCGGGAAGGCCATGGTGGTGGTCAACGCGGGCGGCCTCTCCGAGGGCGTGTTCGAGAGCGAGCTGTTCGGCCACGTGCGCGGCGCCTTCACCGACGCGAAGACGGACCGCACCGGCGCGTTCGAGCTGGCCGACGGCGGCACGCTGTTCCTCGACGAGGTGGGCAACATGCCCATGGCGCAGCAGGCGAAGCTGCTCCGCGTGCTGCAGATCGGCGAGTTCAACCCGGTCGGCTCCTCCAAGGTGAAGAAGGCCGACGTGCGCGTGGTCGCCGCCACCAACGCCCGGCTCGCCGACGAGGTCGCCCAGGGTCGCTTCCGCGAGGACCTGCTCTACCGGCTGAACACGGTGGAGATCCACCTGCCTCCCCTGCGCGAGCGCGGCGAGGACATCCCGCACCTCGCGCAGCACTTCCTCGCCCAGCAGGCGGCGAAGTACGGCAAGGCGCTGAAGGGCTTCCAGCCCGACGCGCTGGAGGCGCTGGTGCGGCATCCGTGGACCGGCAACGTGCGCGAGCTGGAGCACGCGGTGGAGCGGTCGGTGCTCATGGCCCGCGGCGATCGCATCGCGGCGGAGGACCTGTTCCTCTCGCCCTCCGCGCGCCGCGACTCGGGGCAGCTCTACGAGTCGATGACGCTGGACGAGGCGGAGCGCCACCTGATCCAGCGGGCGCTCTCGCGCTGCGCGGGCAACGTGAGCGAGGCCGCCCGCGAGCTGGGCGTCTCCCGCAGCGCGCTCTACCGCAGGCTGCAGCACCATGGCCTGAAGGCCCAGGGATGAGCGCTCTCGGGGTAGGCTGCACCCGACCGTGAAGCGCCGTCCGCAGCCGCACGACGTCCGCATCTTCCTCCTGTCGCTCCTCGCCGGGCTCCCCGCGGTGCTCGCCACCCTGGGCCTGCTCGCGGCAGGCGACTACTCGGCGAAGGTCACCTGGACAGTTGGAGCGGTGGTGGTCGTGGTGTGGCTCGCGATCTCGGCCGCCGTCCGCGAGCGCGTGCTGCGGCCGCTGCAGACCGCGTCCAACCTGGTCGCCGCCCTGCGCGAAGGCGACTTCTCCGTGCGCGGGCGCGGCGCCCGCCTCGGCGACCCCCTGGGCGAGCTGATGCTGGAGCTGAACGAGCTGTCGGGCGTGCTGCGCGAGCAGCGGCTGGGCTCGCTCGAGGCCGGTGCGCTCCTGCAGCGGGTGATGGACGAGATCGAGGTGGCGGTGTTCGCCTTCGACGAGCGAGGCAGGGCGGTCTTGGCCAACCGGGCCGGAGAGCGGCTCCTGGGAGCCGAGCTGTCGCGCCTGCCCTCCAGCGACGCGCGGCAGCTGGGGCTGGGCGCCGCGCTTCTCGGCCCGTCGCCGCGGAACCTGGAATTGACCCTGCCGGGCGGCGCCGGGAAGTTCGAGCTGCGCCGCAGCACCTTCCGGCTCGGCGGCAAGCCGCACCAGCTGCTGGTGCTGGCGGACCTGCGGCGCGCGCTGCGCGAGGAGGAGCGCCAGGCCTGGCAGCGGCTGGTCCGCGTGCTCGGGCACGAGATCAACAACTCGCTGGCGCCCATCCACTCCATCGCGCAGAGCGTGCAGGAGACCCTGCGCGCGCCCGCGCCGCACGACGGCTGGAGGGAGGACGTCGCTTCCGGGCTCCAGGTGATCGAGCGGCGGGCGGAGTCTCTGTCGCGCTTCATGACGAGCTACGCGCGGCTGGCGCGGCTGCCGCCTCCGCGGCTGGGGCGGGTCGAGGTGGAGGAGTGGGTGCGGCGGATCGCGGCGCTGGAGAAGCGCCTCCCGGTCGGCGTCGCGCCCGGGCCCGAGGTGCGCGTCGAGGCGGACGCCGACCAGCTCGACCAGCTGCTCATCAACCTGGTGCGCAACGCGGTCGACGCCTCGCTGGAGACGCGCGGCGGCGTGACCGTGACCTGGAGCGCGGGAGCCGCCCACGTCGAAGTGTCGGTGCTCGACGAAGGGCCGGGCATCGCGGACGCCTCGAACCTCTTCGTCCCCTTCTTCACCACCAAACCGCAGGGGACCGGCATCGGCCTCGCGCTCAGCCGGCAGATCGCGGAGCTGCACCAGGGGACGCTCTCGCTGGAGAACCGGGGCGACCGGGCCGGGGCGCGGGCCCGGCTGCGGCTGCCGCTCCGGCCGGGCTTGAAGTGACGCAGGACGCTGCACGCCGACAGAGCCACCGAGCGCACGGCCAGTCGGCTTCAGGGACGGGTCCTTGGTGTTTAGATCGATCTTAGCTAGTTTACCTGCCGACACAGTAATTCAATCATAGACGGGTAATACCCATGGACCCGGGTCCGAGGCCTCTTTGCGGTCGGACCAGTTCGCGTTATCGGCGTCGCGGATTCGGCCGGCCCCGGCTCGTCCACCTGGCGGACAAGCGGGCGCTCTCCGTCTTGCCAGAGATGCGGAAGGAGCCGCCGGCAGTCGGGCTGGCGCCGGATCGCGCGGCCGAGAGCAGGTCGCGCCGCGCGAGCGTCGTCCATACCCTCGCTGGATGAAGCTCCAACCGGGCCGCAGATATCCGCTGGGCGCCAC
>Ga0209701_10001173_pt1 | contig 16520 bp, 18 predicted proteins | sample CZO8metaG_4_FD_188356 | JGI IMG/M metagenome (GOLD analysis project Ga0209701, IMG submission 188356) | Vadose zone soil microbial communities from the Eel River Critical Zone Observatory, Northern California, USA - CZOApr15con2H3.8 metaG... | ecosystem: Environmental > Terrestrial > Soil >... | reverse complement strand
GGGAATCATACGAACGCGAATCATATGAGCGTGAATCGTATGAACGTGAATCGTAGGACCTTGAATCGTAGTTCCGCGAATTGCAGGATTGTGAATCGTAGCTGCGGCGGCGGCTTCTTCCCTGCGCAAAACTGGGAACTGCTACTACCGCCAAAATCGTCATCGCCATTAGGATTGTAAATATTCTTTTCATAACCGGCCTCCGCGACTGGGAATGGCAATGACTGTGCCAAGGCAGAATCGTTGACCTAAAAACTCAGGCGAGGCTGAGTTTCTTATGGACTCTGCCCAAAAATGTCTTTTATTGAGACAAGCTAACATTCATTACTTGCGTAGCGGTGTACGATATGGTGGCTGACAGACCGGAAATGGAATGCAGTCAGAACCCCTTGCGGTAGCAAGGGGCTGAATCTTCTTAGCAAGAGCCCCGGAAAGGACTCCCAATGATTGACTTGGACGACGAACCCGACCAGGACAAGCGCATCGAGAAACTGCGATCAGAGCTTGAAAAACTAGGTGGTGGACCCTCTCAGCATCCCGAGTTATCGGCCGATCTGGAAGAAGCGTTCCTCAAACACATCCTCGCATTCGAAACTGCTGAGCCCACTACGTTACTCGAGTGGCTCGAGAACGCTGGTCTGGAGGTGCCGCCTACTGATCAGCTTGATGACGCGCAGTTGAAGGCCAGGCTTTGGGAGGTCATCAATCGCATGGCATCGCTGGGCGCTTATTTGCACAACACGAATCATCTCAGCGACCGTGAGTTGTACTCTTATCTTTTTGACGAAGGCCTGCGTGAAGACGCGGTGCTCTTCCCCGACGACCCGAGTTATGTTTATGGTCTCGATCTGTTGGGCAGCGGAGGCGACGAGGACATGCGGCTTTACATGAAATACTTTGCTGACGATGAGTATCGGAAGCAGTGGGCGACGGACTTCCCGGATTTCGAAATGCCTCTGCACGAAGACCCGCCGTTCGATCGCGATAAGGATCTGCCCAAGTCTCACTTGGGATAGGGTTCAGAGTTCAACCTTTAGGTTGTAAGTTGCATCACCGCAAGCTGAAGCTTGATGAACTCTAAACTCAGGCCGCGATCATGGTGCCCGTGCCCTTGTCGGTGAACACTTCCGCCAACAGGGCGTTGCGCGAAGTGCCGTTGATGATGTGCGCGCTCTTTACGCCGCGGCGGAGCAGGTCGACGATGTTTTGCAGCTTGGGAATCATACCTCCGGTCGCCGTGCCCTTCTTGATGAGCGCTTCGGCTTCGTCAGCGGTTAGCCGCGAAAGTTTTGTCTGCGGCTCGCCTTCGCGCAAATAAATCCCGTCAACATCAGAGAGCAGCACCAGCTTCTCGGCTTCGAGCTGAATCGCGATCTCTGCGGCGATGGTGTCGGCGTTGATGTTGAAAACTTTTCCTTCCGCGTCCGCGCCCAGGGAAGAGATTACCGGCAGATAGCCCTCGTTCAGCAGCACGGTCAACAGACGCGAGTCAATCTGCAGGATGTCACCGACGTGGCCAAAATCAATTTCCTCACTCTCGCCCGTCTCGCGATTCATGATTTCTTTGGGCGGGCGGCGCTCAGCATGAACGATGTTCCCGTCTACGCCGGAGAGACCCACGGCGTGGATTCCGCGATTACGCAGTGCCGCGAGGATGTCAGTATTGATCTTGCCGGCAAAGATCATCTTGGCCATTTCCAGCGTCGCGTCGTCCGTGACCCGGCGCCCTTCGATAATCGTTTGGGCAACGCCCATTTGCGCAGCCAGCTCGCTCAACTGCTTGCCCCCACCATGTATGACGCAAAGACGAATGCCGACCTGATGCATCAACGCGAGCTCTTCCGCCAGTGAGATTAGACAATCGTGATTCTCGGTGACTTTACCAGAGAACTTCACGACGAACGTCTTGCCCTTGAAGCGCTGAATGTAAGGCAGCGCTTCGCGCAGAAGATCGAGGCGCAATTGATTGCCAACTTCGCTTGTGTCGGTCATTGGTTTGCTCAGATTAAAGCCACAGATTGACACAGATATACACAGATCAGGCCAGACCACAACCAGATTTTGTTGAATCTGTGTCTATCCGTGTACATCTGTGCTTATTTTTTCTTCCAACAACTGCGCCAGGATCGCTTTCTGCACATGCAGCCGGTTCTCGGCTTCATCGATCACGCATGACGATGCGGAATCGATTACCCCGTCTGTCACGATCACATTCCTTCGCACCGGCAGACAATGAATGAAGATAGCCGAGTTCGTGCGCGCCATCTTAGCTTCGTCCACGATCCACTTGTCGCGATACTGCACGCGCTCGGCAATATCTTTTTCCGGCGCACCGTAGAAGTCTTTGCTGCCCCAACTCTTCGCATAGACGACTTCCGCGCCGGCGAAAGCTTCATCAACGTCATTCGTTAGCGAAACACTGCCTCCCGCTCCCGCCGCCTGCTTCCAGACCGCGTTCATCAATTCACCATCCAGTTCGTAGCCGTGGGGGTGAGCGATGACGAGATCATGGCCCATCTGCGCGCACGCCAGGGCAAAGCTGTTCGGCACGGCCATCGGCAGGGGCTTCGGGTGCCACGCCCAGGTCAGCAGAACTTTTCTGCGTCCTTCGCCGAGTTTTTCTCGAATCGTCATCATGTCCGCCATGGCCTGACACGGATGATGCATCGCCGACTCGAGATTGATCACCGGCACGTCGGAATACTTTGCGAACGCAGTAAGAATTGGATCAGCGCGCTCTTCTTCCCAGTTTTTCAGGGCTGCAAACGTTCGCACGCCAATCGCCACGCAATAACGACCAAGTACCCGCACAAATTCCGCTACGTGCTCAGTTTTGTCCGCGTCCATCACCGCGCCTTCGCGATGCTCCAAAGTCCAACTCGTCCCGCCCGGTTCCAGCACCACTGCGTTCCCGCCCAGTTCGTAAATTCCCACCTGCATTGATGCGCGCGTTCGCAGACTGGGATTGAAAAAGACGAGCGCGACTGACCGGCCCGCGAGCGGCTTTGATTGATCATCGCCACGCTTGAACAGCACGGCGGCCGTGATCAGTTGATCGAGTTCCGCCCGAGCCAGGTCCACTGTATTTAGAAAGTTCATAAGAACAACCGGCCGCGGATGAACGCAGATAAACGCGGATTAGTGCAAGAATGTCATTAGGTCTTTAAGTCGCCGTCTTGTCGGCGTGTATCCGCGTTAATCTGCGGCTAAAACTATCCCGCTTAGCGCATTGACGAACAGATCAACCTCTTCCTTCCCCAAACACAATGGCGGCAACAGTCTCAAAACCTTCGGATCGCTCGACGTCCCGGTGATGATCTTATTCTCGAGCAGTCCTTCATGAATCGGCTTGGCTTTATCTGCAAATTCAAGCCCGAGCAAAAAACCAAGACCGTGAACATTCACAACCTGCTCGATCTCTTTCAGCCGCTCGCGCAAATAAGTTTCAACTTCGCGGACGTTCGCCAGCATTCCATCGCTCTCGATCGCTTCCAGGGTCGCCATCACCGCGGCCATCGCGATCATGCCGCCACCAAACGTCGTGCCCAGATCGTTTTCTTTGATGTGCGAAGCGATCTTTTCAGTCACCAGACAAGCGCCGACGGGAATGCCACTGCCTAGAGCTTTCGCCAGAGTGATGATGTCGGGTATGACACTGCCGCCCGCTCGGCTGCCGGCAAAGAACCAATCGCCCGTGCGGCCGATGCCGGTTTGCACTTCGTCATAAATCAAAACGATCTGGCGCTCGTCACACAACCCACGCAGCGCCTGATAAAATTCCGAACCCGCCATCCGAACTCCCGCCATCGATTGAATCGGCTCGAGCATGATCGCGGCGACCGAGTCGTCCGCCAATCCGCGCACTGATTCGATCTCGCCAAATTCCGCTTGCAGATGTCCGGGCACATTTGGTTTGCCGATCTCGCGATATTTACCGAGGAACGTCGCGCTGATCGCATCCGCAGTGCGGCCATGAAATCCGCCGCTGAAGGTGATGATGTTCTCGCGGCCCGTCGCCATCCGCGCCATGCGCATCGCATTTTCGTTCGCTTCGGTGCCGGAGTTGCAGAAGAACGCCTTCGCGAGCGACGCCGGCGCAATCGAAATCAGTTTTTCTGCCGCGCGCGCCCGAGCCTCGGAATAGACGAGATTGGAATAGAAAAGAAGTTTAGCTGACTGCTCGCGAATCGCCGCGACTACATGCGGATGACAATGGCCCGTCGCGGCGACCGCGTGGCCGCCATACAAATCAAGATATCGATCGCCGCTGCTCGTGTAGATCCAAACACCGTCGCCACGCTCCGCGACGACCGGCATTTTCTTGTACGTCGCGAGTTGATATTGCTCTTCGCGGGCGATCGTGTTCTCCACAATAGTTGCTTCCTCTGCTTTCATCGGGGCTCTCGTTGCGTTCACTTGTGGCACGCGCAGCTTGCACGTGATTCATGGGCGAGACGCCCGTGCCACCTCATACCATTCATCCGGCTCTCGTTCCGTTCGGGACCTTTCTTTCGGGAACCGTCAGCGCGGGCACGATGCCGTCGGCGTAACCGAGATCGAACAGCATTCCTTCCGAGACCTCGCCCATCAGTTTCTTTGGCTCGAGATTGACGACAAACAACGCCTGTCGGCCTTCGAGCTCGCGCGGATTTTCGCGTTCCTTTTTCATTCCAGCCAGAATGCTGCGGCGATGATCTCCAAAATCAACTGCCAGCTTAAGGAGCTTGTCCGACCCGGCCACGTCCTCGACCGAGACAATCGTGCCGACGCGGACGTCAATCTTCTCCAGGTCAGAAATATTGATCGTCGATTTGATCGGCGCAGCCGAGAATTCCATTAGTCCTCTTTTTCTCAGTGCCTCTGTGTCTCTGTGGCTAACTCAAGGATTACTCCCCATTAGCATCAACCCCGTCGTCTCATTCAATCCAAACATCAAATTCATATTCTGCACGGCCTGGCCCGCGGCGCCTTTGACCAGGTTGTCGATGGCGGTGAAGACAACCAGTTGCCGCCCGCGCGCGGCAAAACCAATGTCGCAAAAGTTCGTCGTCTTGACCCAATTGATGTCCGGGCTGCCTTCGACCAGCCGCACGAAAAACGAATCGCGATAAAACTCTGCGAACATCACTCGCGCCTCCGCCGCACTAATTTCGCTCTTCGTTTCGGTGTAGATCGAAGCGAAGATGCCGCGCGAAACCGGCAGCGAGTGCGTCATGAAAATCAACTCGTTGTTCCAATCGCCGAGGCTCTTCAGTTCCTGCTCAATCTCAGGCACGTGCTGATGGACAAAAGGCTTGTAAGCGTAGAACGAGTTGCTGCGTTGCGGATGATGCGTGTTCGCCGCGGCCTTTGCGCCCGAGCCGGACGAACCGGTCTTTGCATCGACAATCACCCGGCAACTTAACAGATTGTTTGCGACCAGGGGCGCGAGACCAAGCAGAGTCGCGGTAGCAAAACATCCAGGATTCGCGACGCAGCGTGCTGTTCTAATCGCCTCGCGATTGGTTTCGGTTAGCCCGTAAACAAACTGCGACTGCGCATCCAGGGCCGTGTGCGCGCGGCCGTAGTGTTGCGCGAAGCTCTCTGCATCGCGCAGACGAAAGTCGCCCGACAGGTCGATTATTTTCACGCTGGCCGGGAGTCGCGGCGCGATTTCCATCGCCTGTCCGTGCGGCAAAGCGAAGAGTGCGCAATCAAAATCTGCCAGACTTTCGAGCTCCTCCGGCGCCTTGGTGAATTTCAGATCAGTCAATCCGAGGAGATTGCGATGCACTTCACTGACTGCTTTCCCGGCGTGCTCGTTCGCGGTAACGATTCCAATCTCAGCGTTTGGATGAGACAGCAAAATCCGCAGCAGTTCCGAACCGCCGTAGCCAGAGCCGCCGAAAATTGCAATTCTCAGTTTCATGTTTCAGGTTTCAGGTTTCAGGTTTCAAGTGCCAGGTTCTGTCTGTTGGAGCTTCAGTGATTCGCCAACGAGGGCGAACTTGAAACCTGAGACTTGAAACCTGAAACCTTCTTTCTAACCATCTCGAACAACTTCACCCCATTTCGGCGCGCGTTTCCCGCGGGCACGCCGAACTCGCGCTCGACAAAGTCTTCGCCCATTTTCGAATCAGTGACTGAACCGGCAATTAGATCGACTTTGATTCCCCGCCGTTTGAACAGCTCGATGCCGCCCCACGCACCCACATAATCCGAAGCGCAAAAGACCAACGCGACCATCGCTTCGCGAAACTCGGCATCTTCAAAAACCGACTCGACTGAGTACCCGCCGAGTATGCCGTCGCCGAGTTCGATTACGATCAGATCCGGAGCGCTTTCATTCAGGCGCCCAATAATCGCTTTCGCCACCGGCGCCAAATCGTCCGCGCCCACCGTCGATGGCAAGCCGCAATCGAGAAAGCTGGCGGTCGCAATCGCGCCGTGGTCGGCCATGTTCAATGTGTCGCGCAGGCAGGCGATCCCGGACAGCTTCGCCGCGGCCACCCGCAGACCGGCGCGCGTCGCCTGCTGAATGATTTCCGTCGCGGCGTAGGTCTTGCCGCTGTTCATGCACGCGCCGGCGATCACTACCAGCGGCGCCGAAGCACCGAGCGTCTGGCGCAGAGGCAGGCCGACGTCGGCAATGTTTTTCACGCTGCCTCGATCGTCACAGACCAGGCCGATGACTTCGACTTTGATTGCGTCGTCGAGGCTGGAATGGTGTCCGCTGCAACTTCCGATGACCCCGCCAAGATTCAGAAGATGAAGTTCGTCGCCGGCCGCCACAGTTGCCGGCACGTCGCCGACGAAACCCTTCAGCGCGCGCCGCCGGCCGAGGACGCCGAGCAGCACGTCGCCCGGATTCACTTTTGCCAGTCGGCCCGTCGGCAGTTCCAGCATGTTGTAAGTCGCGTTGTCGGTCAGCACCCGCACCGCGACCACGTCGCCAGCGCGCGGCGCGCCGTCCGACTCAACGACCGCGATCGCCCGTGACAGATTCAGCGGCGAGGTCGCCGATCCGATCTTGTCTGCTTCGATCATCCTGCTCACTGGCCACCTCGCAGTCTCAAACGCAGCGCGTTCAGCTTGATAAAGCCTTCCGCATCGCGCTGGTTGTAAACGGTGTCTGCTTCAAAGGTCGCAATGCGTTCGTCGTAAAGCGAATTGGGCGAGCGTCGACCGACGACGATCACGTTGCCGCGATAGAGTTTCAGCCGCACGTCGCCATTCACCGGCTGCTGCATTTCATCGTTCAGCTTGCGCATCAACTCGAACTCCGGCGCAAACCAGAAGCCGTAATAGACACACTCGGCAAACTTCACGCTGAGCGAATCGCGCAAACGAACGACTTCACGATCCAGCGTGATTGATTCCAGGGCGCGATGCGCTGCTTGCAGAATCGTGACGCCGGGCGTCTCGTAAACGCCGCGCGACTTCATGCCGACGAAACGATTCTCGACCAGATCGACGCGGCCGATTCCATGCGCGCCGCCCAGTTCATTCAGCTTTGTCAAAAGAGCAACCGGATCCAACCGCTCGCCATCGACGGACACTGGCTCGCCGTGGGCGAATCCGATCTCGACGTATTCGGCCTCGGCCTTTGCCTTCTCAGGCGAAACCGTCATCTGAAAAATATTCTCGGGCGGCTCAGCCCACGGGTCTTCCAGGATTCCGCCTTCATACGAGACGTGCATCAAGTTGCGATCGGTTGAATAGGGTTTGTCGATCGTCGCACTGACCGGAATCCCGTAGGCTTCGGCGTAAGCAATCAGATCGGTGCGGCCTTTGAATTCCCAATCACGCCACGGCGCGATCACCTTGATGTCTGGCTGCAAGGCATAGTAAGTCAGCTCGAATCGCACCTGATCGTTTCCCTTGCCGGTCGAGCCGTGAGCTACCGCGTCGGCATTTTCTTTGCGCGCGATCTCAATTTGCCGTTTCGCGATCACCGGCCGCGCCAGCGAAGTGCCCATCAAATAGACACCTTCATAAAGGGCGTTGGCTTTGACCGCGGTCCAGACATAGTCGCGCACAAATTCTTCGCGCAGGTCTTCGATGTAGAGTCTTGACGCGCCAGTCGCTTTGGCTTTTTCCTCGAGCCCGTCCATCTCCGCGCCCTGGCCGACGTCGGCGCAGTAGCAGACGACTTCGCACCGGTATTGTTCTTTCAACCAGCGCAGCATGACCGACGTGTCGAGTCCGCCGGAGTAAGCCAGGACGATCTTGTTAATCTTGTCACTCATATTAGGGAATAAATTGCCACAGAGACACAGAGCCACGGAGAGAAAGCATATACAAATATCAGCCACGGATTAACGCTGATAGACACAGATCGGGATTTGCAATCTCTTGTCGGTGAAGAGCTGTGTTCATCAATGGCTGATTTCCTCATCTCTGTGTCTCAGTGCCTCTGTGGCCGGTTCTCCTTCATCCAAACAGCTCCCAAATCTTCTTGATCACGGCGCGCTGCGACTTCTGATCATGGGCCGCGATAAAGATCGTATCTTCGCCTGCCAGCGTGCCGACGATCTCGGGAAGTGCCGCGTCATCAATCTCGACGGCTACGGCGGAAGCGCGGCCCGGCAGACACTTCGCCACCACCAGCACGTCGCCCGCGACGTCCAGGCTCAGCAGCCCGCGCGCTGAATCTCCGTTCGCATGTGGCAGAGCGTACGAGCCGTGATGTTTGACGATCCCCAATTCCTCAAGGTCACGCGACACGCTCGACTGTGTCGCCGAGACGCCTGCGCGCTCAAGATGCGAGCGCAACACTTCCTGCGTGCCGATGCGTTTCGCGCGAATCAGGCTGAGAAGTTTCTTTTGTCGTTCTCGTTTCAACATCCGGGCCTGCCCACCGTCGGACGCGCGATAATGCAGAAGAGTTGCATTATCTACGCATACCTGCATAAAATAGCCTTGGTTATGCAGTTTCGTCAAGTCAGAAGTTAAGTGGCGAAAATCGCTGAGGTGTTGCACAATGCGCGAGCGAAGCGGATGGCAATCATGAGTGAAGCACGAAACAAGAATCTTTGGGGTGGACGGTTCACCGGCAAGACCGACCCCGGCTTTGCCGAGTTCAATCGGAGCTTTCGTTTCGATCGCCGGCTGTTTGCAGTCGACGTGCGCGCCAGCATCGCTCACTGCGACGGCCTGGCAGGCGCTGGCGTGTTGACGGGCCCTGAATCGAACGAGATTAAGTCAGCGCTCCACGCAATTCTCAATCAGGGCCAAACTGATGCGAGCTATTTTGATGAACCGAGTTCAGAAGATGTGCATTCGTTCGTCGAGGCGCGGCTGGTGGAAATGATTGGCGACACGGGTCGCAAGCTGCACACCGGACGCAGCCGAAACGATCAGGTCGCGACGGATCTGCGTCTGTGGCTGCGCGACGAAATTGATCGCCTTGCATCTGCAATGCGCGACGCGCAGGTGGCTTTGCTTGATCTTGCCGAAGCGCATCGCGACGCTGTCATCCCCGGGTACACGCATTTGCAGCGCGCCCAGCCAGTCCTGTTTGCGCACTGGTGTCTCGCGTATTTCGAAATGCTGGCGCGCGATGGGGAACGACTCGCCGACGTGCGCAAGCGGGCCAATGTATTACCACTCGGTTCCGCAGCGCTGGCCGGAACTTCCTACCCTATCGATCGCGATGCCGTAGCGCGCGCTCTCGGTTTCGACGGAATCTCACGCAACAGTCTCGACGCCGTCAGCGATCGTGATTTCTGCATTGAATTCGCGAGCACCGCGTCGCTCATCATGATTCATCTCTCGCGTCTCGCCGAAGACACCATTCTTTACTCGACAACTGAATTCGGTTTCTTTGAACTCAGCGATGCCGTCGCCACCGGCTCCAGCCTGATGCCCCAAAAAAAGAATCCCGACTCGATGGAGTTGGTGCGCGGCAAGGCCGGACGAGTGTTCGGCCACCTCGCGGCGCTGCTCGCGACGATGAAGGGACTGCCGCTCGCTTACAACAAGGACATGCAAGAGGACAAGGAAGCACTCTTCGACATCGTTGATACCCTCAACGCAAGTCTGGCCGTGACGGCCACGGTGCTGCGCAACATCCGCTTGAACGAAGCGCGCGCACGCGAAGCTGCGTGGCGTGGGTACCTGAACGCAACCGAACTGGCGGACTACCTGGTGCGAAAGGGCCTGCCTTTTCGCGCAGCGCATGAAACCGTTGGGCGCGTCGTCGTGCAAGCGATTGAACGCGGAGTAGAGCTGAATGATCTGTCATTACCCGACCTGAAATCCTTTTCGCCCCTGATCGACCAGGACGTTTTCGCAGCTCTGTCGCTCGAACAGACGCTGGCAACGAAGTCGCAGACAGGTGGGACTTCGCCCGACCGCGTTGCGGAAGAGTTGAAGCGTGCTAGAGGGCGGCTGTAGTAAGTAGCGAGCCGGTCTGAACGGGTTTCGTTCTCAACCTGCAAAAGCCGGTGTCCATGGCGCGCGTTTTCGCTGACCAGCAAAAAGCTTTAAGCTAGACGGAAAATGGAAGACACAACCATCGAGAGCACTTCACCTGAGTTAGCGAACCCGGCAATCGTCTGCCCGGTTTGCGAAGGTTTCGCGCATGGTGGTCTGCTCCCGCTGCGTGATCTGCCTGATAACCTGAGGGAGATCGTCAGCTCGAACGCAGCGTCGGCGAACGCCGACGAAGTCTGCACCCGCTGCGTGGAACTGTTTAGTCGCGCTCAACGGCAAAGCGAATCGCACGCGGCAGTGTTCGAACAGAATGATTTTGTCCTGCCGACGCCTTTGCGCATGGGCGCGGACGAACGATTCACCGGGCGCGGCGTCACGATCGCGTTTCTTGATTCAGGCTTTTATGCTCATACGGATCTGACGACGCCGCGCAATCGCATTCGCGCCTACCACAGCATCTTCGCGACCGAAGGCGATCTGACTTCGCTCGAAACAACCGACGTTGCCAGCTGGCACGGCATGATGACTTCGGTCGTGGCTGCCGGAAACGGAGCCTTGTCGGATGGTTTCTATCGGGGCATCGCGTCGGAAGCCGACGTCGTGCTGGTGAAGATCGGACGCACGGGTCGGATTAGTGAAGATCAAATTCGGCAGGGGCTCGAGTGGGTGTTGGCGCACGCTGAAGCACACCAGATTCGCGTGGTCAATATTTCGGCCGGCGGAGATTTTGAAGAGAGTTATCTTACGAATCCACTCGCGCAAACGGTTGAGCGTTGCACGCGCGCGGGCTTAACAGTGGTTTGCGCCGTGGGAAATGCGGGCCACGTCCCGGGACATCCGGTCCTGCCGCCGGCGAGCGCACCGTCATGCATCGCGGTGGGCGGGTTGGACGATCAGAACTCTCTGGATCGCGCGCGCCGCGGCATGTATCGATCATCATACGGACCGACGATTGACGGTTTGCAGAAGCCCGAACTGATCGCGCCGGGAATCTGGGTGGCGGCGCCGATTCTACCCAGCACGCCGACGGCTGAAGAGGCTGAGCTCTATTCGCATCTCAACGGGTTGACGGACGAAGAACTCCGCCCAGCAATTGATCAGCACGCCGGCATTGACAAAGCTTTGGACGAGGCGCGTTGCCTGCGGATTTCGCTAATGCGGCAGCTGATCACGATCAAGTTGCGTGAAGGGAACGTAATCAGCGGCCACTATAAGTACGTCGATGGAACTTCCTTCGCGGCGCCGATTGTTTCTTCGATTGTTGCCTGCATGCTGGAAGCGAATCCACGTCTGACGCCGCAGCAAATCAAACGCATCCTCATTGACACGGCGGAGCGCGTCCCCGAAATCGAGGTCGATCGACAAGGCTGGGGTGTTGTTGCCGCCAGGCGGGCGGTCGAGCGCGCTTCGGGGCGGTAGCCCGACCTCCGGGGTCCCCAACCGAGCATCTCGGTTGGGGTGGGGCGGTGAGGAGGGCTTATGGTTTACACGCCCTTGCTAACGCGCTGGCTACCACGCGGCTAGACATCGCCTTTGTCGCTGTGCCAGAATCTCTGCGCAACCCGTAACTAAAGGAGCGAGTCAAGAGTTTCTATGTCCGAACCTGAATCCGCGCTGCAGGCAAGTGCCGAAAGTGCGAGTCAACCGGCCCCTGCGGAAGACATCACCTACCACGCCGTTGAAAAAGACGGAGTCGTCACGGCGATTTGGGAAATGCAGGGCCGCAAACACGTGCGCACAATCGACCCGCGTTCGCGTCAGGGCCGGGAAATCCTCAATCTCTACACGACCGAACATCACGACGAGAGCCAGCCGGGCGCCGGCGACGCTGCTGCGTCGGAGTAATTCCCTCCACTAGTCTTGCTTCGATTCTTTGCTTTGTTTGGACACCGCACTTGTGCGGCGAATATTGGCAGCATCAGTGCCGCCTCTAAGCTAAGGTGTCTTCAAGTCACAAGGTTCCGCGGCTGTCCACGCACAAACGCCTCAACATTGTCGATTAGTTGGTCGGCCAGCGCTTGCATTGCTTCGTCGCTGGCCCACGCCACGTGCGGCGTCACGATAAAATTCGGCAGATTTAGTTCGAGCAGAGGACTGCCTGCGCGCGGAGGCTCTTCGCGCAGGGCGTCAAACGCGGCGCCGGCGATCACGCCGTTTTGCAAAGCTTCAATCAATGCCTGCACCTCGACGAGCCCGCCGCGCGCGGTGTTGATTAGCAAAGCATCGCGCTTCATCATCGCGAACTCAGCGTGCGAGAACATGTCCTCGGTGTCGCTGGTCAAAGGACAATGCAGGGTCACTACGTCGCTCTGGCGCAGCATTTCCGCGAACGGCGTGTGTCCCGCGCGGATCGTCGTGGCATCTTTCCGTTCCGAAATCAGCACCCGCATGCCGATTGACTCCGCGAGTCGCGCCATCGCCTCTCCGATCGCGCCATAGCCGACGATGCCCAGCTTGCTGCCGCGCAAATCGTGAAGCTTGTGCGTGTACAAACAGAACTGTTTCGACTGTTGCCATCCGCCCTGCTGCACGTCTTCGCGATACGCGAGCAGGTTGCGCCGCAGTGCCAGCATCAACATCAGGACGTGTTCCGAAACCGAGTTCGCCGCATAGCCACGGACGTTGCAGACCGCGATGCTGTGCGCGCGGCAGTAATCCAGATCGACGCAATCAAAGCCCGTCGCCGCAATCGCAATCAACTTCAGTTCGGGCAAGCGCGCCAAATCGGGTTCGCGCAACGCCAGCTTGTTGCTGATCACTATGGTCGCGCCGCGAAGACGTTCCCCGACTTGGTCCTGAAGACTTTCGCCGTATTCGATCCATTGATGATCGAAATCCGGCCGGCGAAAGGTTGCCTGAACCGTGTTCCGTTCGAGAAAGACTATGCGTTCCATACTTGGCTTGATCTTGGTGGCAGCATTCTACAACGAAGTGAACCGTGAAGTACGTTGCCTCTCGATCTGGGGTTCCCTCTCCCCCTGAGAGAGGGGTAGGGTGAGGGCGGTACGCAAGAACCGCGGAGAATGATTTTTCCTTGGTCTCGCTAGCGCGACTTGAAGGGGAAAAGAGAAGAGGGGTGGCGCCGCTAAGGCCCTCACCCCGACCCTCTCCCAGAGCGAGAGGGCGAATAAGTACGCGATTGTCTGACCACGATAGTGTTAGACTGCGATGCGCATGGACATTCAAATTCGTCGAGCAACGCCGGATGAAGCTGCCGCGTTGACCGAGATCGCTCATGCGGCCAAGCGCCATTGGGGCTATCCTGAGAACTGGATCGAACATTGGAAAAACGATCTCACGATCACGCCTGACTTCATCACAACTCACGAAATGTATGTTGCCGTCGCCGGCGAGGAGATTGCCGGTTGCTGCGCGTTGGTGCTGAGCGGTTCGCTGGCTGAACTCGAGCATATGTGGATAAAACCCGAGCACATGGGAAACGGAGTCGGGCGCGCGCTATTCAAGCAAGTCGTGGCCCGTGCGAAGAGTTTGGATGCGCGAGCCGTGGAGCTTTCCGCCGATCCAAATGCCGAAGGGTTTTACCGGCGCATGGGCGCGACTCGCATCGGCGAAGTTCGCTCCGAAATCGAAGGCCAGCCGCGCGTGCTGCCGCGCATGTCAGTCGATCTCGAATCCCCCTCTCCCATTGGGAGAGGGGCCAGGGGTGAGGGCGCGTAGCGTGTGGGATCTCAAACGACAAATCATCTGGCTGGTCGTCGGCGTCAGTTTCGGCACCTTCATCATTTACGGTGACGCCCACGACGAAACCGGACATTTCGAGAAGGGTGTGTTTGCGTTTTGGGAGATTATCCTGCTGGCGATTATTCTGACGCTCTTTTATCTATACTCTCGGAAGAAAACCTAGAGTGCGACGGCGATTAGCAACGACGTAGACCTAATGAATCAAGGTAGAAACCGCGTAACGGCTCCGATCCAGGGAAGCATCTGGCGCGACGTAACTAGCCCGTTCGGGGAGTTAGCTTCCAACTCGCGATTACCTTTTCAAATTCCATTTTGTCTTTTTGATATCGTTTGGCCAAGGTGCGGAGGATTAACTCATATGCAACACCCTTGTGCAGAGCGACAATGTGATCCATCACGATCCTTCTATTCTTCTCGACAAACTGCACTCTGAATCTTCGAGCATTAAGCTTGCCTAGCCGGAACCATCTTGAACTCAGGATCTTCTCCTGTTCAATGCCCTGCTGACGCTTGAGTGAGGAGATCTCACCCTTTTCTTGATCAATTACGGACCATTCCGATTCCATCTGATAGCTTACGAAGGCCTCAATGTTGGCATCGTCCGACAGCGGGATAAATCGTCCGTGGTCCCCCATGCAAACGCAACCATATTTCTCGTCGGGCACGCATCGAGCTGAGTTCCAATGTCCCTGCAAACCTGCAGGAATGATAATCGAGAATCCATAGACCAGGTTGCGATACTTTCCGGTGTAGGTCTTTGTGTCCGGGCAGGGATCTGGGTTGCCGCGCTTAGTTTGTGAGTTCGCGTGTGGAACAGATGAGGCGAACGTCAGCAGAATAACGAGAACACTCTTGAGGTATGTTGCGGACATGTTTGAAGAGCGCCCAACCCCCAGTTATTCAATCATTAGTTTTTCAATCCGGCGGTTGCATCGTCTTCGAGCGGGCGTCGATTCCCTTCTCGCCCATGACTAGCAAAGCCCGGGGCTCGCTGTACACCACGCTCTGCGGCAGGTAGGAAAGCACGTAGCGGTTCTTGCGGAGTTCGTCGCAGATTGCTTTCGCCGCCGCGCCCGGATCGTCGATCGGGAAAATGCGGCCGCCGGTGCCTTCGGCGAGATCGTCGATCACTTGCCGCGGCTTGGGTACGTCGCGGCGAATGGCGCCGCGGGTGCGGTCCGTCGCCTGCACGCAATAGACGGCGATGTCCAGGGACTGGAGCAAGCTGAGCGCCTGCGCGAATTTTGTTTTGCTGCCCCGGTCGAGTCCGTCACTGATAACCACGATCGCGCGCTTTTGCGCCGACAGCGGCCGGAGCGCGTCCTCGACCACCGCGGAGATCGCGTCGAACAGGTGCGGATCGCCTTTCTTGCGAAAAGTCTTCAGCTCTGTTTCGATCTTTTTCGCATTGTCCGTCCAGTCGGAAACGATCTCGGCGCTATTGTCGTAGCCGACGATCAAAAGCTTGTCGCCATCATAAATTTCGTAAGCGAATTCCTGGGTCGCAGCCTCCAGCTTTTCGACGTCGGCGCGAATCGTCAGCGAATTGTCCACCAGCAACACGATGCGCGCCGGTGAAAGATCAGGCGCAAAGTTTTTGACTGTCTGCTGGACGCCGTTATCGAAAAGCGAGATGTCTTTCGTGGTGATCGGAGTTGCCGCGCCGTTGGCCCGCACCGCCACGACGTTGAGCAGCGTCGATGCTTCGCTGGAAGGGTGCGCGCGGCGGCCCGCTTGCGCAAACAGCGCGCTCAGCAAAGCCGCGGCCGTCAGGAGAAAGATAAAGGCGCGCCAACCGGCATGAGCCTTTCTCAGCTCTGGTTCGGCGGCGCGACTGTTAGTCCTGGTGCTCATAACCCGGCCCCGGCTTAGGTACTGTCTTTCTTTGCGGGAGACTTTTTTGGCTTCGCATTCTCAGATGACGAAGTTGGCTCTGGCGATGCTAGCTCCTTGTCGACCTTCTCAGCGACGGTTCCTTTGCGGGCATAATCGGTGACATACCACCCTTCGCCCTTGAATTTGATCGACGACTTCGACACGAGTTTTTCCAGACGACCCTTGCATTTTCGGCAGCGCGTCGGTTGCTTGTCGGACAGCTTCTGAAAAACTTCAGTATGGGCGTTGCACTTGGTGCAGCGAAATTCGTAAATCGGCATTGGTGACTCGGTTTTGGGGAAACTTTGCCTGGATACCTAAAAGCCGATTATACGAGAGCCTTTTCCAAGCTGACAACTAAGCAATCCTGAGGGTAGGGGTACATTTAGTGTCTTAGTTTCGTGATTTTGAGAGATTCGTGGCGATGGAAAACGATCCACGAAGCCACACGAAGCAGCTTTGTTCGTGCGATTTAGTGTGGTTTCGTGGATCGCTCTTATGTGATCCGCGGAAACACACGAAATGAA
>Ga0209701_10001171_pt1 | contig 16531 bp, 12 predicted proteins | sample CZO8metaG_4_FD_188356 | JGI IMG/M metagenome (GOLD analysis project Ga0209701, IMG submission 188356) | Vadose zone soil microbial communities from the Eel River Critical Zone Observatory, Northern California, USA - CZOApr15con2H3.8 metaG... | ecosystem: Environmental > Terrestrial > Soil >... | reverse complement strand
GCATGATTCATGCTATGGTTCATGCCGACCTCGCCATGCGGGGCGTCGCTGACGGCATATTTGCCTGCGATCGCGGGCTCGGCGCGACCGCGGAACCTCAGAACCGGGCTCGGGAGGACTTTCATGAACATCCGCGTCTCGCGGGCAGGCCGGCTTGCCGCCGCGCTCCTCGCCCTGCCGCTGCTCTCGTTTGGTGCCGCGGCGCAGCTTGCCGTCTCCTCGAACGACCACAAGGCCGTGCTCGTCAACGGCGTCAACACGGTGCCGCCGAATCCTGCGGACGACACCGTTACCCTCATCGATCTCGGCGCCTCGCCGCCCAAGGTTGTCGGCGAGCTCAAGGCGCCCTCGAGCGTGGTCGGTCCGCCGCAGAACGTCGCGATCGCGCCCGATGAATCGATTGCATTGGTGGCCTCCAGCATGAAGCTCGATCCGACCGATCCGAAGAAGCTCGTTCCCGACAACAGGCTGACCGTGATCGACCTCAAGGCGAGCCCGCCGGCGGTGATCGCGACGCTCGAAACCGGTCTCGGACCGAGCGGCATCTCGATCAATCGTGCGGGGACGCTTGCGTTGGTCGCCAATGCGACTGACGGAACGGTCTCCGTCTTCACCATCTCCGGCAAGACGCTGACCGCCGCCGGAAAGATCGACTTCGGCAATCCAAAATCGGTCCCGAGAGGCGTCGCATTTTCGCCCGACGGCAAGATGGCGCTGGTCTCGCGCTACGGTGACCACAAGATTTCGGTTCTATCGGTCGATGGCAATAAGGTCGAAGACACCAAACGCGTGATGACCGGCGGCTTCCAGCCCTACGCAATCCAGATCAGCCCCAAGGGCGATGTCGCCGTCGTCGGCAACCAGGGCGGCAATACCGGCGATATCGACACGATCAACGTGATCGACCTCAAGGGGAAAGCCCCGCGCATCGTCCACACCCTCGACGTCGGCCAGATCGTCGAGGGTCTGGCGTTCTCCAACGACGGGAACTATGTCGCCCTCACCGCGCAGGACGGCTCGGCCCGGGCCCCGAACCATCCCTTCTACAACGACAATGGTCTGGTCGTCGTCTTCGGCGTGAATGGAACGAACCTTACCAAGGTAGGCGAAGCCAAGATCGGGAAATGGAATCAGGGCGTGGTCTGGAGCCGCGACGGCAAGACCTTGCTCGCGCAGAACATGGTCGAAAATTCGCTCTCGGTCCTGAGCTTCGACGGCAAGAACCTGAAGGTCACGGGCGAGATCAAGGTCAAGGGCGGACCAGCGGGTCTGCGTACGTCGGAACGCTGAGTCGCGCCGGGGCGCCGTCGAAGCGCTCCGGTTGACGGGGAGGGCGGCTCCCCGAGCGATCAGTAGGTCCCGCCCGGTCCGTAGCCGAAGCGGTAGTTGAGGCCGAACTTGACCAAGTGGATGTGCTGGCGGATGTCGACGGATTCGTTCGCGCCGATGAGGGCGAGCAGGCCGGGGAACGCCGTCGCGCGCGTGCCGAAGTCGAGATAGTCGTATTCGACCTTGGCCGACCAGTTGCCGTAGAAGGCGTGCTCGACGCCGGTGCCGAACATCCAGCCCCACCTGGTGTCCTCGACATGGATATTGGTGAACGGCGTGACGAATAAGCTGGTGTCATATTTGTCGTGCACCCAGGCGCCGCCGCCCTTCACGAACACCAGCGTCCGGTCGAAGGCAAAGCCAAGCCGGCCGGCGACCGTGCCGAGCCAATCGACCTTGGTACGACAATTGACGAGCGCGACCGGACTTGCGATCACGCAGTTGTCTTTTCCTTCGAGGTCGGCCCAGCTGACCTGCGCTTCCGCGCCCAGGACCAGCGAGGCCACCTGGTAATTGACTCCGACCTGGCCGCCGCCGAGAAAACCGGTCCCCACATAGTTGTTGTCATTGACGATCAGCACCGGAACGCCGGCGGTGAAGGTCTGCTCCTTCAGGAACCAGCCGGCGCCCGCGTGCGCGCCGATATAGAAGCCGGTCCAGCTGAAGGGCGTGGCCATCGGCGGAAGTGGCCTGTAGGGCGGTAGGTCGGCGGCGGACGCGGTCTGCGCAAAGGCGGCCAAAACCGCCGAAACCGCGAGCAGCTTGGGAACCCGACGCATGGCAATCCCCCCTTGATTCGGGCCATCGATCATCGGGTTCGTAATTACGATCGATAATGCATTGGTTTACATTGCGTGTGAGCATGCGGATTTGCCGGCGCTGTTGCCCGGACGCAACATTCGCGTTTACTTCCCGTTAACGATGGCGGCAGCGTCCGCTTTTTTGCGCGTTCTTCTCGAGGAGGGGCGTCGATATGGAGATGACGCAGTCCGATTGCGAGTGGTCACCGGTCACTGGGCAATTTATTTTTCGCAGTCTTTCGCGGGCGATATCGGCCTCTACATGGCGGGCATAGTGCCGCGCCTGTCCCAGCCCCCCCTCATGCGCGGCATGAAAGAAGCCCCGGTGCGTCTGTTGCCGGGGCTTCGCTTTGCGAGGGAGCGCGATTCGCCCGCGCGATCGGCGCAACGCTCCGTCTTGGGGGCCGCAGATGAGCTCCGTTTTTGCACCTAAAGTCGGATACCAAACAGACAACGCCTCCCAGCCCGCGTTACGCAATGGGCCGGGAGAGCGGTCCGCGGGCGGGTCGAACGCTCAAATCATTCCTTCCGGCGTGCCGGGCGCGAGCCGGCAAGCCTGATTTCTGACGGTCCGGGACCACCATGCCGATCTATCGCTTGCTGCAGAACCACGCGTTCGGACCCGACGAGATCGGTATCCTCACCACCGCCTTCGAGGAGGCCTTGCAGACTTTGCGCCTGGTCGATCGGACGGACCCGGCGACGGAGATGGTCGCCAGGAAGATCATCGAGCTCGCGCAGCAAGGCGAGCGCGATCCCGTGCGGTTGCGCGAGCGCGCTCTGAAATTCCTGTCGGAATAATGCCGACGGCGGGCAGCCGGTGAAACTGCCCCGGTCGCAACGGCAATTTGGCGAGGAGCTGCATCACGAGACACCCGATGCCGCGCGGACACGAGGGCTGCCTGGCCGCGACCGAGAAGCCGACTGCGTTTGCTGCGATCTTGACTGTGCTTCGCCGACACGCTCGCTCGCCACGAGCTTCTTGAGTTCGGGCAAGCAGGACCCGCAATTGGTGCCAGCGCGCAGCAGCTCGCCGATCTCCTCGACGCTTATTGCCTCTCTGGATGCGAGAGCATCGCGGACGGCGGAGAGACCAACGCCAAAGCACGTGCAGACGATGGGGCCGATAGGACGCATGCCGTTTGCGGGCCGCCCCGAGAGCAGTGCGCGGCGTTCGTGGTCAGCCAAGGTGTCGGCTTCGAACAGGACCTTGATCGTGTCCCATTGCGGAGCGGCGTCCGCGGGACCAACGAACAGGCAGCCTTCGAGCCGACCGTCGGCATACGCGGCTGCACGATAAACGCCGCGTTGTCCGTCGATATACTCGGCAAGTCCGCCATGGGCCTCGAGCAGGCTGGGCGCCGCCTTGCGCCAAAAGGTTGGGCTCTCGTTGGTGGCGATCAGAGTTCCAAAACCTCCAGCAAGTGCGACGCGTGCCCACCAAGTGCCGGCAGGAAGCTCGGGCGCTCGCCGCGTCAGTGCGAAGCCACGGCGGCAAAACATGACCGCCGCGATGGCCGCCCGCGATGCCTTGGCCTCCGGCTGGCCCGAGAACGGATCGGTCACGGGGGTCACGAGATCGCCGACCCGTGCCGATGAAGCTGTTTCATCGCTCCAGTGGATGGGCGCGAACAGCGATCCCGGCTGCTGCCCTTCGTCGATCACCACCTTGAGCACGCAGGAACCATGCTCGGTCGACACTCTGGCAAGGCCGTCTTGGACGAGACCCGCGGTCTTGGCATCGGCCGGGTGAATTTCGACGAACGGCTCGGGCAAGTGCACGCCGAGCTTTGGGCTCGTGCCCGTGCGCGTCATGGTATGCCATTGATCGCGTATCCGTCCGGTGTTCAGATGGAACGGGTAAGTTGCGCTTCTTTTCGCCTTGAGCGCCGGCTTGTCCGGAGCGATGAACCGTGCCTTGCGGTTGGCGGTGTAGAAATTTCCGCCTGCAAAGAACCGCGCGCCGGACCCGGCTGCGTCCGTTCGAACCGGCCATTGCACTGGAGCGAGCGCATCGAACTCTTCGTCGGTGAGACGCGCGAGTCCACCGATATCGAAATCGCGCCGTCCGCCGTTTTCGAAGCTCGACAGCCGGGCGTGTTCGCGGAATATCTCGGCCGTCGACCGATACCGAAAGGCGTCGGCAAAACCCATGCGGCGGGCGACTTCGCTGACGATCCACCAGTCGGGCTTTGCTTCACCGGGGAGGGGCAGGAAAGGACGCTGGCGAGAAATGCGCCGCTCGGAATTGGTGACCGTTCCGTCCTTTTCACCCCACGCGGCGGCCGGCAGCACGATGTGGGCGCCGGAGTTCACCGTGTCGTTGGAACGCACGTTCTCGGACACGACGAACAGCTCGAGCTTCTCCAGCGCTTTTCGCATCGCCCGAGCGCGCGGAAGCGAGACTGCGGGATTCGTTCCCATCACCCACAGCCCCTTGATGGCGCCGCGCTCGATCGCCTCGAACATCTGCACCGCCTTGAGCCCCTCGGCAGCCACCATGTTGGAAGCCGACCAAAAGCGACCGACGCGATCGACCTCGTCACGTGAAAATCCCATGTGCGCGGCAAGCTGGTTGGCAAGCCCACCGACCTCTCGTCCGCCCATGGCATTCGGTTGACCGGTCAGGGAGAACGGCCCCATGCCGGGCTTTCCAATCCGGCCGGTTGCGAGATGGCAATTGATGATCGCGTTGACCTTGTCAGTGCCTTGCGCCGACTGGTTGACGCCCTGCGAGAAGCACGTCACGACTCGTGATGTGGTGCGGAACAACTCAAAGAAGCGCGACACCTCCGACTTCCGCAATCGCGTGGCTTGCGTGATTCCCGCCATGCTCGGCGCGATCGCGCGCGCCCCGGCGAGCGCATTTTCGAAGCCCGCCGTGTGGTTGTCGATGTAGCCGAAATCAAGCGCCTGCTTGTCGGCAAGGTAGACCAACAGCCCGCAAAACAGCGTGGTGTCTTTCCCAAGCGCGATCGGAAGAAACAAGTCGGCATCTTCGACGGTCGCAGTCCGACGCGGATCGATGACGACGATCTTCGCACCACGCTCGCGCCGGTTCTTGACCATCCGCTGATACAGCACCGGGTGACACCAGGCGGCATTCGAGCCGACGAGCACGATCAAATCGGCCTGATCGAGATCCTCGTATGTTCCAGGCACGGTGTCCGAGCCGAAGGCCCGCCGGTGGCCGGCAACGGACGAGGCCATGCATAGCCGCGAATTGGTGTCGACATTTGCAGAGCCGATGAAACCCTTCATCAGCTTGTTGGCGACATAGTAGTCCTCGGTGAGCAACTGACCGGAGAGATAGAAGGCGATCGCGTCGGGACCGTCGCGATCGATGATACGCTTGAAGCCGCCGGCCACGTGGTCGAAGGCGCGCGGCCAGTCGATCCGTGCCAGGCTGCCGTCAGCCTGACGCAGCAAGGGATGAAGAAGGCGTCCGGCATGTCCGAGGGTCTCGCCAAGGGCAGAGCCTTTCGAGCACAGACGGCCGAAATTCGCCGGATGTGCCGGATCGCCGGCAATGGCAGCGCCACCCTGTCCGTCCGGACGTGCCAGCACGCCGCAGCCCACCCCGCAATAGGGACACGTCGTGCGGACCGCCGGTAAAGGATGGACGGGGGCGTTCATCGATCCTCGACGCGTCGACTTCGCTGGACGAGACGATCACGGCGCATCGCCATCCTCACGCCGCGACTCGGATTGACGGCCCGCCGCCGAACACAAGATCGCCGCGCAGGCGCTCGATCGATGATGCAGAGCGAATCAGATCGAGATACCAGAGGGCGTCGGATGAATCGCCGAACAGGACGGCGCCGATGAGCCTGTCGCCGGCGATGACGAGCTTCCTGTAGACTCCCAGTTCAGGATCGCTCAGCACGATCTCTTCGGAACCGGCAGCGGCGCCCAGGAAGTCGCCGGCAGAGAATAGGTTGACCCCCGACACTTTGAGATTGGTTGCCAGCACGCTGCCCGGATATCGCGCGTTTTCGCCCGCCAGGCGTCGCGCCAGCATCTGCGCCTGTTCGTGTGCGGGCTCCACCAAGCCATAACAGGCCCCCCGATGCTCGGCGCATTCGCCGATCGCATGGATTGCGCGAACGCCCGTTTCGACATTGTCGTCAACGACAATGCCATGGTTGACGGCGAGCCCTGCCTCGCGCGCAAGCTCGACGTTGGGTTGCACGCCGACCGCAACGACCACGATATCGGCGGGGATCACCGAGCCATTGGCCAACTCGACGCCCTCGACGCGGCGGTCGCCGACGATCCGCATGGTTTTCGACTCGAGCATCACCGCAATGCCCTTTGCCTCGACCGCGCACTTGAGCATGAGCCCGGCGTGTCGATCGAGCTGGCGCTCCATCAGCCTGTCGGCGAGATGGATCACGGTGACGTTGGCACTTGCCTTGGCGAGCCCGTAAGCGGCCTCGAGGCCCAGGAGGCCCCCGCCGATGACGACGGCGCGCGTCCGGGCGGACTTGGCGGACGCAATCGCATTGACATCGTCGATATCGCGGAAGGTGCGGACGCCCGGCAATCCCATTCCCGGAATGTCGAGCCTCAGGGGACGCGAGCCGGTCGCGAAGATGAGTCTGGAAAATGCAAGCTTTACACCGTCTGCAAGCGTAACGGTGCGCCCGATCGGATCTACCGAGGCCGCGCGCACGCCGTATCGCAGCGTCACACCGCGGGTGCGCCACCAGGCGGCCGGCCTGAGCTCAAGGTCCGAGAATTCGACCTCTTCCGCGAGCAAAGCGGAAAGCAAAACGCGATTGTAGGCGAGTCGCGGTTCCTCCCCGATCACCGCGATCGCGAAGCGGCCAAGCGCACGTTTCGCCAACTCTTCGACGAAACGTGCCGCGGCCATGCCGTTTCCGATGACGATGAGGGGCTCGCCCATCGGATTCCTCACGCCGCGGCGCGTGCCGCTGTCCGCCCCTTCGCGCCATGCTCGAATTCATCGAGGAAGGACAGCAGCTCTCGCCGATAGTCGTCGTAGTGCTCCAGGCGTCCTCTCCCAGACGACAACTGTGCCGATCAGATCGGCGTCTTCATTGACGCCACCCGGCCATAGAAGGATCAATTTACATGCCAGTTGGGGTGCGGCGACTTTTCCGATGTAACTTCAATATGTTATTGTCCTGCCGGCGACTTTCGGCAGCGCGCTAAAAGCTCATCACTGCACAATGTGCATGCGCCTCGCTTACGGCTTGTGCATTGCAGCAAGTAGCCCACGGCTGCGGCAGAGGTTAGGGCCACTTGTCAGGACCCCATTGCGGGGCCATTGCGGCGGGGATGACAGGTGACATGAGAGCACCGCCGCGGCCGGGCGCGGGCTCAGCCGCTCGCAGGCGGCCCGGTCCGCCATCGCAGCTCCCGTTGCGGATACGGGATCTCGATGCCGGCCTGCCGAAATCTCTTGATGATCGCGTGATAGACGTCGCTCTTGACCGACAGGCTCTTCTCGACGTCGGTCACGACGCAACGCAGCTCGAACTCGAGCGCACTGTCCCCGAAACCCAGGAGAAACGCGGCCGGAGGCGGCGACTGGACGATCTGGGGATGGCCGCGGGCGATCTCGGTCAGGATGTCGCCGACCTGGGCGGCGTCGCTCTCGTAGGCGACCCCGACCTTGATGACGATCCGCCCCAGCGTGTTGGCGCGCGTCCAGTTCTTCACCACGCCGGTGATGAACTCCGAGTTCGGAATGATCACGCTCGCCCGATCGAAGGTCTCGATCTCGGTCGCCCGCACCCGGACCCGCCTGACCCAGCCCTCCTCGCCCTTGACCACGATGGAATCGCCGACCCGGATCGGCCGCTCGGTCAGCAGGATCAGGCCGGACACGAAGTTCGATACGATCGACTGCAGCCCGAACCCGATGCCGACCGAAAGGGCGCCGGCGATCAACGCGATCTTCTGCAGGTCGAATCCGAGCCCGGTCAACGCCAGCGATATCGCGGTGATCGCGCCGACATAGCCGAAGATCGTCACGATCGAGAGCTGGAGGCTCGGCTCGATCCTGGTGCGCGGCAGCAACTCCGCCTCGAGCCAGCGCTGCACGATGCGCGTGACGACCAGCAGCAGCACCAGGACGAGGAGGGCGGTCAGCACCGATCGAAACGACAGATGCAGCTCCCCGATCTTGAACCCGAACGGGATGTTGCGGATGGTGTCGAACAGATCGGCGGTCGATACTTCCCAGGGGCCGATGATCAGGAGGAAGGAGAGCACGACCAGCAGCACGCGGATCATCGCTGACAGCAATGCTCCGCCGAGACCGAGGCCGCGGGCGCTGATGCCGAGGCTGGCCGCGAGCCTCTGTCCCCTGGTCGTCTGCTCGCCGATCGTCGCAAAGAACGCCTGCGTGACGACGAGCAGCAGGTAAAGCGCCCCGAACGCCGCCGCGGCGACGATCACCCTGAGCGACACGAACGCAGCGAGCCCGGCATAGCCGGCGACCAGCGCCAGGACGATCGCGGCCGCCGTCAGCAGGCCCAGCGGGTGGGCCCAGGCGGCGGCCACCAGGACCCCGCCGCGCAGCTTGCGAATCTGCCCCAACCGGACGACGAGGTGGACCAGGAACGCGGCGGTCGCCGCCGCGAACAAGGCGTTGGTGGCAATGGTGACGACTAGCGGCGCGAACAGGGTCTTGTGCATGATCTGCAGCGGAATCAGGACGCCGAGCGCGCGTGACGCCCAGACCAGATGATTATGGAAGCACTGCGCGGTCTCGTCGTCCTCGTGCAGCAGTCGACGTTCCGGCTTTTCAGGCGCAAACAGCGCGCGCGCCACGCCGTGACCGAAGGCGGCGGCCGCAATTCCGGCAACCAGGCCCTGGGCGATCGTCTCGAGACGGTCGGTCAGCAGCCCCAAGGTCTCCACTGCCAACAGCGCCAGGAGGCTCGCCGCCGAGGTCCGGGCCGCGAGCCAGACGAACACCCACAGCGCCATCCAGGCTTTCGCCGAACGGGTATCGTAGGGGCCGGCGAATGGACCGGCCGACAGCCGCGGGAACCACCACCGGTTCATTGCGATCGCGACGGCTGCAATGGCAAGCAAGACGAGAGCGGCCGCGGCGACGCGTCCGCCGTCGGCACGTTCGCTCGTCCAGGCCTCCATCAGCAGCCGCGCGCTGCGCAGCTCGGTCGGCAGCGCATTGAACGCCGCCAGCCAGAAGAACGGATCGAGCGCGCTCGCACTGCGCGCGAACAGCTCGCTGGCGTACAAGGCGTGGCGCTTCTGGGCTACGCGCTCGCTGAGCTGATCGATTCTGACCGCGAGGACGCGGGCCTGCTTCAAGGCGCCGTCGAGCTCGCCGAACGTGGCGGTGAGCTCCTCGCGCTCGTTCGCAATTTCCGGGGTCTCGGGCGGCGCGTCCTTCGCCGGCGGGGGGCCGAGCTGCTTCAGCCGCTCCTCGAGGTCGCGCGCGCGCGGCTCGATCTCGTCGATCTTGCCCCGCAGGGTGTCCATCGCGGCGTTGAGGTTTTGCCGGACGCCGGCGAGCGCCTCGGCGGTGACGTCGTCACGACCGACCGTCGCCTCGATCTCGTCGAGCGTGTCCTTGATCGTCTCCAGCCACGCCGTTTCCGATGCCTCCGCGGAGGCCCTGCCGGCCAGCGCGGCGCCGGCGGCGACAAGCACGGCGATCAACGCCCAATGGGCGAGCCTCCAGCGAACCGCCCGCCCGGCGCCCCCGATCGTCATGAGATCCTCTCCTCGCGAACCGCAACGGCGCCGATACGTGATATCGCGAAACAAGGCGATAAATTGAAGAACTTTATTTCGAATCCGTCCTGCGGCATAATCCTGCCGCATCAGGAAAGGCGGCCGCCGTGGGACATCGACTGATCAGTGCGCTGATATTCCTCAATGCCTTGGGCCTCGCCGCATGCGTGGTCTTGATTGCCGTGGCCCTCGCCAAGGACGATGCCGCCCTCGCCGGAGAGGTCGCGCAAGGTACCTTGCTGTCGCTTCGAATGTTCGTCGCCGGGGCGGCGCTGCCGACCGTGGCATGGGGGATTTTGGCCTTCGAGTTCGACCGGTCGCACACGAAGAAGAAGCTGCTGGAATCCGCTGCCATCTACGTTCTGCTCCTCCTCTCCTTGATCGCGTTCGTCGTCGCCGGCTGGCGCCTGCCGCGGGCGTTCACGACAGCGGTGACACTCGGCTAGGGCGTTTCTCGCTCGCGTTGGGGCACCTCATCCGCTCATTCCCGCGCAAGCCGGAATCCAGGACCGCTTGCTGGGACGCTTTCGCTCTGGGTCCCCGCAACGGGGAACCCCATCGCGCGAGCGCGATGGGGGCCCCTCGCGGGGACGAGCGGATTATGCTCCGATTCCTCGGCATCCGGCTCCTTTTCACGCACCGCCTCAGATCGTCTGCCCGGCCTTGAACATGCCGTGCGGCGTGCGGTGGAGCGATTCGAACCCGGTCCTGGTGACGCGCACGAGCTCGCCGAACTGGACGCCCGCCTTCTCGTCGCGGGTGATCACGTTGGGCTGCACCACCATGCACATGTTCTCTTTCAGCGTCAGCGTCGGGGGATGCCCGGCCGGGCGGCTTTTCGAGCCGAGGATCGGCGCGAAGTAGCCGCCGCCATAGCCGTGCACGAGGTCGTCGTAGGTGGTGAAGCCGTTCTTCTCGATGACCGCGGACGCCTCGATCAGCTCCCGGGCATGAACGCCGGGGCGGATCGCCTTGGTGATCGAATCGAAGGCGGCGACGGCGGTCGCATGCAGGTCGCGGTAGAGCTGGGTGGGCTCGGCCTCGACGGTGAAGCCGCGCAGCACCTGGCCGGAATAGTCCCACCAGGCGGCGGAGAGCTCGCAGAATACGAAGTCGCCGGCGGCGATCCGGCGGCGCGAGGTGAATTGCCGCGGCACGCACACCTCGGGCGCCTGCATTGGCGTCGTCCCGATGAAGTGGATCACGTGGGCGCCGCCGAGCCCGACATAGGCGCGCTCGATCATGTTGCCGAGGTCGTGCTCGGTCATGCCCGGCCGGGTGCCGGCGATGAGCGCGGCCATGCCGGCGTCGCTGAGCACCGCGCCCACCCGCAGCCAGGAAATCTCCTCGTCCGACTTGTCGATCCGCAGCTTGATGTATTCGCCGTCGAGGCTCGTGAGCTCAAGCTTGCCTTCGAGCGCCTTCCATTTCGATCCGCTGAGCGGGCCGATCACGCCGAGGCGCCGCGCGCCGCGGCGGGCGAGCTCCTCGCCCAGCTTGACGACGCCTTTTTCCTCGCCCCAGCGGACGTCGACGCCGCGCGCGAGCAGCCGCGCCAGCGGCACGTGATTGTAGTATTCGACGAACATCGTCATCTGCTCGCCGGGCCGGAACACGAGCAGGGCCTCGGTGGTGCCCGGCCAGCTCGTCACCCAGCGCGTCGCGTTGCCGACGTTCTGCGCGCTGACGACGAGCAGGTGATCGACGCCGGCGCTCTCCATCACCCGCGCCAGCGCGTCGTGGCGGCGCTTGTATTCGGCGTCGGAGAAGCGCGGGTAGACCTGCTCGAGGATCGGGCGCAGCTCCGCCGGTAGATTGAGGATGTCGGAGGCGGCGGCGGGCATCATTCGTTGCATGGCCGCGGGCTGGCTCGAGGCGTCGGTCGCCTCGGACGCCGCGGCGGCGGTAGCGCCGGCGCCGGCGACGAGCTTGCCGAATTGACGTCGATCCATGTGCTCTCCCCCATGGGACGGAACGGGCTCCAGCGTCTTTGCGATGATTGTAGCAACGAACCGCGCGCGGTCTACCGACCGCCGCGCGACTTCGGCGCGGCGCATGGTCGCCTGCTCGTTTGCCTCCCAGTCAACGTATGATGACCTTTGTGCTTCGGTTGTGCTGCGCATCCATTCGACGCCCTTGTGCGAGGCCATCAAGGCCGCGTACCTTCGCCCGCAAATGGGCGAATGAAACGCTGCGGAAATCGTTCGCCCCGCGAGAACGAGGAGAGAGAAGCGCCATGAGGCCGTGCCCGAGTATTGCTCGTCTTTTTGCGATCTGTCTGGCCGGAATGACGCTCGCCGGACATGCCTTTGCGCTCGACTATCCGACCCGGCCGGTGCGCTGGATCGTGACCTATCCGCCCGGTGGCGGGACCGACATCACGGCGCGCATCGTGGCGCAATGGCTGTCGGAACGACTGGGCCAGCAATTCGTCATCGAGAACAAGCCGGGAGGCGGCAACAACATCGGCACCGAGGCAGCGATCCATTCGCCCCCCGACGGCTACACGCTGATGCTGGTCAATCCGGCGAACGCGATCAATACGACGCTCTATCCGAAGCTGTCCTTCAACTTCATCCGCGATATCGCGCCGGTGGCCGGGATCATGCGGGTGCCGAACGTGATGGAGGTCAATCCATCGGTCCCGGCCAAGACGGTGGCCGAGTTCATCGCCTATGCCAAGGCCAATCCGGGCAAGATCAATTGGGCGACCTCAGGCAACGGCACCTCGGTCCATCTCTCCGGCGAGCTGTTCAAGATCATGACCGGCGTCGAGCTCACCCATATCCCGTACAAGGGCTCGGCGCCGGCGCTCACCGACCTGATCGCGGGCACCGTGCACGTCATCTTCGACAACATGCCGCCCTCCCTGCCGCATATCCGGGCCGGCACGCTTCGTGCGCTCGCGGTGACGACCAATGTACGGTCCGACGCGTTGCCCGAGATTCCGACCGTCGCCGAGACGGTGCCGGGTTACGAGGCGAGCGCCTTCTACGGAGTGGGCGTGCCGAAGGGTACCCCGCCCGAGATCATCGACAAGCTCAACAAGGAGATCAACGCCGGTCTCGCGGATCCGAAGATGAAGGCGAGGCTCGCCGAGCTCGGCGGCATGCTGACCCCCGGCACGCCGGAAGACTTCGGCAAGCTGGTCGCCGGGGAAACCGACAAGTGGGCCAAGGTGATCAAGACCGGCGGCGTGACGCTGGAATAGCTGATCTGCTCGACGGACTCGGGCCCATGAACCGTAAGCGCCCCGAAGACCTGCGCAGCCATCGCTGGCTCGGCGTCAGCGATCTGCGCTCGTTCGGCCACCGCTCGCGGCTGCGCCAGATCGGCTACGACGCCGAGGACTGGGCCGGCCGGCCGGTGATCGGCATCATCAACACCTGGAGCGAGATCAACGCCTGTCACGCGCATCTGCGCGCGCGCGCCGAGAACGTCAAGCGCGGGGTGCTGCAGGCCGGCGGTTTTCCGATCGAGCTGCCCGCGATGTCGCTGGCGGAGCCGTTCGTCAAGCCCTCGACCATGCTCTATCGCAATTTTTTGGCGATGGAGGCGGAGGAGCTCTTGCGCAGCCATCCGCTCGACGGCGCGGTGCTGCTCGGCGGCTGCGACAAGACCACGCCCGGCCTGATCATGGGCGCGATCAGCATGGGCATCCCGGCGATCTACGTGCCGGCCGGCCCGATGCTGCGCGGCAACTGGCGCGGCGAATATCTCGGGTCGGGCTCCGACGTCTGGAAGTACTGGACCGAGAAGCGCGCGGGCAACATCACCGAGGAGCAGTGGAACGAGATGGAGGGCGGCATCGCGCGCTCCTTCGGCACCTGCATGGTGATGGGCACGGCGGCGACCATGATGGCGATCGCCGAGGCGCTCGGCCTGACCCTGCCGGGCGCCTCCTCGATCCCGGCGGCGGACTCGAGCCATCCGCGCATGTGCGGCGTCGCCGGCCGGCGTATCGTCGACATGGTGTGGGAGGACCTCACCCCCGACCGGATCCTGACGCCGGCCGCCTTCGACAACGCCATCAAGGTCCACATGGCGATGGGCGGCTCGACCAACGCCATCATTCACGTGATCGCGATGGCGCGCCGCGCCGGCATCGCCCTCGACATGCAGCGCTTCGACCGGATCTCGCGCGAGATTCCGGTGCTCGCCAACGTCCGCCCGTCGGGAAAATACCTGATGGAGGATTTCTTCTATGCCGGGGGCCTGCGCGCGCTGATGCTGCAATTGCGCGACCGGCTCGATCTCTCCTGCCTGACCGTGACCGGAAAGACGCTCGCCGAGAGCATCGCCGGCGCCGAAATCTACCTGCCGGACGTGATCCACGCGGTCGCCGATCCGATCTATCGGGAAGGGGCGACCGCGGTCCTCACCGGCAACCTGGCGCCGCGCGGCTGCGTGATGAAGCCGGCGGCGGCGGAGCAGCGCTTCCTCAAGCATCGCGGGCCGGCGCTCGCCTTCGAGGACTACAACCACATGGCGCGCGAGGTCGAGCGCGACGATCTCGAGGTCACGCCCGACCACGTCGTCGTGCTCAAGAATGCCGGGCCCAAGGGCGGGCCGGGCATGCCGGAATGGGGCATGTTGCCGATCCCGAAGAAGCTCGTGCGGGCGGGAGTGCGCGACATGGTGCGCATCTCCGACGGCCGCATGAGCGGCACGAGCTACGGCGCCTGCATCCTGCACGTGGCGCCGGAAAGCTTCATCGGCGGGCCGCTGGCGCTCGTGCGCACCGGCGACGCGATCGAGATCGACGTCGCCGCCCGCCGCATCCACCTCGATGTCGCCGAGGAGGAGCTCGGCCGCCGGCGCGCGGCCTGGAAAGCGCCCGCGCCGCGCTACCCGCGCGGCTACGGCGCCATGTTCTCGACCCATATCGGCCAGGCCGACGAAGGCTGCGACTTCGACTTCCTCGCGGGCAAGGGGCAAATCCCCGAGCCGGAGATTCATTGACGATCAGGGGCGCGGCTCGATGGAGCGTCGCAAGTTTCTCACCAGCACACTGGGCTTGCCGATCATCTCGGCGCTAGCGGGCGCGTTCCCATCGCCGGCGGTGGCGCAGGCGTGGCCGGCGCGCAACATCACGATGATCGTTCCGTTTCCGCCCGGCGGGCAGGCCGACCTTGCGGCGCGGCCGGTGGCGGCGGCGCTTGAAAAAATCCTCGGGCGGCCGGTCGTCGTCGACAATCGGCAAGGAGCGGGAGGTGCGGTCGGCAATGCCGCCGCGGCACGCTCGGAGCCCGACGGCCACACCCTGCTGATGGCGCTGTCCTCGGTCGTCGTGCTGCCGGAGGCCGACCGGCTGTCCGGACGCAAGCCGTCCTACGAGCTCGATCAGCTCGTTCCGATCGCGCGCGTGCTGGCCGATCCGGGCGTTCTTCCGGTGTTGAGCTCCTCGCCCTACAAGACGCTCCAGGATCTGGTGGGCGACGCCCGCAAGCGGCCCGGCGAGATCACGTTCAGTTCGTCCGGCAATTACGGAGCGGCCCACATCCCCTACGCGATGTTTCAGCAAGCCGCCGGAATCAAGCTCCTGCACGTGCCGTACCGGGGCGGCGGCCCCTCGCTCGCCGCGTTCCTTGCCGGTCAGGTTGCCATCACCGCGCAAGCTCCGGGGCCGGTGAAGCCATACGTGGACGAAGGGCGGGTGCGCCTCGTTGCCAGTTGGGGCGGCACGCGCACGGCGGAGCTGGCCAACGTTCCGACCTTCATCGAGCTCGGCTATCCCGATGTGGAGTACTACATCTGGGCGGGGTTGTTCGTACCCAGGGGCACAGCCGCGCCGATCGTCGACCGGCTGCGCGATGCCATGCGCGAGGTCATGCGCAACCCGCAGGTGACCTCGGTGTTCGAGCGGGCCGGCAGCCCGCCGGCCTATCTCGACGCACCGGACTTCGCGCGTTTCATCGACGCTGAAATACTGTTTTTTCAATGACAGCCCGTGATGAATGTGTCAGGTGCTCGTCTGATCGCGCGCCGACAGTTTGGTGCTCTCCAGGTGGGCAATGTCGTTGAAGCGCTCCAGATTCCACCGTTTGCTGTCGCGTCGCCAGCAGGTGATCGACGTGTGCCAGGGGTCAAGCGTGGCCCGGTCGTGCGAGCTCTGAACGGCCAACAGTCCAAGCACAGATGCCACAACAAATCCGGCGTGTGTAACCACAACAACTGTTTCGCCGACATGTTGGCTGGCCAACACCTGCATGCACTCTCCAACCCGTGTGATCACATCGGCCCAGCTCTCCGCGCCAGGTGCAAACGGACGTGACGGCTCTGCGGTCATATTGAAACGTCCGTATTTCGCGTTGTACTCCTGCCATGTCAAGCCATCGGCCTCACCGAGGTGCATTTCGCAGAGCGCGCAATCCTCGATAACGCCGAGCCCCGGCATACTGGCGGCGAGGATCTCGGCCGATTCGCGAGCACGCCGAACTGGACTCGAGACGAGCACATCCGGCCGGAAACCCGTCTGCGCCCAGCGTGCGCTCAAGGCGTGCACCTGAAGACGACCGAGCTCAGTAAGTCCTGCGCAACCCGAGAGGCCGGCGATCACCCCGTCAACGTTGGCCCTGCCTTCGCCGTGACGTATAAGCATAAGCCGCTCGCTCTTCGCGCGCTCGTCGGGTCTCATGTTGTGCGCCTCCGGCTACCCCCTCCTG
>Ga0209701_10001170_pt1 | contig 16534 bp, 16 predicted proteins | sample CZO8metaG_4_FD_188356 | JGI IMG/M metagenome (GOLD analysis project Ga0209701, IMG submission 188356) | Vadose zone soil microbial communities from the Eel River Critical Zone Observatory, Northern California, USA - CZOApr15con2H3.8 metaG... | ecosystem: Environmental > Terrestrial > Soil >... | reverse complement strand
AATCGTGCTCATCGCGGGGGGCAAAGGCAAGGGGCAGGCCTGGGGACCGCTCGCGACCGCGGCCCGGGGGCGGGTCGCCCACGCTCTCCTCATCGGCGAGGACGCGGAGAAGATCGGCGCCGCGCTCGCGGCCGCGGCGATCCCGGTGACGTTCTGCCAGTCGCTCCAGGAAGCGGTGGATCGCGCGCGCGCGCTCGCCGCGCCCGGAGACATCGTGCTGCTTTCGCCGGCGTGCGCCTCCTTCGACATGTTCGATCATTTTGAACACCGGGGTGACGTATTCAAAAAGCTCGTGGAACGGCTCGACTGATGAGACACCTCGACGGGCGCCTCGAGAGGTTGCTCCGAGCGGTGGGGGGGTCTGGGGGAGGAGCGGCGTTCGCTCCCCCCCAGCCCGACTAAACTGCCCAGGAAGCTCGCGCCCGACGTGTGGCTGTTCGGCGTCGCGATCGTCCTCCTCTCGGTGGGCGTGGTGATGGTCTACTCCGCGAGCGCGATCGTGGCGGCCGACCGCTTCCACGACCCGTACTTCTTTCTCAAGAAGCAGGTGTTCTGGGCCCTGCTCGGCGCCGGGTGCCTGTGGATGGCGATCCGCCTCGACTACCATCGTCTGGAAGGGTTCGTGCTTCCGCTCCTGATCTTCGCGGGCGTGCTCCTCGTGCTGGTGCTGATCTCGCCGCTCGGTCAGGCGATCAACGGCACGCGCCGCTGGATCCGGCTCGGGCCCGTGTCGTTCCAGCCGGCGGAGCTGGCCAAGCTCGCGCTCGTGCTCTATCTCGCCGCGTTTCTCGCGCGCAAGGGCGAGGCGATCGCCGAGCTCCGCCGCGGACTCGTGCCGCCGCTCGCGGTGGCCGGCCTCCTGGCCGCGCTCGTCCTCGCGCAGCCGGACCTCGGCAATTGCCTGACGCTCATCACCCTCACGTTCACGCTCCTGTTCCTCGCGGGCGGCCGAGTCCGGCACCTGGGCCTTGTCCTCGCGCTCGCGTTGCCGCCGCTCGTGGTGGCGATCTGGGCGGCGCCGTACCGGCTGCGGCGCATCGTCGCGTTCCTCGACCCGTGGTCGGACCCGCGCGGCAGCGGGTTCCAGATCATCCAGTCGTGGCTCGCACTCGGCAACGGCGGGATTTTCGGTCAGGGCATCGGCGCGTCCCGCCAGAAGCTCTTCTACCTCCCGGAACCGCACACGGATTTCATCTTCGCGATCATCGCCGAGGAGCTGGGCTTCGTGGGTGCCGCGGCCATCGTCGCGCTCTTCATCGTTCTGGTCTGGCGCGGGCTCCGGATCGGGCTGCGGGCGCCCGACCCCTTCGGCGGGTACCTGGCGCTCGGGATCACCGTGTTGATCGCGACGCAGACCCTCGTGAACCTGGGGGTCGTGACGGGCCTGTTGCCGACGAAGGGGCTGCCACTGCCCTTCATCTCCTTCGGCGGCTCCGCCCTGCTCGTCACGATGGTCTCGACGGGAGTACTCTTGAACATTTCCCAGCACGCCCATGTTTAAGCGGTACCAGCAGATCCACTTCGTCGGGATCGGCGGCAGCGGCATGTCCGGGATCGCCGAGATCCTGTTGAACCTCGGCTACCGGGTGACCGGCTCCGACCAGAAACGCAACGACGCTGTCGAGCGGCTCGCCGAGCTCGGCGCGAAGATCTTCATCGGCCATCAGGCGGCGAACGTCGAGGGCGCCCACGTGGTCGTCTACTCGTCGGCCGTCTCGCGGGACAACGTCGAGGTCCAGCTCGCGCGCCAGCGCCAGATCCCGACGATTCCCCGCGCCGAGATGCTGGCCGAGCTGATGCGTCTCAAGTACGGCATCGCGGTCGCCGGCACCCACGGCAAGACGACGACCACTTCGATGGTCGGGGCCGTGCTCGCCGAAGGCCGCTACGATCCGACGATCGTGGTGGGGGGCCGGGTGACGAGCCTCGGCTCGAACGCCCGGCTCGGCCAGGGGGAGTACCTGGTCGCCGAAGCCGACGAATCCGATGGCTCGTTCCTGAAGCTCGCGCCGACGATCGCGGTCGTCACGACCGTCGACGCGGAGCATCTGGATCACTACGGGAGTCTCGACGCGATCCGCGACGCCTTCGTCGCGTTCGTGAACAGAGTCCCCTTCTACGGGTCGGCCGTCCTCTGCCTCGATCAGGCGAACATCCAGCTGCTCATTCCGAGAATCGAGAAGCGGATCATCACGTACGGCCTGGAGTCGGGCGCCGACCTCGTGGCGCGACGCCTGCGCCTGGCGGGCATGACGAGCCGCTTCGAGGTCTTCCAGCGCGGGAGCCTGCTCGGCGAGCTCGCGCTCCAGATCCCCGGCCGCCACAACGTGCTCAATGCCCTCGCGGCGGTGGGCGTCGGCCTGGATCTGGAGATCCCGTTCCCCACCATCCAGAAGGCGCTGGCCGGGTTCTCGGGCGTCCAGCGCCGTTTCCAGATCCTTGGTCGTGCCCGCGGCGTCACGGTGGTCGACGACTACGGCCATCACCCCGCCGAGATCCGGGCGACGCTGGCCGCCGCCAAGGCCGGGTTCGACTGCCGGGTCGTGACGGTGTTCCAGCCGCACCGCTACACCCGCACACTGCACCTGCGACAGGAGTTCCTCACGGCGTTCAATCTGGCTGACGCGCTGATCGTGATGGACATCTACGCCGCCGGGGAAACGGCCATCCCCGGCGTCACGGCCGAGGATCTCGCCGCGGGGATCCGGTCGCACGGCCATCGCGACGTCACCTATCTCGGGAGCGACCGGATGCGCATCGTCGAGCACCTCTGCGAGATCGCCCGGACGGGCGACCTCGTGATCACGCTCGGCGCCGGTGACGTGAGCCAGCTCGGCCCGGAGCTGCTGAAACGCCTGAATGCGGACTCGCTGACTGGGAGGTCGACATGCTAGGAGAAATCCGGGGGGAAGTGCGGTTCAAGGAGCCCCTGAGCTTCCACACCTCGCTCCGAATCGGCGGCACGGCCGACATCTTCGTCGTGCCTCAGGACGTCGACGACATCCGCCACGCGCTCATGTTCGCCGAGCGTGAACAGCTGCCGGTGGCGGTGATCGGCGGCGGCAACAACCTGCTCGTCAAGGACCGCGGCGTGCGCGGCGTCGTCCTGCGGCTCGAGGGCTGTCTCGGGCGCGCGGAGTTCCACGGCGAGGAGGCGATCGCCGGGGCGGGCGTGAGCCTCTCGGCCCTGATTCGAGAAGCCGCCGCTATCAATCTGGGCGGCATCGAGTGCCTCGTCGGGATTCCCGCCACGATCGGCGGCGCTCTGGCCATGAACGCTGGAACGCCGGACGGCTGGATCGGCGATTTTGTGAGCGCGGTCTACTACCTGCACCCGGACGGGACGCTCGGCGAGTACAAACCGTCCGCGGGCACGTACACGTACCGGAACTTCAACGCGCCGGCCGGCGCCGTGCTGATCGGCTGCCGCCTGCGCCTGCACCGCCGCCCGATGGCGGAGATCCAGAAGGAGATGAAGCAGCGGCTCAAGGTGAAGAAGTCCACCCAGCCGCTGGCGCTCGCCTCCGCCGGGTGCGTGTGGAAGAACCCGGCGGGCGACGTCGCCGCGCGGATGATCGAGAAGTGCGGCCTCAAGGGCAAACGGGTCAACGGCGCCGAGATCTCCTCCAAGCACGCGAACTTCATCGTGAACCGGGGTGGCGGGACCGCCACGGACATCCTGGCCCTCATGGACCTGACGCGGGAGCGTGTCAACAGCCACTTCTCGGTCGTGCTCGAGCACGAGATCAGGATCATCGGGGAGTAGATGCCCAGCGGCCTCAGCTCCCCGAGGAGCCGTGCCTCGGTCCTCGCCGATCTGGGCGAGCGCTCGGCGTTCGTCGATGGACAGCGCGTGGGGCGGCCGCGGCGCCGGCGACCGAGCCGGCGCACCCGGCTCCGGCGTCTCGTCGGGGTCATCGTGGCGGTCGCCGTGATCCCGGCGGCGGTCGTCGCCGGCGGCCACTGGCTCCTGACGACGCAACGGTTCGCGGTGACGAACGTGGAGGTGCGCGGCGCGTCCCGCACGTCACCCGAGCAAATCCTGGCGGTGGCCGCGATTCCTCGCGGGACGAACATCTTCCGTCTCGACACGACGGGTGTGACCGGCCGCGTGGAATCGCTTCCCGCGGTGCGCCGGGCCGACGTCGTGCGCGAGCTGCCGGACCGGGTCGTGATCAGCGTCGAGGAGCGGCGTCCGTTCACGCTCGTCCACGGCGGGCGGCTCCACTGGATGGACGAGGAGGGGCGGCTGCTCGGCGCCTCGCTCGCGGCCGTGGCGCCTCCGATGCCCGTCATCAGCGGCCTCACGGCCGACGAGCTCGCGTCCATGCGCACGGCCCCCGGGCCGAAGGCCCGCGCGGCGGTCGCGGTGATCCGCGCGCTCCTCCGAAGCGGGAGCGGGCTGACCGCGGAGATCTCGGAGATCGACATGAGCCGCCGGGAGGGCCCGGTCCTCTATACGATCGACGGCGTCGAAGTTCGCCTCGGAAGCGAGGACTGGGAGGAGCGTCTGGCGCGCCTCGAAGGGGTCCTCGGGCAGGTCGCGGCGCAGGACGTGCGAACGGTCGACCTCCGGTTCCGTGATCAGGTGGTCTTCCAGCGGGAGGGGGCGCGATGAGACGCGCGAAGACGCCGGACCTCGCCGTCGGCCTGGACGTCGGCACCACGAAGATCTGCGCGATCGTCGCCGAGCCCGCGGCCCGGGGCGTCCTGAACATCATCGGGGTCGGGACCGCGCCCTCCCGCGGGCTCCGACGGGGGATCGTCGTCAACATCGACTCGACGGTCGAGGCGATCAAGACCGCCGTCGGCGAGGCCGAGCAAATGGCGGGCGTCGAGGTCTCGGGCGTGTACGCCGGGGTGGCGGGCGGCCACGTCCGCGGCGTCAACAGCCGCGGCGTCGTGCCGATCACCGGCAAGCACCACGAGGTGAGCGAGGCCGACGTGGAGCGCGTCATCGAGGCGGCGCGCGCCGTCAATCTGCCCCAGGACCGCGAGATCATCCACGTCCTGCCGCAGAGCTTCGTCGTCGATGACGGGGACGGCGTCCGCGAGCCCATCGGTATGTCGGGTGTGCGCCTCGAGGTCGAGGTGCACATCGTGACCGGCGCCGTCACCTCGGTCCAGAACGTCGTCCGCTCGGTGAACCGCGCGGGCCTCACCGTCCAGGACATCGTGCTCGAGCCCCTCGCCTCCGCCGAGGCGGTGCTCTACGACGACGAGAAAGAGCTCGGCGTCGTGGTGATCGACATCGGCGGCGGGACGACCGACGTCGCCCTCCTGCGCAACGGCGCCGTCTGGCACACCGTGGTGCTGCCGCTCGGCGGCGACCACATCTCCAACGACATCGCGATCGGGCTGCGCACGCCGACGGCGGACGCCGAGGACATCAAGAAGCGCTACGGATGCGCGCTGACGGCCCTGGTCCCGGCCGAGGAGACGGTCGACGTGCCGGCCGTGGGCGGCCGTAAGCCGCGGCAGCTCTCGCGGCAACTTCTCTCGGAGATCATCCAGCCGCGCGTGGAGGAGATCTTCACGCTGGTGGCGCGCGAGCTGGCGCGAGCGGGCTTCCAGGACGCGGCGACCGCCGGCGTCGTCGTGACCGGCGGCACCTCGATCATGGAAGGCGTCCCCGAGCTCGCCGAGGGCATCTTCGATCAGCCCGTGCGCCGCGGCGTGCCCATCGGCATCGGTGGACTGGCGGACGTGATCGAGAGCCCGATCTACGCGACCGCCGTCGGCCTGGCGCTCTACGGCAGGCACTCCCGGTCCCCGGGCGAGTCGGGGGGCGCCGCGGGCTCCACCCCGATGGGCCGGCTGACACGGCTCGTGACTGGATTCCTGGGTGACATCTTCTAGGCCGGGTCGGGACGGGCGACAGCCGACCCTGTTCACGTCCGACGTGGTCCGTTCACGCAGCCGGAGGCGGACCTCCGGCGAACCCCCAGAGGAGGCAGTGATGGAGAAGGATCGCACGCGGCGCCCGCTCTTCGAACTCGAGCACCAAGTGCAGGCCGCGAAGATCAAGGTGTTCGGCCTCGGCGGGGGCGGCGGTAATGCGGTGAGCCGCATGATGACGGCGCAGTTCACGGGCGTCGAGTTCATCGTGGCCAACACCGATCTCCAGGCGCTGCACGCCTCGCCGGCGCCGATCAAGCTCCAGCTCGGAACGAGGCTCACGCAGGGCCTGGGCGCCGGCTCGAACCCGGAAGTCGGTCGGAACGCCGCGCAGGAGGATCCCGATCAGATCACGCGTCTCTTGAGCGGCGCCGACATGGTCTTCATCACGGCGGGGCTCGGCGGCGGGACCGGCACCGGTGCCGCGCCCGTGGTCGCGTCGCTCGCGAAGGATCTGGGGATCCTGACGGTCGCGGTGGTGACCAAGCCCTTCACCTTCGAGGGCCGGAAGCGGATGCTCCAGGCCGAGGCTGGGCTCGAGGCGCTCAGGGCCGTCGTGGACACGCTCATCACGATCCCGAACCAGCGGCTGCTCTCCGTCGTGGACCGCGGCACTCCGCTGATCGCCGCATTCCGCGTGGCCGACTCGGTGCTCCAGCAGGCGGTGCAGGGGATCTCGGACCTGATCCTGGTGCCCGGGCTCGTCAACCTCGACTTCGCCGACGTCCGCACGATCATGTCGGGCATGGGTCTGGCGATGATGGGCACGGGCACCGGCAAGGGGGAGAACCGCGCCCTCGACGCCGCGCAGAAAGCGGTCGCAAGCCCACTCCTCGACGAGACGTCGATCGAGGGTGCGCGCGGGATCCTGATCAACTTCACCGGCGGCGCCGACCTGTCCATCCACGAAGTCGAGGAGGCGGCGCGGATCGTCCAGGAAGCCGCACACGAAGAGGCGCACATCATCTTCGGCGCCGTCATCGATCCGCAGCTCTCGGACGAGGTCCGGATGACGGTGATCGCGACGGGCTTTGCCGAGAAGAAGGAAGCGGTCGGCGTCGGCGGCAAGGTGGTCGACCTGCCGCGCGCTTCGCGCTCGGTCCCGGCGGCGGCGTCGACGCAGTGGCGGCGGCGGTTCGCCGACTCGCGGGCCGAAGCCGAGGGCGAGATCGGCGACGGCGACCTCGAGGTTCCCGCTTTTCTCCGGCGCCAAGCGGACTAGGGCCGCGGGGGAGCGGGCAGGGAGGGTGGCGGGCGGGGTCGCTCGACCACGCCGCACGCGTCCGCAAACCCATCGCGGCTGGGCTCCATCATGCGCGGATGCGTCCGGCGTCGCTTGGAGGGAACGGGTCTCGTCGACCCCGCCCGCCACCCTCCCTGCCCGCTCCCCCGCGGCCTGTCGGCTTGCCACGCTGAGAAGCCTCATACTGAGAAGAGATGACTTCGGAGCTGCGTCCGCACGGAGAGCCGGCGGCGTACTTCACGTTTCCGTCGCTCGTCGGGGTGGGCTTGCCGCATGCGACGACGACGCGGCACTGTCCGGGGATCGCTTCGTTCGCCGAGCCGATTTCCCCTGAGGCGCCGAGAGCGCCGTTTCGGTTCGAGGCCGCGGCGATCCTGGGCGGAGCCGGGCTCGAGATCGGCCGGGTGACCTACGCTCGCCAGGTGCACGGCGCCGAGACGGCGCGCGCGCCCGCGGGCGGGGGATTCGCGGGCTCGGTCGACATCCTCGTCACCGCCGAGCGCGGAGTGCCGCTTGCGATCTTCACCGCGGACTGTCTCGCGATCGTCTTCTACGATCCCGGGGCGCGGATCCTCGGCCTCGCCCACGTCGGCTGGCGCGGGACGGTGCGCGGCGCGACGCAGGCGGCCGTGCGGGCGATCGCAGAGCTGGGCGGGCGCGCCTCCTCGCTCCGTGTCGCGATTGCGCCATCAATCGGCCCGTGCTGTTACGAGGTCGACGAGCCGGTCACGGCAGAGCTGGCGCGCGCGTTCGGGGAGCGCTGGACGGCGTGGGTCAGGCCCTCGCGCGCCGGGCACGTCATGCTCGATCTGTGGGCGGCCAACGAGACCCTCTTGAGCGACGCCGGGGTGGCGCCGACGTCAATCGACAATCCGCGACTCTGCACGGCGTGCCATCCGGAGCTGCTGTACTCGTACCGCCAGGGCAATCGCGGCCGCCTTGTCACGGTCGCCGCACTTCCCTAGCCGACGACGTTCCTTTCCCACAGCCGAAAGCCCCCCACCCTGAGGCCTCCCCCGGCCCCGAGCCCCCTGCTAGAATCAGCCTGCGCCCATGACCGACATTCGTGCCAACCTCGAACGCGTGCGTGAACGGGTCGCCCGGGCGGCGGAACGCGCGGGCCGGCGCGCCGAGGACGTGCTCCTCGTCGGGGTCTCCAAGACCGTCGACGTCGGGCGGATCCGCCAGGCGATCGAGGCCGGCGTGCCGGCGCTCGGTGAGAACCGGGTGCAGGAGGCCCGCGGCAAGATCGCCGAGATCGGTCGGCCCGTCCCGTGGCACCTCGTCGGGCATCTCCAGACGAACAAGGTGCGGGACGCCCTCGAGCTCTTCGACCTGATCCACTCGCTCGACCGGCTGGAGCTGGCGAAGGAGCTCGACAAGCGCGGGCGGGCCCGCGGGCGCGCGGTGGACACGCTGGTGGAGGTGAACGTCGGCGGCGAGGCGTCCAAGGGTGGCGCGGCACCGGACGGACTCGGCGAGCTCCTCGAGGCTGTCGCGGCCATGCCTCACGTGAGGGTGCGGGGTCTCATGGCGATCCCTCCGGAGGCGAAGGAGCCCGACGCCTCGCGCGTCTGGTTCCGCGCGCTGCGAAAGCTCGGCGAGCGACACGGCCTTTCCGAGCTGTCGATGGGAATGAGCGGCGATTTCGAGGTGGCGATCGAGGAAGGCGCGACGATAGTCCGGGTCGGCACGGCGATCTTCGGACCCCGATTGGGATGAGGGGGGTCGCCCCCTCATCAGAGGCGACCGGAGGAACGATGACGATCAAGGGTCGTAGCGTCGGCTTCGTGGGCGCCGGCAACATGGGCGAGGCGCTCATCAAAGGACTCCTCGCGGCGAACCTCGTGCCGGCGGAGGCGATCCACGCAACCGACGTGCGTCTCGAGCGCCTCAAGGAGCTCAACCGCCAGTACGGGATCCAGATCTCGTCGGACAACGCCGAGCTGATCCGCCGCGCCGACATCGTGATCCTGGCGGTGAAGCCGCAGATCATGGATGCGGTGTTGACGGAGATCGCGCCCGCGGTCACGCGCCGGAAGCTCTTGATCTCGATCGCCGCCGGCGTCTCCACCGCGAAGATCCGCGCGGTCCTGCACAAGGACGCGCGCCTCATCCGGGTGATGCCGAACACCCCGGCCCTCGTCCTCGCAGGCGTGACGGCCGTCGCGAAAGCCGAAGGTCTCGAGGCCGACGACCTCGAGACCGCCGGCGAGATCTTCAGTGCGGTCGGACGCGTGGTCGTGCTCGGCGAGGAGCTGATGGACGCGGTGACCGGCCTGTCGGGCTCTGGACCCGCGTACATCGCCGTCGTGATCGAGTCGCTCGCCGACGGCGGGGTCCGGATGGGGCTCGACCGGATCACCGCGATGACCCTCGCGACCCAGACCGTTCTGGGCGCCGCGACGCTGCTGCGCGAGACCGGGCTCCACCCGGGCGCGGTCAAGGACATGGTCTGCTCCCCGGGGGGCACCTCGATCGCCGGCATCGCCGCGCTCGAGGAGGGGGGGATCCGCACGACGTTCATCAAGGCGGTCGAGCGGGCGACCCAGCGCTCGCGCGAGCTCGGGCAGGGGCCGAAGTGATGTTCGTCATCAATTACTTCTTCGTCGCGCTGGCGAACCTCGTCAACCTGCTCATCGTCGCCTACATCTGGATCATCATCGCGCGGGCGATCCTTTCGTGGGTGAGCCCCGATCCCTACAACCCCGTCGTGCGCTTCCTGCACCGGGTGACCGAGCCGGTGTTGCGCGCGGTGCGCGAGCGGCTGCCGACGCATCAGCTCGGGCTCGACTTCTCTCCCATGATCGTGATTCTCGTGCTTTACTTCCTGAAGGAATTCCTGGTCCCGGTGCTGTACCGGATCGCCACCGAGATCGGGTAGGAGGCCGGAGGCGTTGATGCGCATCAGCCCGCTCGATATCCGCCAACAGCAGTTCACCGTCAAGTTGCTGCGGGGCTTCGACACCCAGGAGGTCGACGCCTTCCTCGACGACGTCGCCGAGGACTACGAAACGGTGCTCAAGGAGAACGCGCAGCTCAAGGAGCAGGTCGCGACCTTCGAGGAGCGGTCGCGCGGGCTCGGCGAGCGCGAGCGAGCGCTGCAGGACACGCTCGTCACGACCCACCGGCTCGGCGACGAGATGAAGGCGGCCGCCCGGCGCGAGGCGGAGCTGCAGATGCGGGAGGCCGAGCTGCGGAGCGAGAAGATCATCGAGGAGGGCCGGGCCGAGGAGGCGAGGATCAGGAGCGAGATCCAGACGCTCCGGCGCGTCCGCCGCCAGCTCATCGAGGATTTCCGCGCGACGCTCGAGAGCTACTACCGGATGATGTCGGCCGAGTTCGGCGAGGACAAGGACGACGCCAAGGCCTGAGGGCACGCTGCTGTCGCTCCGCGTGCAGCCGCGGGCTGCCCGTGATGAGATCGTCGGCTGGCAGGACGCGACACTCCGGCTGCGCGTCACGGCGCCGCCCGTCGCGGGCGCGGCGAACACGGCCGTCGCGGCTCTCCTGGCCCGCGCCCTCGGCGTCCCGCCGTCGTCAATCCGTGTGATCCGCGGTCTCCAGGCGAGAAACAAAGTCGTCGAGATCGCCGGCCTGGGCGAAGCCGAGATTCAGAGCCGCCTGCAATCCATTGTAGCGGGGCCCGTGAGGCAGGCTTGAGCCGAGGGTGGCCTGAGAAAGAAGCAGGTGGCTCCGATACGCCCATCCTACCCGGAAGCGCGATCCCCGCTATCGCGCCCGTCCGCTGGGACGGGGGCCGGCTGATCCTCCTCGACCAGACGCTGCTCCCCGAGCGCGAGGTCGAGCGCGGGTACCAGCGCTGGGAAGACGTCGCCGAGGCCATCCGGGCGCTCGTCGTGCGCGGCGCGCCCGCGATCGGCGTGGCCGCCGCCTTCGGCGTGGTGCTGGCGACGCGGCAGAGCCGCGCCGGGACGTTCGACGGCCTGCTGGTGGACCTCGAAACGGCGATCAAGGGCCTCGCGGCCACGCGGCCGACCGCCGTCAACCTGTTCTGGGCTCTCGAGCGGATGAGGCGCGTGGCGCTCGCGTCGGGCGCGCTTCCGCTGCCCGAGGTGCGCGTCCGGCTCCTCGCCGAGGCACAGGCCATCCGCGACGAGGACATCGCCGCGAACCGCGCCTTGGGCGCCCACGGCGCGTCGCTGGTGCCGCCGAACGCGCGCATTCTGACCCACTGCAACGCCGGCGCCCTCGCGACGGCCGGGTACGGGACCGCTCTCGGCGTGGTGCGCGCCGCGCACGCTCAGGGCAAAGTCGCGCTCGTGTGGGTGGACGAGACCCGTCCGGTGATGCAGGGCTCACGACTGACCGCCTGGGAGTGCGTCCGCGAGGCCATCCCCCATCGGCTGATCGCCGACGTGGTGGCGGCATCGGTGATGGCGCGGGGCGAGGTCGACCTGGTGGTGACCGGTGCCGACCGCATCGCCGCCAACGGCGACACCGCCAACAAGATCGGAACCTACTCGCTCGCGGTGCTCGCCGCCCACCACCAGGTGCCGTTCTATGTCGCGGCGCCGTTCTCGACGATCGATCCGGCGCTCGCCTCGGGCGCGGAAATCCCGATCGAGGAGCGCGACGCGTCGGAAGTCCGCCGCGTGGGCGCGCAGCAAACCGCGCCGGATGCCTCGCCGGTGTTCAACCCGGCCTTCGACGTGACGCCCGCCCGGCTCATCGCGGCGATCATCACCGAGCGTGGCGTCATCCGCCCGCCGTATCGCTTTTGACCGCCCGCGAGTACCACGACCGGACCGCGCACTCGCCCGCGTCGGTCCGCACCGGCGGCCACACGCTCGAGTGGGACATCAAGCCGTTCCCGTTCAAGATCTACACGGAGCTCTCGTCGTTCGCGCTGCCGCGCGAGCTCGACCCTCCGGTGATCGACACGCTCGCCGCCATCGCCGGCCCGCAGACGGATGGCGCGACGCTCACGCTGAGCCAGCTCGCGACGCTCCTCTACCACTCGGGCGGCGTGACCAGGAAGAAGACCTACCCGGGTGGGGGAGAGATCCTCTTCCGCGCCGCGGCCTCGACGGGCGCGCTCTACCAGACCGAGATGTATGTGGCGGCTGGTCAGGTCGCGGGGCTCGACGCGGGCCTCTATCACTTCTCTCCCGGTGACTTTACCCTTCGCCGCTTGCGCGCCGGCGACGTTCGCCGGGCGTTCGCGACGGCTGCCGGCGACGACTCGCTCGCGAGCCGCGCCGCGACCGTCCTGCTCACCGGGATCTACTGGCGCAACGCCTGGAAGTACCAGGCGCGCGCCTACCGCCACCTCTTCTGGGACTCCGGGACGATGCTCGCCAACCTCCTCGCCGTCGCCGGCGGCCTCGAGCTCGCCCCGCGCGTGCTGACGGGATTCGTGGACGGCGAGGTCAACCGTCTGCTGGGGCTCGATGCGGCGCGCGAGGTCGCTCTCGAGCTGGTCGTGGTCGGGCACGAAACCTCCATCGCACCTCCCGGCGGCGCGCTCGAAGCGATCGATCATCCGACGCTCCCGCTTTCCTCGTCGGAGGTCGACTATCCGCTCGTTCGCGAGATCCACACCGCTTCATCGCTCTCGACGTCCGGCGCCGTTCGCGCGTGGCGTCTGCAGGGCGGGGCGGGGGCGCGGGGGATGGCTGCCGAGACTGCGCGGTCCGCGCGCGTGGCGGCGTTGCCGGCGCCCCGACGCGAAGCCGGACGAGGGCTCGGCGAGACGATTCAGCGGCGCGGTTCGACCCGACAGTTCGGGCACGCGCCGCTCACGGCCGAAGAGCTGGCGACGGCCCTCTGGGCCGCGACCCGCGGCTTCGAGGCCGACGTGCCGGCGGGACTCGTCGACCTCTATCTCATCGTCAACAGCGTCGCGGACGTTTCGCCCGGGGCGTACTACTACCAGCCCGCCGCCCACGTGCTCGAGCTCCTGGCCGCCGGCGACTTCCGGAACCGGTCGTCCTACCTCTGTCTCGAACAATCTCTCGGTGGGGACGCGGCCGCGGTCATCTATTTCATGGCGCGGCTCGACGATCTGCTGCGCGTATTCGGTGATCGCGGCTACCGCCTCGCGAATCTGGAGGCGGGGCTCGCCGGTGGCCGCGCCTATCTCGCCGCGTACGCTCAGGGGTTCGGCGCCTCCGGTCTCACGTTCTACGATCGCCACGTGGTCGAGTTCTTCTCACCGCACGCTGCCGGCAAGGACGCGATCTTCGTGACCGCGCTGGGGCGCTCGGCCGCGGGAGACCGTGTTACGATCGAGTCGAACCTGACCCCTCGAAGGAGGTCGTCTGCATGAAGAAGTACCAGTTGATGGCGCCGGGTCCCACGCCTGTGCCGAGCGAGGTCCTCCTCGCGATGGCGCAGCCGATCATCCACCACCGGACCCCGCAGTACGAGGCGCTGTTCGTCGAGGTGCGCGCCGGGCTCAAGAAGCTCTTCCAGACGAGCGCCGAGGTGGTGCCGCTCGCCTGCTCGGGGACAGGCGCGATGGAAGCGGCGGTCGTCAACACACTCTCGGCAGGCGATTCCGTCGCGGTGGTCCGGGCGGGGAAGTTCGGCGACCGCTGGCTCGAGATTGCCAGGGCCTACGGCCTCAACGTCATCGATCTGACCGCGCCGTTCGGGCACACGGTGGACGCCGCGCGCCTCGCCGATTCGCTCAAGACCCATCCCGAGGTGAAGGCCGTGCTCACGCAGCACAGCGAGACCTCGACCGGCGTGCTCCACGACGTCCGGGCGTACGCGGCAGTCACCCGTCAGCACGACGCGATCCTGATCGTCGACGCGGTGTCGAGCCTCGGGATCGCCGATCTGCCGATGGACGCCTGGGGGGTCGACCTCGTGGTTGCGGGCTCGCAGAAGGGGCTGATGCTGCCGCCGGGCATCGGGTTCTGCGCGCTCAACGAGAAGGCCTGGCGGAAGACCAAGACCTCGACGCTGCCGAAGTACTACTTCAATCTCACCGACGAGCTGAAGTTTGTGGCGAAGAACGAAGTTCGCTTCACACCCGCGGTGTCCATCGTCGTCGGCCTGCGCGAGGCATTGCGACTCCTCGAGGCCGAGGGGTTCGCCAACGTGTTCAAGCGCCACGACCGGCTGGCGCGCGCCACCCGCGCGGGCGCCGAGGCCCTCGGGCTCGAGCTGTTCGCGAAGGCCACGCCCAGCCCGGCGCTGACCGCCATCCGGGCGCCCACCGGCGTCGACAGCGAGAAGATCGTCGCGGCCTACGCCCAGAGCCACAACATCACGATCGCGGGCGGGCAGGGGGAGATGAAGGGCAAGCTCTTCCGCCTGGGGCACATGGGGTACGCCGCCGAGTTCGACGTCATCGTCGCGCTGTCGGCGCTCGAGCAGGTGCTCGCCGATCTCGGCCAGCCCGTCGACTTCGGCTCGAGCGTCCGCGCGGCGCAGAAGATCTTCGTCGAGAAGCCGTGAAGCGGGTTCTCGTCACCGACGGCCTCCAGTCCGTCGGCGTCGACGCGCTCCGCAAGCACGGCCTCGACGTCGAGGTGGCGGGCTCGCTCGGCGAGCGTGAGCTCGCCGCCCGCGTCGGCGAGTACGAGGGACTCATCGTCCGCAGCGCCACCAAAGTGACGCGCGCCGTGATCGAGGCGGGTCGCCGGCTGGAGGTCATCGGCCGGGCGGGCGCCGGCGTCGACTCGATCGACGTGGATGCCGCGACCGAGCGCGGCGTGATCGTCATGAACACCCCGGGCGGGAACACCACCGCGGTCGCCGAGCACACCCTGGCGCTTCTCCTGGCGATGGCCCGCCGCCTGCCCGCCGCCGATCTCACGCTCAAGGCCGGGCGATGGGAGAAGAGCCGGCTCCAGGGCGTCGAGCTCTTCGGCAAGGTGCTGGGCATCCTCGGCCTCGGCCGGATCGGCTCCGAGGTGGCCCGCCGCGCGCTCGGCTTTCGCATGCAAATCATCGCCTACGACCCGTATCTGACGCGCGAGGCCGCCGAGCGCCTGGGCGTGGAAAGCGTCGAGCTCGACGAGTTGCTCGCGCGGGCCGACTTCATCACGATCCACACACCGCTCACCGGGGACACGCGGCACCTCCTCGGCGAGGCAGAGCTGGCGCGCCTCAAGCCGGGCGCGCGCCTCATCAACTGCGCCCGCGGCGGCCTCGTCGACGAACAGGCGCTGGCGCGCGCGATCCAGTCGGGCCGCGTCGCCGGCGCCGCGCTCGATGTCTTCGAGCAGGAACCGCCGCCGGCCGATCACCCGCTCCTCAAGCTCGAGCAGGTGATCGTGACGCCCCATCTGGGCGCGGCGACCGACGAGGCCCAGACGGCCGTCGCGCTCGCCATCGCCGACCAGGTCGCCGACGCGCTGCTGCGCGGTGTCGTCGTGAACGCGGTGAACCTGCCGGCCATGGACGCCGAGACCTACAAGGAGCAGGCGCCCTGGGTCGGACTCGCCGAGACGATGGGCCGCTTCCTCGCGCAGATGGCGGAGGGCCGGATGCAGGAGGCGCGGCTCACGTACGAGGGCGAGATCGTCGGGCGGTCGACGGCGACCCTGACCCTCGCGTTCGTCCGGGGACTCCTCGGCACGATCCTCTCCGAGCACGTCACCGACGTGAACGCGATGCTGATCGCCAAAGCGCGCGGGCTGCGGGTCACCGAGACCTCGACGACGGAGAGCTCGGACTACGCGAGCCTCGTCAGCGCCGAGCTCCGCACCGACCGTGGCGTCACGTCGGTCGCCGGCGCCGTCTTCTTCAAGCGGGAGCCGCGCTTCGTCCGGGTCGATGGCTACTCGCTGGAGGCGTTGCCGCAGGGCTGGATTCTCGTGTTCGCGAACCTCGACGTGCCGGGCGTGATCGGCCGCATCGGAACCCTGTGCGGCCGCCACGGGATCAACATCGCGGGCATGCAGCTGGGCCGTGAGCGCAGGGGCGGACGCGCCGTGTCGCTCCTGAATCTCGACGATCCAATGGATGCGGGTGCGCTCGAGGAGATCCGCGCCATGCCCGACATCGTCTTCGCCAAGCTCGTCAAGCTCTAGCGTCCACCGGCGGTAGGAACAGGTCGGCCGGCCGGTGCGAGCGAACAGCGGACGGGGCCTGTCGCCGGGGGCCGCGCCCACGCGGCCGGCTCCGTCACCCACTCGCCCGAATCGCAGCTCTTCGAGCTGCGGGCGGGACTCGGGGGTCCCACTCCGCCGGTCGCGTGGGCACAGCCCCGGCGCCACCCGTCCGCCGCTCGCTCGCACCGGCCGGCCGACCTGCCCCCGGCCTGCACGTGGGCCTGCGGGCACGGGGCGGAGCGAATCGCGCTAGAATGCGGGGGTTGTGAGCACGCTGAGGCTCTTTGTCGTACGGCATGGGGAGACGGTCTGGGTCCGGGAGCGGCGCTTCGCCGGCTCCCGGGACATCCCGCTCACCGAG
>Ga0209701_10001168_pt1 | contig 16547 bp, 16 predicted proteins | sample CZO8metaG_4_FD_188356 | JGI IMG/M metagenome (GOLD analysis project Ga0209701, IMG submission 188356) | Vadose zone soil microbial communities from the Eel River Critical Zone Observatory, Northern California, USA - CZOApr15con2H3.8 metaG... | ecosystem: Environmental > Terrestrial > Soil >... | reverse complement strand
CGCGAGTCCATCATCTCGACTCAAAATCTACCATTCGGCCGGTTGTGCTTTTGCTGCCGTGCATGTAAGTTATCCTCATCACCATCGACTAACAAAGGAGAACGATTTGGCTGAGATTAACCGGGACCCATCCGTGGCCGACATCTTTCGCCGCGCGCAGGCGATTCGCGGCGAGAACGCAAAGGCCTCCCACAAAGAGATCGCCGCGCAACTGGTGCGCGAGTTTTCCGGCGGACCGCTGCCGCCGACTTACAACCTGACGATCCCGGAACAGGATGCCCGCGCGCCGGAAGAGGATTGGTCCGCGGGTTTGCCGGTCGTGCTGCGTGGCATTCAACAGAAAGATTGGCCGGGCATCGCGCAGGGTATCGTACTCTCGCTGGAGCAGACTGAGAACTACGAACACGAACGCGGCGGCGAAGGCACGCGCGACAATTGGCACGATCGTTCGGCAGGCATCGAAGGCGCTGCTGACAAAGGCATCGGCAAATGGATGCCGGAAGAGTTGATGAAACTGGCGGAACGGAAGTCGCCGAAGCGCGAGTAATTTGGAGTGCGCTGACTTGTCAGCGCTTTCTTGCGGGGTCCCCGCGCGGGCAGCCCGCGTGGGGTGCCGATAGCGGCGACTAGTCGCCGCACTCCAAAAAGGAACACCATGAGCGAACAATACGCTGAGTTGATCACAACCTTTCCTCTGTTCGAAGGCTTCACCGTGAACGGCACGAAGCGATTGATTGACGCAGGCGAAGTCAAACTAAACACGGCCGGCCAGGTGCTATTGAAAGAAGGCGATTCTTCCGATTTCGTCCTGCTGGTCTTGTCGGGAGAACTCGAAGTGTTCGTCGAGCGCGGCGGCAAAGACCTGGTTTTGACTGAAGCGACCCCCGGCACGATTCTCGGAGAGTTGGCGATGCTCTGCGGCAGTCCCCGCTCCGCGTCTGTCCGGGCCAAAATAGATTCCGTCGTGTTGGAGTGGCCCGATGAAGCGTTCCGTACGCTGCTGCTTCGCGATCCATCATTGTCACAAAGAATCTTTGGCCAAGCCTTGCGAACGCTCGTCGACAAGGAGCTGTCGCTGATCGATTCGTTGGTTAAGGCGCAAGGCGCAGCCAGCTAGTCAGTCTGTTTTACTTCTGAATTCTGCTTCATATGAGTTTCCTTAGCAGCCTAATCAAAGATCCCAAGTACCAGACCAGCGATCCGCGCAAACCTGAGGAGGTTAGCGAGCCGGACGTGATTATCAGCCCGGACACGCGGCGCGAGAATCGGATTCCGCCCGGACAGACGCGCACGAAGAAGTGGCCGGTGCTGGATGCGCATGGCGCGCCGCCGGTCGATCTCGCAACCTGGAAATTTGAAGTTGACGGGTTGGTTGAAAAGCCGCTTGAGTTCTCTCTCGACGCCTTCATGCAGTTGCCGGTGGTGAAAGTCTATTCCGACTTTCATTGCGTCACGCGCTGGTCGCGGCTCGACAACATCTGGACCGGTGTGCCGACGCGCGAGATTGCCAAACTCGCCGGCGTGAAACCCGAAGCGAGATTTGTGCTGGCGCTCGCTTATGATTACGGCTGGACCACCAACGTTCCCATAGAATACTTCCTCAAAGAAGATTCCCTTTTTGCTTTTCTGCATGATGGTGCGCCGATTCCACCCGAGCACGGCGGCCCGGTGCGTCTGATCATTCCGCAACTTTATGCGTGGAAATCTGCGAAGTGGGTCAAAGGCGTGCGCTTTCTCGCCGAAGATCAGGCGGGCTTCTGGGAAGAGGGCGGCTATCACATGCGCGGCAATCCATGGATGAGCGGCGATGGTGAAAGGTTCCGCTGGTCGTGATTATCCGCAGATTACACAGATTACGCAGACGGTAAAGATCAAGCGCGGTAGCGAGGAATGATCAATCTTTTGAGGGCGTCCTTTCGTTATCTTGAATCTGTGAAATCTGCGTAATCTGCGGATATGAAATCGTGACTGAATCCTCAGCGAATTCTCCAGCCCCCAAAGACGCCGCCGCCGTAATCCTTCTTCGCCCCAACACTGATCCAGACAATCCTGAAGTGTATCTGGTAAAGCGCAGCACGAAGCTCGCTTTTCTCGGCGGCTTCCACGCTTTTCCTGGAGGTCAGCGAGAAGCATCAGATGCCGAGGCTCGGGTCGACAACTGTAGCAAACAGGAAAGTGCGGCGATGATCAGTTGCGCGGCGCGCGAGCTGTTTGAAGAAGTCGGTGTATTGCTCGCGCGGGGATCCAGGACACTGACCACGGGCCAGCTCGCTTCGCTGTTTGACGATCTCGAATCGAAACGCATGTCGTGGCCAGAGTTGCTACGGCATTACGGCCTGCATCTCGACGCGAGTGATTTCACTTTCGTTGGACGGTGGGTCACGCCGCCGTTTGCTCCGCGACGGTTCGACACCTGGTTCTTTCTCGTCAGCTCTCCCCCAAAACAAGAGCCGCGTGTGACTCCTGATTCCGAACTCGAGAGCGGTGAATGGATTACCGCGCGCGAAGCGCATGCAAAGTGGGAACGAAGCGAAGTGATCGCCGTGCCACCGGTGCTACATGCGCTCGAGACTCTGGCCGGCGGCCTCACCGACGATCTGGTCGAACGGTTTCTCTCGGTGCCGGAGGCGCATCGCGAACCAACGCGGCGCATAGAGTTTCACCCTAACTACATTTGTTTTCCGGTGCGCACGCCAACTAAACCTCCGGCCACGCACACGAACTGTTACTTGATCTACAACTCAAACGAGATTCTGGTCATCGATCCCGGCTCGCCTTATGGAGATGAGCAGGCGGCATTGGCTAAGTGTGTTGACAGTTTTGTCGCCGGAGCAAGGACGGTGCGCGAGATCCTCCTGACGCATGTTCACCCGGATCACGTCGCCGGCGTTAATGCTCTGAATGATCATCTGGAGAAGGCCCAAGGCGCGCGGGTGCCAGTTGCCGCTCATCGCGTGACCGCGGAGTCGTTGCAGAACCAGGTCAGCGTCGATCGATTTATCGAAGACACCGAGGTGCTGGAATTGAATGGCGAGCCCGCGATCAAGTTACGCGCGCTCGACACCCCGGGCCATGCGCGCGGACATCTCTGTTTCCACGATGAACGCACCGGCGCGCTCATCTCCGGCGACAATATTGTCGGATACGGTTCCGTCCTGATCGATCCGCCCGAAGGCAACATGCGCGACTATCTCGCCTCGCTCGCAAGAATGCGCGCGCTGCCGCAGCTCTCAGTGTTGTTTGGCGGGCACGGGCCGGCCATCGCTAATCCTTACGAAAAGATCGACGAATACATTGCGCATCGGCGGCAACGCGAAGAGTTGATTCTTGCGGCCGTGCGCGAAGGCGCGTCGACGCCGAAGGAAATTGTCGCACGCGTCTACACGGATGTCTCGCCGAAAGCGCACGCGATGGCGGAACGTGCGGTGCTGGCGCATTTGGAGAAGTTAATCGCCGACGGTCTTGTCTCGGAACAAACCGACGGCGAGTATCTCGCTACCCAAACGAAACGTTAACCCCAGAGGGCGTAGAGGATTCCGCAAAGGAAGCAGAGTAATACTCTCTCCGTTGTGCAGTGTCTTAATCTACCAGTCTTGAGAGATCGGCTTCCCATTAGGAAACGATCCGCGAAACCACACGAAGCGCTTTGTTCGTGCCGTTTGGTGTGGTTTCGTGGATCGTTCGCTGGGTAATCCGCGGCAACACCCGAAACGAAACTAAGACCTACATGGCATTTGGTTGCGTTCGTACTTTGCGCTCTTTCCGGTTAGAATCTTTTCAAACCATATGACAATCGAACGAGCAGGAACCTTAGGCGAACTCAAAGCGAGCGACTTCAAGAGCGTCTCAGTCAAGGACGAGATGCGCGCGAACTTGATCTGTAAGCTGAAGCGCCACGAAAGACTTTTTCCCGGCATTGTCGGCTATGACGAGACAGTCGTGCCGCAACTTATCAACGCGATTCTCTCAAAACACAACTTGATCCTGCTCGGCCTGCGCGGACAGGCAAAGAGTCGTATTATTCGCCAACTGACGAACCTCCTCGACGACGCCATTCCGATCATCAAAGGCTCGGAAGTTAACGACAATCCCTTTCATCCAATTAGCGCTTACGGGCGCCAGATGCTCGAATTGCATGGTGACTCTGCGCACATTGAGTGGGTCGATCGCGATGCCCGCTTTGTGGAAAAACTGGCGACGCCCGACGTGACGATTGCGGACATCATCGGGGACGTCGATCCGATCAAAGCCGCGAAGGGCGGGCACCTGCTGAGCGACGAACTGACGATTCATTACGGGCTTTTGCCGCGCGCGAATCGCGGGATCTTTGCGATCAACGAACTGCCCGATCTGGCCGGCAAGATTCAGGTCGGACTCTTCAATATCATGCAGGAAGGCGACGTGCAGATTAAGGGTTACCCGGTGCGTCTGCCGCTCGATGTGATGCTGGTGTTCTCTGCGAACCCGGAAGACTACACCGCGCGTGGAAAAATTATTTCTCCGCTGAAGGATCGCATCGGGACCGAGATCATGACGCACTATCCGAAAGAGATCGAACTGGGTGTAGAGATCACGCGACAGGAAGCATGGACGGCGCGCGACGGCGTTCGGGATCGTCTGCTGATTCCCGATTTCATTCGCGAGGTCATTGAACAAATAGCTTTTGAAGCCAGAGATGACCAGCGGATTGACAAGCATTCGGGCGTATCCCAGCGTCTGCCGATTTCGGTGATGGAATCAGTCGTCTCAAACGCCGAGCGCCGCGCGCTCACAACCGGCGAAGCGCAAATCGTCCCGCGTATCGCCGACATTTACGCCGCGATTCCTTCGATGACCGGCAAGATGGAATTGGAATACGAGGGCGAACAGATCGGGGCTTTCCGCATCGCCAGGGATTTGATCAAGCGCGCTGCCGGTGAAGTCTTTGAAGGCTACTTCGTGGGCATCGACTTTGCGCCGACGGTGGCCTGGTTCGATCAAGGCAACACCGTGCGTTTGGCCGATACTGCGGCCGCCGAAGAATGCGTGATGTTGCTCGAATCCATTCCTGATTTGCTCGACACACTGATGGTTCTCGGCTTTGACCGTAAAGACGCAGGGCAAACCGTCGCCGCTTGCGAACTCGCGCTCGAAGGTCTCTACGCCGAAAACAAGATCAGCCGCAACGAAGAAGGCGGCTATACGGCGGTGACAAAAGCGAAGAAGGATCGGCGCGGAATGATCTACGATGACTTGACGGAAACTGGGAAATACAGTTAGGAATTAGCCTCAGATGAGCGCGAAAGAAATACAAGTAAGCCACAGATGGACACAGATAGACACGGATTCAAACACTCAGAGATAACAGACAAGATCATTAAGGTTTTCTTTGAGGTCTACAACGAGCTCGGGCATGGATTCCTCGAATCGGTGTACGAGAGATCTTTGGAAATCGCTCTGGCCTCTTTGGGTCTCAAGGTTTGCAGACAAATTCAAATTCCAGTGTGGTTCCGCGGCCAACCTGTCGGCGACTTCACTGCCGACATGCTGGTAGCGGATTGTGTATTACTAGAACTAAAGGCTGCTCGGGCTCTTGACTCGTCTCATCAAGCCCAATTGCTAAACTATCTTCGCGCAACTGAAATTGAAGTCGGCCTGCTCCTAAACTTTGGTTTGAAACCAGAATTCAAACGTCTAATCTTTGATAATCCTCGTAAGGCACTTCGTGGAAATCCTCGTATCTCAGTGGCGGATCTCCTGATTGCTGATCCCGGAAATGATGACATGATAAAACCATCGTGAGGTTTAGCTTTTTGATCTGTGTCTATCCGTGTTCATCTGTGGCTGATTAGATGAAGTTCACGCGCTACTCAAAATTCAACGGCCTCGATGTCTACGGGATCAATCTCGGAGACTTGATGGAAGGTCTGTCTGATTCTCTGCTCTCTTCCGGTTACGACGATGATTACTACTGGTCGCGGCAGCGTACGCCGCAGGAAACTTCGCTTGACGCCCTGCGGCGCGCACTGCTGCAGGCGCTGATGGATCAAAACCTGCTCAGTCAACGCCAGATTCAGCAAATGCTCGACGAAAACGAAGGCAAGTACGAAGGTTCGCAACTTCAGGAAATGTTGAATCAACTGATCGAGCGTTTGGTCGAAGAGGGTTATCTGACTCTGCATGAAGAACCACCGGCCGAGCGGCAGCAGCGCGAGCTGATCGGAGGCGGACAAGGAACTATTGAAGAGCCTTTGCCGCGTAACATCAAGTTTGAAGTTACTGAGAAAGGCCTGGACTTTCTCGGCTACAAAACGCTGCGCAATCTACTCGGGAGCTTAGGCAAGAGCTCGCTCGGCCGTCACGACACTACGCATCTCGCCACCGGCATCGAAGCCGAGGCGGCGAGCAAACCGTACGAATTCGGCGACACGATCAATCTGGATGTGAACACGACGTTGCTTTCGGCGATCCAGCGCGAAGGCCTGTCGGTGCCGCTGAACCTCGAATACAGCGATCTACATGTGCATCAGTGCGACTATCAATCGTCGTGTGCGACGGTGGTGATGCTGGATTGCTCGCACTCGATGATTCTCTACGGTGAAGACCGCTTCACGCCGGCAAAGAAGGTCGCGCTGGCGCTCGGTCATCTGATTCGCACGCAATATCCCGGCGATTCTTTGAAGATTGTGCTGTTTCACGATACGGCGGAAGAGCTGCCGCTGGCGAAACTTGCCACAACTCAAGTCGGTCCTTATCACACGAACACGGCGGAAGGTTTGCGGCTCGCGCGCCGCATTCTGCAAGCGCAGCGCAAAGACATGAAGCAGATCGTGATGGTGACGGACGGCAAACCGACGGCGTGTTTTATAGAAGGAGCGCAGCCGTCAGCGTTTGTGGGCCGTCGCTCATCACGTGGGCTCGACCCCGTCGCTACCGCTCCGGGTACTGACCGGAGGTTGTATAAAAACTCCATGGGCGGCGATCCGTGGGTGATGGAAGCTACGTTTCGCGAAGTGCAGGCGTGTCGCAAGGCCGGGATCATGATCAATACATTCATGCTGGCGAGCGATTACTATCTGGTTGAGTTCGTCAAACAGATGACGGCGATGACGAACGGCAAGGCTTACTTTGCCAACCCGTCGAATCTCTCACAATTTGTCCTGATCGATTTTCTGCGCCGGCGCAAGAGCCGGGTGAAATAGGATCCAGAGTCTCCGATACACGCGTTTAGAGTACCAACTTCAGTTGGGCTCTTTTCTCAACAACAAGGCCCGACTGAAGTCGGTACTCTGAACACCTCTCACCCAAAATCCGCCATAATTCAACGCACTCGGAAGTAATAGCTCGCCACGCTTCTCTTCGACCCATCGTCGGCGCGGCTCAAACTAACTCGGTAGTCACCAGTCTTCAGCAGGGCTGCGGGAACGTTAAAAGCGATCTTACCCGAATCTCGACCAGCTGACAGCAGCGATTGAGCGATAAAGACACTTTGATCGTTGATGGTCAAGAGTTCCGCTCGAAAAGTTCCGGTCTGGTTTGGTTTGAGCGCGAGCTGCAAACGCACAATGTCATGCTCACCTTTCGGGAGATCGATAAGGGGAATCTGGGCGTGGTCGCGCGGTGCGTCGGGCATCAGGTCGACGCTCAGAATCACTGGCGAGGCTGTTGGTTCATGCGGAGGCATCGCCAAAGGAGTTATTCGGTGTTCGGGAATCGACGATGCGTTGTTCGAATGCTCAGCCATTCGAGGCGCACTCGGAGCCGGGACGGGCGCGCGCCGATTGAAGATGCCCGCCTTGATGCCTTCTTTAATGCGCGGTTCTTTCACCCACAGCCAAACCATTCCAACCAACACCACGAGGATCGCGACCCCAAAGGCCAAGCGCCACGCGCGCTGATTAAGGCCGAACAGAAATCGCAATCTCTCGCTGATCGAAGCCGTCGCGCCCTTCGGCGCTGGCGCTGCCACCGTCGTTGTGGAAGCGAAACGATCGCGCAATGCTGTCGAGACCTTCAGTTGCCGGGTGCGTTCGGCGCTCAGCAGGAACTTCTTTTCGAACGCCTTGCGATCCGCGGCGCTCAAGCGCTCGAGCGCGTAATCGTCCGCCAGGTCGAACTCAGCCAGACGAACACGCGCCTCAAGACTTTCGCCGGTAAACAAATACTCTTCAAAAGTCGCCTGCTCCGCGGCGCTCAACCGGCCGAAGAGAAAGCGGCGGATCGCATCGTCAGAGAACTCCTGCGAGTTGCTTTCTTTGAATTGTCGTGTGTCGTCGTCCATAGAACGATTGTGAATCCGAGCCCTCCCTCACAGTCGGGCTAACGCCCCGTTCATGCCTCCAAACACTGCTCGATACACGTTTGCAATTTTTCCCTGATGCGCAGCGCGCGCAATCTCAGGGTGTTGAGACTGATACCAAACTCTGCCGCGATGCGCTTGCGCAAATCAATCTTTGCTCTTTTGTTCTCGGCGTAGTATTGCTCGATCATTTGCCGCGCATGGGGCGACAGCTGGTCCAGACACTTGTCCAGGCAGAGATGAGTTGTCTCCTTCTCGTTGCCATCGTCGACGATTTCCACCAGACGCGGCATTATCGGCCGCTTCAGGTATTCGTGATGCACGTTGTTCATGACGCCCAGAAAGTAAATCGCTTTATCACCGACGTACGTCGGTTGGATATCAACCACCCGGCGCGCGACGCGGTCGATGATCTCGTCCGCCAGTTCTTCCGCGATTGCGCAGCCGCGCGATGCGAGAATGGCGATCAGGCGCCAGCGAATTCTTTCGTACAAAATGCCTGCGCGCCCGGGATCGGGATCGAGCCAGGCCAGGAGTCGATCAAAATCTTCCTGCTTGAGCGTCTGAAGCTTTTTCGCCGGCGACATGACTTTGGAGGCGGTGGCAAGCGCAGCGCGACACCGCTTTTTTGTCTAACCGTCAGAAAACCAAAGCGCCGTCGCCGCTACGCTCTGCCGGCGCACTCCAAAGAATAGTCGAACGCTTTGATGCCGAGGGCAACCCGTTTCAGTTGCCCTCGCACATCGGCTGTTCAGTACCCAGTCTTGATCTGAGCCCTCCCTCACGGTCGGCTAGTGCCCCGTGATCAACCGCCGAGCTACTGCTTTGTCACGTCGCTGAGAGCGACTGTTTTCTCCTCGCCGCCCGACAACTTGACTGTAACCTTGCCCGATTTTTCGTCCACGCTGACGACCGTAGCATCGCTCGACGATCCATTGGACTTCACTTTCACTTTGTCGCCGGCCTTGAATTGCGACGTGCTCGCGGTGCTGGGCGCCGGCGCCGGAGTCGCCTGTTCGTTTGCGCCGGTGTTCGGGCCGGCGCTCGTGCCCGGGCTCGCGCTTCGGTTGGCGTTCGTGGTGCTTTCCGGCGTCGAACTTGAATCACAGGCCGCCAGAGCGAGCGCCAGGAGTACTACCGCAAAGAGCTTCGTGGTCATAGTTTCCCCTCCATTCGTGATGCCAGCCTCTCTTCCAGAGACTGATTTGTTTCTTCACCGGGTGAATGGCGATAAAAGGCGAAACATTTCATGCTGGAGAGAAAAAATCCAAACGACCTTGACGGCCGCGTCCGGTCAGGCTGAGAATTGCGGCGAATGTTGTCCGAGTCAGGCGTCAATGGGCAGTTCGATTTCGCGTGAAAGGCGGAAAACCATGAAAACCAGGGCCAGTTTTGCAGGCGAACCGATCCATCCGATGTTCGTTCACTATCCGATCGCTTTGTGGACGACGTCGGTGATCACCGATTTGATCTATTACTTCTGCCGGAACACCAGTCTGATTCTAATCTCGAAGTTTCTGATTGCCGCGGGCATCGTGGGCGCGATCGTGGCCGCAGTCTTCGGGCTTATCGATTGGACGGGGATTACCGAACCGGCGGCAAAGAGAATCGGCAACTGGCACGCGCGCCTGAATATCGCCGCGTTAATCTTGTTCGGCGTGAGTCTGTACCTGCGCATGAAGAATTACGGCGCGCCGCTGGTAGGGTTTCATTTGAAGATTCCGTTTTTGGTATCAGTCGTGGGGTGGTTGCTGATGGCGATCTCTGCGAGTCTCGGCGGCAAGCTGGTTTACGAGCATCGCATGGGAGTAACGGAACCAGGTCAGTAGCGCCGGCTGTATATGCCGCCGGTCATCCAGCGCTCCGCTCGGCGTTGAAATCGTAAGTTATATATAGACGCAGCGATCCTTCCTGCACTTCGGCGCGCACGTCTTTCACCTTCGCGTTCACGCTACCCCCGCTGACGCGCACCGGCACAGACAACGCGAGTTGCGAGACGCGCAGCACTTCGAACGGATTAACCTTCTCAGTGATCGTCTTGCGCACGAACGCCGTGACCAGGGCACTCACGATCGGCGAAGTGTTATCCAGCGTTACCTCGTCGATATTCAACTGGCCGAACACGGTCTGCTTTTCCTGATCAAATGAAAGATCGACACTGGTTTTGGCCCAACCGCTGAATTGGGTGCAGGTGTTGAGAATGCTGTAGCTGCCGCGAAAGGCAATCGGCGCGGTGATCTTGCCGCCGGTGAACTGCACCCCGGTTTTCACGTTGCTACCGTCAAGCACGAGCTCAAGCACGCTGTTGCAAGCGGCCTGGAACAGCGCCGGCCGCATTGGTGACGCAGATTTGCTTTGCGAGAGCTTCAGTTGCGGCGGGCCAAGCTTTTGAAAAACGGTCCCCAACAAAGAGTCGAAAAACTTCTCGTCGACGGTCACAGCAACGGTGCCTGACGTGTCGCCGTTGCGATCGGGTGGCCGGATAGGAGTGCCGGGAAGATTGCGCGCGCGGTGCGCGCCAAAGAAGTATGTGGTCGCGACCACGCCGACCAACAATCCGAGAATTAAGAGCGCAGCGCCTTTTTTCATCAGTTTGATTTGGGCGAGACGGAGGGCGCGGGCGAAGCGATAGGGTTCGGCGCATTGGCGATCAGCGCTTTCAAGACCGCAGCTACGGCGCTGGTCAACGCGTCGATTTGTTCGCGAACTTTCTCTGGCGCGACCTGCGCGTATCCCGCGGGCACTTCAAACAAGGATGCTTCAATGTCGATCTTGATGTCGCGCATTTCGGCCACGACGCGTGCCGCTTTCACGCCTTTGACGTCTCCCGAGCTGGCCGCGTTCAATTCGGCGCGCAGCGGCAGCCCGGTTTCCTTGTCCACGTAAACAAAAGCTTCGGCCTTTACTTCTCCGGCTTTCGTGTTCGTGTTGGTTGACGCATGGTAGCGATATTTCTCAGCTACGCGCCCGTTCATCGGCTCTTCGCCGGCGCGCTCGACTCCTTTCAGATTTTTCAAGTCTTCGACCAATTGGCCGGGCGTCATGAGCTTCTGCATCTGCACGCCGGTCGCTTCCTGAGTCAACTCGGCAAACTGCTTTCGCCCCGGCACGATCACGTAATGATGGTTGTTATGATCGAGATAGATTAGCGGAGTGCCGTCCGGCAGTTTGAATTCGACGCGCCGATCGTCACCGCTGCGCGCGACCTGCACCGACAGCGAAGGAATGCCGATAGTTTTGTCGCCGCCGGCCGTCTCGAGGCTCAGCTGGAGCGTGGCGCTGTATTTCGTCGGCTCGCGCGCGTTGATGGTGAGGCCATTCGTCGCGCTCTCTGAGTTGGTGTTTGCAGCGCCGGTTGTGGTGTTCGCAGGCTGTGTGTTCGCGTTCGTATTTGCGTTTGAGTTCGGCGCCGGCTGACAGGCGACGACCGACAGCAGCAACGCCAGACAAAAGATCGCTCCGAACTTCGCGCGCCATCTTAGGCTATTCATTCTTTGCATAATTGACCTCTGAGAAGCGGACCAGTCGGGTCCTGCTCTAATCAATCGAACCTTTGAGGGGAACGGCCTAAAGCTTAACACGCGGCTGGATTCTTGAGAAACACTTGCCCGGGCCCTGAACTCAAGGCGCGAATTTATTTGACACTCGCGCGCGGTTCCGGTAAAACGCGTTTGCTTTCCGAATCTGCATTGCCTTTGGTGACCGAATGAAAAAATTTTCCCTAATCGTCGCGATGGTGTTTGTGGTCGCGGCTTGCAACCTGAGCGAGAAGTTTAAGAAGGCGACTTCCTCGAATTCGAATTCGTCCTCTTCGAGCAATCCTTCGAAGATTGGCAACGATCCGGTCGAGCAGCCGAACCCAACCGCCGCGCAGACTGCGGCCATTGCCAACGGCGAGACGGTGAAGTGGGATCAGCAGGGCATCACCTGGACGCTGCCGGCGAATTGGAAGAAGCAGGATGTGCGCAACGAAACGCTCAGCTATGGCGGTGACGGCGCGTTTCTCTCGGTCGTCGTCTCGGTAATGCCGCAGATGGACAAATTTACCGACGTCAGTATCAAAGCCATGTATGAAGGCGCCAAGACAAATCAAAAGATTGGTAAGAACGACGAAGTGAGATGGCTGGCACTCGATGGCGTGCGCGGGGTGGGGTTCCGCGAGGCGAAACAGGAAATGGCCGGCGACATTCGTCGCCTGGAATGGCAGGCTTACCGCACCTATGCAGGACAGACCCAACTGATCACCATGATTCTGTCTACGAGTGATTCTGCGTTCCCAAAGCACGAAGATGAACTCTACGGGATTATGTATTCAACGAAGATTGTGCACTAAGAAGGCAAAGGGCGAAGAGCAAAGGGCAAAGAGCAAATCGATGAGACCTCACTTTCGATTTGAAGACCTGGAGATTTCAGCCGCAAGATCACCAACTTCTTGAGAAGTCTAAAGAGTTAGACCGAAGAGCGAACGGCTCTTGGCCCTTCGCTCTTCGCCCTTTGCCGCCTAGTTCTTCTTAATCACATTCCGATGCACCCACGTGTCTGATTTGGCCCGGTCGCGAGTCTCAAAGAACACGCTCCCGTCAGAGTCACGCGTGACCATCTGAACGCGGGGTGAAACGTCCTTCTGCTTCTCAGTTCCTTTGGACGAATCATCAAGGAAACCCTGCACTTCCGCCGGCCGCGGCGCATCGAATTTCTCGCCCCGACGCAGCTCGGCAATGGCTTCGATCGCGCTCGACGTCAACAGCTTGGGCCAAAGTTTCTTGAAGAGCGCGTTGGAAGCATAGATATCCGCGCTGTTGATCTTGCCGTTGATGGCAAAGACATAACCGATGACGTCCGGCTTGCCGTTGATAATTCCGGCCAGCGCTTTGAAGTAGCTGTCCGAAGTCTTTTGCACCTCTTTGTTTTCCAAAGCGAGTTGGAAACTGGTCGGCGACGAGGCGCCATTCACGCGCGTGCCGGTATTGGCGCTCAGCTTATCCTGGGCCACGGCGACCTGCCGCCAAACTTCGCCCTGCGACTCGGCGCTCTTCGCTGCCAGCTTCAGGTCGCGGCCCGCGATCACGTTGGCCGATGAACCAAAGTTCGTGACTTCCTCAGTACCGCGCTTGCTCCAGCGTCCGTTCTCGACGCAGAAAGCGGAAATCCCAATCTTGCCTGAGCGCGGCGGCAGAATCAGATCGACAGCCATCATGCGATCCTGCTGGCCGCCTTTCACGATGTCGCCTGACTGTACGTAAACCTCTTCGCTGGAAATGTTCTCGATTGAAAGTTCGTTAACTTCGCGCGTCTCGCGCACGATGACTTTCTTTTGCACCAGCGCTTCCTGCAGCGTCAGAAAAGTTGCGCCTTTGATTTTATCTTTGCCGTGAATCAGGAACACCGTCAGATTGTCCTGCGTGAACGGCCCTTCGAGCCGGTATTCGTTCTGGCTTTGTGGTTTCTGACCCACGTGACCACCCCATTGGGCCACGACGCCCAGCGACGCCGCTATCAACAACACAAACCCCGCCATCACACTATACAAATTCGTTTTCATCATTCTTCTCCTTCCAGTTAGCTGAGACTTTGCCGTGTGCTTTGTGGCGCAAGATACGGATCTTGCGCGACGCAGCTAGCCTGGGGAGACCTACACAGCGCGTAACTCTGAAGCTTCGCTAAAGAGCGTGCGAAGCGTTTGTTGGTTTAAGAACGTGGACGGGGAGGCTTCTTGCGCGGTTGGATTAGAAAGTTTGATTAGAAGTTGCCAGAGTCCGGACCGGCGCAGGCATCGGCCTTACGCAAGTTAACAACTTGCGCCACTCAATCCGAGTGAATCGTCGGCGCGTCGGCATGCGGCACAAAGCAACTCCGGCAGCGGGCTTCGTACATACCCTCGCCTCCGACCGCGACGCGTTCTTCAGATTCAAAAGTACGTTGCGTATAGTTGGCTGGCTGCCCGCATTTCATGCAGATCGCATGCGTCTTGGTGATGTACTCGGCGATGGCGAGCAGTTGCGGCATCGGTTCCCAGGGTTTGCCGGTGTAATCCTGATCGAGACCCGCAATTATCACTCGGACGCCGCGCTCAGCGAGTTCGTTTACGATCGGGATAAGTTCATTGTCGAAAAACTGGGCTTCGTCGATGCCAATAACCTGCGTATCCGGTTCGATCCTGGCGCGGATGTCTTCCGAAGTCCGCACATTTGCTGATTCATGTCTAATCTCAGAGTGCGAGACGATGTGATCATTCGAAAAGCGGGAATCGATGTCAGGCTTGAAGACCTGGATCTTCTGACGCGCAATCTTGGCGCGCCGCAGACGGCGAATCAGCTCTTCTGACTTGCCGGAGAACATCGACCCGGCTATCACTTCGATCCAGCCGGCGGTTTGGCGCGTGGGACCGGGGTGCTCGCTCCGGTTTTGAATCTCAATTTCTTCAGGTTCGTTGGTTCGGATCATCGTTGCTGTGGTGCCCATATGTCGCGTTGATTGCTCTCTCTTCGCAAATTATTTCCAACGTTGATGCAGTCTAATTCAAACACGTTCAATTGCCAAAACCGCCCGCGACAAGAGACCAAACCGATCCACGAAACCACACTAAGCAACACTAAGAAGACTCTTGTTTCGATTCAGTTCGTGTGAATTCGTGGATCGCTTTACTTCTTTTTCCCAAAGCCGCCGCCGCTTGGCGTTTCGATGCGCACTCGATCGCCAGGCTCCAGGTTCCAGCTTCCTTTTGAGGTTAACTTTTCTTCGCGGCCGTCGTGGCGAATGATCCACGCGCGACCGACTTCACCGTCGGCGCCGCCGTGCAGTCCATAAGGCGCGCGCTTGCGCCGATCAGAAAGCAAAGACATGCGCGCGGGCGCGAGCGTTTCGATCTCGCGAACCGAGCCGTCGCCGCCTTTGTGTTTTCCTTTTCCACCTGAGCCTTTGCGAATCCGGTATTGCCGCACGCGCAGCGGATAAGCGTACTCAAGCGCCTCCGCCGGCGTGTTCAGACTGTTCGTCATGTGCGTGTGCGTCGCGTTCATGCCGTCCTGCGCGGGCCGGGCGCCCATGCCGCCGGCGACGGTTTCGTAGTAAGAAAACTCTGCGCCGGTACGCGGATCAATGCCGCCAATCGTGAGGTTGTTCATCGTGCCCTGGCTCGCGGCCGGGATTCGATCGGGAATTGCCTGGGCGAGAGCCTTGAAAACCACATCGACGACGCGCTGTGACGTCTCAACATTTCCGCCGGCAACTGACGCCGGATGCGCGGCGTTGACGACCGTGCCTTTCGGAGCAATTACTTCGATCGGTTCCATCAGACCGGCGCTGGCCGGAATGTCGCCGCCGACCAGACAGCGAAAAACGTACGAGACGGCCGAGGCGGTAATCGCTTCGACGGCGTTGACCGCGCCGGAAACTTGCGGAGCGGTGCCAGTGAAATCAACGAGCGCACGATTGCCTTTGATCGTGACGCGCACGCGAATGGGAATCTCGTCAGCGCTGATGCCATCATCGTCGAGCGCGTCTTCGGCTTTGTAGCTGCCGTCAGGAATCGAAAGAATTGCCCGGCGCATCATCCGCGACGAATAGGATATCAAGTGCGCGGCGTACTCGCGCGCCTCTTTCGCGCCGCGACGTTCGACAATTTCAAGCAGACGCGCCGCGCCGGTTTTGAGTGAGCCAATCTGAGCTTCGAAGTCCGCGCGGCGTTCGTTGCTGCTGCGCACGTTGGCGAGAATCAGTTTCATTAAGTCTTCGCAAAGCTCGCCCCGGCGAACGATGCGAATAGGCGGAATGCGCACGCCTTCGCCGTAGATGTCCGTGGCCAGGCCCATCGATCCCGGCGTCGCGCCGCCGATGTCGGCGTGATGCGCGCGATTGGCAACGAAGAAAAGCGGACGGGTGACCGACGACGGGCGACCGGAAGACCGCTTTTTCTCTGCCGTCTTCGGTCTGCCGTCGCCGGTCCTTTCCGCGAACACGCCCGCCACCAACGTCACGTCCGGCAAGTGCGTGCCGCCCGCAAACGGATCGTTCAGCGCGACGACGTCACCCGGGCCGATCTCAACTTCGCTCAGTGCTGCCGCCACTGCCATCGGCATTGAGCCGAGATGCACCGGCATGTGATCGCCTTGCGCAATCACGCGACCATCTTGATCAAAAACAGCACACGAGTAATCGCGCCGCTCTTTGATGTTGGGCGAGAACGACGTGCGCCGCAGCGCCGTGCCCATCTCTTCGGCCACCGAAGTGTAGAGCGCGCGGTATATTTCAAGAGTTGTCGGATCGAACT
>Ga0209701_10001166_pt1 | contig 16554 bp, 14 predicted proteins | sample CZO8metaG_4_FD_188356 | JGI IMG/M metagenome (GOLD analysis project Ga0209701, IMG submission 188356) | Vadose zone soil microbial communities from the Eel River Critical Zone Observatory, Northern California, USA - CZOApr15con2H3.8 metaG... | ecosystem: Environmental > Terrestrial > Soil >... | reverse complement strand
ACGTCGAAGTAGCCGAATTCCGAAACAGGTCGCCATCCAGCTGGTGGGAAGCGACACGGAGGGCAAGGTCTTTTCAGAGCAGACAAAAACCGTGGTGCTAAGCCGGCATGGAGCAGGGATTGTTTCGCAGCATAAGCTGTCCGCGGAGCAAGAGCTGATCCTACGCTGCGTGGAGACGAATAAAGAGGCAGACGTGCGCGTCGTTGGGCAACTCGGATCTCAGACGGACATCTACACTTACGGGGTGGCGTTTCTGGACCCCAACGTCGATTTTTGGGATGCCGAGTTTCCGCCCCTGACCGAATCCGAAAAAGAAGCGAGCCGCTTCTTGCTGCAATGCAGCAGTTGTAAGAGCCGCGAGATGGTTGAGCAGAGCGATCTTGAATCGGACGTCTATGCCATTAATCGAGGCTTAGTCCGATATTGTAAGCGCTGCGGATACTCGACCGTCTGGACGAGAAGTACAGGCGCTGCCGAAGACGAGCCCCTTTCGCCGGAAACCGCGCGAAGTGCCGAGCGCGCCGCGTCTCCAGGCCCAGCGCCGCCCGAACCTGCGCCCGCACCGAGACCTGCAGGACCTCCGGAAAACAGGCGCAAGCACCCCCGCACCAAAGTAAACTTCAAAGCGTGCATCCGGCGTTCTGGTTTTGAGGACGACATTGCTGTCTGTGAAGACATGTCGCGAGGCGGGCTTCGTTTCAAAAGCCGCAAGCGTTACTTCGAGGCGACCACGATCGCAGTAGCGGTCCCGTACTCCCCCGGCGCGCAAAGTATTTTTGTCCCCGCACGAATCGTTTTTGTCCAGGAGTTGACGGAGGAAAAACTCTTTCGGTGCGGTGTGGCGTACGTTAGATCCCCTAAGTAAGAACTTCTGGATTTAGGAGTGGCCCTCTGCCAGTTCCTTTCTGCGATTGCGCCTCTCCCCGGAAACTGTTAAGAATACGTTTTGGCGCATCTAAATAGCAAGTGGCGCTCGCGCGCCTCGACACTGAAGGAGGGTCCGATGTCGAAACGCATTCTGGGTTTGTTGACCTGTCTTCTGTTTGTGGCGCTCGCCTATGCGGGCGATGTCTGGAAAGACAAGCCCTACAAACAGTGGGAGGAAAAAGACGTCCGGAAGATTTTGATGGATTCGCCGTGGGTGAAAACCGCGCACGTGGATGCCAACTGGCGCAAGTCCGGCGGAGGCGGAGATGTTGCGGCGCAGCCGCCACAAGGCGGCAGCACTCCGGCTCCATCGGGCGGCGGGGGCGGCGGCATGTACGGCGGACCAGGGGGAGGGGCAGGAGGATACGGCGCTGGTTCAGGCAACGCAGGTGGCATGGGCGGACCGCAAATCGGTGAAGCCGATTTCCTGATCCGCTGGAGCTCCGCGAAAACCGTGCGCGAAGCAGTGGCGCGTTCGTACGTTCTGCGCGGCTCGATGAAGGAAGACGACGCGGACAAGGCCCTGGCGGAAGAGCCGGCTGAGTATCAAGTCTCGGTTAGCGGCCAGGATATGACGCCGTTTCTCAAGGTGGAGGAAAAAGATCTGCAGGCCAAGACGTATTTGATGCTCAAGAAAGAAAAAATCAAGCTCGCGCCCGCGCGCGTCGTCATTCAGCGCAAGCAAGGGGCCAAGCCCGATGACCCGCAACCCATTTTGGCGGTTGTGTTCTTATTCGCCAAGAAAGATGCCTCCGGTCAGCCCTCCATCGGCGCGCAGGAGAAGAACCTTGAGTTCGTGTGCGAATCGGGCCTCGCCACGCTTCGCACCTCGTTTGACCTGCAGAAAATGGCGGGGGCGCAAGGCCCGGATTGGTAAGGGCCTTTCAATTGCATCGGGCAGTTGCATTTCACTCTGCCCCTTCCAGCGCTCTGTGAGACAATCCCCGCAATGGATACGCAAGCGGACAGGTTTTTTCGTGCACAGATCACCAAGCGTGCGGATTTCTCGGCCGACCTATGGACGATCCGCGTGGACCCCGGCGCGGAATTCCGGTTCCTGGCGGGCCAGTACGCTACGCTTGGTGTGGAGACTCCCAACGGGCGGGTCGAGCGCCCTTACTCGATCGTGTCTTCGCCGTATGAGCGTGAACTGGAGTTTTTCATCGAGCTTGTGCGGAACGGCGATCTGACTCCGGCGCTCTACCAACTGCACCCCGGCAATTCCATTTCGCTGCGAAAGTCAGCCAAGGGCCGCTTCACGCTTGACACGCAGAGCACCCGCAAACATCACCTTTTGGTGTGCACGGTGACCGGCGTCGCTCCGTTCGTCAGTTTTATTCGCACGCTCCACAAAGACTGGAAGGATGGAACTTTCCGCGGGGAGCAGAAGTTGTTTCTCATTGATGGCGCAAGCCGGTCGTGGGAGCTGGCCTACCGCAGCGAATTGGAAAGGTACGCAGCAGAACTTCCCTGGCTAACGTACGTTCCGACCATCAGCCGCCCCTGGGAGGACACCGATTGGAAAGGCGAGACAGGCCGCGTGGATGATCTTATCCGCAAGTATGCGGACCAATGGGGCCTCCACGGAAGTAACACGACCGCCTACCTCTGCGGCCACCCAGAAATGATCAGGCACGGCAAAGACATCCTGCGTCGTCACGGCTGGGAGAAACAAGCGATGAAGGAAGAGGTCTTCTTCATTCTCTCCAAGACCACCATCCCTTAAACGCTCGTCGAACTCTACGCGGTGGGCTTGCGCGACCGCAAATTCTCCGCGAGATGGCGCAGCGTCGCCAGGGGACACGAGACGTGCACTGTCTCTCCCGGTTCACGCACGTCAATCACCAGGCGGCGGCCTTCGGTGCGAATCCGCACGTGATCTTCGGGGCTGTCCACGCTCACCAGCTCGAAGTCCGGCAAGCGCGACAATTCCTTGCTGAGCGCTTCCAGCACGGGCATGTACGGCCCCGCTTCCCGCACGGCGCGGTCAAGGTCACGCTCGGGAACAAAGCGCATCCCCACGGGGACGATCACCGCTGGTACAACCACGTGAACGTGGTCCCCGTTCTGCCGGTCCTCGTCCACGCTCACGCGGATCACTCCCTCGTGAAACGTATAAGCCCCCGCCAGCAGGAGCGTGCCGCCAAATCCCAGAGCGACCTTCCCAAGAATCATGGTCTCCTCCGAATCCAGGAAGCGGAGAAACTAGTCCGCTGTGTTTTTCGAGTCGAGCCAGACGCGCACCGTATTCTCTCCGTCCTCCACGGTGACGAGTTCCGTGTCCGGATGGTCGCCAAGCGCCTGCAAGGCGGCCACTAGGTCCAGCTCATCTTTGCCGCCGGAGAGCAGTGCGGCGACCACGGTCATCGGTACGCGGACTTCAACGCGTTGTCGGCCGTCTCCTTTGTGGTCGCGCACGTGCACCACCAAGTAGCCGCCTTGCTTGGCGACGCGGACATCGTTCTCGCGGCTCTGCACGGTAACGAACTCGCCGTCTTTCGAGCTGCGGACGGCATCCAGCAGGGCGCGTAGGTCCACATCGTTCATCTGAGCATCGCGAATCTGTACGCGGCCGCCGTGCAGGTGGCTGTGGTTGATGGTGGGAAGGATCTTGATGGCCAGCTCGAGCGGCACGTTGACTCGCACCGTCTCACCGTTGGCATCTTTGCAGACCACGCGGACATGCAGCCAGCGGTCCGCTTTGCCGGTCTGGGCCGGGCGTGCCCCCACCGGCAGAGCCAGGGCAGCTAGTGCGGCGAGAAACACAAAGGTTAGAAGAAACGTTCTGCGGACTTGCCTATTGCGATGGGCCGGCATAGGTAAACCTCCTTCGAGGCCGTTGCTGCTAACACATACGCAGAGGCCTCAAGAAAAGTTCCCTATCTGGGAGGGTTAGGCTGCTGGATCCGGGCCAGGCGGGTTCGTTGATTTCGTGCTTCGCGCGGATCGCTTTCGGGTTGAGGGTTAGCGTTCACGGTCCAGCTTCAAATAAACCACGCCGAGCGGCGGGAGAACCACGCGAATCGAATGTGGGCGCTCCATCCATGGCTTCGGTTCCGATTGCACGCCGCCCAGATTGCCTACGTTGCTGCCGCCGTAGTACGCCGAGTCTGTATTCATCAACTCTCGATAATATCCCGGCTCGGGCACTCCGACGCGATAAGACTCCCTTACGACCGGAGTAAAGTTGGCTGCGACCACCAGAAAGTCCCCCGGGTCCCGGGCTCGCCGCAAAAAGCTCAACACGCTCGAATCGGCGTCGTTGCAATCGATCCACTCGAAGCCTTGCCAATCGAAATCCACTTCATGCAGCGAGCCCTCGGCGGAGTAGAGACGGTTCAATTCGGCGACAAGATTCCGAATCCCGCGGTGCGGCTCGTATTCCATTAGGTGCCAGTCGAGGCTCGCGTCATGGTTCCACTCGGCGCGCTGCGCCAGCTCGCTCCCCATAAACAGGAGTTTCTTGCCCGGATGCGCGAACTGGTAGCCGCACAGCAAACGGAGATTGGCGAACTGCTGCCAGGAGTCGCCCGGCATCTTGTGCAGCAGCGAGCGCTTTCCGTGGACTACTTCGTCGTGGGAAAGCGCCAGAACGAAATTTTCCGTAAACGCGTAGAGCATGGAGAAGGTCATGCGGTTGTGCTCGTACTTGCGGTACACCGCATCTTTCTCAAAATACTTCAGCGTGTCGTTCATCCAGCCCATGTTCCACTTCAGGCTGAACCCCAGCCCGCCCAGGTACGTCGGGCGGGAAACCAGCGGCCACGAAGTGGATTCCTCAGCGACCGTCAGCACTCCGGGATGCCGCGCATGAACCGCTTCATTCATCCGCTTCAAAAACGTGATTGCCGCCAGGTTCTCGCGTCCGCCTTGTTCGTTGGGTATCCATTCCCCCTCTTTGCGCGAATAATCGAGGTACAGCATCGAGGCGACAGCGTCCACGCGCAGGCCGTCAAGGTGATATTTGTCCAGCCAGAAGAGCGCATTGCCGATGAGAAAGTTCTGCACTTCGTTGCGGCCGTAGTTGTAAACCAGGGTCCCCCAATCGGGATGCGAGCCCTGGCGCGGGTCGGCGTGCTCGTAGAGATGCGTGCCGTCGAAATAAGCAAGGCCGTGTTCGTCGCGCGGAAAATGCGCGGGCGTCCAGTCGAGAATCACGCCGAGGCCGGCCTGGTGGCAGCGGTCCACAAACTGCATGAAGTCGCGCGGCGCGCCGAAGCGGCTGGTCGGAGCAAAGTAGCCGAGCGTTTGATAGCCCCACGAACCGTCGAAGGGATGCTCCATCACCGGCAGAAGTTCGATGTGTGTGAATCCCATTTGCTTGACGTAGGGAATCAAGCGGTCGCCCAGCTCGCCATACGTCAGCCAGCGATTGCCTTCTTCGGGGACGCGCTGCCACGAGCCGAGATGGACTTCATAAAAGGAGATCGGCGCGTCGAGCCAGTTCCGCTGGGCGCGCTCGGCCATCCACTTCGCGTCATTCCACGAAAAGCCTTCGAGGTTGGCCACCACCGACCCGGTCTTTGGCCGCAGCTCCCCGCTGAATCCGTAAGGGTCAGCCTTCAACGGCAGCGGCGGCCCTTTATGCGGGAGAATCTCGTACTTGTAAATCATTCCTTCCGTTACGCTGGGAATGAACAGCTCCCAGATTCCCGACGCCCCACGCGAGCGCAGCGGATGCACGCGGCCGTCCCAATTATTAAAGTTACCCACGACGCTGACGCGCCGGGCGTTCGGCGCCCACACCGCAAAGTGCACCCCGCGCACGCCCTGGACGGTCTTCAAGTGCGCGCCGAGCTTCTCGTAGCTGTTGTAGTGCGTGCCTTCGCCGAGCAAATGAAGATCGAAATCGCTCAGCAGAGGCGGAAAGGAATAGGGATCGGCGATGGGGCTTTCCGCGCTGGCCGCCGCCCCTGAACCTGCGCGCAATGGTGTCTTCTTCTGTGCCAAAACAGTTCTCGTGATTGCGAACTGTCATTCTATCGGAACTGCCGCGCGCCTCCAACCCATTGTGGACACCATGGGCTGGATGCGTCCAGAACGGCGCGGCGAAGATTCGTGGGGGGGGGCGTCCCAAGGAGGAAGGGTTGTTGCTTCAGGCAGGCAGCCGCCCGAAGCAGACGCGGGTTACTTGCGGGCGGCGCGGCCCTGTTTGGCGAGGTGCTCGATCTGCATCAAGTGGTTGATATCGTGGCCGGCGAACATTTTTGCCATGTGCGCAATCGTCTCTTTGCCGCGCTCGGCGTGCATTCCGAAGTACTCCCACTTTTCCGGGGGCAGCGACCCCAGCAAGGCCAGGTTGCTTTCGCGCAGCGTGCGAAACATTTTCAGTGAGGACTTGGCATCCGCCTTGGCGTAATTTCCGGCGCGCGCCCAGGCATCCTGGTCGAATGCCTGAATCGGTGTGCCGCTCGAGCTAAGGATCATTCTCATGCGGTACCCGCACACCAGTTCCGTCTCGGCCAGATGTGCCAGGATCTCGACGATGGACCATTTCTCCGGAGCCGGCCGCCGCCGAAGTTGTGCCGGCGAAAGCCGCGCAATAAGCCGTTCAATTTTCTTCGGCGTGCTCTTTTGCACCGCCACGGAATTCTTGCCGTCCACATAACCAAGAATCCGTTGCGTGTATTCCTGCGGAGTTTCGTTCATGATTCCAGCCTCTCGATTCGGGGTGGCCGCGCGAGCGCGCGACACTGCGAGGTTCACTCAGTTCCTCGATTGTGTCAACAGCCGCATTGGCCCCCCGGCCGTCCGTGGCAGGATGCCGTTGCCTGCGCCCGCGATTCACGCTAGAGTGCGCGGTGCGAATCACGGAGCGCGCCCTCGAGGGGCGGTCGCTCCGCGGAGGGATGAAGTGCTATGGCGAAAAGTTCAGGTTTGGCGCGGTGGCTCGGAGCCGCGCTGCTGGTGAGTGCCGCCATGATGCCGATCCAGCATGCAGATGCGCAGGAGCGCGGCCAGGCCCGCTCGATGGTCGTTTCACGCTATGGCATCGTTGCCGCGGAGTCGCCGCTGGCGGCGCAGGCCGGCGTGGAAATCCTCGAGCGCGGCGGGAACGCCGTGGATGCTGCCATCGCGGCAAATGCCATGATGGGCGTCATCGCGCCGATGTCCAACGGAATCGGAGGCGACCTCTTCGCGATGGTGTACGACGCGAAGACCGGCAAGTTGTACGGTCTGAACGCAAGCGGCTGGGCGCCGCGGGGGATGAATATTGAGCTGTTGAAGGGCAAAGGGCTTCGCTCCATGCCCACGACCGGGATCTTTTCCGTCACGGTGCCGGGCGCCGTGGATGGCTGGCACAAGCTCGCCGAAAGGTTTGGCCGCAAGAAATTGAGCGAGCTTCTGGCCCCCGCCATTCGCACCGCTGAGGACGGTTTTCCCGTCGGGGAAATGGTTTCCATGCTGTGGCCCACCACGGTAGACCTGCTGCGCGCCAACGACGCTGCGGCGCGGACGTATTTGATCTCCGACCGCGCGCCCCGCTTGGGCGAAGTGTTCCGCAATCCTGACTTGGCATGGTCCTTGCGCCAGATCGCCGACCACGGCCGCGACGCTTTTTACAAGGGCGAAATCGCCAAGCGCATCGTTGAGCTTTCGCGCAAACATGGCGGCGTCATGGGGCTGGATGATTTTGAGGGATATGCCGGCGAATGGGTCGAGCCCATCTCTACCACCTACCACGATTGGACCGTGTACGAAATGCCGCCCAACGGCCAGGGCATCGGCGCTCTCGTGATGCTCAATATCATGGAGAATTATCCTCTGGGACAGTTCGGAGCGAATTCCACGAAGGCGTTGCATGTAATGATCGAAGCGAAGAAGCTGGCCTATGCCGATGTTCTGCGCTATGTCGCCGATCAACGCTTCGCCAAAACGCCGGTCGAGGGCTTGCTCGCAAAAGCCTATGCGAAGGAACGCGCCGCAAAAATCAACATGGACAAAGCCAATTGTGACGTTGCCCCGGGCGAGCCGAATCTTCCCGGCGGCGACACCATCTATCTGAGCGTCGTGGACCGCGAAGGAAACATGGTGTCTCTCATCCAGAGCAACTTTGAGAATTTCGGGTCTGGACTGGTCGCTCCTGGAACGGGTTTTGCCTTGCAGGATCGCGGTGCCCTCTTCTCCCTCGATCCGGCATCCCCGAATGCACTGCAGCCCCGCAAGCGGCCACTCCACACCATCATCCCGGCCATGATGGAGAAGGGGGATGTGCGCATCGCCTTCGGCATTATGGGTGGGTGGAATCAGGCGCAGGCCCACGCGCAATTTGTCGCCGATGTCGTAGACTTCAAAATGAACATCCAGGCGGCGCTCGAAAACCCTCGGTTCAGCAAGCATTCTTTTGCAGGATGCGACGTCGCCGTGGAAAACCGGTTCGCGGGCAATGTCCGCAAGGAATTGCAGGACAAAGGGCACGAGATTGACCTGCGCGGCGCCTTCTCTTCGTTCATGGGAGGAGGGCAGTCTGTGATGCGCGATTTCGCCGCTGGAGTCAATTACGGCGCTTCCGACCCGCGCAAAGACGGAGCCGCAATCCCGGAACTTCCGCGAGAAAAGTAGGGTTTCAAGCAGGATGAGAATGTGAAAGGAATGCAGCCCCGGGCTTCCTGTTCCAGTTTGGCACAGCCCTGCTACAGAGTTCCAACAGTCGTTAACATAGCTTGAGAGTACTTTCGTTCTTACTTTCGTCCCAGCCGTACTATTGGCACGCCCACTCCTATATCCCAAACTTGTTCCCGACGATGCACTATCAGACAGAGCGCTCGGGGGAATCGATGCCAGGTCCATTCAATTACATTCTTTGGTTCGGAAGCGGCTCTGGGAAGCTCTTCGTGACGGTGTCCCGGTGATTGCGCTTCTCATCCTCGCTATTTCCATTGCGGCGCTGGTGCAATTCTTTGTTTCCTATTGCCGCTCGCTCGTCTCCGTGTACGCAAAGGTGGAAATTTCTCGTGAAGCGATGGAAACTGCAGGTCTTCCGGCAGGACACGTGGACGCTGGAGAATTCTCGCGGCTTATGGCTCTTGTCCGACAGTGCCGCGTCGTGGCGGACGATTCCACGCAACTCGGCGCCGTGCGCCTTTACTATGCTGTCCTGACGGCCCTGGAAAAGTTCTGCCTTCTCCTCCCGGCGAGTTGCTCCTGGTTCCATCGCGAGCGGAGCGGCTGCGCCCACATGGTGGGTGTAGCGCTTGACCGGCGAATGGCCAACCTGCGGCAATCGGCCTGAGCTCCAAGCCGGCCCCGCCTGCGGCAGGCTTGGCCCGCTAATCGGCGAACTTCTGCTCTCAAATTAACCCTCCGTGTGAACCGGGTTTCCCTCAAATGTCCAACTACGTAAGAGATTTTGCTTTATCGTGTCAGAAGATTTTATTTGCTCTCCACTAAGCGATTGTATTATAAGTGTTAGGAATTCTCCCCGTGGCTCGCGGCTTGCTAGTACAAGTGCAGCTTTCGGCGGATCCTGAGGGTTGACATAAGATTGCCGGAGAGGAAGGTTCTCATGCGTCTTTGGACAAACCCTCGCTGGGTCTTGCTGTTCTTCGCGGGTTTCACATTGTTGTGCTCGCCTACGAGTCGCGCCCAATCGCCTGTGGCGGGCAGTTATGTCTGCGCGCACGTAAGTGTCGCCGGTAAGAGCGCCAAGTGCACCAGCCCCCCGCTAATTCTGAATTCAGACGGGAGCTACCAACTCCGCGGGGCAGAAGGTCATTATTCGGTGCGCGGTCAATGGCTGGTCCTCTCCAACACAAAGAGCCCGAGCCGAGGCAAGTTGCAGACGGGGCATCGAATCGTTTTCCGGTACCGCGAACACGGCAAGCTCTGCGAAATCACGTTTGAACGGCGCCGTGCCGATCTCGGCGATTCCTCGCTTTCCTGATTTCTCGACAGCAGCCACCTGCTGAGAAAATCTGCTGCTTCTTCCTTCCGCGCCACTTGTGTCCACGCCATGCTCACATTCGGAAGCGTAACGGCATCAATCCCGCCGATAACCGCCCCGAGGGTTCACTGTCCGTGGTGGTGCTCATCGCCCTCATGGTTCTGTTGGGAATCCTGCTCCGCGGTGAGCTAAGCTAGGGAGCGCGCTTGATGCAAGGAGACCGGCACGTGAATTCGCCTTCCGATTGCGCGGAGAGCAACCCTCAAGTGGTCGCCGCGCGGTTGGGGAACCCTTTGGATGAACAAGGATTCCCGCGAGCCGGCGATTGGAAAAAGGCCCGGCCAGTTGTATTTTGCTCGGATTGGCAGGGGAAGCACCCCGACCCTGAGCGGGAAACCGAAATCCGCCTGTTGTGGTCTCCCCAATTTCTCTGTCTCCGTTTTCGCAGCAGGTTTCGAGAGATTCACGTTTTTCCGGAGGCCAACCAGCGTCGCGACCATCTCTGGGATCGCGACGTCGCCGAGGCGTTTCTCCAGCCGCCCGGCTTTGAGATGAAGCATTACAAAGAATTTGAAGTCAGCCCCAATGGGAATTGGATTGACCTCGATATCTCCCCGCGCGGCGCGCTGAATCTAATGTGCGGATTGAAAGCGCGGGCGACCGTGGACGACAAATCGCGCGTCTGGATAGCGGAGCTGGCCATACCTATGAGGTGCCTCACAGAGGATTTCAATTCCAACCGTGATTGGCGCGTGAACTTCTTTCGCGCGGAAGGAGCCGATCCTAACCGCTTTTACTCCGCGTGGCAGTCCACGAACACGCCACAGCCGAACTTTCATGTCCCCGAACGATTCGGAACGTTGCAGTTCTCTCCGGAGTAAGATTGCTCTTGCTACTTTTGCTCTCCGCGCCAGCCGCGCCCGCGCAACGGACGCCCCGCCTTCGCTCCCGTGAGTTTCCCGTCCTCGAATTCCACAGCGCCATTGACGATGACGTAGCTCACGCCTTCGGAAAGCTGGTCCGGCTTTGTGTACGTGGCCTTGTCCTCGATTGTTGCGGCGTCGAAGATGGTGATATCGGCGAAGTAGCCGGCCCTCAGAAGCCCACGCTCCGTGAGATGCTCGCGCTGCGCGGGCAGGGAAGTAATCTTGCGGATGGCTTCCTCGAGCGGCAACAATTGCAGGTCGCGGACGTAGTGCCCAAGGAACCGCGGCATCGAGCCAAAGGCGCGTGGATGCGCGTGCGGCTCGAAGATCGGCCCGTCGAGTGACATTTCGTTGACATCCAGACCGATGCTCGTCCACGGCTGCCGCAGACCCGCTTGCAGATCGTTCTCGCTGGCCATGAAGTACAGCGCGCCGGTCTGACCCTGGTCGGCGACAATGAAATCAAAGAGCGTGTCCAGCGGGGTCTTCTTCCATTCGGCCGCCACCTCGGAAACCACCTTTCCTTCAAACTGTTTCAGCTTGGGGTTGAACACGGATGAAATCATCACGCCGCTGGCACCGCCACAATCGAAATAGAGATTTTCCCAGTCCGGATGGTCGTCCGCCATTTCGGCTTTCACCTTCGCGCGAATCTTGGGGTCTTGTATCCGCGTCAGCAGCTTCTGCAACCCGCCATCGGCGGTCCACGGTGGCAGCGCAGAAGCCAGCGCTGTAGCGCCGGCGACGTACGGGTACATGTCTCCGGCAATGTCCAACCCGGAATCGCGCGCGGCCTTTATTTTTTTCTGATACGTCTGCATCCAGCCCCAGCGTGTCTTGCCGCTGACTTTCATGTGGAAGATTTCCACGGGAAGATGCGCCTCGCGCCCGATGCGGATCGCTTCCTCAATCGCGGCGGGTTCGGAGGCGCCTTCGCTGCGCATGTGCGTGGCATACAGGCCGCCGTATCGCGAAGCTACTCTTGCGAGCTCGACAAGTTCTTCCGTCTTGGCGTAGTGGCCCGGCGGATAGATGAGCGCCGTCGAGAGGCCCATCGCGCCGTCTTGCATGGCCTGCGCCACGAGCAGTTTCATCTGTTCCAGTTCCGCCGGAGTCGGGTCACGATCATCGTCGCCCATGATCGCTTGGCGGACCTGCGCCGCGCCCACATACGTGCCGATGTTAATCGGCGTGCCTTGCTTCTCCAGGCGTTTGAAATAGCCGTCCAGCGTCGTCCAATCCACGGTCAAGTGGAAATGCTCGAGGAAGGGCTTTTGCGCCTCGATGGTCCTTTCATTCTGCGGAGCGACCGAGCCGCCTTCTCCGGTGATTTCGCTGGTGATGCCCTGCGAAAGTTTGCTGAGCGAGCGATTGTCGATGAGCAGGGAAAGCTCGGACTGGCCGAGCATGTCAATGAATCCCGGAGAAACAATTTTCCCAGAAGCGTCAATCACGCGCTTCGCGTGGGCCTCCCTCAAATCGCCGATAGCGGCGATGCGGTCTCCGCGAATGCCCACGTCTCCGGCAAACCAGGGGTTTCCCGTGCCGTCGATGATGTGGCCATTCTTAATAACGATATCGAAGCGGTCTGCAGCTTCTTGGATTTGCTTCGAAAAGGGTCCCGCCGGCTTCGCCGCCGCACGGCGCGGCGGTGTTGCCGCCAAGACGAGCAGCGCGATTGCGCCAGGAATTGCAACCAGCCATTTTGCTTTGTGTTTCAATGGGAATACCTTCATCAAGCCCAAGAGGATTCCCTAATTCATTCCTTATGTCAACGCATAGGGCCTTTTCTAATGCGTTCGCGGAGAGGGTTTGACGCCGCACGCGATCCCGCGGCAAATACGTTCCTGCGCGCCTGCATTTCCCAATTGAGACTTGACAACTCGAGGAGCCGCTCATAGCGTGTCGGCATTGTCAGGTTGAGGCTGATGGAAGAACAATTTATCGGGCGCCCCGTCCCGCGGAAAGAAGGGCGCGAAAAAGTTACGGGACAAGCGCGCTACGTCGATGACCTGCGGTTTCCCGGAACGTGGTTTGGCGCGACGGTGCGAAGCGAATGTGCGCGCGGCCGGATTCGCGGCGTCAAGTTCGGAGAGGGGATCCCCTGGAAGGAATTAACGATTGTTACCGCGAGAGATATCCCCGGCGAGAACCACGTCGCTCTGATGGAACACGATCAGCCGTTTCTCGCCGACGCCGCGGTAAATCACCCCGAAGAACCGGTTGTTCTGCTGGCCCACCCCGACAAGTACCTGCTCGAAGAGGCGCGCCGCGCGGTGCACATCGAGTGCGAACCCCTGGAGCCTGTTTTCACCATCGAAGATTCCCTGCGTGGGGGGGAAGTGATCTGGGGAAAAGACAACGTCTTCAAGTCATTCCAGGTTGAAAAAGGCAACGTGGATCGAGTTTGGTCGCAGGCGGATTTCATTGTCGAGGGCGAATACCGCACCGGCGCGCAAGAGCAGCTCTATATCGAAACCAATGGCGTCATCGCCGTGGCCAATCCTGACGATGGCGTGACGGTGTGGGGCTCGATGCAATGCCCTTACTACGTCCACAAGGCCCTGATGGTTCTCTTCGCTTTGCCTGCAAACAAAGTTCGCGTTGTCCAGGCGGAGACAGGTGGGGGGTTCGGCGGGAAAGAGGAATACCCCTCGATGATCGCGGGCCACGCCGCCCTGCTCGCGTGGAAATCGGGAAAGCCGGTGAAGATCGTCTACGACCGCGCTGAAGACATGGCCGCAACCACCAAGCGCCATCCCTCGCGGACGAGACATCGGACCGCCGTTACGCGGGACGGCAAACTCCTGGCCATGGACATTGATTTCGTGATTGATGGCGGCGCTTATACAACTCTATCGCCCGTGGTCCTCTCTCGCGGAACGATTCATGCCGCCGGTCCTTACTGCTGCCCGAACATGCGCATTCGCAGCCGCGCGGTGGCCACCAATGCGCCGCCCCACGGCGCATTTCGCGGGTTTGGCGCGCCGCAGAGTATCTTCGCGCTCGAGCGCCACCTCGATCACGTTGCGCGCGCCGCGGGATTGAGCCCGGAGGAATTTCGCCGCCGCAATTTCCTCCACGCCGGTGAGACAACCGCCACCGCTCAAGTCATCCGCGAAAACGTCAATCTGAATCAGCTCATGGACCGCGCGCTGCAAGCGAGCGATTACGCCGCGAAGAGCGAACGATACGCGCGTGAGAACCCCGGCTGGCGGATCAAGAAGGGAATCGGATTTGCATCCTTCATGCACGGCGCGGGCTTCACTGGTTCGGGAGAGGAATACCTAGCCTCTGAGGTGGAACTGGAAGGGACTTCCGAAGGCATTGTCCGGGTTCTGACGGCGAATACGGAAATCGGCCAGGGAACAAACACCGTGTTCACGCAGATCACCGCGCAAGCGCTGGGCATCGAGTCCGATCGGATCGAGATCGCGCGCCCCGACACCCGCTCCGTTCCCAACAGCGGCCCGACCGTGGCTTCGCGGACCTGCATGATTGTGGGAAAGCTCGTGGAATCGTCGGCGCTGGGATTGAAGCAGAAACTTGTTCAGGCTGGCCTGCTCGAGGAAGGCTACACTTCCGCCGAATTTGCGCGCTCTTGCCGCGCTTACAACGAAACGTACGGCCCTTTGAAATCGCGCGCGCAGTATCAGCCGCCGCCGGGAATTCATTGGGACGACGCCACGTATCAGGGCGACGCCTATGGGGCCTATGCATGGGCGGTGTATGTGGCTGATGTTGCTGTGGACCTCGTCACCTACGAGGTGCGCGTGAATGATTTCGTTGCCGTGCAGGAAGTGGGCAAAGTGATTCATCCGGTGCTCGCGGCGGGACAGATTGAAGGCGGAGTTGCGCAGGGCATCGGGTACGCGCTCTACGAAAATGTGGTCTGGAGCAACGGCCGCATGGTCAACGGGCAGATGACCAACTACATCATGCCCACGGCGGCCGATGTGCCGCCGATCCGCGTGTTTTTCGAGGAGCAGCCCTACGCCTACGGCCCCTCCGGAGCGAAAGGCATCGGAGAACTTCCCATGGACGGCGCAGCTCCGGCGATCGTGAATGCGATTGAAAACGCCATTGGTGTCAGCATTTGCCGGATTCCCGTCACGCCCGAGGTGCTCATGGAAGCGCTCGAGGCTTCCGAAGAGGTGGCTCGCCGTGGCTGATCGCTCCGGGAAAGTCGAGATCGCCTGCGTCGTCAACGGTGAGAAGAAATCGTTGCGCGTCTTTCCGATGGCGCGGTTGCTCGATGTTTTGCGCGAGGAGCTGAGCCTTACCGGCACGAAAGAGGGCTGCGGTGAAGGCGAGTGCGGCGCCTGCTCCGTGTGGATGGACGGGCAACTTGTCAACAGTTGCCTGGTTCCGGCGTTGCAAGCCCAGGGAAGCGAAATCACAACGATCGAGGGGATCGCCAGCGGTGAGCGGTTGCATGCCGTGCAGCAAGCTTTCATTTCCTGTGGCGGCGCGCAATGCGGAATCTGCACGCCGGGCATGGTTATGGCTGCGATCAATTTGCTCGAGAGAACGCCCCATCCGAGCGAAGACGAAATCCGCACAGGCCTCGCCGGAAACCTGTGCCGCTGCACCGGCTACACAAAAATCTTCGAAGCGGTCGTTCGCGCGTGTCAGGCGACGGGAGGCGCAGTCTGAGATCTTTCGTTCCCGCGTATGAATTGAGAGCGCCGCAGGGCTTGCGCGCTGCGCTGGAGCTGCTGGCCCACGAGCCCAGCGAGTGGAAGCCGCTCGCCGGCGGCACCGACTTGATGGTGCTGTTCGAGGCCGGAAAACTTTCTCACAAGAAATTTCTCAGCATCTGGAAATTGCCGGAGCTGAAAGGCATTGAGGTTACACCTGCGCACGTTACCCTCGGCGCGTTGACCACCTACACGGAAATTCAGAAGCATCCGGTTCTGCAGGCGGAGTTCCCGTTGCTCTGTCGCGCCGCGCAAGAGACCGGCGGAGTCGCCACGCAGAACCGAGGAACGCTGGGAGGGAATATCGTCAATGCATCTCCCGCGGCAGATTCCCCGCCCGCGCTGCTTGTGTATGACGCCGAACTCGAGCTTGTTTCTGCACAGGGATCGCGCTGGGTCCCCTACAATGGTTTTCACACCGGGTATAAAACAATGAATTTGCGGCCGGACGAATTGCTGCGCTCCATCCGTCTCGCGCGCGCCACCTCCGGCTGGCGACAGTATTACCGCAAGGTGGGGACGCGCCGAGCTCAGGCGATTTCAAAAGTATGTTTCGCAGCCGCCGCGAGTCTCGACCGCGGCCGGATACGTGACGTCCGCATCGCTCTGGGCAGCGTGGCGCCCACCGTTCTTCGCTGCGCGAAAACGGAAGGCACATTGCGAGGGCAACCGCTTGCCCCTGCCGTGAGTGACGCTGCAAGAAAATTCCTCGCGGCGGAAATCGCGCCCATTGACGACGTCCGCTCGACCGCCGCATACCGGCTGCGCGTCGCTCAGAATCTCCTCGAAGAGTTCCTCCAGACTCTGCGATGAGCGCCGACCTCGTTATCCGCAGTCAAAAGGTTGTCACGCCCGAGAACATCGCACCGGCTTCGATTCACATCCAGCACGGCCGCATCACGGCCATTGCCGGTTTCGACGATTACCCCTCGGATGCGCCGGTGTTTGAAGCTGGGAACTCCGTGGTGATGCCCGGTCTCGTGGATACTCACGTCCACATCAACGAGCCGGGCCGGACGGAGTGGGAAGGATTCGCCTCGGCCACGCGCGCGGCGGCGGCCGGCGGCGTGACCACGCTCGTGGATATGCCTCTGAACTGCATTCCCGCGACGACCAC
>Ga0209701_10001165_pt1 | contig 16555 bp, 13 predicted proteins | sample CZO8metaG_4_FD_188356 | JGI IMG/M metagenome (GOLD analysis project Ga0209701, IMG submission 188356) | Vadose zone soil microbial communities from the Eel River Critical Zone Observatory, Northern California, USA - CZOApr15con2H3.8 metaG... | ecosystem: Environmental > Terrestrial > Soil >... | reverse complement strand
CGTTTGCGGCGTACACCACGTAGTCGCCGAAGTTGGCCTCCAGCGCCTTGAGCACAGAAATGACCAGTGGCACGTCGATCTCGTAGAGCTGAATCCACTGCACAAAGACCCCGCCGCGTGCCAAGTAGCGGCGGACGTGTCGGTAGAACTCAGCCGAGAAAAGCCCCGCGACACCGCTGACCCACGGATTGGACGGTTCGGACAAGATGAGGTCGTACTTTTCCTGGCGCGTCGAGAAATATGTCTTCGCGTCGTCGATCACGATCTGGGAGCGCGGATCGACATAGGCGAGCTCGTTGCGTGGCCTGAAGTAAGCTGCGGCCCGCACCATCTCGGGCTCAATCTCGATCGTATCAACCCGCGACAGCCGCGGGTTCCCAAGCAAGGTATGAGTGGTCAGCCCGGAGCCGAACCCAATGCAAGCCACGGTGCGCGCGTTGGGATGGAGCCCCATCGCGACGGCGCCGAGCATGATCATCGTCGACTCATCGGAACTAGCCTGGGGATCCGACCCAATCGATAGCCCTGCGTCGGTCTTCCCATTGGTGCGAAGCGAGAGCGTCGGCGGTTTACCAAGGGAGAGAACGCTGACCGTGGCCGTCTTTCCGTCGCGGTGGTAGAGGACCTGCTCTGTTCCGGAGGGAATCGCGCCGTAGCGATAAACGCCCGACGCCAGCTGGCGTGGGTCGAGGCGCAGCAAGAAAATCGGAACGGCCATCACCAGGGTTCCTGCCGCACTGAGTGAAAGAGGCGCACGGCGGCGAGCGAACCCTCCGGCCTTCCAGAGAAGGACCACACCCAAGAGCGCGTCGAGCCCTCCGCCCAGCGAGAGCAGGTGCTTGACCCCGAGCAGGGGCATGCCGAGATGGACGGCGAAGAAGACTCCAGCGATGGCGCCCACAGTGTTCGCCGCGTACACCTGGCCGACGCTCGCTTCACCGTGGCCACGCTTCAGAAGGTAAAACGTCAGCAGCGGAAGCGTGGTGCCCGCACAGAAAGTCGCAGGCAACATGATCGCCAGCGCGATGCCATTGCTCGCCAGGTTGAAGAGAGTGTAGCCGGCGTCCGATCGTTCAAGGTTCAGGACGAGCCACTGCATCACCTTGAATGCCTGACCGTATCCCACGAGGGTTGCCACCGCGAGCACTCCCATCGCCAGCTGAAGATATCCGAGCATGCGGAGCGGGCTGCTCAGCCTGTCGATGCGTCGCTGGATCCAAAGCCCCCCGAGCGCAAGACCCAGAATGAATGCGCTCAGCATCAGCTCGAAGGCGTGCGTCGAGGAGCCCAGCACCAGCGCAAGCATCCGCATCCATCCGACTTCGTAGAGAAATGAAGTCGCTCCGGTAATCAACGCCGCAAACAGGAGGAGAATAACGGTGCGGTCGCGCCTGCCTTCCCCTTGCGCCAGCACGGGCGTGGACGGGGTGGGCGGCGGCGATACCCACCAGACCGCCGCTGCGACGACCAAGTTGATCACCCCCGCGATCCGCAGAGTGCCCGGAAGCCCGGCCGCGGGCACCAGCACGAAGCCGCTGACCAACACCCCGGCGGCCGCGCCCAGGCTGTTGGTGAAGTAGAGTATCGCCACAGATCGGCCGGGCCGGTCCGCGAAGGCGCGCAGCACTCCCGCCGTCATCAGTGGGAAGGTCATTCCCAAGAGCACCGACTGAGGAAAAATGAGCAGCGCGGAGAACACCCACTTGAAGGCGTATACGGCGCCGGCGGATCCGCCCAGCCAAGGCAGGACGGCGTCGTACGCGAGCCCAGTGGAGGCAACGAATATCTCATGGAAGACCAGCGCCAGGATGCCGATCGCAGCCTCGGTGACGGCGTAAGCCGTGAGCAGGTTGCGCCAACGGGGCGATAGGCGGCTAGAGATCCACGACCCTACCGCCATTCCCCCCATGAAGATTGCGAGCACCAGCGTTTGGGCGTACGCCGCATGGCCGAGAAAGAGCTTCAAATAGTGCGCCCAGATTGATTCGTAGATCAGTCCGGCGAACCCGGAGACGGCGAAGATCGCGAACAGTGCGCTCCGCCCCCATGGCCGAAACGGTGTTTCCTGCTCTTCGGAAACGCGGTAATCCTTCCGCAGGCTCCCCGCTGGTTCTCGCACCTTCCCTGCATGCGCACGAGCGTTCGCAACTCCGTGACTTCGCCGCTCCTTCATGCCGCGAAAGTATCAGAGGACCGCCACCGCCGCGCTCCAATACCACGGATGCGGTTGGCGGCAAGGACGAGGGATGCTATGGAGACGACCCCGAACCTAGTCGACCTTGCTAGGCGTTGTTAGATAAAAGTCTTGGCGTTGTCACAATGATGGTTTTTGTTGCCGAAACATCCATCCAATTGAGTAAAAGCGCCCCGATGCGCCCTCACCTAATCGACGCTCGTGCGGTTAGCCGTACGCGCGAACGCGTCACTGAGTAAGTCTGAATGTTTGATTCCGTAATTCGTCCTGCCCAATTCCGCCAAAGTCGATGGGGTTCCGGATTCGTGGTCGCGGTTGCCGCCCATGCAGCTTCCCTAGCCTTGGCCATCTACCTTTCAAAGCGCCCAGCCGAGCCCACCAGGCAAGAGGTGGACGTCAAGTTCGTGAAGGCTCCGCCCCCTCCGCCGCCCCCTCCTCCTCCGGCTCCCCCAAAAACGAAGCCGGTGGAGAAAAAGCCGATTCCCAGGCGGCCAGACGCGATCATTCAGCCAAAGGAAATGCCCAAAGAGAAGCCGCCGGAGGCCGAACCGCAAGACGAAGATACCGGCGTGGAAGGCGGCGTCGAGGGCGGAGTCGTCGGAGGTGTGGTCGGTGGAGTCGTGGGCGGCGTGGTCGGCGGCGTGATCGGCGGGCCACCACCCCCCAAGATCGTCGAATTCAATGACACCATGACGCCTCCGAAGAAAGTCTCTGGACCCGATCCGGAGTACAACCAGAAGGCACTGGACCATGAGGTCGAGGGTCAGATGGTGGTGAAGTGCGTGGTCACGGTGCAGGGCGTTGTGCACAACTGCAGAGTGCTGAAGAGCGTGGCCTTTATGGATCGAGCTGTGATCGAGGCGCTCGAGAGACGCCGGTATACGCCGGCGATGCTTCAAGGCAAGCCGATCGACGTGGACTACACTTTCAGAATCACGCTGACGCTTCCGCGCTAAAAAGACATCTCGACCCTCCACGTTCGCGCCGAGCGTAAGGAGCAAAAATGCAGAAAGTCACGCGGAAAGACCTCCGTTTCTTGGCAGTCGTACTCGCCTCCCTGGTGCTGGCTTGTTCGGGAATGGAGGCAAGCCGGAAGGGCGCGACACCCGTCACCGAGGGAAACTTCGCTCCCAAGCGTGCGGGGGCAGCGAATTATGGACCGGATCCCGGGTTGAGCTGCCCGGCGGGAGGCCGTGCCGTCGGCGCCGCCTCCACAGATTTAGAGACCCGAGCTAAGCAGAACCGACAGCCGATTCCCCAAGCGGATGGACGGCTGTGCGCCATGGCAGAGACCATGTTGGGCTGGACGGGGGAGCCTCCGGGCGAGCACGTGGTCAGCTTTTTGTCCTCCTACTTTGGGCTGACGGCGTCGGTGCCCGCAGTGCTCATCACGACCGTTGAGACAACGGACGCGAGCTTGATCGGCGCACGCGTGGTCGACCCGATTGCGAAGTTTTCGCAAAACACAGTGCAGCCACGCTTTGGATTGGCGATCCAGCGCCTGAGCGGAGGCCGAGCGGACGCTTCAAAGCTGGTGCTGCTGATGCAGGATCTCCCGGTCGACATTCAACCGATTCCCCGTCAGCTCGGGGCGAGCAGTCAAGCGACGCTCCGGGGTCAGCTCGTGGACGGGTACCAGAATCCCAAAGTCTTCATTACCGATCCCACCGGCCGCCTCGAATCGCCTTCGATACCGCCCGGCAAGGAATTTCAAACGGAGATTCGTTGCGCCGATAAGCCTGGCACGATCCGCGTCGAGGTTCGGGGAGAGTTGAATGGCGCAGAATCCATCCTCGCAAATTTCCCGATCGCGTGCGGGACAGAGCCGCCAACCTCCGTCGCGCTGGGCAAACCGGCCGCCGTCGGGGACCTCGCGCAGCAAGAGCGAAAGCTCTTTCAGCTGATCAATGACGAGCGCACCAAAGCGGGGCTTCCGGCGCTCGAGTGGGACGACGCAGTCGCAGGAATTGCCCGTTCGATTTCCGAACAGAGGCGCGATCAGCTCAAGGGCGGCGGAGGAGCTGTCAGCGTGGATATTGTCGGACGTCTAAAGAGCGAAGGGATCCAATCTCCGGTGGTGCTGTCGAATCCGGCGGCCGCTCGCTCGCCTGAAGAGGCACAGGAACGCTTTTCGGCGAGTCCGGTACACCGCGCCAATTTCATGAGCACGGAAGTCACCCACGTCGGGGTCGGAGCGACGTCGGCGACCGACCCAGCGGGACGTCCGGTCACGCTTTACACCGAACTGTTCGTCCGCGAGCTTGCGCCCGCCAATGTCGAGGAAATACGCGCGAAGCTGCGCGCCGCGATGGCTCAAAAGCGCAAGGACGCCCGGGCCGGACCTCTGCAGAACGACAAGACGCTTGAGGAGGTCGCGCAAAAGTACGCGGACGAGCTTGCAGCCGCCAAGGGATCGCTTCCGAAAGCGCGACAAGAGGAGCTGCTCAAACCGCTGCAGAGTCAATACGGGCCGATCAACGTGGTCGCCGGTGCGAAGGCGGATCCGCTCGAATTTGCCGAGGAACCGATCGTAGTCGGCGGTGGCAATCTGGTTGGAATCGGAGTCGCCTTGGGTCTCCACCCCAATCTGGGGAAGAATGCCCCGTATGTGGTGGAGATCGTGAGTAGCCCGCCAAAGGGAGCGAAGGCCCCAGCGTCAACCACTAAAAAGCGGCCTAAACGCTGAGCGCCCGCAGGCCGTGCTCGGCGCAGTCCAGGTCCTGCTCGGGCTTGCCACCGCTCACCCCGATCGCCCCCAGAATCGCTCCGTCGCGTCGGATCAGCGCCGAACCAAGACCTGGAATGATTGGCAGGCGCACCAAGTGCGCGACCGCCTGAAAGAACGCCGGGCGCTGCTGATTCACTTCCGCGAGCGACGCACCGTCTCGGTGCCACAGCGCGGCGCCCACCGCTTTGGATTCGGCGATCTGGGCGGAGAGCGGTGGCGCGCCGGTCATCCGGCCGAGGCCTTGTAACAATCCGCCTTCGTCTACCACGGCCACGGTAACGCGGATCCCCATCTGGCGCGCCCTCTCGTGCGCGGCCTGGATCATCCTCAGTGCTTCATCATAGGAAACGGGCATCGTGAAGGCCTCCCCTCTCACCAACGAAGTTCGCGGGTTGACCTACCGGCTGAAGCGAGCGTTCGTCAAGGTCGCTGTGAGCTCGAGAGGCAACATTTCATTACACGAATCTTGAATCCGCCTCACAGCCGCGGCAGGTTGTTGGCCCGTGCGCGCGAGCCTCGAGCTTTTCCCACTGACTGCCCTGCTTCTTTTAGGCCCCGAGCCTGGGCAGGCACCCAACGTCGCGCCAGGAGGCACAAGAATGAACATGAGCATTACCTCGACGGCCTTTCCTCACAACGGCGAGATTCCCACCCGCTACACCTGCGAGGGAGACGACATTGCGCCGCCGCTCTCCTTCACTGGCGTCCCCAGGACCGCCAAGAGTCTGGCGCTGATCGTGGACGATCCTGATGCGCCGGATCCGAAGGCGCCCAAGATGACCTGGGTCCACTGGGTGCTGGTTGGAATGCCGACTTCCGCGACCGGGCTTCCCGAAGCAGGCAAGCCTTTGCCGCCTGCCACGCGCGAAGGCAAGAGCAGCTGGAACCGCACCGGGTACGGGGGCCCGTGCCCACCGATCGGACGTCACCGATATTTCTTCAAGCTGTACGCGCTGGACACGGATCTCGCGGAGCTCAAGTCGCCGACCAAGGATCAGCTTGAAAGCGCGATGAAGGCCCACATCATCGCCCAGGCCGAGCTGATCGGGACTTACCAGAAAAAGAAGTAACGAAAAGCAGATTTGCTGAAATAGGTTCCCGGCAGAGCTAGGGTCTGGCGCCGATGCCATCACGCCTTCGCCGTTGGCTCTTCGGCCCACCGCGCGACATCCAAGATCCCGACATTTTCCGGCACATTTCGCTGATCGCCTTCCTCGCCTGGGTAGGTCTGGGAGCGGACGGTCTGTCCTCCTCGGCGTACGGACCGGAGGAGGCGTATAAGGCCCTGGGCGACGCTCACTATCTCGCGCCGGCGCTTGCCCTGGCAACCGCGCTCACCGTCCTCATCATCTCCTATGCCTACTCGCGGATCATCGAGCGCTTCCCGTTTGGCGGCGGCGGGTACGTCGTCGCGACCCGACTTCTGGGGCCACGCTTCGGCGTGGTCTCGGGCTCCGCTCTCCTCGTCGATTACGTCCTGACCGTCACCACCTCAATTGCTGGCGGGGCGGATGCCTTCTTCAGCTTCCTTCCCCCCGGATGGACTGCTTTCAAGCTTCCGGTCGAGTTCGCGGTCATCGGACTGTTGACGGTGATGAACCTTCGCGGGGTGAAGGAATCCGTCACGGTTCTGATGCCGATCTTTCTCGCATTCCTGCTGACCCACGCAATTCTGATCTTCGGCCTATTTGCGATGCACGCCGGCGACTTCCCCGAAGTCACCAGGGAAGTGCGCTCGGGGCTGACCGACGGTGTTGCAACGCTCGGATGGGGCGGCATTTGCGCGCTGTTTCTGCGTGCCTACTCCATGGGAGCGGGCACTTATACGGGTATCGAAGCGGTTTCGAACGGGCTGCCGATCATGCGCGAGCCGAAAGTGGCGACCGGCAAACGCACGATGGTCTACATGGCGGTCTCGCTGGCGCTGACCGCCGGTGGGATCACCTTGGGCTATCTGCTGGTCCACGCCACTCCCGTCCCAGGCAAAACGATGAATGCTGTTCTGGTCCAGCGCTTCTCCGGCGATTTGATGCTCGGCAACCTACCGGTAGGACACTGGTTCTACGTGTTCACCCTGGCCGCAGAAACCGCTCTTCTCTTCGTCGCGGCCCAGACCGGCTTCATCGATGGCCCTCGAGTGATGGCCAACATGGCCACCGACTCCTGGTTGCCGCATCGATTTGCGCAACTTTCCAATCGGCTGACGATGAAGGACGGGGTGCTCCTGATCTCTGGCGCCTCGGTTCTGACCTTGCTCTATACCCGAGGGCAGATCGGAATCCTGGTTCTGATGTACTCGATCAACGTGTTTCTCACCTTCTCGCTCTCCCAAGCCTCGATGATCCGCTACTGGCTCCGCCACAAGCGAGACCCGAAGTGGTTCAAACACATGGTGATTCACGTGATCGGCCTGATCCTGTGCGCCGCAATCTTGATCGTCAACGTGTATGAGAAATTTGGTGAGGGCGGATGGGTGACGCTCACCGTGACCGCGGCGCTGATTACCCTCTGCTTTCAGATCAAGCGCCACTACAACATGGTCCACTCCAAGCTCCGCAACTTGGATGAAATTCTCGGCGCCCTCCCACACATCGACACGGTGAAACCGCCGCCAATTCGACCCGACCAGCCGACAGCAGTCCTTCTGGTCGGCGGATATAGCGGGCTAGGCGTTCACGCTCTACTCACGATCCAACGAACTTTTCCAAACCAGTTCAAGAATTTCATCTTCGCCTCGGTGGGAGTGATCGACTCGGCCACCTTCAAGGGAGTCCAGGAAGTGGAGGAGGTCCGTCGCGATACAGAACGGTCGCTCAAAGAATATGTAGAGACGGCGCATCGGCTTGGGCTGGCCGCCGATTATCGAATGAGCATCGGTACCGAAGCGGTGGAGGAGGCGGTAAAGCTATGCCTGCAGATCGTCAAGGAATTCCCTCGCTCGGTTTTCTTCGCCGGAAAGTTGGTGTTTGAAGAGGAGAAGTGGTTCCAGCGGATCCTCCACAACGAGACCGCCTACCAACTGCAACGTCGGCTGCAATTCGCTGGTCTCAGCGCGATGGTGCTGCCGGTGCGGGTGCTCGAAAATCCGAAGGCGGCCTGATTTCTCGAGCAACTCATCCCGCGACTGAGAAGCTCAACCCGAGTCCGGGAGGAATCTGCAAAAAGCCAGGTAGCTTGCCTCGTGAATGCCCGCCAGAATCACGGCCTGATCGATCAACTGCCGCTGTTGCTGCTTGCTCCAGCGGACCGGCGAGGCCGTCGCACCTCGGTGGTGCGCTGAACCCGCGAGGCTGCCCAGAAACCGCGTCAGGCCCGAGAGCTCATCTGGCTTGACGCTTGCCATCGCGAGCTTGTCCTCTTGCGGAGCTAGGCGGCGCACGAACAACGATGTCTTTCCAAGTCGGGTCCGTCCAATCATGCGCGGCGGATGGCGCAAGCATCGCCGAAAGGCCGTCACCACCCGCTCTCCGCCGTCCATTCCTGGATCTCCGAGCAAGAGCGCCGGCGAAGGCACACCTTCCTCCTTCATATCGAAAAGCCATTCACCGTCCGGGGCCCCTCTGCCATGTGCGACAATCCCGATCCGTAAATTACCCAGGCTTCCAGTGCCGGCGACCCGAAACGCTGCGTCCTCCACCTGGTAGGCACGAGGATCGCTATGCCACTTCGCCGGCAGCGCCTGGGCATAGCGGCTGAAAGCCTCGCGAGCTTGGGCGCGGAGCGTCTTCGGCAAATCCCGGTAACGCTCGCTGCGGACAAAGCGACGAATTCGGCCGATCAGCCTGGTTCGGTCGTCCAGAAGATGCCGACGGGTCCGGTGCTCCACGCGCCGAAGCAGCTTCAGCACCGAGGGCGGGGGCTTTCCGAAGCTCGGCTTGCCCCAGATCGCGGCCAAATACCCATCGAGCATGGACTGGCAAGCTTCCAGCGAGCGCGGTCCGGCATTTGGCAATCCGCCTGAGCCAAGCAGCACGCCGGTCATGAATCTGAGAACATCCAGCCGCCAGGGGCCAACCACCGCCTCATCAAAATCATTGAGATTGAAGACCACCTCGGACGAAGTTCCGCGCTGCTCGGCTCGGTATGCGCCGAAATTCTCCAGGTGGAGATCACCGACAATCCACCCCACCCCATCGGGTCCCTTCGCAAGCTGCGGCAACCGCTTCAAGATTTCGTAAAAAAGCGGCGCGCTGCCTCGAAGAAACGCAAATGGCGAGCTCGCCATCCGCCGCATCTTGTACTGCAGCAAGCCGGCAAACTTCGCGCATGACCGGGAGCGGTCCCTTTGCAGCTGTCGACGAGCCAGCTTTGCGGGATCCAGCGAAACCACCCGATTTCAGCCTCCGCTGACCGCCGGCAGAATGGTGATTCTGGTGCCGCTTGGGACTTCGGCTTCGAGGCCTCCCAGAAAACGAATGCTCTCGTCCCCGACGAAGACGTTGACGTGTTGGCGAATCCGCCCGTCCTCGCTGAGTATCCGATCTCGTGCGCCCGGGCATTTCTCGAACAGCGCTCGCAGGGCGTCTCCAACCGTTCGCCCGTCGATCTCCACAGCGACCTCTCGCCGTCCCTCGGCAAAAGAGCGCAGGTAGCCAGGCAGAACAAACACCGCCGTCATTTCCGCCGTCCCGCCTTGCGGGCAACCCTGCCCTTCCGCTTGATGGCTCGAGCCGCCGGCCGCCGCTTGCGAGCCTTCGTGCGCTCAGGCGCCTGACGCGCCCGCGGAGCCTTCGGCTCGCCGACCATCGCTACCTTCAGGCACACGATCGGTGGAAGGCCGTCTCGCAACAGCCGCCACGAGTCTCCTTCATCGGTGGACGCGAACAGCTTACCGCTTCGCGTACCGAAATAGACGCCGGCCGGATCCAGCCGATCGGAGGTCATTCCATCGCGCAGCACCGTCTCGAGCGCCTCTTTTTGCGGCAAGCCGCGCGTCATCGGCTGCCAGGAATTGCCACCGTCCCGGGTGCGATAGACCCTCAATTTTGCCTCGGGGGTGACGCGAAACCCATCGGACTCGAGCGGCACAATGAAGGCCGTGTCCGCATCGTGGGGGTGAGCGACCATCGGAAACCCGAAATCGGAGGGAACACCATTTGCGATGTCGCTCCAGCTTTGCCCAGCGTCATCGCTGCGGTACAAGCCCCAGTGGTTCTGCAAGTAAAGGCGGCTGTCGCTTCCCGCCGCGCGCGCTACCTTGTGGACGCACTGGCCGAACTCCGGGTGCTTATCCGGCAAGAACTCCGCGCGAACGCCTTGATTCGAAGCGCGCCAGGATTGGCCCGCGTCGTCGCTGACGTAGACACCACCGGTTGAAATGGCAACCAGCATCCGCCCGTTGGCAAGGCCATCGGTCAAGACGGTGTGCAGGCAGAGACCGCCTCCACCCGGCTGCCACTTTTCTCGGTGAGGGTGCTCATAGAGCCCTCGCACGAGCGACCAATTTTCTCCGCCATCGTTAGACTCGAAGAGAGCGGCGGGCTCGACACCGCAGTAGAGCGTCCAGAGCCTTTCGATGCCGCCGACCTCAATCTGCCAGATGCGCTTGAGCGAGCTTCCGGAGCCCTCGGGAAATCGCACGTTCGCGGCCTCGGGATTGGTCCATGTTTTTCCGAAGTCGTCAGTCCAGCGAATCAAACTGCCAAAATGCATGCTTTCCGGCGCCGCAAACACCCGGCGGCTCCCGTCGTGACCGTCGAACGCCATTGCATAGACGGCATGGCCCGGGAAATAAGGCCCGCCCCAGTCCCAGCGTTTTCGGTCCGGAGAAGATCGGACCAAGAACGCACCCTTCATCGTCCCAACCATCAGCAGCAGGTCGCCGTCTGTCACCGACACGTGTCGAGTTTCCAAGTCCTTGCCTCCGGCGTCCTCCTAAAGCAAAGCGGAACCTGATCGGCAAGTACTTCTGTCGACACCTCGCAGTGAAAGCGCGACACGGTCGAATCAAGAAGAAGCCGTTGGGAGTTGCCTGCCTGGCTACGAGCCCACCCGTTAGGTACTGGATCCGAAGGAGCGTGATTCCGTCGCACCTTCCGATCACCGGCTGCTTCCTCGTGCCGCGAGCGGCATTTCAGCGAACTGTGGTGATTTTCGTTCCCCGGGGCACGTAACTCTCCACAGTTCGCTGCGGAACCTCGGTCGTAATCGGGGATCGATAGGGGGCGCAAACCGAGCCTGATGGCCGCTGTAGCGCGAAGAAGGCGGCTACATCCAGCCGAGCTGCAGGCGCGCGGCGTCGGACATGCGGCTTGCGTCCCAGGCCGGCTCCCACACCACTTCGACGTCTGCCTCTTTGACGCCAGGGACGGCCATTACTTTCTTCCGAACATCCTGCATCAGGACATCGCCCATCCCGCAGCCGGGGGCGGTCATCGTCATCTTGATTTCCACTCGCCGCCCGCCCTCGGGAAGCTCCACCGCCTTGCAGACGTACACCAGCCCGAGGTCGACGATGTTCACCGGGATTTCCGGATCAAACACAGTGCGCAGCTCCTCCCAGACGTTCTCCTCGTTGAATGGGGCGTCCGGAGCGGATGGTTCGAGAGGCGGCTCCGACTTCGCGACGAACTTTTCCCCCATCGCATCGCCGTCCTTGCCGTCGATTCGCACCATCCTGCCTTCGTCGGTCAAGACGGTATAGCTACCGCCGAGCGACTGCATCAGCGTTACCTGGGCGCCCTGGGGAAGGATGGACTTCGTCCCACTCGGGATCTCGGTCGCTAGGACCTCGCGGCTCAAAGTTGCAATTTCGTGTCTCATGTACATTTGGTCAAGTGCCCACGGTCACACCGTTGCAGGGTCCTCCGTCGTAACCGTGCCTCCGCCGTCGGACAATGCTGATTTCATCGTGTGCCAGGCGAGCGAGGCGCACTTCACGCGCGCAGGAAACTCCCACACACCCGAGAGGGCCACGAGCTTTCCGAGGTCGGCCGGATCGATCTTCTCGTTCGGGCCCTCGGTGACCAGGAGGTGGAATTCGTGGAACAGCTTTTCCGCCTCCTCCATCCGTTTGCCCTTGAGGGCGCCGGTCATCAAGGATGCGGACGCCTTTGAGATCGCGCAGCCGGATCCCTCGAAGCGGATGTCCTCGATCGCGCCTTGCTGTAGCTTGACATAGACGCTGATCCGATCGCCGCAGAGCGGATTGAAGCCCTCGGCGGACCGGTTGGCGCCCTCGAGCTTCCCGAAGTTGCGGGGCTTTCGGCAGTGGTCCAGGACGACTTCCTGGTAGAGGTCGCGGAGATCCGAATTCACTTGAAAATCTCCTTCACCTTCTGGAGCGCGACGCCGAGCCGATCCAGCTCTTGAGGCGTGTTGTAAAAGGCGAGCGAGGCTCGGACCGTCGCGTCGACGCCGAATCGACGCATCAACGGTTGAGCGCAGTGGTGTCCGGTGCGCACCGCGATGCCCTCGCCATCGAGGATCGTTCCAATGTCATGTGGATGGATGTCCGCGAGGACAAACGACAACACCCCTGCCTTGTCCGCTGCCGTTCCGATCAGCCGCAATCCGGGAATCTGGTTGAGCACTCGAGTTCCATGCGCGAGCAACTCGCGCTCGAATTCGAGCCGCTCCTCCACTGCGAGCCCATTGAGATAATCGATCGCCACTCCCAGGCCAATCGCGCCCTCTACGTTCGGAGTTCCGGCTTCAAACTTGTAAGGAAGGGCATTGAAGATCGTCTTTTCGAAAGTGACGGAAAGGATCATGTCCCCACCTCCTTGGTAGGGGGGCATCTCTTCCAGCCACTTCTCCTTGGCGTACAGCACGCCGATCCCGGTTGGCCCAAACGCTTTGTGACCGGAGAAGGCGTAGAAATCGCAGTCGAGCGCCTGCACGTCGACCGGCAGGTGGGGCACCGCCTGGGCTCCGTCGAGCAGCACAGGCACCGAGTGCCGATGCGCCATCTCGACGATCCGGCGCACTGGATTGATCGTCCCCAACGCGTTCGATACGTGCGCAAGCGCCAGCAGGCGAGTCCGCGGGCCGAGCAGCGCTTCCAGCTCGGGCAAAAGCAACTCGCCTTGCTCGTTGATCGGCGCGACGCGCAGCTTGGCTCCCTTTTCCTCGCAGAGCAGCTGCCAGGGAACGATGTTGGAGTGGTGCTCCATCGCCGAGATCAGAATCTCGTCACCCGCCTGCAGGCGCGGACGGACGAAGGAATGCGCGACCAGGTTGATCGCTTCCGTCGTTCCCTTCACGAACACGATTTCTCTAGACTTTAGGGCGCGAATGAAGCGCTGAATCTTCACCCGGGCCGCTTCGTAGGCCTCGGTGGCTCGCTCGGAAAGCGCATGCACCCCGCGGTGCACATTAGCGTTGTCGCTGCTGTAGAACTTCACTGCGGCCTCGATCACCGCCCGAGGCTTCTGGCTGGTCGCGGCGCTGTCCAGGTAGACCAACGGTTTGCCGTGGACCATCTGGTGCAGAGCCGGAAAGTCGGCTCGCACTCGCTCCACATCGAACCCGCTCTGCTCGACCCGAAGATTTTGAGCGGCGCCAATCATCGGTCCCCCTCCAGCACCAGGTTCGCGGGGAGCTTCGAGCTGACCAGCTTCTGGATCTGGCCTCGGATCGACGGCACTTCCACTCGGCCCACCATTTCGCTCGCGAAGGCGTACGTCAGCAGCGCTTTGGCCTGCTCCACACGGACACCGCGTGACCTCAGGTAAAACAGGGCTTCTTCGTCGAGTTGTCCAACCGTCGCGCCGTGCGTGCACTTCACGTCATCGGCGTAGATCGCCAACTGAGGCTTGGAATCCACGGTGGCGTCCTGGGAGAGAAGAAGATTCTTGTTGGTCTGGCTCGCATCGGTTTTCTGGGCGTCGGGTCGGACCAGAACTCGGCCACTGAAGATCGCGGAGGCGCTGTCACCGACGATCCCCTTGTAGATTTCCCGGCTGGTACAGCGAGGCTTCAGATGGTCGATAAAGGTGGTGTTGTCCAAATGCTGCCGCCCGGATGCGAGGTAAAGACCGTTGAGCGCACATTCGGCCCCCTCGGCATCGAGGGCAACGCGTAACTCATTTCGGGCCAAACGCCCGCCCAGCGCCAAAGAGTGCGAAGTGAATCGGCTACCGCGGTGTTGCTCGACCTGGGTGAGAGCGATGTGCGAGGCCTGCTCTGCTTCTTGCTGCAGTTTGTAGTGCTCCAGGCTGGCGGCCGGTCCAACGACGATCTCGCTCACCGTGTTGGTCAGGTACTCCCCTTGGCCAAAGTAGGCTTCCACCACCTTGGCCGCGCTGTTCTCGCCCGCGAGGATCAAGATTCTCGGACTGGATAGCGAGGGCTTGTCCGCATCCGAGAAGAACGCCAGGTAAATCGGGGAAGACACCGTGGTCCCGCTCGGGACCTTAATGAATGCCCCGTCTTCGGCAAACGCGGTATTGAGCGCCGCGAAAGCGTGCGACTGGTACGCCGCGTAGCGGGCGAAGTGAGGCTCCAGCAGCTTCGGCCGATCGCGAAGCGCTTCCGCAAAACTGGTCACCGTGGCTCCAGAGGGAAGCTCGTCCAAACGAGAGAGTGCTGGCTGATATCGCCCGTTCTCGAAAACCAACAGATTGCGCGGCTCGGGGCCCAGTGTTCGCGACAGTTGAGATTGGATCCACGACGAAGCTCGACCCGGCATCGAGATGCGAAACGGCACCGAAGCGATCGGCGCGACGTTGGTGTACTTCCATTCCTCCAGCCGAGGTGTCGGAAACCCCAGCTCGCGGAACTGCTCGATTGCCGACCGGCGAATCCGAGTGAGCCAGTCGTCCCCGCGCGTGAGGTGACGCTCGGCGTCCTTGAATTGTGAAACGTAACTGTCCCGCGTATCGGTCATTGCGCCCGCGCCCCCGGTCGGCCCGTCTTCGGGGGTTGCTGCTCCTCGATCCAGGAATAGCCCTTCTTTTCCAACTCGAGCGCGAGCTCCTTGCCTCCCGAGCTGGCGATCCGTCCCGCGGCCATCACGTGCACCCGATCGGGAACGATGTAATCGAGCAAACGCTGGTAGTGGGTAATCACCAGCATCGCTCGGTCCTTGCTGCGAAGGCTGTTGACGCCTTTCGCGATAATCCGCAGAGCGTCGATGTCCAGGCCCGAGTCGGTCTCGTCCAGGATCGCCAGCTTCGGCTCGAGCACCGCGAGCTGAAAAATCTCGTTGCGTTTTTTCTCTCCGCCCGAAAATCCTTCGTTCACGGAACGATTCATGAAGCTTTGATCCAGCTCCACCCGCTTCATCCGCTCCTTGGCGAGAGCAAGGAAGTCCATCGGATCGAGCTCCTCCAGGCCGCGCCGCTTGCGGACCGCGTTCAGCGCCGTGCGCAGAAAATACAGATTGCCGACGCCGGGAATCTCGACCGGGTACTGGAACGCAAGAAAAATACCGGCAACCGCGCGCTCCTCGGGGGGCAGCTCGAGCAGGTTTTTGCCTTCGTACCGCACCTCACCCGCGGTGACACGATAGGTCTCACGACCCGCCAACACCTGAGCCAGCGTGCTTTTCCCCGACCCATTCGGTCCCATGAGCGCGTGCACTTCGCCCGCGTGGATCGAAAGGTTGATTCCCTTGAGGATCTCCTTGTCGCCGACGGTGGCGTGAAGATTCTTGATCTCGAGCATTGGTGCGTGCGCCATTTAGCCCACCGCCCCTTCCAGGCTGACGCTCAACAGCTTTTGAGCCTCGACCGCGAACTCCATCGGAAGCTCCTTGAAGACCTCCTTGCAAAAGCCGTTGACGATCATCGACACCGCGTCTTCCTCGGAGAGGCCGCGCTGCCGACAGTAAAAGAGTTGATCCTCGGCGATCTTCGAAGTGCAGGCTTCGTGCTCCGCGGTAGAGGAGTTGTTTCGCACTTCGATATACGGGAAGGTGTGGGCCCCGCAGTGGCTGCCGATCAGAAGCGAGTCGCACTGCGTATAGTTGCGGGCGCCGGTCGCCCCCTTCTGAATTTTCACCAACCCACGGTAGGTGTTTTGCCCGCGGCCGGCCGAGATGCCCTTCGAGAGGATGGTGCTGCGGGTGTTCTTCCCGATGTGGATCATCTTGGTTCCGGTATCAGCCTGCTGCCGATGATTGGTGAGCGCGACCGAGTAGAATTCTCCGATTGAGTTGTCGCCCTGGAGAATGACGCTCGGGTACTTCCAGGTGATCGCTGAGCCGGTTTCGACCTGGGTCCACGAAATCTTCGCATTCTCGCTGGCGCGGCCCCGCTTGGTGACGAAGTTGAAGATGCCTCCGCGGCCCTCGGAGTCGCCGGGATACCAGTTCTGGACCGTGGAGTATTTGATCTGCGCACCGGGAAGCGCCACCAGCTCGACCACTGCGGCGTGCAGCTGGTTCTTGTCCCGCATCGGCGCGGTGCAACCCTCGAGGTAGCTGACGTAGCTGCCTTCGTCGGCCACGATCAGCGTGCGCTCGAACTGGCCAGTATCGGCGGCATTGATCCGAAAGTACGTCGACAGCTCCATTGGACAGCGCACGCCCTTGGGCACATAACAGAACGAACCATCAGAGAAGACCGCGGAGTTGAGCGTGGCGAAGTAGTTGTCGGTGTAAGGAACCACCGACCCGAGATACTTCATCACCAGATCGGAATGATTTCGCACCGCCTCGGAGAACGAGCAGAAGATGATTCCCTTCTCGG
>Ga0209701_10001160_pt1 | contig 16571 bp, 18 predicted proteins | sample CZO8metaG_4_FD_188356 | JGI IMG/M metagenome (GOLD analysis project Ga0209701, IMG submission 188356) | Vadose zone soil microbial communities from the Eel River Critical Zone Observatory, Northern California, USA - CZOApr15con2H3.8 metaG... | ecosystem: Environmental > Terrestrial > Soil >... | reverse complement strand
CTATACGTGCCAGCGGACCAGGTGATGGATGTAGCAACGCGCGAAGGCGCTACGCCGTTCGATGTGGCGAATGTCGAACTTGGCCACAACGGTCCGGAGTGTACCTTCGACGCCATAATTAAGAAGTACAACCTCACTGATCGAGCGCTTCAGCGACTTGCACCGATCGTCAGAGGAGCCGATACAACGGCGAAGGATCTGACACCAGAGTCACGAGGCCTAGAGGCGATTGCCGAGGGTTTTCGACTCGTCTATCAAAACGATCACGAACTGCTGGAGCGGGAGTCGTCCGTATACGACGCGCTATACGCCTACTGCCAGTCCCAGAATTAGCAAAGCCTTAGAAACCACACTGGGGAAAGGAATAGGAGCCATGACATATGAAATGAAACCGTTGTCCTGCAATCCCGCAAAACTAAAAGGGCTCTCGGAAAAACTCATCGTGAGCCATTACGAAAACAATTACGGCGGCGCGGTGAAACGCCTGAACGCCATTACGGCGCAGCTGGAATCGCTCGATTTTGCCACCGCACCGGTCTTCGTAATCAACGGCCTGAAGCGGGAAGAACTCATCGCGAGCAATTCCATGATCCTGCATGAGCTCTACTTTGACACTCTGGGCAGTGATAGCGAGCCTGACGGAGATTTGCGGAGCGCACTGGTTCAGGATTTCGGGAGCCTCGATAGATGGCAAGCCCAGTTTGCGGCGATGGGCAAGGCGCTAGGTGGAGGTTCAGGTTGGGTGTTACTGACCTATTCGCATAGAGACAAAAAACTAATCAACCAATGGGCCGCGGATCATACCTGCTGTCTGGCTGGAGCGAGCCCGATCCTCGCTCTCGACATGTACGAGCACTCGTATCACATGGACTACGGCGCCAAGGCAGCAGCCTACGTAGATGCCTTCATGAGCAACATCAACTGGAAAAACGTTTCAGCTTTTTATCGCAACAACGCGCGTAGCTAGAGTTGGTAGCGGCCTGCAACTATGAAAACCAGACGCGGACGTGACGATCATGCTGCGAGCGGATTTCGAAAAAACTGGAAGAACATTGGCTCTAGTTTCTTGACGTTGGGAGTCACCTACGGGGGACCCGCTATCTGGGGCATCATGCAGGCCGAGTTCCAAGAAAAGCAGCAGTGGGTCTCCAAAGAACGTTTTGTTGAAGGGTTATCGCTCGTTAATATGCTGCCGGGTGCGCCCGCGGTGCAATTCAGCATTTTTTTGGGGTACGCTCGCGGTGGATGGTGGGGCGGGTTGCTGGCGGGTCTGTGTTTCGTGCTCCCCGCTTTCTTTATCATGCTCGTGCTGACAATGGCCTACGCAACCCTGGGCGTCACACCGATCGTGCGCGGCGCGCTCTATGGCCTCGGACCTGTTGTATTGGGCATCTTTCTGGTGGCGGTGTATCGCCTGGGAAAATCTACCTTGTGCACCATCCCCCAAACCATGATCGCCATCGTGGCGGTAGCCGCCTTGATCTGGAGTTCCCTCGGGATTGCGGCGATCCTGTTGCTCGCGGGCGGCGCGGGACTCCTGCTCTTTCATTCCAAAAAGGTCGGTGCGGCTGTTCTCGTCTTGTCAACGGCCTTGCTCAGCATACTGCGGTTTGCTTCGTGGTTTACGTCAGCCACGGTTACGGCGATGCCTCAAGTAAGCCCGCTCTCCCCGAGCGTCACGGACATTGGTGTGTTCTTTTTCAAGGTTGGGGCGTTGACCTTTGGTGGTGGCTTGACGATGATCGCCTTTATCCACGAGCAAGTGGTCAATCAGTTTCGCTGGCTCACGCCGCAAGAGTTCATTGATGGGCTCGCGCTCGGCCAATTTACGCCTGGTCCGATTTTGATGGTCGCGGCGTACATTGGCTACAAAGTCGCGGGGATTGCAGGCGCCGTGTTTGGTGCCGCGGCAATTTTTTTGCCGGCGTTCATGCTGATGTTGGCGATGCTGCCCGTGTTCGACCGCGTGAGGACGCTGGTATGGGCGAAAGCGGCGCTGCAAGGCATCGGACCGGCGGTGATCGGCGTGATCGCCGTCTCCCTTGTGCAAATGGCGCCGCATGCAGTTCCTGACCCATTTGCAATCGCTGTGCTGATTTCGACCGTTATCGCCATGTTGGTATGGCGATTTAGTGCACTCAAACTAATCTTTGCCGGTGCAGTTTTCGGGGTGCTACGAAGCTACTGGCTTTCGCTACTGGTATGAAGGCGGCTCTTTACATAAGTCTTCGGGCCAGGGTCTAACAGTGAATTCGACGAAAGGTTGCGGAAGCCAAATAAGCTCCACTGTTAGGAGGTGAGCATGAAATACTCAATCTACTTATTTGGTGGTTTAATTCTCTTGCTCGTCGTCGTGATCGTCCTCTTTGCAAGGGTTTTGAGCTTGAGCGGTGAAATCCAAAGTCTTGCCGAGAAGAATGACCGTAACGTAGCCACGCTTCAAGATTCTCTCAAACGTGTTCAGGCCGAACTCGCAACGGCAAAAGAGTCCGCACCTGGCCTGGGAGAATACATGACGACGATGCAACTCCACATGGCCAAGCTCTGGTTTGCCGCCGCGGCGCAAAATTGGGATCTGGCCCAATACGAGGTCGGCGAACTGGACGAAACCGCGGAGGGAGCTCAGGCGCTCCATACGGTCAAGAACGGCGTGGATATATCAAAGGTCCTCGGCTCAGTCCGTGAGACCCAGATCGCAGGAATGATCGATTCTATCAAAAGGAAAAATCAGACAGATTTTCAAAAGGCCTACGATGAAACGCTGAGCGCCTGCAACGGCTGCCATGAATCGGCGGGGTACAAGTTCATCAACATTGTCCGGCCAACTTCACCGCCCGTAAGCAATCAAAAGTGGGCTGTAGCAAGCAAGTAGCAAAAAGCAAAGATGCTTAGAATCCAGAAGCCTGGGAAGAGCCATCTTGGTTCTCCCTTATATCCAAACCAGCAATTCTCCTCCTAAGGCCGTCAACGCAACAACAAGCCACGGAGGGAATTTCCAGGAGGCAAGAAGGCCGAAGGCAACCAGACCAAGTCCGAAGTCGGCTGGGTTGTGAATGGCGCTAGTCCAAACCGGGTTGTACAGCGCAGCCAACAGCAAGCCGACCACCGCGGCATTGATGCCGCGCAGAGCCGACTGGAAGCCCGACTTGGATCTCAGCAGATCCCAAAACGGGAGCGCCCCTACGATCAGTAAGAACGACGGAAGAAAAATCGCACTGAGAGCGAGGAACGCGCCGGTCCAGCCGTTCGGCTCGGAATTCATAACCGCACCGAGATAGGCGGAAAAAGTAAAAAGCGGGCCAGGCACAGCCTGCGCTGCCCCATAGCCCGCGACAAATTGCTCGTTCGTCACCCACCCCTGACCCACGACCTCTGCCTGAAGCAAAGGCAACACCACATGCCCCCCGCCGAAAACGAGAGAGCCTACGCGGAAAAAACTGTCGAAGATTTCCAGCACATGGCTTGCAGCCACCTGGCGCAGGAGCGGTAATACAAAGAGGAGCACGAAGAAAACAATCCATGCGGCCACACCCAAACGTCTCCCGATTGGGAAGCGCATGTGAGAGGTCGAAGTAACGTCTGCTCCCGGAAAAAATCGCCAGCCGATCAGGCCAGCCACGGCGATTGATAACACCTGCCCTGCCGCGCTTGGCCAAGCCAAAGTTACGATGGTTGCCAGGATGGCAAGGGTCGTGCATTCGCGGTCAGGACAAAGACTGCGTGCCATGCTCCACACCGCCTGCGCTACGACGGCGACGGCGACTACCTTTAACCCATGCAACCATCCGGTCGCAGCGGCTTCTCCGAGAGCGCTGATGCCGAAAGCGAAAGCAACGAGGGCTAGTGCCGATGGCAAGGTGAACCCAAGCCATGCCGCCAATGCACCTGGAAGACCCGCGCGGGCAATTCCAATGGCAATCCCTACCTGACTGCTGGCCGGACCCGGAAGAAACTGGCAAAGGGCTACGAGATCGGCATAGCTGCGCTCATCCACCCACTTCCTTCGAACAACGTACTCCTCATGGAAGTAGCCGAGGTGAGCGATGGGGCCACCAAAGGAGGTAAGACCTAATCGGCTGGAGACCGCCAACACCTCCAACCATGAGCCTTCTCCAGAAACCGCCGACTTTTCTTCCTGTATCACTCTTTCATCCATCGACTATCCTCTTCGGGAGGTCTCAAATTGCGAAAGAGCGCGAAAATCAAGAGATCGTAAACAATCTTCAAGCCGCCAGCAAGCAAAAACGGTAGACCAAGAGACGGGGCCGCTAGGACAGTGCCGGTGAACAACGGCGCTATTGCGGCTCCGACGTTTCGGGCCACTGACATGATGCCTGCCGAAGCCGCTCTCTCGCTGGGGTCGACGACTGCCATCGTGTAAGACTGACGGGTGGGCACATCGAGCTGTGAGAGCAAATGACGGGCGAGCAGCACGACAACCGTCAGTTCCAGGTTTGGCATCAAGGGCACCAAGAGCAGCAGGAAATTCGACGGCAGGTGCGTGAAAACCATCGTATTCAGCAGCCCGATCCGACGCGCTATGGGAGGAGCGGCCAGGAAAGAAAGAGCGGACAAAAGGTTGGCGCCAAAGAAGATGCCACCTAAGGCATTTATGTCGGTTTTGTAACGGAGGTAAAACCAGTAGGCGACCAAACTCTGGACGATGAACCCCCCGGCGAAGGCATCAAGAGCAAACAAAGCGGCCAGTTTGGCGACAATCCCGCGTGATCGTTGGACGCCGATCCTGCGAAGATCCGGGGCAGATTTTTTCCTTGTCTCGATGGCCGGCGATAGAAAAGCAAATAAGATCGACATTACGACAGCGGAAACGACATAACCCCAAACGAGGAGACGATAACCTGCGAGCGGTGCCAGGGAAAGAAGCGATGGCAACCCGACAGCCAGCGCGCCCAGAGCTCCGCAGAGCGACCCTACGAGGTTGTAGGCGGAGAAAACTGCGGTTCGGTTCTGATCGTGAGTTGTTTGGGGAAGGATTGCCTGTTCGATGGAGAGAAAAGGTCCGACTTCCTTTCCCGAGGGACTGATAGTTCCAAAAATAGCAGCAGCCGCCAGTAAGATGGGATTGTCTGTCGCAGCAAATGCAATACCGGCCAACGCCATCAACGCCGCGCCCAGGATGAGAAGCGATCTTCGCCCCAAGCTATCCGCTACAGCCGTGAGGACCACGGTCATGACGGCTCCGCCTGCAAGTGCGGCGGTAAAGATCCAGCCGATAGCCGTCGTATCTAGACCGATGGCATCGAGATAAAGCCCGAGCACAACGGAAAGAAAGCCGTAAGCGAATGAGCGGACGGCGCAGGTGGCAAAGAGCAGCCATCCATCTCGTGAAAGCTCCAGGTAGGCAAGCAGCTTAGAGGGAGATTTATGAGGCTCGTCACCTGGCATGGTTAGAACCGACTGTAGGCATTGCGGATGAGAAGAAGCCCGACCGCGATCAGCACGGCGCCCATAAGATAGAGAAGCTTGCGGGCGCTTAAGCTGCCGGTCCAATGAGCGCCATAGTAAGTGCCGACCGTTCCGGTTGCAGCCATCAACGTAAGCACCGGATAGTCCACCTGTCCGTGAACCAGATGGCCGATCCAACCAAAGCCTCCCATGAGAAAGCCGATAGCCAAACCGCTACCGGCGGCTATGCGCGGATCGAGATTGAGTATCTTGATTAGAGCAGGCAGGCGAAGAGTATTCAAAACCAGCCCGATGGCGCCGCCCAAGAGTCCGACGGCAAAGCCGACCACTGCCTCTGTGAAGATTTGGCCGGCGCTCCAACGTGCGAATCCTTGAGCCCGGAGATCAGATTGCGGGCCACCCGAATCGACCGGCGGTTGCTCCTTCCTTGCGCGCAACCACAGTTCCCCACCTTGCCAAAGCACCAAGAGCCCGGCTAAGAAAATCAGCAACCCCTCTTGCACCCAACCCGCCCCGAAGCCGCCGATAAAGGCCCCGACGATGGCCGGGATCCCTTGAACCGCGACGACATAAAAATCAATTCGCCCTTCTCGAAAATGCTTATAGGACCCTGTGAGTGAGCCGAGTGTGCTCACCAAAATATTGGTCCCCGCCGCTGTTGGAGCGGGCATACCGAGGAGCAAAAGAAAGGGGAGCCGGACCGTTCCGAGGGCGAGGCCAACGGCTCCTCCGATAACACCGACGGCGAGAGATAGAAGAGTAAGAAAGAGCGCTTGCCAGACTAGAACATTGGATGGGAGACCAAAGGAGCTGAGCGGCTCGGCCAAATCTTAACCTCCGGACACGCTGCCCATGGAGTTCATCCGGCCGCCATCTACAGCCAGGATCGCATTGGTAATATAACTCGCCTTTTCCGATGCGAGAAAAACCGCCGCTTCGGCTACATCCTCCGGCTGACCGATGCGCCGCAGAGGGATGGAATCGTACTCGGGCTTTCTGTTTCCCATATCCTTTCTTCCGATGGGCGTGCCGACGACGCCGGAGACGATGCAATTGACCCTGATCTTGTACGGCGCCAGATCCACGGCCGCCTGCTTGGTCAGAGAGAGAACGCCCCCCTTGGAGACCGAGTAAGCGGCTCTCCCGGGACTGGCCCTTTCTCCCGAGGCCGCTGCGATGTTGATGATCGCCCCGCCGCCATTCTCCTTCATGATCCTGGCCGCCTGTTGGATCGTAAGAAAGAAGCCTGTTAGGTTGACCGCCAAAGTTTGATTCCACTCCTCGAGCGGCATCTCCAAAATGCCGCTCTTGGAAGACTGGGCCAGACTGTTGACCAGAATATCGAGCCGGTGATGTTTGTTTTTGATATGATCAAAGAGCGCCCCGACCTGCTCTGGACGGCCGATATCCGCGGCGAAAGAGTCCCCTTTGAGCTCCGCGGCGATTTTGCTTGCGTCGTCGGCATGGCGGGAGTGGACGATCACTTTCGCCCCCTCGCGCGCAAAGGCGCGGGCGATGCCCAGACCGATGTTGTTCGTGGATCCTGCAACCAACGCGATTTTGTCTTTAAGTAGCATCCTCCTTCTCCTTTGCGCCGTTCTTTGGTATGCGTAAGCTATACGAAGGTCACCTTATGGTCAACTATATGCGCATGCTCCGCTTGAACTTGCTCTCTCTTCTTCTTTGTATTCTGAGTCTTCAGGGCTGCTCCAGCCAAAGCGTATTCCTGGTCCATCCACAGAGCGGCTCCACCGTGCGTTGCAACGCTACAGGGGCAGGGTTGATGGCGGGCGTTGCGGAGGGTTTCGTCGAGGAATGCGTAAGGAGCCATGCGAAGGAAGGTTACGTCACCGTGGATAAGCTCACCCCTGAGCAGCGCGCCGATCTGGAGAAGCGGGGAGTGCTGCCTAAGCCGGAGCCGCCAACTTTTCAGATGGACCGCATGTGAACAACGCCAATACGCAGGCTCTTTGTTAGGAGTGTGCCGCTAGACAGTAGGGGACGGCCTCCTCCGCGACGTGATCTGATGGACCTTTCCCTTTCTCCTCTCAGGAATTTAACCTCGCCCGTTTTCTTTCTCTGAGAACCTTTGGTCAGAGAAGTAGCCACACTTTCCGATGAAAAGCCCAAGACGCATTGACAACATAAATTTGACGGGTGTAATGTTTATATTTTAACGGTTTATGAAACCAAAGCAGGCTATCGGGTTGGAGCGGGTAAAAAAGTGGCTCTACGCCAAGGGGCTTGAAGAGCGAAGCTCGGGCTGCGTCCTTTGCGGTTCCTGCTACGGGCATGGCCCTGCCAACCCGATGGAGGATAACCCCGGATTTAAGACCAAATGCCCGCCTTATGAATTCTATCGGTTCCAGCGCTTCACTCCCAAGTCGCGCTGGCTGATGTCGCAGCGAGTCTTTCACGGGCTCGACACCATCACGCCTGAACTCAAAGAGATCATCTACACCTGCACCACCTGTCTCATGTGCCAGGAGATTTGCGGTGTGCGCAACGACGGCTACGGCCCCTGGGACATCACCGTCGCGATGCGGGAAGAGATCACGGAAAAGGAAGGGCCGCTCGAAGCTCACCGTCCTTTTCTTGAGGGCTTGAAGCTCCATAACAACCCTTGGGCGCAGCCCAAGAGCGAGCGGGGAGAGTGGGCCAAAGAGCTGGGACTAAAAAGGGTAGGAGAGCAGAAAGCCCCGACTCTCCTGTTTGCCGGCTGCTCGGCGGACAGACCGGAGGGTAGAGCGGCGGCCGTGGCTCTGGCGAAGATCATGAAACAGGCTGGCGAAGATTTTGTCGTTCTTGGAGAAGAGGAGAAATGCTGCGGGCTTTATGCTCATGATCTCGGCTTCCGAAGGGAGTACCACCGGCTGCAAGAGGAAAACCTGCAACTCATCAAAGAAGCCGGAGTCAAAAGGCTCGTCGTTGCCTGCGGGAGCTGCCGGCGGATCTGGCAAGACTATCCGAAGGAGGAGATGGGCAGCGTCGAAGTGCTCCACGGTGTAGAATATGTCGACCGGCTCTTGCAAGAGGGGCGGCTCAAGTTGACCAAAACGATCAAGAAAAAAATCACTTATCATGACCCCTGTCATCTCGGAAGAGGCTGCGGCGTCTACGAGGCCCCGAGAAAAATCCTGCGATCTATTCCTGGCATCGAGTTGGTCGAGATGGAGCGCAACCGCCGCTGGGCCTGGTGTTGCGGCGGAGGCGGCGGCGTGCCCGAGGCATTTCCGGAACTCGCCCGGTGGAATGCCGAGGATCGACTACGAGAAGCCGGAGAAACGGGCGCGGAGCTTCTCCTTACGACCAGCGCCGTGTGTCTCCGCAACTTGAACCGCACACAACCCGATTTGGAAACGCGGGAGCTGCTCGAATTCATCTGCCAGGCGATTTAAACGATGCTCAAAGAGCCCCACCTGACGCCGGAGAAGATGCTTTCCCGCCTCGGTCTAAAACCCGGAACCCTAGGTCGCCTCGCCCTTATCCCCGGACCCAAGGAGCGGAGTCAGAAGATGCTGCAAGCCTTGGAGAATCCGACCAAAAGTTTTTCCTTCCTGGACTACGAGATGCACACGGGGACATACGACGGAAAGAGAGTGAGCGTCGGCAACGGAGGGCGCTACGCGCCGGATACCGCGATCACGACGGAGATCCTCTGCGCCGGCGGCGTGGACTCTCTGATCCGAATTGGCAGCTGCGGCTCTTTGCAGAAGCAAATCAAGATCGGCGATCTCGTCATCGCTACGGGCGCCCTGCGCGGTGAGGGAACGACAAGCTATTACGTGCCGCAAAACTTCTCCACGGTTTCCGACCCGGAGCTGGTTCGCGTCTTGACAGAAGCGGCAAAAAGCTTGAATGTCCGCTGCCACCTCGGCTGGGTCTACACGACCGACGCTCTATTTCAGGAAAGCCCGGAGCTTATCTCGCAACTGGAGCAACAGGGAGTTTCGGGTATCGACATGGTTACGTCGGCTTTTCTCACCATCGCTCAGGTGCGCCGCAAAAAGGCCGCGGCCATACTGGCGGTCTCAGATGAATGCCTCACCGGCCAGATGGGCTTTCGCGATCCCGCTTTTCTCGAAGCTGAAGAAAAAATGGTCGAGGTGGCCCTGAAGGCCATCCGCCTCCTAAATTGACTGAGATGAAGCAGCAACAAAGTCCCCTCTTCATCCCAGCGATCTGGGAGGGAAACCACTTCAAGATTCTTGACGAGACCCTTCTCCCCTGGAAGGTCGAATACATAACGATCCACAACGTTGCCGAGGCGCTTGGAGCGGTCAAGGAGATGAAGACCCGCGCCTTTGGACAGGTTTTAACCTTTCTCTATGCTGCCGCCCTGGTGACGCAGGACTACAACGGCAAGGCTCCTGAGCCGCTGAGGCAACGACTCGCGCAACTTACGGAAGAATTCGTCCAGGCGCGCCCGACCTTCGATTTTAAGGGCCTCCTCGAATTATTCCATCCCTGGTTCGATGAGTTGCCGCCGGGAAGTGACGCGGCAAGACGGATAGAAGATAAAATCCACGAGTTTGTCGCTGCTGTTCCCAAGGTAAGGCGCCAAAGGGCGAAGCGGGCCGCGGAGTTGCTACCCAATCCGTGCTGTCTGCTAACGCATTGCAACATCAGCGGCGAAGTCGTGGCGGTGGCACAATGCAGCGAAGAGATGGGGAAAAAAATTCGTGTAATTGCGACGGAAACCCGTCCTTACCTGCAGGGCTCACGCCTGACCGCGTGGGAGATCGCCCAGGCCGGGATCCCCGTCACTCTCATCCCCGACTGCGCCATCGCGCAGGTGATGGCCAAAGGAGAGGTCGATGCGGTCCTGGTGGGCGCGGATCGATCGGCTCAGAACGGTGACATCATCAACAAGGTGGGAACCTATCCGCTCGCGCTAAGCGCAAAAAAATATGGCGTCCCTTTTTACGCTTTGGTTCAGAATCCGGGGCCGCTCGCCACCGGGGAGGACGCGCCGATCGAAGAACGTCCCGTTTCTGAGCTTCTGAGCTTTCAAGGTCGATCACTCGCCCCGGAAGAAGCCGGCGAGATTAAGGGCCGCTATCCAGCCTTCGATGTCACACCGGCTGCATTGATTTCATCCCTGATCGACTTCGACGGAACATTCACGCCCGAGAGCTTCAGGAAAAAATACCAGAGATCCCCTTCGAGCGGAAAAGACGGCAGGAAAGAAAGAGAGAAATTCCTGCTCATCTATGGAATACCGAAAAAAAGTGATTACGCCTACCTCTCGCAGGCCCTCAAGGCCGAAGGGTGCCAATCCTTTTTAGTCCCGGAGATGCGCCCTGAACTGTGGGGCGTTCACGTGGCCACCCGAGAGCTTCTCGGAAGAAATTTTCCGATGACGCTGATCTCCGACAATATGATGGGAACTTTCTTCGCCCAGCGACAAATCGGACGGCTCTGTCTCTTTTACACCGAGCTAAGCGAAAAAGGAGTGGTGGGAATCTGCGGCTCGCTGCTCGCCGCATTGCTCGCGCGCGCGCACGGAGTTGCCGTTGAGTTGCTCTCTTCCGAAGAACCCAAGCAGATCCCTCAGGACCGGAACGTCACGACGTTCTTAGGCCAGCGGGTTTGTCCCGAAGGGGTCGCCATCTACCCCACGGAAAGAGACATCGTCCCCTGGCCGCTGTTTAAAGAGGAAGAGGCAAGCACTGTATGACCGGGCTGCAGCGTCAGATAATCCATTGGGGAAAACTCCTCTTCGAGCGGAGATTGGTAAGCGGCTGGGGAGGAAATATCAGTTGCCGTGCAGGGAAAAACCGCTTCCTCATTACCGGACACCACGCGCCGCTCGGGTTTCTCAAACCCGCTGACTTGGTCCAGATTGATGGCCACGGCCGACCCGTCAAAAAAAAGCAGCGCGCCTCCAGCGAGACCCCGCTTCATCTGGCCGTCTATAACGGAACGGATGCCAACGCCGTCATTCACGCCCATCCCCCTATGGTTTTGGCCTTCTCTCTCAGCCACAAGAGTTTTATTCCCATAAGCTTCGAAGAGAAATATACGATCGGCGAGGTCCCGATCCTGCCCCAGGAGACTCCGACGGTGACGGAAACTCACAGGGTGACGGAGGAGCTCAAGTTTCATCCCATCGTGATCCTTCAGGGGCATGGCACGGTGGCGGCGGGAAAAGACTTGGAAGAGGCCTTTCTCCTCACCGACCTTCTCGAGGAAGCGGTCCGATGTCAGTCTTTCAGGAATGAAACCAGTTCCGCCGATTCCGACCCGGAGCCAAAATCTTTTCAGCCGTCGAACGGCGACGGTTACCTCCTCTTCTCCCAGGAACACATGGCCGCGCTCGTCGACAGCGCCAACAACGATCCGCAGTTTCAGAGCCAAGCCAATGAAACCAATCTCACGACCACGTTGACCCTGCATTTGGAAGAGACCGATACTCCTTGGACGGTCCATTTCGAGCGGGGGAAGATCACCCGCTTGGAGACCGGTACAACTGGAGAATTCGTCATCAGCGGGAAAAGGGAGTGGTGGGAGGCGATCTTTCAAAGGCGAATCGACCCTTTTCTGGCGACCCAACAGGGCAAACTCAAGCTCCAACGCGGCGAGCTCTGGAGACTTTCGCAGTGGTTCAAACCTTTTCAGCGGGCATTTGCGCTATGGCAGACCATACCCATCAAGTAGGCTTCTTCGTCGGCGACCAATTGGAAAGGACCTCTCAAAAATGTCCCGAGAAGATTGCCGTCATCTTTAGAGACGAAAAACTCACCTTCGCGGCTCTCAACGAGCGTGTTAGCTGCCTGGCAGGCCACCTCCAAAACCAGGGTGTGAAGCAGGGAGACCGGGTGGCTCTCCTTCTACCCAATTCGACCGCTTTCGCCCTGAGCTACTACGCCACTCAAAGGACAGGCGCCGTCACAGTCGTCCTGGATGCGCGGCTAAAAGGAAAGGAGCTCCAAGGGGTTCTCAGAGATGCCGACGTCAGTTTTTTGATCACCCACCAGCGTCTGATGCCTGACTTCCGGGAGGCCCTCGTGGAACTCGGCCGAAAGCCGCTCTGGGTCGTCGACGGCGAGGGAGAGCAGAACTTTGAAAAAAACCTTTCACCCTGCTCGTCTGAAGTGATCCGCCCGCGCCTCAACCCTACGGACGACGCCATTATCCTCTACACATCAGGAACCACAGGAGAGCCCAAGGGCGTAGTGCTCAACTATGTCAACCTCGCTCAGTTTCCCCGGTGCATGGAGAAGATGTGCGAGACGGGTCCGGGCGACGTTCTGGGCTGCATCCTTCCCATGTCTCATATTTCGGGACCCTCCTATTGCGACGAGATCGTGGACAAGGGAAGCACATTAGTCATCTTCGACCAAATGAACCCTCTCGCGCTTCTGGAGGGAATTCAGAGACACCGCGTCACTGTTTTTCACGCTGTTCCGACTGTTTTTCAGCTTCTTCTCGGAGTTCAGAACCTCCGAGAGTATGACACGAGCAGCGTGAAGGTCGTAGGCATGATGGGAAGCACCGTTCCGCTCGCGCTGATGCGCGCCTTCAAGCAGGCACGACCTCACATCAAGGTGGTCCAGGGTTTCGGCCTGACCGAGACTTCGCCGATGATCACCTTGACCGAACTCCATCTCGCCGACTCCAAAATGGCGAGCATAGGGACAGAGGTTCCAGGTGTGGAGGTCAAAATTGTCGATGAAAACGGAAGAGAGGTTGCCGAAGGCGAGGAAGGAGAGATCGTCACCCGTGGGCCTCATGTGATGAAGGAGTACTTCCGCAGACCCGAGGCGACAGCTCAACGCATTCGCAATGGGTGGCTCTATACGGGAGATATTGGACGGCGAGACGGCGATGGCTATTATTACCACCTCGGACGCAAGGACGACATGATCATCACCGGCGGCCTCAATGTCTATCCTGCGGAGGTGGAGAACATGCTCTGCGAGCATCCCAAGGTCCATGAGGCGATCGTATTTCCAATCCCGGACCCCAAGAGAGGAAGCGTCATCGGGGCTGCCGTTGTTCCGCAGCCGGGATGCGAAGCTACGGAAAGAGAACTGCTCGCCTTTCTTCGATCCAACCTGGCAAACTTCAAAGTCCCCCAGAAAATCGTGATCCGCGACTCTTTCCCGCGGACCTCAATGGGCAAAGTCATCAGAGACGCGTCGACTTTGCTCGCGAGCCAGTAGAGCCGATTCATGAAAGAATCAGCGCCTCAAGGGGAGAAAATCCTCGACCGGGTCAAGCGCGTGGGAATGGTCGTTCTGGGCGTTTCGGAGAATCGCAACTGGATCGAGCTGCTCTACGAGGGCGATCTCGCGCACTCCAAAAGGATAGAACTCCCTTCCGGCATGCTGTTCGACGTCATCATCGAAGAGGTCCCGCACAAGACCACGGTCTTCGAGTATCCACGCACGCTGGTTTACTTCGACGGCCCGTGCGACGTGGAGATCTGCCAGGAAGGGGAAAGGGTCGTTATCAGAGGATGCCAGGCGGAACAGGAGAAGGGTGGAAAGGATGAAGGATGATTCACCTACTCGGTAAACTGCGACAGAGCGGGGGAGAAATCAAAGCGCAGAGTACCTTTTTCTCCGCCTCTGTTCTTCACGATGTGAAGTGTGATCGCTTGCTTGGGCTCGGTCAGTTGCTTCGTCCGCTCAGCGTCCGCCTCCATAACCACAACCACGTCGGCTCCGGTGACTCTCTCGGCCCACTCTTGGGGTGCGGCAGCGGGCCGCAAATCCGGCCAGGCCGCTAGCAGCGGCAGATCGAGCCGGAGAGCCAGATCATGGAGCCTTTCGACGACCAGCGGCAGACGAGCATCCAGAGAGGAGCCGGAATCTCCCAAACGCTGGCTGTCGTCGATCACCACCAGGGCGCGGCTCGATCCTTTGATCTCGCGCACGGCGCGGATGCGCTGCTCGATGTCGCTGAAAGCGGTTCTTTCGTCGCATTCAAAAACGTAGAGAAGATCAAGCCAGTTTTTTGCCTCCTCAGCCGCCTGCTTGAGCTTCTCCCAGCTAGCGGGCATCTGCTCGGCCTGCGTCATTGGCCGTTTAGGCGCCCCATACCAGTGGAGGAGGTAGCCGCTGCCGCGGCGGATCTCTCGACTCTCCAGTCCACTCAAACGGGCGAGGGTCCTGATTCTTAAATCAGCTTTCTTCGCGCCGAAGGCAAAGAACAGCGCGGGCACGGAGTTGTGCCGGGCGACCTGGTCGCAGAGCTGTTTTGCGAAGGCGCTCTTGCCGCACGCGGGCGGGCCGATGAGCAGGGTGAGACCGGGAAGCAGTCCGTTCAAAGCGGCGCTGAGCTTCGGAAATCCGGTCTGCCAGCCCGCGATCTCTTTGACCTCGCCGCTGCTCTCAAGCTCGGCGAGAAACGAGTCCAACTCCTCGGCCTCGGACTTAAGTCGCTCTTTCTCCATCGCAACTGAGGAGATTACTCATTTTGTCTGATCGAGGCAAGGCGAGTTTGGCTGGCTGTGGTACTTTTTCTACAGGCTCAACGCGAAGCTGAGGCGTCGCTTTTAGCGATCGGTCTGAAGCATAAAGTTAGAGCTAACGATGATTTTTGGCAAGACGCTCTTGGGAAAGCCGCTCAGCGATCCACATGGCTACCAGGTGCCGGGCGCGCACTTGTTTGTGTCGAGCCACACGCTTCACGCGGTTCAGCGTCTGCTCGTCAAGTGCGATTGTCAGCGTTTTCGGAGGAGGCCGCCGAATACGCACTCTCACAGGCCGACCTTCGTCGAACAGCCGAGCAAACTCCTCGTCGGAAAGCTCGTCCCACCCGACAGCCTCTCGTTGCAAAGCCCGCCGTTGGGCGGCGGTCAACTTCTGCGCCATTGCTGATACCTCCGTCGAGTATGCTGCTCCATGTCCCGCGCTGTCACGGCTCGCCAGATACCCCTGCGGAGGTATGGGGCGATTACAGCAACCAAGTAGCGACCCCCACAGGTCTGGCCGAAAACCATCCATCGGGCCTCTGGTATGCCGCGACGTCGAGCGCGAACAATCCAAGATAAATGGCAATCTTCATAAACGATCTCTTCGACTTCTTCTGGCTCTACACCGTGCCGGGCAATGTGCTCAATGTTGTCGTCATCCCATTCCGGCTCCAGCTTCCAGAACCGCACAGGCTAAGGCTAGCACAGAGAAGCGCGAGTTTCGAGTAGCTCTAACGCCGACCGCTCACCCGCCGCGGCCCAAACTAGACTTTACACGTTCAACCAATACCGGCACCGGCACGCGGTCGGGTGCAGCGGTTCTGTTAGGCGGTTTTCCCCTGCTTTGCAAGTTCCTTTTCAATCTCTGCCTCGATCTCCTCCAGTGGAATTCTTCTCGTGCTCGCTGAGCGCTCGTCAAGGAATCGCTGAAAAGCCTGACTTCCTCGTAAAGCTTCTACTTCCTTCTCGAAGTCGTCAGCTTCAGCGATACAAAACTCCCTGCCATCGGGGGTCACAAGTAATACCGGCTCTCGTCGCGCAATCTTAATGACGGCCGCTAAGTCCAGCTTCTCTTTCTCTAAATCGATCGTTTTCATATCTGTACCTCCTTGCCCCCAATCAAGAGAACATTGTGCTCCTTGTGACCGACAGACACAATGCTGACCATTTGGCCCGGTTCATTCACTTCATAAAAGACCCGATATTTGCCTATGCGCAGTTCCCACGGAGCAATAGGATTGTCCCGCAGCGACTTGCGGTTCTTGGGTTCAACCAAAGGCTGATGCGTGAGTTGCTTGCGAATCTCTGAAACGACGAGCTTTCGCTCAAAGGCAGTATAGTGAGAAAGATCAATCTTCGCCTCTCCTGTGACGTCGATCCGATAGCTCGACATGTATACGAGTTTCTACAGAAGCAAGGAAGAAAAGCAATAAGAAAAAGTACGCTTTAAACGGCCTAACGGGGCGCCGGATGAGCCGCCGGACCCGAAGCGCGCTTGCGCGCGTGGGGACGGTCGGATCTATCCCGCTGATAGGCGGCGAGCGAGCGACGCCTAGCGGCGGGAGTCTCCATCCCGCGCCCCGATAAGCGGATGGGCGAAGCCCAAGCGAGCGACTCTACCACTGAGCCAAACTGTTTCAAAGACTTCATGTCGGTTGGATTCATCCCTTCCGTTTCCTGGTAAGGCGTTGCGAGCGGTCCGCTTATCGCTCGGCTGAGG
>Ga0209701_10001154_pt1 | contig 16612 bp, 11 predicted proteins | sample CZO8metaG_4_FD_188356 | JGI IMG/M metagenome (GOLD analysis project Ga0209701, IMG submission 188356) | Vadose zone soil microbial communities from the Eel River Critical Zone Observatory, Northern California, USA - CZOApr15con2H3.8 metaG... | ecosystem: Environmental > Terrestrial > Soil >... | reverse complement strand
GGTTTCCCATTGGCCGTCATATGCACCATCAGCTCACTGCCCAGGTGCTCCACCACATCGACGGGAGCCGAAATCGTGGACCCATTGCGCGCTTCTGGAGGCAACAAGGCCTCATCTTGCAGATGCTCAGGGCGGATGCCAAAGGACAGATTCCTGCCTGCGACTTCCCTGACCCTGCCCGCAAACAGCGGGGGGATCTCGACCTGTCCCACACTATCGAGCGTGATGGTGGTCTGCTCTCCCACGCCATCAACGCGCGCTCCCGGGAAGAAATTCATCGCCGGAGAGCCGATGAAGCCTGCCACAAACAGATTGGAGGGATGATCGTAGAGCTCCTGCGGCGGACCGATCTGCTGGATATAGCCCGCGTTGAGCACCGCGATGCGATCCCCCATCGTCATCGCCTCCGTCTGGTCGTGCGTCACGTAGACGAAGGTCGTCTGCACCCGCTGGTGAATCTTGATGATCTCCGAACGGGTTTGCACGCGCAGTTTGGCATCCAGGTTGGAGAGGGGTTCGTCCAGCAGGAAGACCTGCGCCTCCCGCACGATGGCCCGCCCCAGCGCCACGCGCTGGCGTTGCCCGCCGGAGAGTTCCTTGGGCTTGCGATTGAGCAATTGCCCCAGGCCCAGGATTTCCGCCGCATCCTGCACGCGCTTCTTCACTTGGATTTTCGGCACGTGGCGCAGCTTGAGGCCAAAGGCCATGTTGTCGAAGACCGACATGTGGGGATAGAGGGCGTAGTTCTGGAACACCATCGCGATGTCGCGATCTTTGGGATCCACGCCATTGACGACCCTATCGCCGATGTAGAGTTCCCCTTCGCTGACGTCTTCGAGCCCTGCGATCATGCGCAGGCAGGTACTCTTGCCGCAGCCGGAGGGGCCAACCAGGACCAGGAACTCTTTGTCCTTGATATCCAGGTTGATGTCGTGGACGACTTCGACTTTGCCGAAGCGTTTGAACACATGTTCAAATAGGACACGAGCCATTACAGTCACTCCTTTTCGCTCTTGTAACAGGCATCCTGCTCTGTTACATCCTGTAACACTAGAGAGCTATTGCTTGGTGCCCACATTGCAACTGCCAAATGCAGAAGGGAGTCAAAGGGGCCTCTTCACGTCATATTGTTGCATTTCCAGCACCTGGATATCCAACGAATAAACGCTGCTACCAGTATACCATAGGATTCTCAATAATGCTGCGTTTTGGGAAAAAGCCGTTTTTTCAAAAAGAAAAGTGCAGAAAATGATGGCTTGCCTATCAGGCTCACTCAATCCTCTGCCCAACACAGTGAATCTCTACACCCCAGCTCTGACCGGCTTCCAGCACCAGCGGCCAGAGGAGCGCGAGACAACTGCCCTGGTGATTGCGCTCAAAGCCCGCCTCCGAACCGGTCACCGTCTCAATCGAAAAACGCCAGAGCGTCGCTGCTTCATTGACTGAAAAGCCCACATCCTGCTGCAACCAGGCATTGCCAACATGGAAATTGCGTACGTCGAGCACTTCACCAGTGCTGTCAAAGCGCTCGTTGTCCCATGCTTGATCCTCAATACGGTAATACGCCTGGTCGTTACCCCCACCGCCAAGCAGGTGAATATTCCATTCACTGGCGAAGCGCGTTTGCAGGCGTGTTTGCCCTCTATTCTCGATCACGTAGCGCACCGTCAGTTTCTCTTCTCCAAGAGGCACGTAGAGAGTCTTGCTCAGGCCCACTGCTAGCGGCCCCAGCGCACCCGGTCGCCTCACGAATCCCTCGCGTGTCAGCGTGACAGTGATGCCACTGCTATCCTGTTGCACCTCGGCATCGTATGGATACTCTACAAAATTGCCCATTTCCTCGAAGTCTAGCTGCGCAAAGTCTGATAACGTAGTACCTGGAGGCAGGAAATGGTCGATCAGGCTGTGACGACGGTAGCGGTCGACGACAAGGTATTGATCGAGATTGGGTTCTTTCGTTCGTACCGTCGTATGAGGCGAAGCTGGTTGCGTACCCTCTCCAGTGATGTCCTTTGCAGCCGCTGCCTCGCGCCTGCGGCGTTCCTGTTCATAGGTGCGCAGCGTCTGGTGATAGCCCTCTTCGTGGCGTGCTATCACCGACAGCAGGTTATGCATGCTGCGCCGCAGGTCCCATTCAAAAAGCGTGCCCCCACGCTGTGGGTCTATGTAAAGGTTCTGCTGATCGCTTTCAACGATCAATTCGTCCTGGCTGTCCCGGTCGAAGTCGGTAAACTCGTAGCGCTGCCAGGGCCTCGTACCGAACCGGATTCGGTCAGCAGCGTTCTCGGCCTTGATCAGGTGATGGTATATTGCTGATCGCACATGACCCATATAAATGCCCCCGAAGAGACCATGCCAGTAGGTATCGTTGGCCTGCGCCTTCCACAACTGCACCGCCCCGGCCTCTTCTGTCGCACCGGCGGCATAGACAGCATCGTGGACGCGCAGCATCTTCTTGTGCTGGTTATTGACCTCCGGGTAGCGCGCTAAAAAGTTGCGCCAGAAGCCGCCGCGCATGAATTGCAAAATGTTGTCACGGTGTTCTTGCTCTAATTGATGTAACAGGTTCCCGAACACATAGGATTTCTTTGGCGGCAAAGCCCACTCAGTCATCTCAATATACGATGAAGTTGGTATGTAGATACGACCCAGCGCTGGATAACTGCGCGCGTACTCTCCCAGCAGCGTCGTATGCAGCCAGTCATTGTTCTGTTCAAGCGCGGTGAAAAATTCATCTACCCAACCACCCTGGAATGCAGGACCCCAGCAATATTCCGTTGTACCGGGCCAGCTCCCGAACTTCTCACCATCATCGCCCATTACGACGATACGTTTCCCGTCAGGCGTTGCCAGGGAACGCAGGGCATGAATTGTTTCGCTGGCAGGACGCCAGGGGATGGTGTAACGCAGCGTCTTGCTGGTGGCATAGACTTTCAACACGCTGCTCTGATCTTCAGTAGCATAATAGCCGTAAAGGTCTTTATCTTCTAACCCCACACTCTTAAAATGCACATCATCAAGAATGGTCCACTCGATACCGGCCTCGAGTATCAGGCGTGGTAGACTCGGTTCCCAGACTCGTTCCGCGATCCACATCCCACTCGCCTTCACACCAAAATCGCGAGCAAGGCGCTCTGTAAGACGGCGAACCTGCCGCAATTTGTCTGCATCTGGAATGGAGGGCAGGATAGGTTCGTAGTAGCCTCCGCTGACGATTTCCACCTGGTTGCGCCGAATCAATGCCGCAATCCGTTCCAGGAACTCTGGATGGGTCTCATCGATCCAATCAAGCAATGAACCCGTGTAGTGCAACGCGAGGCGTATTTTAGGATGTCGCTCAAGCGCCTCGATCATCGGAAGATAGGACTCCTCGTAGACCTGCTGGAAGACCCAGGGGAAATTGCCGACCGGTTGGTGATTATGGATTACCAGTCCAAGGTGGATACTGCTCGTTCGTTCTCTTATCATACACTTTCACCTGAAAAGTTGATGGGGATCTGAATTTACTTCACTATAGCCTATAAAAATAAATGAGGTCAAGCACATTTTTAAACTCTTGCTTTTATATTGCAGCTGGGGTTATACTTTGTGAGGCGGTGTACTCTTTCCTCAATCTCTAATACTTAGGCGTAATCCTTGCCGGAACTTCTGGGGGAAGTGGCAAGAATCTGATAAGGAGGGATCCTCATGCTCAAGGACGCGCATACCTACCGGCGCATCATTGTGCCAATCACCCTCGCCATCTTACTGCTCTTTGCCTTCGCGCCAGCAGCTTTGGCAGCATCCAGTGCTCAACCAAACTGGCCCACTGGTCTCAAGCAGCATTACCTGGCTCTGGGCGATTCGCTCGCCTTCGGCTTCCAGCCCAATGGCGACTTCACACATGGCTATGTCAACGACCTCTTCCAGATCATACAGAGTGAAGGGGTCCAGGACTTCACCAACTATGGATGTCCTGGCGAATCCAGCAGCACCTTCATCCATGGTGGTTGTCCCGCTCCCGGCGCACCTCCGCCTCCCTATACACAACTAGGTGCCGCCCTGGCCTTTTTGCAGGCAAACGCTGGTAAGGTCAGTCCCATCACGCTCGACATTGGGGCAAACGACGTATTAGCGGATACTACGATTACGCCGAGCGGCTGCACGGTGAACAGAACCAAGTTCGACGCCGACCTGGCAACGCTCAATACAAACCTGACGGGAACTATCTTGCCAGATTTGAAGGCAGCGCTGACCATCAATGGCCGGATTACAGGTGACCTGGTGCTGATGAACTACTACGACCCGCTTCAGAACATCTGCCCGAACACAGTCCATTTCACGCAACGCCTCAACGCCGTTCTTACCACTGATACGAAAGCCTTCGGGTTCTTCATCGTCAATGTCTTTGGTGCCTTCGGCGGTGCAGCTACACCAAATCCCAACATCTGTACCTATACGTGGATGTGTACTCCACCACCGCTCGGTCCCAACATTCATCCCACGGACACAGGCTACAGCGTCATCGCTAACACCTTCGCGGCAGCGCTACCGGATAAACAATAAGCGCGGATCATGACGCAATGTATTGCGCCCTGATCTGCGCGAGCTAAAGCGCGATGGGCATTTGCGCCGAAAAATTGTGAGCGAAAGAGTACGCCATGCCAATGTCCATCGCGCTCTGCTTGTAATAAATGTATTTTCTACGGTGGCCGCGACGACCGCTCCTAAGAATGACGTGGCGGCGATACAATCATCTTCGTCATCATAGTAGGAGCCCTCGTTCGTTCTTACAAACCACTTTTCTGTGCTCCGATAACTGTATACTTTCTCGGGAAACTGGTATACTTAGCTAAACTACGCTTCACCTTTACCAAATGCGATAGAAGGCGTGTCTAAAGTTATGGCTATAATAAAATTATTGCTTGTTGACGATCATGGACCTTTGCGCAGGGCCTTGCGCGAAGGATTGGAGGCCACCCGCGCCGTGCAGGTGCTGGGCGAGGCATCCACCGGGCAGGAGGCCCTCAGCCGGGCGTTGGAACTCGATATCGACGTCATCTTAATGGATGTACAACTACAGGATGCGCAGGCCGGGCGCAAGGCTATCAGCGGCGTCGGCGCGGCAGTCGCCATCCGGCGTGAGCGTCCGCGCATGCCCGTTGTCTTTTATTCCATCCAGGATGATGACGAGTATTATCGCGAATTTCGTGCCTCTGGCATCCTCACCCACTATGCCTACGTACGCAAAAGCAACTACCTGCTGCCCAGTATGCTCGTACCCCTCCTGCGCGATGCCATCAACGGGCGTAGCCTGGTTGATCCCGAGATCGAAGACCGCGTACAGGAAGTGCGCGACCTTGACGAGCAATCTCCCCGGGCCCTGTTGGAACCAAACGAACTGCGCGTGGCCGAACTGGTGGCGCAGGGCATGACGAATGAACAGATAGCCGCTCGTCTCAATCTGCATGATAAACGAGCTGTCAGCCGCACCAATGGGCGCATCTACGCCGCCTGGGGCCTGAGCGAATCCGCGGTTGACGATAAAGTCGCACGCGCCAGGGCGACCTTGATCTATACGCTCAATCGCATGATTATCTGGGATGAGTATGGTGTTGCACTCGTACAGGACCGTCGTGGTGAATGGGTGCCTCTATACCTCGAAGATCAAACAACTGGTGCGGGTCCATCTACAGCAGAGGCCGGGTCAGCGACGGTTGCATCCGTGAGAGAGGATGACCGGCGCAAACGTCTCATGCGCAGGAACAAGTACAAAGAGGATTAACATGGCGCTCCACCACCTTCTGGAGCCAGCATACCTGCTCCAGGCCATCGTACTGGCCCTCTCCATCTTCAACCTGATCGCATTCCTCTGGCTGGCAATCACCGTATGGCTTAATGGAGACCGCAGAAGCGGTATCGCTCGCCTCGGCGTGGTCGGCCTTGGCCTTTCCGCGCTGTTTTTCTTCATTCACGCGTTGTTGGTCTCAAGTCCTCTTACCCCGACCTCAGGGGTAAGCCTGCAAGAGTTCTTGTGGCATCTCATCTGGCTCCCAGCGCTGGGAGTCCCGTATATCTGGTTCGCCATTGGCTTATACTACGCTGCGCTGATCAACAAAGCGTGGCGCAAACGCCGGCCCTTGTTGCTAGCAATCAGTGGCATACTCGGCTGCAGCATATTAATCCTGCTCGTTCTCAACCAATCAACCTTCACCTATGTTGGCACATTACGGCTGATTGCGTTTAGCGATGCTCTCAATGACCTGGGTGCCAGCGTGTTTTCATCCGTTGTGCTATTACCCGTATTGTTTTTATGCTACTTCACCTTTTGCGCCATAGGCCCCTGGTTTACACTTGGCCGTGTAACTCGTCTTCTCCGTGCCCTGTGGTATGCCCTGACAAAACGCCAGGTAGGCATGTCCGGCTTGCGCCGTGCCCTGGTCGATGCATTTTGGGATGACCCAACCGATGTCGAATTATTGGAGGAGCCACTTCTCTCCTGGCACCTGGCTCGCCCTGGATTGTTATTAGCAGCGCTGCTCATGGCTGTCCTCACAACTACGCTCGGTATACTGGTCATCCAGTCAGTAGCGAACTGGGTACAATTCGGACATCACCTCCCTATTCCTGCTACTGTCGAACCTTCCATTCCCGTAGGGTCGTCTCTTGTGGATCGGTTTCCTCTCAACTTGACAGTACTGGATCTGAGCGCTAACGGGGCAGTGGCGCTAGTTATCCTGCTCATTGGCTATTCAATCGTTCGTCATGGAATCCTGATCGAACGCTCTCTGGCCCGCCGGGGTTTCTTCGAGCAATGGCGGGGTATCGTAATCGTTGCCACGGCTACCGCCATCTTCATTGTCTTCCTTGTTAATTTTACAAACAGCAGCCCTGGTGCGCTGCTGTTGATCACTTCACTTGCAACAGTTGCCTATGCTCTTTTTACCTGGAGTAGCTATACTGCCCACGATCGCTATATTGCCCTGCTGGGGCCATTCGTGCGCAGTACCAGCCTGCGTCACTGGCTGAATACCAACCAGCAGAAGACAGAGCAAGACCTGGAAAATCTCTTCTTTCATCTCTGCCACGATGTTTTAGCTGTACGCTTTGCGTATCTCACCATCATGGCCGGAAGTGTCAGGCGCAATTTCAGCTATCGCTGGCCGGTAGAGACGATGCTTGAACTTGTTCTCCCTAAAAAGAGAAACGAACCGGTAGACGGCCTGAGCAGCAGGAGCCGGATCAAGGAGGATGGTATTGCACCTGAAGCTCCTAAACGGGTACACATTACCCTGCATGGGCAGCCGATGATCTGCTGGGTATTGCCGATTTACGATGAACTTGGCCTTGTCGCCACCCTCTATCTTGGCCCCCGCGAAGATGGAGGAGCATTCACAGACGAGGACATGAACCTTGCGCATGCTTGTGGACAGCGTATCCTCGATACCCTGGGCGACCATGAAGCGATGCAGGCTGTCGCCGGGCTCCTGCGCCGCCGCATTGTAGATGTGAAATTACTTGGCGCTCAGCAGCGCCGCGTGTTGCACGACGAAATCCTGCCGCAGATGCACCTGGCCCTCTTGCGCCTGGAAACCTTGCGTTCTCTCCCTGATGCCAATGCGAATCCCCCATTGAGCCTGGAATCCTCTGAGCTTTGCCGCGAGCAGGCGCTGAATGAAGTCATAGACCAGATCAGCGGTGCTCATCGCCGCCTGGCGAACATGATGCGTACCACCGCGCCCGGAGCTCCTCATCGTCTGGAGCGAGACGGCATGATGCATGCTATTCATACCATGCTGGAACAGGATTTTCAGAATGCCTTCGACGAGGTTGAGTGGTGCGTCTCTGAGGAGACGGCTGCCTGTATTGACGAAGTGACCCCGCCCGCCATAGCTGAACTGATCTTTGCCGCTGTACAGGAGGCCCTGCGAAATGCTGCTCGCCATGCTCGCGGCAGCGATGTCCACCGCCGCCTGCATCTTATCCTCAAGGCCTCATTCAGCCGCGAGGCTCCATACCTGGAAGTCATTGTTGCCGATGACGGTGTTGGCATCGTCTCCGCCAGTGGCTCCACTACTGGTACCGGTGGTGGCTTACTCACCCATAACGCCTTGCTTGCCATCGCCGGTGGCAGCCTGACCGTCAAAAGCGCCCCGGAAGAGGGCGTCACCGTGAGAATCCTGCTGCCTGCCGCATCACTACGCTAGGCGTTTCTTATGGTCTCTCTGTGAAGACTTCAAAATGAGCGATTTTTCACCGTCTAGAAAAAGTGCCGCAGGCTGTTCCGCCACCATGAGCGTACTCACCATTCGATATATGTTCCCGCTCGCTCGAAATCCGTCTTATTACAGGCTATAATGCTAGTGACGACCCATAGATAACTGCCCTGATCTGATCATTCGCAGCGTCTCATACTAAAATAAGATACCCGAGGAGGCATCCATCATGATACTTGTTACTGGCGCCACAGGCTATATCGGACGACATCTCGTTTCTCGACTAGTTGACCAGGGCGAACGACCGCGCTGCCTGGTGCGTAACCTGAGCCGTGCGGCAAACATCTTGCCCGCCGGCGCCGGTAAAGTCGAATTTGTGAAGGGAGACACCACATCTCCTGCTTCCCTGGAAACTGCCATGCAGGGCATCGATACCATCGTACATACCGCTTTCATCACCGCCGATCACAAGCAATCCACCGGCAACCACTACGAAGAAACGAATGTCCAGGGTACCGCCAACCTGGTCAAAGCAGCAAAAAATGCCGGTGTCAAACGCATCATTGAGCTGAGCGGCCTTGGCACCAAACCCGATAAACCCGGCAGCTACATGCAGGGACGCTACCTGGCCGAGCAAATGCTCAAAGAGAGCGGCCTGGATTGGACGATCATCGAACCCTCCGTCCTATTCGGCAAGGGCGCTCCTTTCATCAAAGGCTTGACCGACCTCATCCGCACCTCACCCGTAGTACCGCTAATTGGCGGCGGTAAGGTCATGTTCCAGCCGATTTACGTAGAAGATGTTGTGACCGTCATCATCAAAGTATTGCAAGACCCCGAGCGCACCAGGAACAAAACCTACATCATCGGTGGGCCAGCGTACTACTCCTTTACCCAGGTTATCGATCTATTGTTGCAGGCCATGCACAAGCAGCGCATCAAAGTGCCCGCCCCCACGCCCCTGGTAGGTGCAGGCGCCGCAGTCATGGAAGCCGTACTACCCAGGCCTCCATTGACCAGGGCCGCCATGACCCTCTTCACCTTCGATAACACTACCGACCTGCAAAGCGTCGAACGCGACTTTGGCTTTACGCCCATGTCTTTCAGCACCTTCTTGCAGGAACAAGGAATATAAATGATTGCGCTGGCAAGTTTAGCTTTAGCCTCACATTTCGATATGCTATAATGGATGGGCGTGAGCGTCTTTATAAATGGGGAGTATGCCCATCTGCCCATGACCGGTGGCAACAGCTAGCGATAGAGCACCGGGTAAAGGCAGACCAGACTTTATGGCATGGAGGAAACTGTGACAGTGACGCCTGATCCAACACCGAAAATGCATAACGACTTGCGCTCGCTCGCCGAAGCCCTTATGCGCATCGCGCATATGCTTCACGAACATACCCGCAAGCTAGAAGTAGCCGTCGAGGGCACCTATGCTGGCCAGGGCAGTGATCCTCGTATCCAGTTACTGAGCGATTCTTTGCGTGTTTCTCGCACCGCCGACCTGGAATTGGGGCGGCGTAGTCAGGACGCACAGCGTCTAATACTTGCGCTGCAAGAGCAATTAGCACAGGCGTCTCAGCCTCTTCCTCCATCCACACCTTCCCGCCCGCTTCCACCGCCTCCTACAGGCAGTTTCGAGCGTGAACGTGAGGTTCTTAAAACAAGTATAAACAACCTCCAGCGCCAGCGGAACGAACTGGAAGCCCTCTACGACATCGCTCGTGTGCTCAACTCAACGCTTGAGTTTGATAAAGTGCTGCGCATGGTCATGGACGAAGTAATCGACGTCGTGAAGGCAGAGCGCGGCTTCCTCGTCCTGGTGAATCCTGCTACTAATAAACTCAAGTTCACCATTGCACGCGACAAAGAAAAGAAGACCATCGACCAGAGCGCATTTCAGTACCAAATCAGCCTTAGCACAGTCGAGAAGGTAGTACGCACGCGCGAGCCGGTGCTCACCGGCGACGCGCAGATCGACGCTGCACTGAAGGCACAGGAAAGCATTATGGCCTATGGCATCCGCTCCATCATATGTGCCCCGCTCGTCGTACGAGACAATTGCATTGGCGCGGTCTATGTCGATAGCCGTATCAACGCCAATCTCTTTGGCGACAAGCACCGCGACCTTCTGCTCACCTTTTGCCACCAGGCAGCAATTGCCATTGACAACGCCCGGCTCTTCGACGACCTCAGCAAAGCGCTGCGCAGGGTCGAAGAAGACAAGCGATATATGGATAACATCTTCGCCTCAATCGCCAATGGCGTCATTACCACCGACTCGTCCGGCATCGTCACCAAGTTTAATGACGCGGCTGGTATGATCTTGCAAATCAACCCGCTTTCAGCAGTGGGCAAGGACTACCGGGAAGTCTTTCGCGCATTGCCGCAGGTTGGCCTGGTCGACCTCTTACAAAACGCGCATGTGCAGCACCATCATGGTACGATTGTGCCCAATACGGTCGAATGCGAAATCCCGGGCCGCGACGGCCAGGTCAATTTGACTTTCTATGTCTCTTCGTTGCGCGACTCCCAGAACACACCCATAGGCATGGCCCTTGTGATCGATGATCGCACCGAACTCAAGCGTGCCGAAGCCAAAACCAAAGAAGTCCGCCGCATCTTTGGGCGTTACGTCCATCCCAACGTGGTGCAACAGCTCATCGACAATCCAAACGCTCTGAACCTCGGTGGCGAGATTAAAGAGATCTCGGTGATCGCCGCCGATATCCGCAGCTTCACCCGCCTGAGCGAAAGTATGCCCTCCAGGGAGGTCATGAACTTGCTCAACACCTACCTGGAAATCATGGTCAAAGAGATCTGGGACGAGGAAGGCACCGTGACCGGCTTCTGGGGTGATGCACTCATGGCCATTTTCAATGCACCTTTACCGCAAGCAGACCATGCGCTGCGTGCAGTACGCGCGGCCTGGAAGATGCGCATGGCCATATTGGAATACCAGCGTACGCAGCCACAGCATACGCACATCTCGTTCGGCATTGGTGTGAATACAGGTGAAGCGATGGTGGGCAATATCGGTTCACGCGAGCGGATACAAACCTACACCGCCATTGGCGATGCCGTGAATGTGACCTCTCGGCTCGAATCCAACTCCACGGACAATAACATCCTGCTGAATCACTCGACTTTCGCACGTGTGCGCCAGCTTGTACGGGTTACCAAACTCCCACCGCTGCAGGTAAAAAATAAAACAGAACCACTCGACGTCTGGTGCTTAATCGGCTTGAATCCGTAGGCGCACAATTTAACGCGTCCTACAATTGTTTGCGTAGTACAAATCCTACCTGTTGAATGCGCACGAATCCAAACCACTCATAGAGGCGGTGCGCATGCGTGTTGTCATCCTGCGTGTTGAGCATAATTCGCAACACTTTCGCTTTTTTAAAGAAATCTATCGCCTCGCTCATAAGACGTGCGCCAATGCCCTGACCGCTCACCGAGGGATGGACTGCAATCCGCACCAGGTAACCAAATTCGCCCTCCAGGGCATTAAATTGGTATCCCACTACTTTCCCGTTCAATTCCGCCACTACAAAATAGGGATGCGTTGCGGCGATATCTTCGAAAGAGCGCGCATCATAGCGCCAGAAATCCTCGAAGCAAGCCTCCTCGATAGCAAGCAGCATGGGGATGTCGCCTCTCTCAACAGGGCGCACCTTTACCTGTGTATTGCCTTTTGTGGGAACACCGTAGTCGAACTTGTCGTAGGAGTACAGCAGGCGATATGGCACAAATTCGCGCGGTAAGAGTATGTCGCGCAGCCAGTCATTGTGTATGTCGTTACCGGAATAGTAAAGATAGCGCACACCCCTGGCGATCAAAGACTTCATCAGGTATGCCAGCATGGTATCCAGCAGGTTGGTGTACGAGCGGCTCTCCGTCCAACTTACACCAAAACCACCTATCCAGGCACAAGGAGCATTAACAGTTTGCGAAAGCAGAAAGCCCTGCAGCGACGTTCCATTGAATATACCTACCGTGGGATAGTGTTTGAGCAGCGGCGGTAGTTCTTCCAGCATGAACCGCTGGTAAATGTATTCAGAGGTATTCAGAAGGCGCTGCACCAGGGGAAGATCATGACTTGTGAGTAATCGCACTTGTTCAGATTTGAGCATGCTTACTCCGGGGTAAGATCAGGCATCCGGCCCTTTGACTTCGCGTCGTAGCCGTTCAATATCGGGCTTGGGCGCGTTCCGCATACGATAGCCCGTCAACTTGTGGATACGCCGTAGCTCTGCAATCAGCACGTCGGTATTGATCCGCCACTTGGTAGTTGGAGCAGGACCCAGGTTATCCACGGCGGCATCGTCTCCCAGCAGCAAATTCACGCAGGTCGCCACGCAATTCGCCATCGCCTGCAAATCGTACCCCCCTTCCTGAACCATGACCAGCCGGCCATTGCACAGGTATTGAGCCAGTTCAATAATAATGCCTGTGAGCCTGGCAAAGCCCGCTGTCGAGAGATACATGCCGCCCAGCGGGTCTTTCCAGTGTGCATCAAAACCGGCAGAAACCAGGAGCAACTGCGGGTCAAAGCGCTCAGCGGCAGGCGCCATCACCTGCCTGAAGACAGGTTCATAGGTCTCGTAGCCGGTGGTCGCCGGCAGTGGAACATTGATCGTCGTCCCCAATCCAGCTCCTGCTCCGCGTTCATCCGACAGGCCCGTTCCAGGGTAGAAAGGTGCTTGATGTATCGAAAAATAGAGTACGCGAGGGTCCTCGTAAAACATCTCCTGCGTGGCGTTCCCATGATGTACATCGTAGTCGATGATCATCACGCGCTCAAGCCCATACTGATCGATTGCATAGCGTGCCGCCACTGCCACGTTATTGAACAGGCAATAGCCCATCGCGGATTCCGCTACCGCGTGGTGTCCGGGTGGGCGTACCAGGCAATAGGCATTATTGACCTCTCCCTTCATAATGGCATCAATGGCCGTGATGGGAGCGCCCGCCGCCTTGATTGCCGCCTCGTATGAGCGTGCGGAGATGTAGGTATCGGTAGCGAAGAAACGTGTCTTGCGCCCTCCTGATTCCTGTTTTTCGGCGACTTTGCGTGCTGCTGCCTCGACCTTCTGTATATAATCGCGCTCGTGCACCGCTGCCAGCTCATCTACAGTAGCCGCGCGTGGCGCCAACTGTACCAGGCCCTCACGCTCCAGCCAGTTCAATCCCCTCAAGACATCCATCGCCCATTGCATGCGTTCTGGCTTATCCAGGTGCTGTTCTGGCGTTATATGTTCTAAAAAGATCGGGTCATAGATCAGGGCGGTTGTCATGCTTATGCTTTCTGAATGAGCGAAGCGCGATATTGACGGTTTTTCTCGTGTTTCTGTGCTTATTATCATACACTATCGCTGTGAATAGAGCAATCGCAACCACCTGCACCAGAGTTTAGCTCTTTTATAGTTTACAAATTTTTCCCGCTATTGACATTCACACCATCCTCGCTTAACAAAAATACCATATAACTGATAGAGAAGAGATGAGAGGATCGCATTCCCAAAGAAGCGAGGTTAAAGACATGGAGAGTTTAGAGCAGGAATTGATGAAGATGCTCCGCCAATTGCCAATCCCGGTTACAATCACCTGGCGCAGTGGCCTCTTTCACTGGCAGTGTGCTGGTGGAAATGGGGCATCACCTCACCTGGTAAGCGCATTGGAGCAGGCCTTACGCTATATGCTGAAAGACCTGCCTGTAGATACAGCTACAGCAATTGCTAAGAAAAGCAATGATTGAGAGGACAATTTAAGGGCGGCTAGCTGGTATGGAGACCGCCCTTGAGTTGTTAAATGGCCCTTCCTACGATACTCTGGCCAGCGACTCCTTGACCAGGTCGGGAATATCAAAAATGGTATCCGCCACCGGAACCCTCGCTGCCTGCAGCGCCGCAACCTTCCCCTGTGCGGTGCCGGTATTGCCGGAGATAATCGCGCCCGCGTGACCCATGCGTTTTCCAGGAGGAGCAGTGCGCCCCGAGATAAAAGCTACTACTGGCTTGCTCATCGTCGTCTTGATATACTCCGCTGCATCTTCCTCGTCGCTTCCGCCAATCTCACCGCACATCACCACGGCCTTCGTCCCCGGGTCCGCTTCAAAAAGCTTCAGGTAGTCTACAAATGTGGAGCCAATAATGGGGTCGCCTCCAATCCCAATACAGGTGGATTGGCCAAGACTCGCCTCGGTCAGCAGAGCGACAACTTCGTAGGTAAGCGTCCCCGAGCGCGAGATAAAGCCTACCGGTCCCGGTTTAAATATCTGGTAAGGGATAATCCCGATCTTGCCATAACCCGGTGTACACATACCCGGGCAGTTTGGACCGATCAGGCGTGCGCCGTGCTCGCGCACCACCAGCATAGCGCGTGTCATATCGACTACAGGAATGCCCTCGGTAATACAGACGATCAACTCAATGCCCGCGCTGGCGGCTTCCATAATCGCATCGGCTGCGCCTGCTGGCGGCACGAAAATACAGCTCGCCTCTGTGCCTGTGGCAGCTTTCGCCTCTTCAACCGTGTCGAAAACCGGTACATCTTCAATCATCGTGCCCCCCTTGCCGGGAGTAACACCGCCGACTATGTTTGTGCCGGCCGCCTTCATATTGCGTGTGTGAAACAGTCCCTCGCGCCCGGTTATGCCCTGCACGATTACTCGCGTAGTATTGTCAAGCAAAATACTCATAACTCTTACCCTCTAATCCCTCGATGTAACCGCAGCGACAATCTTTTGAGCCGCCTCGCGCATATCTTTGCCCCAATCAAGCCCGGCATCCTTCAGCAGCGCCTTCCCCTCCTCCGCCCCGGTACCGGAGAGGCGCACGACGATTGGCATGCCCTTGGGCAGATCCACCTGGGCCATAATCACGCCTTTTGCCACTTCTTCGCCACGTGTGATACCGCCGAAGATATTCACCAGGATGCCCTTGACCTGTGGATCGCGTGCCACAAACGTCAAAGCCTTGCGCATAACTTCGGCCTTGGCGCCGCCGCCTATATCGAGGAAGTTGGCCGGCCTGCCGCCGACACGCGCAACCATGTCAAGCGTCGTCATCACCAGTCCCGCGCCGTTGCCGATGATGCCGACGTCGCCATCCAGTTTGACATACGTCAGGCCTTCCTGCTTGGCCTCGAATTCCAGTGGGTTCGACTCTTCCGATTCTGCCCACGAAGCATATTCCTTCTGCCGGAACAGGCCGTTGTCATCAAGCAGGATTTTGGCATCGGCTGCCTGTACCTGTCCATCGGCGGTCAGCGCGAGCGGGTTGATTTCAGCCAGGCTGGCGTCACTTTCGATAAAAGCCCTGGCCAGCGCTGCCAGGATTGCCCCTCCTTTCGCGACCACCTGGTGAGGTAGCCCGGCCCGTGCCAGGATATCACGGGCCTCAAATGGGCGCAGCCCCCAGTGCATGTCGATGGGCTGCTTAATAATCTTTTCGGGCATGGTAGCGGCTACTTCTTCAATATCGATGCCGCCTTCCTTAGAAACCATCACGATGGGGGCCTGCGATTTGCGGTCGAGGATGATGCCCAGATAGTATTCCTCTTTAATATCCAGTTTCGAGACCACCAGCACCTTTTCCACGGTCAGCCCTTTGATATCCATGCCGATTACCTTCGCGGCGGCGGCACGTGCCTGCTCGGGAGTGTCAGCAAATTGAATACCGCCCGCCTTGCCTCGACCACCGACATAGACCTGGGCTTTAATCACTACGGGCCCACCAAGTTCGCGGGCAATTGCTCCGGCCTCTTCTGGCGTATGCGCTACTCGCCCGGGCTGGATGGGGATTCCGTAGCGTGCCAGGATGTCTTTGGCCTGATATTCGTGAATTTTCACTGCAACCTTTGCTGCCTTTCAAAATATAATAAAAATGTACTGATTCCTGCACTCACCTGCAGTACACCGCGCTCAAAGCTGAGTGTGTGGCGGAGGCCCCGCCACGAACCGCTGGTAGATGTTGACCGGGCTGTTCTCGTCACGGTCCATCAGCAAGCCGCAGTTCTCGTTCTCGCGGCGATACGTCCGTTTCTACAGCGGCATGTTTTGCTTGCGCTCGCACTTGTGGCCTATCTTGATCGTATCGCGCTCATCGATACCACACAGAGCTTTCCCAAGGCGCAGACACCTGATGAATTTTGACGACCGAATAGGGTAATCGTGCTCATGGGGACGCAGGCGTCCCCACCGTTCTGTAGGGACAAGGAGTGGAGTGGGGTGGATGAGGGGGCCTTGTGCTTGTCCTCGTGGGAGAGCGACCATCAGGCCTCACGGAACCCAGGCTAATCGCGTTGCCACCAGGACAAGCACAAGGCCCCCACTCATCCCCACATCCACCCCTTGTCCCTACAGGATGGAGGCGGACGTTTCTAGCTATTACCCGATTCGGTTGTCAAAG
>Ga0209701_10001147_pt1 | contig 16643 bp, 11 predicted proteins | sample CZO8metaG_4_FD_188356 | JGI IMG/M metagenome (GOLD analysis project Ga0209701, IMG submission 188356) | Vadose zone soil microbial communities from the Eel River Critical Zone Observatory, Northern California, USA - CZOApr15con2H3.8 metaG... | ecosystem: Environmental > Terrestrial > Soil >... | reverse complement strand
CCGTAGGGGGTGCCGCACCCTTCGGTTTTAAGGGTGCGGGTTTTGACTTTGCTTTTTCTTGCTCGTCTCAAATCCGCGGAAGCCGTTCAATCCGCCTCCCCAGCCGTTCAACCTCTAATTTCCCCCATTCCCTGCAAAACACTTAACAAGTTGATACCCGCGTGCTATCCTTACCTCGTGTTTGCCAAGCTCCACTCTCACCGATCTCAGCGTTCCGGGAACGTTCGGACGTGCCAACACTCAAATGCGCAGTTTGCATCCCGGATGCATCTCCGGGACGTTTCAACGCGTTTGGTTCCTAACTCCCATGGAATCATACCGTTTACCGACCCCCACCCCTTAAACCCTGTCCTATCATATCGTTACAAAAACATAGGGGGGCAGGGCGCTCTTCCAGGCCTTCAACGTTCTAAAGTTCAACCCTCCAATGTTTCAACGTGTTTGGATCATCACCTCTTTACATCCTTACTTCGTTACGTCCTCACTCCTACATCCTTTCCATACCTCGTTACCTCATTACCTCCCTACTTCCTCTTCTCTAAGTCCTTTCCTTGCCACACATCCGAAAATTCGCCCGTAAGTCCAACTATTGCCACACTTCCGAAAAGGGGTGTTTCTAACCCCAGTCTTTGCCACACTTCCGAGACCCCCGGGGGGGGCTTCCCATTTTCGGTGAACTCTGTTCCCTCGGAAGCCTCGGTGTTAAATCCGATTCTTCTCTTCACTGACCACTGTCCACGGATCGCTGACCACCGTTCCCCTAACCAGGAATCCACTGGTCGGAACGTTCAGCTTTTTTCGGTGGAGAAATTTTTCCCCAGCGCTTCAAGCGCGCTGTTCATCACGGCAAGGCCGCGGCGCAGGTTCCTGCTGCGAACTATGCGCAAGACTTCCCAGAAACCTGGCGGCTCTTTTTCTTGCGCCTTCGCGGCGCCCTCGAGTGCGTCGGGAACGGCCACGGCAAATTTCTTTAGTAATTCCGGATCGATCGCTCCGATGATCTTGGTCATGATCAACAGATTGCGGATGCCGTGAATCGCTTCCGGTGTTTTCGTGGCCTCCACGGCGATTTCAAGAATCGTGTTGCCGCCATCAAGCACGCCTCGCAGCAACTCGAGGACGCCGCGGTCGTGGAGACCTTGCAGCACCTCAAAACCGGCAAGCACTGCTTCGGCATGCTCAATCGGCGCCTGCTCCAGCCGGGAACGTAGTTCTTCCCGCGGGTCGCGCTTGGGCAATTCCAGAGGAATCGGTCGAGCCATGGTTTTTCTCCTTGCCTTTAGATCGTTTGAATTTGCACGAGCCCGTTACCAGGCATGCGGTAGTCTGTGCGCTTCCACTTCCGCTCCACCTCGACGCCGTGCTGGGGCGTTGGGTGGCCGAAGCGATGGTTTATGCGCGGCAGCGGGCTTTCGCCGATTTCCGGCAACACGCGGAGATGAACGGAAGCCTCTTTGTACGCGGGCGTGTGCGTTGCTGCGTCCGTGTGGCTGCTGGTCAAGCGGTTCACAGGACTCTCGACCGAATTCATGGGCATGTAGAGTTCTTTACCCTGCACTCTGTCGGTCACCAGCGCGCGCACCCGAAGCTGTCCATAGCGTGAAGTCAGTTGCACCCACGTGCCGCTCTGAATCCCGCGCTCTTCCGCCAGTTCCGGCGAGACTTCGACAAAGACGTCGGGAGTTTTCTCGCGAAATCCTTCGTTGCGGTAAGTCATGTTGCCTTCGTGAAAATGTTCGAGGAGCCGCCCGTTATTCAGATGCAAATCGAACTCAGCGTTGGGCTGGTCCGTCGGTTCTGTGAGCGAGAGCGGGAAGAGCCTGGCTTTGCCGTCCGGAAAGGCAAACCGTTTTGTATAAAGCAGCGGCTGATCCGTTCCCTCCGCTGCAACCGGCCACTGGAGGGACTTAAATCCCTCGAGCCTTTCGTACGTCACGCCTGCGAACAAGGGCGTCAACGCAGCGATCTCGCGATAAATTTCGGAGGGATGCTGATACTGCCATTTCGCGCCGAGGTGATTGGCAATGTCCTGGATGATTTGCCAGTCTGGCCGGCTGCCTTCCAAAGGTTCGAGCACTTGGTAGAGCCGCTGGACGCGCCTTTCCGTGCTCGTGAAGGTGCCCTCTTTTTCAAGACTTGGACTGGCGGGCAGCACCACGTCGGCAAACTGGCATGTGGCGCTGAAGAAGATGTCCTGCACCACGAAAAACTCCAGCTTTGAGAGCCCAGCGCCGACAAAGTTTGCGTTCGAATCCACAAGGCTCATCTCTTCGCCAAACAGGTACATCGCCTTGAGCTTTCCTTCATAGATTGCTTCGACCATTTCATGGTTATCGAGTCCCTTCGTCGACGGCAGCTGCACGTTCCAAGCCGCTTCGAAACGCGATCGGACTTCAGGATCCCTTACGGATTGGTAACCGGGAAGTAAATCGGGCATCGCGCCGTGATCACTGGCGCCCTGGACATTATTGTGCCCACGCAACGGGTACGCGCCCGAACCCGTCTTCATGTAATTGCCAGTGATGAGCAGCAGGTTCGAAATGGCGGTCGAGCCATCAGACCCCATGCTGTGCTGGGTGATGCCCATGGCCCACAGGACGCAGACACCGTTTGCCTCGGCGATCATTTGCGCGACCTTTTTCAGGGTGTCCTCGGAGAGGCCGCAAGTCCTGGCGGCAAACTCCATCGTGAACGGCGCGAGGCTCTTTTTGTATTCCTCGAGTCCATTCACCCATTGCTCCAGAAACTTGGTGTTGGCCATGCCGTTCTCGAGCAGATAGCGGCTGACGGCTGAAAGCCAAACGATGTCGGTCCCCGGTTTAGGGTGCAGGAAGAGGTCGGCGCGCCTCGCCATTTCATGTTCGCGCAGATCCGAAACAATGAGCTTTTGGCCGCGCAGCTTGTGAGCGCGTTTTACGCGAGTGGCCAGGACCGGGTGGGCCTCTGCGGTGTTGCTGCCAATGATGAGCACGAGTCCCGCGTTCTCGATGTCCCTGATGGAGCCAGAGTCTCCGCCATAGCCAACGGTTCGAAACAAACCTTCCGTGGCGGGCGCCTGGCAATAGCGTGAGCAATTATCCATGTTGTTGGTGCCGATGACGGCGCGCGCCAGTTTCTGCATGAGATAACTTTCTTCATTGGTGCATTTAGAAGAAGAGACAAACGCCAGCGAATCCGGCCCGTTCTTTCCCTTGATCTCCGCAAACCTGCGAGCCACGAGGTCGAGGGCCTCGTCCCAGGAGGCTTCGCGGAACTTGCCATCTTCGCGGATAAGCGGTTTCGTCAGCCGTTCCGCACTGTTCACGAAGTCCCAGCCAAATTTTCCTTTGACACACGTGGAGATGCCATTGGTTGGCCCATCCAAAGGCTCAACTTTGAGAATGTGGCGATCTTTCGTCCAAACGTCAAAGCTGCAACCGACACCGCAATACGTACAGACTGTCTTCGTACGGCGGATGCGTATCTCCCGCATGTGCGACTCGGCTTCCGAGAGCTGCAAAATAGCTCCATAGCCCGTCTCCGGCTCGACGCCTTTTACAACATCGATCATGCTGCCCAATGTCGTCTTTGGGAGCGCCGTGAGGAATCCCGCATGCCCGAGCATGGATTTTTCCATCAGCGCGTTGCAGGGGCAAACCGTCACGCAGTGGCCGCAGGAGACACAGCTCGATTCTCCAATTGTTGAGCCGCCATCCCACAGCACGCGGGGATGAGGATCCTCCCAGTTAATCGAAAGAGTTTCATTCACTTGCACGTTCTGGCATGCTTCGACGCATCGGCCGCAAAGAATGCATTGTTGCGGGTCGTAGCGGTAGAAGGGGTTCGAATGATCCTCTTCGTAAGGCTTGGAATGATACGGAATCGGCTGATGTTCGATGCCCAATAATCTTTCCGTGTTGTGAATCGTGCAGTTTCCGTTGTTGTTGTCGCAGACGGTGCAGTAGAGAACGTGATTGGTGAGAATGCGGTCGAACGCTTCCCGTTGTGCAGCACCAGCCTTCTCTGAGTTTGTGACAATCTTCATCCCGGCGGACGCGGCGGTCGCGCACGCTCGCACGAGTTGCCCGTTAGTTTCTACCATGCATGTGTCACACGTCTGGATAGGACCAAGCTGCGGGTGGTAGCAAACCTGAGAAATCTTCACCCCCGCCCGATTGATGACATCGATCAAGCGTTCACCGAGCGTCGCTTCCCGCGCAACGCCATTAATTGTTAGGCTTATCATCGACATCCTCCGTAGACTGCGGCCTAGATTCAGACTTTGTAGCCAAGCGCAAGATTCACGGTGACCGCCCACATACAGCACATCAGCAATTCATGAAACTCCTATAGCCCGCAACCGACAGATTCCACGCTGCGGGAAATCCTCCCGAAATCCTTGCAGCACCAGGAGCAGCGCCATGGCGACAGATGTATACGGGCACCGAAGCGCGATTCGGACTAACCACATCATCGCAGTGGCCTTTGGCTGACTGGCGCCCGGAGGCTCACAAACTCCTATGCCACGCCGTGACAGATGAACGCAGGCACGCGTAACTCCAACTTCCAGCCCCATTCGAATCGCGCTAGTGCTTCTATCGAAAAGGGTTAGCGATGATATGGAGGAAAGGGGCCACACAGCCCAAAGCAAAGAGAACGACTTTCTGACAGTCACGTCAGAATACGGACTGGCTTGTGCAAAAGAGCATGGGTGTTTAAGGGGGAACGAGTGGATCTGGGGCATTATTGTTAACCAGGAATCCCACGAGAATCCCTGTCCTGAGGAGCATCGCGACGAGGGCAAAAGTATTTGTTGGACTGAAAGAGCGGTCGGCAAGATCCGCAAGAGCGGCTACCGGCAAACAAAGGAGAACAATGACGGCACCGCAAGCCGCATGCGCGAATGGGCGGAGCCTCTATTTCCCGTTTCCTTTATCTCTTCACAATTCGCTCTCAGCTCCTCAGCCGAGAGAAGTGCGTAGCTCCCGACTGCCAGACTTCCAAGCGAGTGCTGTGCCGAAGCGCAATCTCTTCCGTCGTTCCGCTTTCTTGACGAAGTACTGATCCAGTTCGTAACGAATTTTCGGTCGGGCGTGGAAGAGCCGCGCCTTTACGGCCGCGACGGAAATGCCCAAGCCGACTGCGATCTCCTTCATCGAGCGGCCTTCCAGTTCATAAAGCTCCAGGACGCGCCGTGCATTCGGCCTAAGCTCGGCAAGCGCTTCCCTGAGAATTCGCGATCTTTCTTCGCGCAGGCAGTCCTGTTCGGGATTTAGCGCGACGTCTGTTACGGCATCTCGAAACGACATGTCATCCGATTCAGATTTTTCGTCGATGGAGATCTCCACTTTTCGCGCCTTCTTGCGGAGCTTCATAAGCGCGACATTGATGGCAATGCGCGAGAGCCAGGTGGAGAATCGAGCGCCACCCTGAAAATCGTGCAGATGAACAAACGCGAGCTGGAACGCTTCTTGCACAACGTCTTCAGCGTCCTCGTGGTTTCGCATAATGCGTTGTGCGAGGTGAAAAATCCTCCGCTTGTAGCGATTGAAGAGCTCTCCGAAGGCGACCGAATCGCCGCTCGTCGCCGCAGCCAACAGGTGCGCGTCATTGCCCTGCCCGGCTTCCGGGTTGAGAGTCCACTGATGGCTCTGGAGGGTGGCCCCACCGAACGTCTGGAGTGACATTGCTCTTCTCCTTTGTGTTTTCAATCCCAAGGATCTAATTCGCCCCGCGGCGCCGATCCGGTGCGCCCGGTATTCGTTGACCGGCACTCTCTAGTCGCTCCAGACGTTGGAGTCCTGAGGGCCATAATCTTGCCGCGGGGCACTTTCGTTTCGCACGATGAGTAAAGGCATCCTTCGTTCCAAAGCCGATGCGCGTTACGTCACCTCAAGTGGTTGATTTAGAAGGAAGATCCGAAGGCAGAGCCGAAACCGTGTGTCGGAGCGTCGGACACAGAGCGACCTCTGCTGACACTTCTACTGACACCGTGCCCGCGATAACGGCGGAGTTTTTCGTCAGCGCGCACCTCGTGGCGGTCACGCCGGAGGTCGCGGGTTCGAGCCCCGTCGCTCCCGCCAATTTTTCGCAGGACCAGAACAGCAATCCATTGGATACGTCGTGATTGAGAGTGCGCGAGAAATCTCCCGCGTAGCTTGCAGATTGGATGAGCCCGCCGAAGCGGCTTCCTTGCGCCAAACCGTGCACGGTCTTCAACTAAAGAGTGAGAAGAAACTCTATGAGGTCCCTTTTCTCTTGCGACGTCAAATGCGTGCCTAGGATCAGGTTAAAGTATTCGACAATATCGTCGAGGGCGAACTGGCGCTCGTCATGCATGTGCGGCGGGGTGGCATTCAATGGAGGGATGACTCTGTCTTCGGCCCGCGGGCGATATGCCTAGCTATTGGTAGTGTGAAATGGGCCTCCAAACATCACTGAAACCCTCCGCATCTCTACAGTACCAGTAGTCCCGATGCACCCGAATTTCCAAGCAATTGACACCGTGTCACCAGTTCGACATGTGCACCTCAGACTTAAAGGGGCAGGTCAGTCCGCTTCCCCCTTGTATGCTCCTCGTTACCAGTGCCTTGCATTAACTCTTGGCTCTGTCGCAAAAAGGCACGGCGCGTGCTTCTTCCATGGAGTTTGCGAAGGTTTACGAGAAATCGAAAGTACCGCAGATCACCGCTGCCTTCGCGAAACACAGCGCGGAGTCCCAATTCAATATTTCAATACCGCGACCGAGGAGCCGTGAAAATAACCCAATTAGAATCGTTCAGCCCTCGGCCAAAGGCCAATTCAGTATGAATCCGATCACATCGGCAAAAAGTAAGCTCGGATTTGTCGGAGTCGGCTACATGGGCCGGCCGATTGCGCGGAGGTTGCTTGAAGCCGGCTTCAAGCTGGCCGCTTATGACCGGGACCGCAACAAGGCGCAGGAGCTAATTCGATATGGCGGAGCAGTCGCGAAAAGCGTTGCGGAACTTTCCTCCAGTTGCAACGTCGTGTTGTCGTGCCTTCCGAGCGACGAAGCTGTCCTGAACATTTATAGAGGACCAGACGGGGCATTCGCCCATGCGCGCCGCGGCTCATTGGTCATCGACATGAGCACGGTGTTTCCGGAGACCTCGCAGGAACTCTCGAGACTGGGTACCGAGCGTGGAGTTGACGTCCTCGACGTGACCATGTCGGGGAGCACTCCGGTTGCCGAGCAGGGGGCGCTGACCTTGTTCGGGGGCGGCGACCAGAGATGCTTCGACGCCGCCGAGTCGATCTTTCGCGCGATCGCCCGAAAGTATTTTTATGTGGGGCCGACCGGCTCCGGAGCGACGATGAAGCTTGTCGCGAACACGCTGCTGGGAATCGGAATGCAGGCGATTGCCGAGGCCGTGGCGCTCGGCGAGAAGGCTGGTCTCGATCGCCATCGCTTGCTCGACGTGCTGTCTCAGACGGCAGTCGTCGCTCCGGCGCATGTTGGAAAACTGCAGAGAGCGATGAAGGGCGACTATAGCCCTCAATTTCCGCTAAGGCTTATGAAAAAGGATTTCTGGCTGATTCTGAACCTCGCGGCTGCGGTCGGTGCACACATGCCCGCGACACAAGTGGCTTTTGAGGTTAACGCGGAACAATCGGCGCAAGGAAACGAGCAAGACTTCTCCGCCGTGATTCTGCAAATGGAAAAGCAAGCCCATTTGGATTTTACCGACGAAGGGCGGACTCAAATTGGCGTCCGTCGAGAGAAGCCAGTCTAACGGGATGGCGTCTATGCCCGCTGCATGCGTTCGAAGCAAGGAGCGGCAATGATTCAACTGAAGGTGAATGGAGCCGAGCAGTCGTTCGATGGTGATCCCGAAATGCCGCTGCTCTGGTACCTGCGCGACGTTTTGGCGCTGACAGGATCGAAATTTGGCTGCGGCATTGGGCTTTGCGGCGCATGCACGGTCCACGTGAACGGACAAGCCACGCGATCCTGCGTAACAGCCATGCGCGACACGGCCGGGAAGGAAGTTACGACGGTCGAAGGCCTCGAGAAGAACGGATTGCATCCAGTGCAGAAGGCCTGGATGCAGATCAACGTACCGCAATGCGGCTATTGCCAGTCGGGACAGATCATGCAGGCGGCGGCTCTATTGAACAGCAAAAAGAAGCCGAGCGATCACGAGATCGATGAGGCGATGTCCGGGAACATCTGCCGTTGCGGAACGTATCAGCGGATTCGCGCGGCGATCAAAGCAGCGGCGGGGGAAATGGCATGAGCGCGATCGAGAACGCCAGCCGGCGCAGATTTTTGACGGGAGGCATCATCGCGGCGGGCGCGCTAGTGCTCGGTGTGCGCTATTATTCCAGGTTTTCGTCCGGCGACACACTTCCACACGATACAAACGCGGATCACGCCACATTACATCCCAACGTTTACCTCGGAATCGACCCAGACGGCACCGTGTGGATCGTGGCCAGTCGCTCGGAGATGGGCACAACAAGCCGTACCACGCTACCGCTCGTCGTGGCCGATGAACTGGACGCGGATTGGAAGCGCGTGAAGATCGAGCAGGCCATAGGCGACAAGCGATACGGCGACCAGAATACCGACGGATCGCACTCGATCCGCTCGTTCTACGACGCGATGCGCGAAGCGGGAGCAACGGCGCGATTCATGCTGATTCAAGCCGCGGCTCAGCAGTGGGGTGTTCCGGCGGCGGAGTGCGAAACCGATTTGCACGTTGTAGTCCACCGCTCGACGAACCGCAAAGCGGGTTACGGAGAACTCGCGAGCGCTGCGGCGAAATTGCCAGTCCCCAAGAGAGAGGAGCTTAAGTTCAAAGCAAAAAGTGCCTGGCGGTACGTAGGCAAGGGGGAAGTGAGCTACGACCTCGAAGCACTCGTGACCGGGAAAGCCATTTATGGCATGGACGCTCGCGTAGACGGCATGGTGTACGCGTCCGTAGAACACCCACCCGTTCTCGGCGGCAAAGTGAAATCGTACGACGACAAGGAAGCTTTGAAGGTCGCAGGTGTGCGTCAGACTGTTCCCATTGATCCATACCAGCCTCCACCGGCATTTCAGCCGCTCGGCGGCATCGCGGTAATTGCGGATAACACGTGGGCGGCTATTCAAGGCCGCAAGAAGCTGAACATCTCGTGGGACAACGGAGCGAACGAAACCTACGACTCGGACGCATACAAGAAGGAGCTGCGAGAGACCGCCCACAAGCCCGGGAAGGTGGTGCGCAATATTGGAGATGCGGATGCCGTGTTCGCCAAAGCTGTGAAGGTCTATGAAGCGGACTACTACGTTCCGCTTCTGGCGCACGCTACGATGGAGCCGATGGTGGCCCTTGCTGAATTTAAAGACGGCAAAGTGACAGCGTGGGCTCCGACGCAGAATCCTCAAGCTGTGCAAGACATCGTTTCGAAAGAGCTGGGGATCGCGAAGGAAGACGTAATTTGCCATGTCACCCTGCTCGGAGGCGGCTTCGGCCGCAAGTCGAAGCCCGATTACGTTGCCGAGGCGGCGGTGTTGTCCAAAAAAGTGGGCCGGCCAGTGAAGGTGGTTTGGACCCGAGAGGACGACATCAAGTTCGACTACTACAACGCCGTCGCTTCCATGTATATGAAGGCGGCTCTGGGCGCGGATGGCAAGCCGACGGCGTGGCTGCAACGGTCGGTGTTCCCTCCGATTCCCTCCATTTTTGACGTGAATGCGGTCTATGGCGATCCTAACCATCTGCAGCAGGGCTGGACGGACATTCCTTACGACCTGCCAAATCTGCGCATCGAGAATGGCCCGGCGAAAGCTCACGTGCGCATCGGCTGGTTACGCTCGGTGGCGAACATCTATCACGCGTTTGGTATTCAATGCTTCACGGATGAACTGGCACATGCGGCCGGGCGTGATCCGGTCGATTATTTGCTCGATGTGATCGGGAAACCGCGCACCATCGATTTCAAGGGTGTGGAGTACCCGAATTACGGAGCTCCATATGATGCCTATCCCTGGGAAACCGGCCGCCTGCGCCATGTTACGGAGATGGTCGCGGAAAAATCCGGGTGGGGAAAGCGCAAGCACGGCAAGGGCGCCGGCGTCGGTATTGCGGCGCACCGCAGTTTCTTGACGTACGTGGCCACCGTCGTTGAAGTCGAAGTCAATGATCAGGGTGAGGTGCGGATCCCTCGAGTGGATACGGTTCTGGATGCGGGCTTGGTGGTTAATCCGGAAGCGACCCGCGCCCAATTCGAGGGCGCCGCAGTGTTCGGCACCAGCATTGTGCGGACCGGCGAGATTACGGCCACGAAGGGCGCAATCAACCAGTCGAATTTTCAGGATTATCCGGTAGCTCGAATTACAGAGGCGCCTTATCAGACGAACGTATACATCGTCGATAGCGAGGCTCCTCCAGCAGGCATCGGTGAGCCAGGAGTGCCGCCGTTTGTGGCGGCGTTCTGCAACGCCATTTACGCAGCAACGGGCAAGCGAGTGAGGGATCTGCCGATCACAAAGCTCGGCCTAAGCTAATGTTCGCTGAGCCGATCGCAGAGAATCGCACGTAGCCGGAATTGAAAACTTTCAAAAGGGAGAAAATTATGTCGCGGGATAAGAATCGACACTATGTGATCTGCACCTCCACCATTCTGATGGCGCTTGTCGTCGGCCTGACGCTCATCCCTGTCACGATTGCGCGCGCTAAAGGCGGTCAAGACAGCGCGGCCAGCAAGGCGACGTTTCGAACGAAATGCGCCATGTGCCACGGTCAAGACGGAGGTGGCTCCGAGGTTGGAAAAAGTATGAACGTTCCGGACCTTCGCTCCCAGGCCGTCCAGAAGCTGCCCGATGCGGAACTCGCTCAAATCATTTCCAATGGCAAAGCCGGAATGCCTTCGTTCAAGAATTCACTCAGTGAGGATCAGATTCACGGCGTGGTGACGCACATTCGCTCGCTGGCTGCAAAGAAATAGCTGGTTTCCAGACTCCGCGCGGTTAAATCGGAGCGATATTACAGTTGCCTCGTGCTGGCGGCCCAACCCCATGAACTGGTAGAAGGGCTTGGCAAGACGCCGGGAAAGGAAGGTAATCAAATGGAACCTCTTGCATCCCGGAAGCCGCTTTCAATCAGCCAACCCGATCAGGAAAGCGTTATCAACGATGCCGGCGCAAGGAACGCCGAAGGCGCCAGTGCTGCGGCGGGAGTTGGATGCGAGAATCAGCAGGAAACCGATTCCACTCACGACTCAGCCGTTACTCGCAGACAATTCCTGGGAGTCGCTGCCGGTGCCTCCATCCTGATGAGCTTCCCCTGGCAGCCCCGCGCGGGAGAAGTCAAGGGAGACGTTCCGCATCGGACGCTCGGCCGCACAGGGGAAAGGGTTTCCGCAGTAGGCATCGGCGGATATCACCTTGGCAAGCCGGAACTCCAGGAGCCAGAGAGTATTCGCATCATCCGCACCGCGATCGACAACGGAATCAATTTTCTCGATAACTGCTGGGACTACAACGAGGGACAGAGTGAAATACGCATGGGCAAAGCGCTCCAAGACGGCTATCGTCAGCGAGCGTTCCTAATGACCAAAATCGACGGGCGCGACAAAAAGACGGCGGCGCGGCAGATTGAAGAATCGCTCGGCAGGCTCCAGACCGATCGCATCGACCTCTTGCAATTTCACGAAATTATTCGCATGGACGATTCGGACCGCGTTTTTGCAGCGGGCGGGGCCATGGAAGCGGCACTCGAGGCAAAGAAAGCGGGGAAAATCCGCTTCATCGGGTTCACCGGGCACAAGAGTCCCGACATCCACTTAAAGATGCTCAACACAGCCGCGAGCCATCAATTCCGTTTCGATGCGGTTCAGATGCCGCTTAACGTGATGGACGCTCACTACGACAGCTTCGAAAAGAAAGTCTTGCCGCTGCTCGTGAAGAACGATATCGGCGTGCTCGGGATGAAGCCGATGGGCGATCACATCATTCTGGAGAGCAAAACGGCGACTCCGATTGAATGCTTGCATTACGCGATGAATCTTCCAACCAGCGTCGTGATCACCGGATGCGACTCGATGCAAATACTCGAGCAGGCGCTGAGCGCAGCGCGGAGCTTCCGGCCAATGAACTCAAATGCGGTTGCAGCGCTTCTCGCGAAGACCGCTCACGCAGCACAGCACGGCAAATACGAGCTCTATAAGACGACTCACCACTTCGACGGGACTTATCAAAATCCTCGCTGGCTCGGATGAGCGCGCGTTAGGACTTAGATGCACCGCGTCAGCTCTCGCTAAAACTGCTCCCGATTCTGACCTCGGGACCGCGGCAAAGTGGCGCTCGGCAGCAATCGTGTTTCGGCGCGCCGGCTCTGTACAAATCCACGCGTCTAATATTCATCTCGCACTCCTTCGTTCCAAGCGATGCCGGGTTGGAGCAATCGAGAGTGTACTCAGTTGGTTGTGGCGCCGGCTTCGTTATGTCATCAGACGAACTAGGTTTCAGCAATGTTTGGGGCCCATTTCACGATGACAATAGCTACGCATATCTCCCGCGGGCCAAAGACAGAGTCATTCCGCTATTGGGTGCCAGCCCGCTAACACTCCGTCCCAACTTTTGACAGAAGAGATCCAGGAAATACTTAGGTTTGTCCCCGTCGTTCAGCTGTATCCCGATATTCGCAGCGACGTTACAGAAAGCAATCGCGCGCCTTCTATTTGGCAGGCAGCGTGCCCGTTCTATTCGGGGGGCACCGGCAGCAGTAGGAGCTGTTTCGAGCGAGGAAGCTCTGCTATTCGGTCCTCCACAAAAGGGGAATGCACCTTCGAAAAGGAGAAGAGATGAATTCACGCAAGGGGCCATTGTACCCAGGGAGGTGGAGGCTGGTCGCGGCGATGCTGCTGATTCTTGGCGGAGTCGTAGCCGTGTGTTTCGCCTATGGCCAGGAGCAGGGTAAGACCAGCTACCTGAAGGTGGACAGTACCGAATCATTCGCGTCGATCATGGCGCGAATGTCAGGGGAGAAGGCGGCGGTGACACGAGAGCACAATGCCGTTCTCAGTGAGCGGTACGACTTGAGCGACCGCCCGGCCCAAGGCGTCACAATGGACCGCGGGAAGCCGGTGCAAGAAGGTGTCCGCGTCAAGCTGCCCGCCGGGATGACCTGGGAGAAGCTTGCAGCCATGAGTCCCGAGCAGATCCGCGATCAGAATCTATATCCGAAGGGCTTCTACCCCTTGCCACATCCCAAGCATACCGACGGCGGCTTCGTCTTTCCGCACTTCCTGATCGACGCGATCAAGCAGCAGGACGGGCGAGATCTGACCCGGTTCGACGTGGATTTCGATCTGCCGGATCACTTCCTGGCCGAGTTTCCGCCAGCCATTTACCTGACCCCGCGCCCCGAGCTGGGTGATGTCTCGCAAGGTAAGCTGGTCTCGCTCACGAATTACTACGAGATGTTCAACGGAATACTCACTCCCAGGCAGCTGGAAGGGCTGCGCCTTCTGCTGACGCCCTTCCCACAGCAGCAGTTCAATGCAACCGAGGATCGCCGTTCGGCGATTCCCAGCATCGGCGCAGCTTGCTTTGACTGCCATTCGAACGGCCACCAAAACGGCGCGACGCACCTGGCCCCCGATACCCGCCCGCAGCAGTTCCGCCACCGCATCAAGACCTTGTCGCTTCGCGGCATGGATGTTCAGCGGCTCTTCGGATCGCAGCGTGCCCTGAAGACGATCGAGGATTTCACCGAGTTCGAGCAGCGCACCGCCTATTTCGACGGCGATACTGTGATCGCCGCGAAGAAGGGCGTGAATCCCCTCGAGCGCGGAAGCCAGGTCGACTTCATGGCCGATTTTCAAGAGATGCTGGACTTTCCACCGGCGCCCAAGCTCGATATTTTTGGCAAGCTTATTCCCAGCAAGGCAACGGCCGCCGAGATGCGCGGCCAGGAGATCTTTTTCGGCAAGGGCCAATGCGCGAGCTGCCACCAGGCGCCTTTTTACACCGACAACCTGATGCACAACCTCCAGACGGAGCGCTTCTTCAAGCCGGCGATGATCAACAACATGATGGCCATCGGGGACGGGCCGATCAAAACCATGGCGCTGCGCGGGACCAAGGATAACCCGCCGTATATGCACGACGAGCGTCTGCTGACGCTTGAGGACACCGTCGAATTCTTCAACTTGATTGATGGCACTAAGTTGACTCCGCAGGAGAAGAAGGACCTCGTAGAGTTTCTTCGGGCCCTTTAGTCCGAAGCAGCGAGCATCAACAAATTTGAATTGGTAGTGCACATAAAAAATGGAGGGGCGATGCGTTATCGTATGTTTCAGTATACGATTATAGTATTGATGCTGTTTTCCTTAGGGGCAGTCGTGTCCCATGCGCAAAGCATCATCACGGGCGCCGTCAGCGGTACGGTCACCGACCCGGCGGGCGCGATTCTCCCCAACGCGACGGTGACGCTAACGAATACCGCTACTGGTGACACCCAGAACGGCCAAACAAACACTTCTGGCGTCTATCTATTTCCGCTTTTGAAGCCGGGCGAGTACACCGTCACGGTTCAGGAATCCGGCTTTCGCTTGGCGGTCGCCAAAGTGACTGTCACTTTGGGCCAAACAGCTACGGCCGATTTGAAACTCGAACTGGGCGACACGACCCAAAGGGTCGAAGTCATAATCGGCGGCGTTGAAGTGCAAACCGAAGACGGAAATATCAGCTCAAATTTTGATACCCATCAAGTTGAAAACGTCCCCAATCCGGGCGGCGATCTTACCTACATCGCCCAGCTTGCCCCGGGCGTGACCATGAATACCAGCAGCGGCGGTGGATTCGGGAACTTCAGCGCGTTCGGCTTGCCTGGAACCGCGAACCTCTTCACGATCAATGGCAACGATTACAACGACCCCTTCCTGAATCTCAACAACTCGGGCGCGAGTAATTTATTGCTGGGCGCGAATGAAATCGAGGAAGTAACCGTCGTAAGCAACGGCTATACAGGACAGTACGGCCGTCAGGCGGGCGCTCAGATTGATTACCTCACGAAATCCGGATCGAATAGCTTCCACGGCGACGCACTCTATTACTGGACTGGCCGCGCGCTGAGCGCCAACGATTTCTTCAACAACGCCGGCGGCGCACCACGCCCGTTTGAGAACAACAACCAGTGGGGCGCGGCCTTGGGCGGTCCATTCAAGCGAGACAAAGCCTTTTTCTTTGCGAACACGGAAGGGATTCGGTACACCTTCGGGACCAGCACTCAGGTTTACGTGCCAAGTCCGGGACTCCAGACCTTTGTCCTGAACACCAGCCTTCCGGTATTTAATCCTACGGCGATCCCTTTCTACCAGCGGATTTTCGCGCTGTACAATGCCGCACCAGGAATCAATCGAGCGACGCCCTCAGCAAACTCGTGCGGCAGCCTTGGCGCGATTCCAACCACGGGAAGCACCGTGTGCCTTGACACCTTCAGAAGCGACGTCACCAACGGCAACCGCGAATGGTTGCTGACCACACGCGTCGATTACAATTTCAACGACAACAACAAAGTGTTCGCCCGATTCAAGAATGACCGGGGCTTCCAGCCAACATACACGGATGCCATCAATCCTATCTTCAACACCCAGAGTAATCAGCCCGAAGATGAAGGCCAGGTGAACTACACCCACGTCTTTAGTCCAAACGTCGTGAACAACTTCATTGGGTCGATTCTGTGGTACTCGGCTATCTTTCAAAGCGCCAATCAACAAGCAGCCCTCAACGTTTTCCCGGCCGTCCTAGTGGTCGGTGATACCAACATAACCGCGCTAGGACCTGGAGGCAACGACGTTGCGGCGGGTTTCTTCTTTCCACAAGGACGCAACGTGACGCAGTGGCAGTTGGTCGATGACTTGTCGATCGCGAGTGGCAACCACACCTTCAAAATAGGCGTGAACTTCCGCCGTGATGACGTCAGCGATTGGACTGCGGGGGAACTAAATTATCCGTTCATGAACGCGCCCATGACGAACTTCGTCAAGGGCTTCGTCGGCACCGCCGCCAATCCCGGACAAGTTTTGCAACAATTTGCCCTGAAGGCGCAACAGCCCCTGGCCCTGTATAGCGTAGGCGCTTACTTCCAAGATGAGTTCCGCGTCACCCAAAAGCTCAAGCTGACCCTGGCGCTGCGCGCTGACCGCAACTCCGGCGGGATATGCCAGTCGGGTTGCGCTTCGCGAGCCGTAAATCCCTTCAATTTCCTGCAGCATTCCCCCACCGTTCCGTACAACCAGATGGTGACCGTAGGATCGCAGATTTTGCCGGACGTCGAAAAAGTTGTCTTTCAACCGCGGGTAGGTTTCGCTTATAGCCCTTGGGGGAACAAGACCGCGTTCCGCGGAGGAGTCGGGCTTTTCTCTGATCTGTATCCAGGCACCCTTCTGAACCTGTATACCCGAAACTTCCCGGTGGTTACGACCTTTTCGCTATCGACGAGCGGGGCGGTTTCACCCGCCAGCCCGAACAGTGCGGCATCTCTGATTGCATTTTGCAACACCGCGTTCCAGTCCAACTTCAATGCGGGCGGAACCGTGGGCAGCTTCCTGGCGTTGGCGCCCCCGGGATGCCAGCCGCCGAACCTGAATGACGTGGTAAGCCAGTTGCGTAACCCCAAGTATCTCGAATGGAACTTCGAGATGGAACG